>WNFG01000152.1_pt1 | contig 57750 bp, 50 predicted proteins | sample 5400431 | NCBI WGS metagenome assembly WNFG01 (sample SAMN13153346, study PRJNA577476) | soil metagenome | isolation source: 120 cm saprolite under Douglas fir tree site 2 hole 3 replicate 2 | place: USA:California | collected 2015-04-18
TGCCAATCGATCTCGGCACCGAGCGTATACAGTCGACCGAGCGATCCCAGCAGCGCCGCCCGCTCGCGGTCCTCACGCCGCAACGAACCCAGCGTCGCGCCTGCGGACGACTTTTCGTTCAAGCTCTGGGCGATGTCGCGTCTCAGGATCGGATGCGCGCCGAGCTCGAGGAAAACCCTGTGCCCCGCCTCCATGGCCTTCGCTATGGCGTCCCGGAAGAGCACGGGTTGCCGGACGTTCCGGTACCAGTACCGCGCATCGAGCTCGGAGCCGACCATGGCAGTGCCGGTCACGGTCGAGAAAAACGGCGTCGTTGCCGGCCGTGGACGGATGTCGCGCAGGCATTCCAGAAGCTCGGTTTCGAGCTGCTCCATTTTCGGGCTGTGATAGGGCACGTCAACGCGCAAGGCGCGACTGAACACGTCGGCCTCGTTGAGTGTCTTGTCGATCTGGGCAAGGATCGCGGCGTGGCCGGAGAGCGTGATCGAATTCGGACCATTCACCGCCGCGATGGAAATGGCGCGTGGATGCTTGGCGACCAATTTGGTCGCCTCCTCCCGGGAAATCCCGACTGCCAGCATGGAACCCTGGCCGGCCGTTCGTTGCTGCAGCCGGCTGCGGTGGAAAGTGACGCGAACCGCGTCCTCGAGCGACAGCGCTCCGGCGATGTAGGTCGCCGCCATTTCACCTGCGCTATGACCGAGGACCGCCGCCGGCTCCACGCCCCACGATCGCCACAGCGCCGCGAGCGCGACCTGCAGCGCAAAAATCGCGGGTTGTCCGACATAGGTCGCCTGGACCAGCGAGTCCTTCTCATCGGCTGTCAGCTGGTCCAGCAGCGACCAGCCGGCGAGCGCGCCGAACAGATCGCTCACTTCCTCGATCGTCCGCCGAAAGACAGGTTCTTGCGCCAGCAGCTCGCGCCCCATCGCCCACCACTGCTGGCCCATGCCGGAGCAGACGAACACGGGTCTCGACGACATGCCCGACGTGCGGTCGGTCGAACTGTTGGCGCGAGCTTCCCCCCGGAGAAACGCCTCGAGTTGCTCCACCAGCTCGGGCTTGTCGTGAGCGACGAGCGCCAGCCGGAACTCATGGTGGGATCGCTTGGCTCCCGCCGTGAAGCAAATGTCGCGGAGTGCGTGACGCTGCAAGCCACGCTCGTCTTGCAGCGCGTTCAGATACGATCGCGCCAGGTCGGACAGCGCGGACGCGCTGCGTGCCGAAAGCGGCAGCATCCAGGCAAGCCCGTCGGCGGACTCGGCGCGCGCGGGCGCGGCGACGTCCGCGTCGGGCGCCGCCTCCAGGATCGCATGCCCGTTCGTGCCGCCGAATCCGAAAGAGTTGACGGCCGCACGGCTCGGCTGGCCGTGGGTTTCCGGCCAGGGCTCGAGCCGCTGCGCAACGCGCAATTGCAGATGGTCAAAATCGATTTGCGGGTTCGGGTTCTCGAAGTGCAGGCTCTTGGGAATCTGGCGATGCTGCAGACAGAGCGCCGTCTTGATCAATCCGGCGATCCCCGCGCCGGCCTCCAGGTGACCCACATTGCTCTTGATCGAGCCGATCACGCAACGATCCTCAGGCGTCCGGGCCTTGCCGTAGATCGACCCGAGCGCGGCGGCCTCGATGGGGTCGCCGACCGGAGTTCCGGTCCCGTGCGCCTCGACATACTGCACGCTTTCCGGCGTGACATCGGTCAGTCGCAGCGCATCGACGATGTTCGCTTCTTGCGAGGCCTGGTTTGGAACCGAGATGCCCGGCGTGTGGCCATCCTGGTTGACGGCTGTCGCACGAATCAGAGCGTAAATGCGATCGCCGTCCGCCAGTGCGCGCGAAAGCGGCTTGAGAATGACGACGCCGGCGCCCTCCCCGCGCACGTAGCCGTTGGCGCGCGAATCGAAGCTCTTGCAACGACCGTCGGGCGAGAGCATCGAGGCCTTGGAGAATCCGATGGTCATCTCGGGCCGCAACATCGCATTCACGCCGCCGACGAATGCCAGCTCGCTCTCTCCGTTCCAGAGGCTCCGGCAGCCGAGATGCGTGGCGACGAGCGAAGAAGAGCACGCGGTATCGACGGCGAGACTCGGTCCGACGAGATCGAAGAAATAGGAGATGCGGTTGGCTGCGATACACATCGCCGCACCGATGTTGGTATACGCGCCGATCGTCGAACGTGACTCCGAGTTGAGCTGCAGGAAGCTGTAATCCCAGGTGCTGATTCCGACATGCACGCTCGCCCGCTTCCCGGCCAGGGCGGCCAACGTCATCCCGGCATCTTCGACGGCATGATAGGCGACCTCGAGCAATAGTCGATGTTGCGGATCCGCCGACTCGGCCTCGCGCGGGCTGATGCCGAAGAACTGTGCATCGAAGCGGTCGATCTGATCCAGAAACCCGCCCCAGCGCGAATTCATTCGCCCCGGCTTGGCGGGATCCGGGTGGTACATCGCCGCCGGATGCCAACGGTCCTCGGGCACTTCCGCGACGGCGTCGACGCCACCAACCAGCAGCCGCCACAAGTCGTCGGGGCTTCTCACTCCCCCGGGGAATCGACAACCAATACCAATAATGGCGATCGGTTCGACCGTACTCATGCGTGCTCCCGACTTTCCAAGAGCTTAGCATGCAAGGCGGCGGTGGCGGCGTCAACCACTTCCCCGATAGACAATGGGATCCGATAAACGAAAACTATCGCTCGAATTATGCGCAACTTCGGCTGCGATCGCGATCGCGCTACGTCGAGCACATCACGCCTTCGCCGCCGGCACGACGCCCACGCGCGCCCCCCGCAACGCGGACTGAATTTGTGCGAAAATGCCGCCCTCGGCATGGCAGCCCATGAAGCAAGATGAGCAGTGGCTGGCGATCTGCCGAATCGGCGGGATGACGGGCTGCCGTGCCGACCGTCAGCTCGAGTTCTCGACGACTTTGTTCCTGAACATATTGAACCGAGGTGCGGCAGGCTTCTGCGCGAGCAGAAGGCTGCCGGCCGTGCGAACGATAAATGACATCAGCGGCCCCCGGCCTTTCCCGAATACGTAGAGTGGCGCGGAATTACAGCCGAGCCTGGCCTTGGAGGTGTCGGCGCCTATGCCGAACACGATGGTGGCACCCCGTTTCTGCAAGCCACGATCGAGCAGAGCATACAGCAGATTGAAATAGAGATCGAATTCACGATTGAGCCGGTAATCGAGACCGCCATACATCGTGTAGTACGACGATTGAGCGTGGAGACACCAACCGAATGCAACCATTCGGGCATCCTTGCGGATTGCGACGAGCTCGACGTGGCCGTTCAACCGCAAGGTCATTTGATGCAAGAACTCGATCGGAAGAACTTCCACCTTGATGGCGGCCCGATCGAGCATCTGATGATACAACGCATGAACTTCGGAGGTGTACTCCCGCAGGATTTCTTGCGGATCGGTGAGGACCGTCACCTCGAGGCCCGAATGCGTCAGCTTGCGCCTGGAGTGGTTGATTTGCTTGCGATAGTGCTTCCTCAGCGCCGCACAGTACTGCGCAAAATCCTCGAACGCCGGCATGAAACTGTACGAAGGCGGCGTCGGAATTCGACGATAGCCAAGCTCCAGCAATGGCTCGGTCCAGTCCAAATCGTCGTGTCCGAACTCCTTGTAAACGATCGCATCGGCTTTGGCCTCGACCGCCAGATCGCAGATAATGCCATCCAGCACAGGGAGAATCCGTGGACTTGCGGAGCGCTGTGCGAGTCCCAGAGTGTGGAGACCCGTTCCAATCGGATGCCCGCAGATGAGGAGCCGCCAATGCCGCAGCCGCGAAAATAGCAACGGTGTGTGCCGAATGATGCGCGCCAATCCCGGATCGGCAAAGTCCGCGACATCCAGCGTCATGGCGGACGCGCTGGTGCATGCCACGGGAGCGCCGCCCTCGTCATAGATGACGATGTACCAGAACTTGTGGACTTCCTTCATGCTGACCTCTACGGCCGCAATGAAGCGCGGGTCCATGAAGATCGAGCCGTTACATGCGGATCGTACTTGCTGCCATTCGGTCAAATCCACGTGCTCGATCGAATTGAATATCCGATAGCTATAGGCCACCTGTCCTCGTCTCCATGGCAGTGTTTCCAGAAGCCGGAACGCTTGGGATTCTCCCAGTCACACGCCGTCGCCACGATCCCAAGCCTGCGCGGATGATAACCATTCGCTCGATGGTCGCAAGCGAAGGAGCTTCGGTCGGAGGCAAGTGATCGAGCCCGGGCGGAAAAAGCTGAACCGCTGTCCGGCGGATCAGGGCCACGCCGAATCTGTCATGGCGCGCTCGGGCCCCCCGCATTCGAATTTTCGACGACCTTGTCCTTGAAAATGTTGAACGGAGCTGCGGCAGGCTTGTGCGCGATCAGATGGTTCCCGGCGGCGCGAACGATCAATGACATCAATAGCCCACGCGCCTTCCCGAACACGTACAGCGGCTCGGAATAACAGCCGAGCCTCGCCTTGAAGGCGTCGGCGCCGATGCCGAATACGATGGTGGAGCCCCGTTTCCGCAAACCGCGATCGAGCACGGCATACATCAGATTGAAATAGAGATCGAATTCGTGATTGAGCTGATAATCGAGACCGGCGTACATCGTGTAGTACGACGATTGAGCATGCAGAGACCAACAGAAAGCAACGATTCGAGCGTCCTTGAGGATGGCGATCAGCTCGACGTGGCCGTTCAACCGCAAGCTCATTTGATGCAAGAACTCGATCGGAACAAGCTGCATCTTCACCGTCGCCCTGTCGGCCATCTGATGATACAAGGCGTGAACTTCGGAAGTGTACGCTCGCACGATCTCTTGCGGATCGGTCAGGACCGTTACCTCGAGTCCGGGATTCCTCAGCTTGCGCCTGGAACGGTTGACTTCCCAGCGATAGTGGTTCTTCAGCGCCGCACAGTACTGCGCAAAATCCTCGAACACCGGCTTGAAATTGTACGACGGCGGCGCCGGAAGTCGACGATAGCCAAGCTCCAGCAATGGCTCGGTCCAGCCCAAATCGCTGTGTCCGAACTCCTTGTAAACGATGGCATCGGCTTTGGCCTCGGTCGCCAGATCGCAGATAACGCCATCCAGCACAGGGAGAATCTGTGGACTAGCGGAGCGCTGTGCGAGTCCCAGAGTGTGAAGACCTGTTCCAATCGGCAGCCCGCAGATGAGTAGCTTCAAATGCCGCAGCCGCGAAAGTAGCAACGGTGTGTGCCGAATGATGCGCGCCAGGCCCGGATCGGCAAAATCCGCGATGTCCATCGTCATGGCGGATGCGCTGGCACAGGCGACGGGAACGCCACTCTCGTCATAGACGACGATGTACCAGAACTTGTGGACATCCTTCATGCTGACCTCTACGGCCGCAATGAAGCGCGGATCCATGACGATCGAGCCGTCACATGCGGATCGTACTCGCTGCCAATCGGCCGCATCCACCTGCTCGATCGAATCGAATATTCGATGGCTATAGGCCACTTGTCATGGTCTCCGTAGTCTCCGAAGCCGGAATCTTGAGAGCCCCAGAAACCAAGAGCCGCCGCCCCACCCTAAGCTTGTGGAAATCGCAAGAAATGCAGCTCTGGACTGCCACGAAGGACTGTTCACATCACAGACGTCTCAGGGGTGCCCGGTTTCTGCGATTGTGATTTGATGCTGCGGAAGGGTATGATGGGCGTGGGTTCATGGCTTGTCCGCGATGGCGATCACGTAGTCAAAGGCGTTGGTTACCCCCGAGTCAAGCGACGCCGCCCACACCCATCGGATGAACGGGTTCATGCGCGCGCGGATCTCCGGCGCCTGCAGCCGCTCGCGCGCGAACTCGGCGTAGGGCGCGAATACCATGTCCGCGATGCTCTCCACCCGCACGCCGGTGAAGCCCGCGTCCTCGAGCCGCCGAGCGTACCCGCTGCGCGGGTACATGTTCGCGGCCGGGATATACCAAGTTGCCAAGCGCTCTCGCCACCTGTTCGGCTGGCCCTCGAGGGGCGTGACGTCCGCGGTCGCGAGGCGGCCGCCAGGTCTCAGCACCCGGAAGGCTTCCCGGAAGAACTCCTCGCGCGTGTCGTAGTGAAAGGCGGTCTCGAGCGCCGTGATCCGATCAAAGCTGGCGTCGGCGAACGGCATCCGGGTGGCGGAGCCCAGATGCAGGCGCACGCGCTGCTCCAGGCCGGCTGCGCGGACCCGCTCCCGCGCCTTCACGACCTGCGACGGGGTAATGTTGAGGCAGTCAATCGTCTCCACTCCGAAGCGCCGGATCCAAAAGAGCGCCGCGTCGCCGAAGCCGCAGCCGCAGTCGAGCTGGGCACAGCCGGGACGCAGGTCAGCGGCCTCGCCCAGCACCTCCGCCAGCCGCTGGCAGGCGTCGTCGTAGCGCGTCGCGCCGTCCCAATAGCCGAGGTTCAGATAAAGACTCGATTCCCCGAGGCTGCTGCGCGAGAAGAACATCTCGTAGATCCGCGACGATCGCTTGTCGGCATCACGGGTGAAAATGCCGAAGAAGCGGACGACCTCGGCCACCAAGCTCATCGCGACACCGCCGCAGACTCGCAGAGCGCCACAAGTGTCAGGACGCGTTGATCTGATGGAGGCATGACGTCGGCTACAACAGCATAGCTGAGATAGAAATCGGAAAGCCGTCCCACGAGTTCGTCGGCCCGATCGAGTGGATATAGCAAGGCATCGCTTATTATCGGGCCAAGGGCCGGTCGACAAGATCGTTTCGACCGACAGAATGCCGGGAGATGATCGCGCATTCGCTTGGCTGGTTGCTCACGGACGCGTGTCCATTCTCGCACACACCAAACGCCCTGAGGACCGTTGGGGCGAGGATTCACGTCAATACCAGGCTCCAGGTTTTGGGCGGCGCCGGCGCAAGCTCCGGCCGCGTCAGGAGCGCGGCGAGGTGCACGTGCGCAGTGGGCAGGAACAGGTTTGCCATGAACGCCGAGGCGGGCATCATTGCGCACCGGAGCGCTTGCACGACGTGCACGCCATGCTCGCGCAGATGGCTGCAGACGTGGCCGAGCAGTCGCGCGCGCTGCCCGCCGGTGAGGCCGTCATCGGCCCACAACTCTATCGCCGCTCCGCGCACGGGCTGGCGGCCGTATGCCGTGACGCAGCGGTAACGCACCATTGCTTGGACATCTCCATCGCGCTCGAGCACGAGAATTCCGGATTCGGGATCTTCCAGCTCGTCCGCCAACCGTTTCGCCGAGAAGACCACGGCCCAGTCGAAATCGGCGGAAGCCTTGTCCAGCAACTGCGCGCATCGCTCCAGGTCTCCGGCACGGCACGGGCGCACGTTCGGATCATGGCGGTGCGGGGTGAGGCTGAGCAAAGGGCCCAGCGTGCCGCTCCCCAGTCGTTGCCAAGCCGTTATGCCTGCGCGCCCAAACGCGCCAGGCGCCAATATCTTGAACCAATGGCTGGTGCGAAAAAGAAAATGGAACTTCTGCGGGAATATCTTTGCGTATTCTGTCCAGAAACGATACGAGGCCGACCTCTGATCGCCCGCGAACCCACCGATGCCGAATGCTATTTCCCGCTGCACATGGAGGCGATGAACCCGCTCGACCAATTGCACGGCAACGCGTCGATGATCCGGATCCACGGTGAACCCGATGAGGAACGGAATTGAAAGCACGGAGGACCGGACTCGCAAGGAATAAGGAACGGAAAAAACGCTGCCGACGATTTTCGTCCCATGATAGGCAGCAAAGCATCCGCCCCCTTGCGCCCAACGACGCATGGTGGGTCTGTCGGGCAACGAGAACCACATCCTCCCGGCATATTCCGAAATCCAGACCCGACGTGTGAGCTCGACCAGGTCCTCGAAGTCGCCGCAATACTCGCGAATTTCGGTGCCCGCCATGAGCTCACCATCCAAACCGAGGGTAGTTCATCGACCCCCAGCCCGGTCCCGCACGACAGCCATGTCGGTGACGACGGAAGCGTCCATTACTGCGCCGGCAGCTCGGTCACGACAACCCGCGCCGTCCCGTCGGCCTCGCCGATCACGCGCAGCGTCTTGGAGTCGAACTCGATGCCGACGAGCCGCATGTCGGTGACCGCAGCGTCGACGCGCACGCCAGGCGTGGACTTCTGGAATTCCGCGACCGCCGCCTCGATGCTTCTGCGCGCGTTCTCCGCCAGCGGCCGCAGGTCGACGGCCGAGTTTTCCGCGAGCGTCCTTTCCAGGTAGGGCACCGCGGCCTTCGCTGCCGCGCCCAAAAGCCCGAATGCCGCCTCCGATTCGATATCGGCGGAGATGTTCTCCATGCGCAGCATCTGACGCCCGCGATCGAGCGCCGGCCGGCCCCAGACGTGGATCACTGCCCCGGCACCGAAACCGAACCAACTCTTGGTCTCGTTGGCCCTGACGCGCACGGACATCAGCAGCCGGTCACCGGATGCCGCAAGATTGATGCCTTCAATCGTGGCGGTGAAGCTTGCGCTCTTGTCTTCGGGAAAAGTCTTTCCCTTGAGTTGCGCCTCGAGCAGCCGACTGATCTCGGTGAACGGAATATCCATCGGGACGGCGATATTGACCTCGCCCCGCTCCATTTGCCGCACCAGCTCCAATTGCGACGGGAACGGACAATCGGGCTTGGTCTCGCTGGGGACGATCCGCGTTTCGGCCTGCACGCCGAAGGTCAGCAAGACCGCCGACTGGTCGATGCTGGGCTGCGCCGCGAATGCCCGCGTCGGGCGCACTTCCAGCCAGAGGTTCGGCGCTCCGGGCCCGGCCGCACCGAGCGGGATCGCGCGGCACATCTGCGCCCATTGCTGCCGCGCCGACTGCTCGATCATGGAGCTGTTGCCCACCCGTTCCTGCAACGACGCGACCTGTTCGTTGATGGTCCGTTCCACCATCGGCTTCAATTCGTTGGACAGGGTGAGCTTCATGCCCATGATCGAGATCGTCGCATCCGCGATCGAGACCTGCGCCGCGAGGTTGGGCTGCACGCGCCATTCCGGCAGCAGGTTCGGCCGCGCCGTCAGCACGACGTTGCCGCTGAGCTGCGCGCCCTGCTCGGACGCAGCGTCGGTCCGGTTCTGCCCCTGCGGCTGACCTCCGCCGCCGCCGAAGAGGCCGCCGGGAAAGCCGGAACCGAAGAGATTCCCGGGCGACAAGCCGCCGCCGCCAAATCCCGGCGCGCCCATTTGGCCGCTGGCGCGCAGCGAACCGCTCAGCGACGCCGATACGGTGAGCCCCTCGGGTCGACCGCTCACCGCGAACGCGCTGCGCGCGAACGACCAGCTGATCTCGGCGCCCGGCGGGGCAAGCGGCATTTCAGGCTTGCCGGAGAGGTCGCGCGGCGCTCGCTCCATGAGATCTCGAATCGCGGTCATGGTGATCGCCGCCGGCAGCACGATCCGCGAGCTTCGAGTGACCGGCGCAAGCGGCGTCATCTCCACCAGCTTCGGCCGCCGGTCGATCACGCTCGGCCACAGCCATTTCATCGCCGCGACGACGCCCACCAATGCAACGACGACAATCAACGCACCGATGGCAATGTTACGCCGACTCATGCTGGGCCAGCCTTTCTGTATGTTCGATTGAGCTTACTTGAGGAACGATCGTGGCGCCAGCGAGACAATAGCCGGGCGTTATGTCGCGAAGCCGTTACGCGAAGTCTGCGCGCGAAGAGATATTGGTCGAATTCGACCGGGACCGGGTTTCCCTCGCACCCGAGCTAAAGCGCATTTTTGTGACCGGCATCACATCTCCCGAGCGGCGATCTTCATAGGGTGCCGGCGTCGAAATCGACCTTGTCGGCAAAATCGGATGGAGCGCAACAATGCTCACGACCCGCAATTCTCTGCCGACCTTGGCCGTTGTCGCCACCCTTGTGGCAGCGGCTACCACGGCTGCGCAGGCGGGGGGCCGGTCCTTTCCCTTTCCGCTCTGTCATGGCGGCTTTGGCCGCCTTGCCGGCATTGCCAAGCCTCCCATTCCCACGTCGATTCCGCACAAGGTCGCGAGCGACGATGAACCAGTTGCCAAACGGGCACAGAGACACCGTCCGGCGGCGGAGCCGCCGGCCACCGTCGCCCAACGACCCCGTCCGGCCGCGGAGCCGCCGACCACCGTTGCGACTGGCGCGGCGTTCACCCCGGCCGCGGCCGCAACTACCACTTGCCTGACGAAAGAATATCTCGATACCGGTGCCGTGCTGTTTCGTGACGTCTGCACCAATGAATGGGCGATCAACTCGACCAACGTGAACAAAACGTCCGCGACCGGCCGCACCTGCCTGACCAAGAACGCCGACCAGGCCGGCATCGTAATGTTCAAAGATACCTGCACGAACGAATGGGCAATGAACACGTCGGAGCAGCAGTCTCAATCCCCGCAGACTCGATGAGCGGGCGATAGCTGACGCCTATCTCAGCCTGACGGGCGCGTAGCGACATGCAAACTTCGGCGTCGTCGGTGAACGCAAGCCAATCCTGAAGCCCGAGCAGGCGATTCGGTCTCTACCGCGAGCACGCAGCTTGCGTACGATTGATCAAAAAATGTAAGCAAAATCAATGAGCAGCCAACACATCCGCATCTTCTGCAATTCGCCCGCGGGGTCTGCCCCCGGCCGGTCGGTGTTGACTCCGGGACGGCGGCCGTTCAAATTCCGGCAATGTCGGCGGTGTAGCGTGCACGTGCGCGGCGCGCAATTGGCGCGGTCCGCAGGTTGCTTGGTAGGACCACCCCATTCGCGATTTGGGAGGGCTACGTGGCGTTCGTAGAAAAGGTCAAGAGATATCTGGGAACCGGCGGTGAGCCGGCAAAGAAAGTTTTTCCGCCTCCGCAAAGCGTCGATGATATCAAAGCGTATCTGATGGCTCGTCTGCGCACGCGATTGAAGATGAAGCCGGAATTCAATCTCACCGACGAAACGCTCTTTGACGACTTGGGCATGGACTCTCTGACGCTGGTCAGCATGTCCGGCGAGCTCGAAGAGTGGCTGAAAGTCGAAATCGATCCTGCTACACTCATCGAATATTCGAACATCAGGGAATTGTCCTTGGCTCTCGATAAGCTGAGACTCGCTGGACGCCAGGACCGGAGTGCGCAGTAGCAGCAAGAGACGCGTTAACAGACTCTCTACCGAAGTCTGTCGATAGGAAGAGGTCACAGCCATGAACGAAGCAGGTTCGACAGGGGCCGTTGTGCGCTCATCCGGCGCCGCGGAGGTCGCGTCGGCTCGGAGCGGATTTACGGCGCAGCAAATCATCGTTTTCGTCAATTTGCTGATCACCTCGACCGGGACGGTCTATGCGATCTGGCGTGCCGCAACGTACGGCGTGCATCCGGCGGAGCTGTTGATTTTCTTCACCTTCTACTTTCTGACGATGGTCGGCATCACGATCGGCTTCCATCGTCTTTTCTCACACGCCTCGTTCAAGACGAGCAAGTGGATGCGCACGCTGCTCGCTGTCCTTGCCTCGATGGGTTCGCAGGGACCGCTGTTCACGTGGGTCGCCGACCATCGACGGCACCACGACTTGAGCGACAAGGAGGGGGACACGCACTCGCCGAACCTGCACGGCACACATTTCATCGGTCGTCTGCGCGGCTTCTGGCACGCCCACATCGGCTGGATGTTCACGAACCAGCCGGCCAGTTGGGCGCGTTACATCCCCGACCTGATGAAGGACCGGCAGTTGTTCTGGGTCCATCGCCATTACTTCGTATGGGTATTCCTCGGCTTGCTGCTGCCGACGCTCGCCGGGTGGTGGCTCATCGGCGGGTGGCAGGGAGCTTTCTCCGGCTTGCTGTGGGGCGGGCTCGTCAGGATTTTCGCGACGTCGCACGTCGTTCTGAGCATCGGATCGCTCGGGCACATGTTCGGCAGCCAGCCCTTCTACAAGCGTACGCAGGACCACAGTGCCAATAACTTTTGGGTTTCGCTGCTCAGCTTCGGCGAATGCCTGCAGAGCAACCATCACGCCTTTCCAGCGTCGGCACGGCATGGGATCCGGTGGTGGGAGCCCGACTTCAACTATCTCTTGATCCGTCTGTGGCGGGCCATCGGTCTGGTCTGGGACGTGAAGTTGCCGCCGAATGCCACGGTCATCCGCGATTACAAACTCGGGCTCGCCCGCGGCGACGCGGAAGCGACGTAATTGGGAGGGGGAATCATCGCACCGCCGCAGTCGGAGGCGGTGACGAGAGTGCCGGGGCGAGCCGTATCCCACCTCGCGCCACCCCGGACAGCGGATCGAAGTGTTGCCGAGATCCTCATGCGGCGGGCTGCCGCTACGCCGGAAGCGATCGCATATACCTTCCTGTCCGGGCGCGAGGCGGCAGAGGAATCGATCACCTACGCCAGGCTCGACAGGCAGGCGCGGGCCATCGGCGCCGCGCTGCTGAGCCGAGGACTGGAAGGCGAGCGCGCGGTCTTGATGCTGGAGCCCGGGCTTGCCTTTGCCGCTGCATTCTTCGGCTGCCTCTACGCGGGGGCAATAGCGGTACCGATTTACCCCCCGCGCCGCAATCGCGGGCTCAGCCGCATTCGTTCCGTGGTCGGCGACTGCAACGCAGCGATCGTGCTCGCCGGCCAGGAGCGCTCCGCGGCCCTCACCGACGACGCACCGGAACTAGCGGACGTCTCCTGGCTTGCCGTGGACGAGGTTGCGGAGCATCTCGCCGCAAACTGGCGTCCACCGCACTTCAGCCCGGAGCGGATCGCCGTTCTGCAATACACCTCCGGCTCCACTGCGAAGGCGAAGGGCGTCGTCCTCACGCACGGGAATATTCTGCACAACCAGCAGCGCATTCGAGACGCGTTCGAACACGATGAATCGTCCGTCGTCGTCGGCTGGCTGCCGCTCTTCCACGACATGGGGCTGATCGGCAATCTGCTGCAGCCGATGTACGTCGGCTGTCGCTGCGTCCTGATGTCGCCGATGCTCTTCCTGCAGCGGCCGGTGCGCTGGTTGCGGGCGATCAGTCGCTACCGTGCGACGACGAGCGGCGGCCCCAACTTCGCCTATGACCTGTGCGTCGATGCGACCACGCCGGAGGAGCGCGAAGGCCTCGATCTCTCGAGTTGGACGCTCGCGTTCAACGGCGCCGAGCGCGTCCGTCCGGAGACACTGAAACGCTTCGCAGAGACGTTCGAGCCCTTCGGTTTCCGCGCCGATGCGTTCTATCCGTGCTACGGCTTGGCGGAGGCCACGCTGATCGTGACCGGTGGCCGCAAGTCCGCCCCGGTCGTGACGCGGAACCGGCCTGAGCTCGAACCCGCCAGCGGCCGAGCCGCGGCGGCGGACATCGAGGGGACCGGCTGCTTCGTCAGCTGCGGCGCGGCGCTCCCCGGCCATGATGTACGGATCGTCGATCCCGACAGTCACACGCCCTTGCCCGACGGCCGAGTGGGAGAGATCTGGATCGCTGGCGGCAATGTCGCCGCCGGGTACTGGAACAAGCCGGAGGAGACGCAGCGTAGCTTCGCCGCCACGCTGGCCGGGGAGGTGGCCGGCCGAGGGCATGACAGGCGATTCTTTCGGACCGGCGACCTCGGTTTTGTCGTTGACGGAGAGCTGTTCGTCGTTAGCCGGCTGAAGGACCTGATCATCGTCCGGGGGCGCAATCTGTACCCGGAAGACCTGGAGGCGACGGTTGCCGCCAGCCACCCGCTGCTCCGATACGGTAGCTGTGCCGTGGTGCCGATCGAGCGCGAGGGTGAGGAGCAGGTGGGCGTCGTCATCGAGGTCGCCAATCGCAGGGCGGTCGATTTCGACGAGGTCGTGGTGGCGATCAATCGGCAGATGGTCCTGGAGCACGAGGTCGCGCCGCATCATGTGACTTTCATCCGCCAGAACACGCTGCCCAGGACATCGAGCGGAAAGGTGCAGCGGCATCTGTGCCGGCTCGGCCTCGAGCGGGGCACGCTCGATGTGGTGGCGGAACGCGGAAACGGTGCTGCGCCGTCGAGTTGATCGGCGCAAGGTGAGTTCTGCTGGTTGGGCAAGGCGACGGAGCCTGGCCGGCTGCTCCGGCCGCAATGACCAGCCACAATACCGCCCAACATCCTCCCTCAGACCGCCCAATGTTCTATTGAGATACTGTCCCTCGGTGCAGCGTGTCGGGGGAGTACGGGGATGTATGTTTTGGCCGCTTGCCGAAAAATCGCAAGTGTCTTGTCGGGTCGCCGCTATCGACCGGAACGTCATTACATGCGCGGCCCCGGTCCGAAATGGATGGAGAGGCACGGCCGATTCTCCGTCCAATCGCCCCGGGGGCTCGGTCGAAGCCATAGCGGCCGACGCGCGCCGGCGACGTCCTGACGGCAGACCGAGCCGAAGGGCCGTTTGCCCAAGCGCTCCGGCTGTTCGCTTCATAGCTTTGGCGATCTTCTTCACTGGCGACTTGTTTCGAGAATACCTCCTCATTCGCGCGCGCCCTGCTCTGACCAAGCTCGGCGGTTAGTCCTTCTCGTTCGCTTCATCGGCTTCCTTGATTGAAGACGACAATCGAATTTCCTATCATGCCCATGCCCAATGCTCTCGTGCGCTGATCGTCCCCTTCTATTGAGCATGATTGAAGCCTGCCACCCCGAGACGAAGGAGGTTCACGTGAAGACACTCTCCACCATCGCGGCCGTGTCTCTGCTCGCCATTGCGACGTTGCCGGCGGCGGCCCAGCAACCGAGTCAAGCTCAGCGTTTTGCCGAAACATTGAATATGGACGCCGTGCCGAATCTCGACCAGGAAGGGATTAAAAAAGTCCAGGATGCGCTCAACAAGAAAGGCTTCGACTCGGGCCCTGTCGACGGCGTAGCCGGACCAAAGACGAGAGAAGCCGTTCGCAGGTTCCAGGATTCCTACGGAATAAAGGCAACCGGCCAGATCGACAACCAGACGCTCTATGCGCTCGGCCAGTTCGCATTGGCCGGCCCGAACAAATCGTGAGCGGCGACCGCCCGTTCTGATCCGCTGGCACTCGCGCCGAATTTCATCCGCACAACGTCGATCCAACCTGGGAGAAAGACGATGACCAAAGCATGGGGGCGTCTGGCAGCCGCGCTGATCCTCCTGATCACGGCTTCATCGGGCGGGGCGCTTGCGCAAATGACCTTTCCGATGGGTCCAGGGCAAATGCCGACGGGGCCGGGACAGATGCCCGGCTTCCCGATGAATCCGGGTCAGATTCCGGGCGGCGGCATGACGGGTGCGCCCTCGATGGGCGGCAACTGTGCCATGATCGACGGCTTGAAGTCCTGGCTTGGGATCACGGACGCCCAGCAGGGCGTGTGGGACGCTTATGTCAGCGCCATGAAGGGCAACGTCCAGGGCTTGCAAGGAAGAGAGGCGATGATGACCGGCTTATCGGGCAAGTCGACGGTAGAGCAGCTCGATGCCCAGGTCACCGCGGCGGAAAACCGGCTCAAGGCGCTCAAGAACGTGAAGCCTGCCCTGACCGCTCTCTACACGGCATTGAGCGCGGATCAAAAGAAGAAGGCCGACCAGGTCCTCGGGATGGCCTGCCTGATCTGAGGCGCTGGTCGACCGGGTTATTGCGTCACCGGTTGGCCGCAAGCTCCGCCGTCAGGCTGCGAGACCGATTCACGGGCATGTCGAAAGCGCCGTGCGAAGCCGGCGCCATGCCTCCTCGCCATGGGGAAGCCCGAACCTCAGCCACGCCGGCTGCTCGGCAAATCGTCGCACGACGATCCCGGCGCGGCCCAGCTGATGAAACAGCTCCCCTGCCGCCGGCGTTCGCACCAGCCGGAACAGCGAGGTCCCGCCGATGACATCAAGCCCTGCGCCGGCGAGCAGCGCATCGAGCCGCCGCGCCCCCTGATCGAGCGCCTCCCGCGTCGCTTGCGCCCAGGCGACGTCCGCCAAGGCGGCTTCGCCGATCGCGATCGCCGGTCCGGCGACCGCCCACGGTCCGAGCGATGCGGCCAGTCGCGCGGCGATCGGCGCCGAGGCGAGCGCAAAGCCGAGCCGCAGGCCGGCAAGTCCGAAGAACTTGCCGAAGGACCGCAGCACGACGAGGTGGCCGCGTCCGACCTCGCCGGCGAGGCTGGTGCCGGCCGGCCCGACGTCCATGAAGACCTCGTCGACGACCAGAAGGCCTCCTCGACGCGACTGTCCGTCGGCAAGAGCGAGGAGGCTCGCCTTGCCGACGATCCGCCCGTCCGGATTGTTCGGGTTCACGACCACGGCCAGATCGGCGTCCGCGAGATCGCCGATCTCCGTCACCTCTTCCGCGCTGTGCCCGGCGAGCCTCGCGACGCGCAGATGCTCGCTGTAGGTCGGTCCCAGGATCCGCGCGCGGCCCGGCGGCAGCAGCGCCGCGACCAGCGGCAGGAGAATCTGCGTGCCCGGCGCGGGCACCACCTCGTCGGGCGAAGCCGCCCCGTAGGCCTGCGCGGCGGCGGCCGCCAGCCGGCGGGGTGCCGCCTCTTCCGGCAACCGGGCAAACAGCTCGGGCGGCAGTTGCGGCAAGGGATATGAATGGGGATTGATGCCCGTCGACAAGTCGATCAATGGCTCGAGCGCATCGGGAAATTGCCGCCGCGCCGCGCCAAGGTCGCCGCCGTGCAGGAGTGGCACCGCACCCATGGCCGTCACGCTCGCCTTTCTCGCCTTGCTGATCGAGGCCATTGTCGGTTACCCGGATTGGCTCTTGCGTGCAATCGGACATCCCGTGACATGGATCGGGCGATTGATCGCCGTCCTCGACTGCATGTTGAACCGCGACGGCATGAGCCGTGCCGGACGGCGGACCGCGGGGATCATCGCCCTGCTCGTCGTCGTCGGCACGGCGGCCGGCGCGGCGTTGGCGCTCGAGCGCAGCCTGCTCGTTCTGCCGTTTGGGCTCGCCGCCGCGGCAATCGTCGCGAGCACGCTGATCGCGCAGCGAAGTCTCCACGACCACGTAGCCCGCGTCGCAACCGCGCTCGAGCAGGACGGCGTCGCGGCGGGCCGCAAGGCGGTCTCGCGCATCGTCGGACGCGATACCGGGGCGCTCGACGAGGCCGGCGTGGCGCGCGCGGCGATCGAAAGCCTCGCCGAGAATTTCTCGGACGGGGTCGTAGCGCCGCTGTTCTGGCTTGCCGCCGCCGGGCTCGCGGGCGGCGCAGCCTACAAGGCGGTCAACACCGCCGACAGCATGATCGGCCATCGCACGCCGCGTCACGCGGCGTTCGGATGGGCGGCCGCGCGCGTGGACGATCTGGTCAATCTGCCGGCCTCGCGGCTCGCTGCGCTCCTGATCGTGGCCGCCGCCGCGGTAAGCCCCGGCAGCTCCGCGCGCGACGCCTGGCGCGCGCTCATTCGCGACGCGCCGCGTCATCGCTCGCCCAACGCCGGCTATCCGGAGGCGGCGATGGCAGGGGCGCTCGGCCTCGCGCTGGCCGGCCCGCGCGTCTACGGCGGCGTGCCCCTCGACGACGCGATCATGGGAAGCGGCCGCCGCGCCGCGACCGCGGCGGACATTCGTGCCGCCCTGCTCGTCTATCGGCGCGCGGACGCGATGCTCATTGCGATGACGGGCCTGTTGGCGCTGCTGATCACCGCGACAGGCTGAGGAGCCGATCGAGATCGATGTGGCTCGCGATGTGAGCGGCGAGGCGATCGAGCGTTTGTTCGACAAGCGCCTCATAAGCGACGCCGGACGGACCGGCGTTGAGGCGCGCGAGCCAGGCGGAGCGCTGCCGATCGTCGGCGAACAGGCCATGGATATACGTTCCCATGACCCGCCCGTCGGCCGAGACCGCGCCCTCCTGCGATCCGTCCGCAAGGCGGGCGAACGGCCGCGCCCGGTCAGGGCCCGTCGTGAGGCCCGTATGCATCTCGTATCCCGTGAATGGGACGCCGTCGCCGGTATCGCCATGGGCCGGCTCGAGCCGCTTTTCGGCAGATAGCACGGTCTCGACGTCGAGCAGGCGCAGGCCCTCGACCGCGCCGACCGGCCCCTCGCTGCCGGTCGGGTCGTCGATCATGCGCCCGAGCATCTGGTAACCGCCGCAGAGCCCGAGCACGATGCCGCCGCGCCGGCGATGGGCGACGATGTCGATGTCGAGCCCGGCCTGGCGCAGCGCCGCGAGATCGGCGACGCTCGCTTTCGAGCCCGGCAGAATGACGAGATCGGCATCGCCCGGCAGCGCCGCTCCGGGCCGGACTCGGACGAGATCGACCGCGGGCTCCGCGTCGAGCGGGTCGAGATCGTCGAAATTGGCGATGTGCGGCAGGATCGGGACCGCGATGCGGAGGCGCGCATTCGGTTTGGTCGGCCGCGCCCCATCGAGCGCGAGCGCATCCTCGGCCGGCAGCAGCCTTGCGTCGGGAAAGAAGGGGATGAGCCCGAGCGCCTCCCAGCCGGTCGCCTGCGCGATCGTCGTCATGCCGGCCGCGAACAGCGCGGCGTCGCCGCGAAACTTGTTGACGATGAAGGCGCGGATCAGTGCCGCATCCTCGGGGTCGATCACGGTCTTGGTGCCGACGAGGCTTGCGATCACGCCGCCGCGGTCGATATCGCCGATCAGCACGACCGGCACGCCGGTTGCCCGCGCGAAGCCCATATTGGCGATATCGTTTGCCCGCAGGTTCACTTCCGACGCGCTGCCGGCGCCCTCGACCAGCACGATGTCGGCCTCGCTCCTGAGACGGGCGAAGCTGTCGAGCACGGACGGCATGAGGTCGGCTTTCATGTGCTGGTAGGCGGCGGCCTTGGCCGATCCGTAGACCCGACCGCGCACCACGACTTGGCTGCCGACCTCGCTTTGCGGCTTCAACAGCAGCGGATTCATATGGACGCTCGCCGGCGTGCGCGCCGCGCGCGCCTGCAGCGCCTGGGCCCGGCCGATCTCGCCGCCGTCGCCGGTCACGGCGGCGTTATTGGACATGTTCTGCGGCTTGAACGGCCGCACCTTCAGGCCGCGATTGGCGAAAGCCCGCGCCAAGCCCGCAACGATTAGGGACTTCCCGACGTCCGAGCCGGTGCCCTGGAACATGAGCGCGCGAGCGGCCACGTCAGAACTCGATGCCGGGCTGCGCCTTCACGCCGGCGGCGAAATGGTGCTTCACCAGCGTCATCTCGGTGACCAGATCGGCGGCCGCGATCAGCTCGGGCTTGGCGTTGCGGCCGGTGACGACGACGTGCAGCCCCGGCCGGCGGCCCTGCAAGGCGGCGACGACCGCGTGCAGATCGAGATATTCGTAGCGCAGCGCGATGTTGAGCTCGTCGAGGATCACGAGGGCGAAGCTTCGATCGGCGATGAGCTCGAGCGACTTCGCCCAGGCGCGCTCGGCCGCCGCGATGTCGCGCGCAAGGTCCTGCGTCTCCCAGGTGAAGCCCTCCCCCATCGTGTGCCAGGCGACCTGGTCGCCGAAGGCGGCGAGCGCATCGCGCTCCGCCGTGTGCCACGCGCCTTTGATGAACTGCACCACGCCCACCCGGTGGCCGCGGCCGAGCATGCGTAGCGCGAGGCCGAACGCGGCGGTGGACTTTCCCTTGCCGGGACCGGTGTGCACGATGAGCAGACCCTTCTCGATCGTCTTTTCGGCGACCTCGGCGTCCTGCACGGCTTTGCGCTTCGCCATCTTGCCGCGATGGCGCTCGGCCTCGGCCTTGTCGATCTGTTCGCTCATGGACTTCCTTTCACGACCAGCGGCAGGCCGGCGACCACCAGGACCACGCGATCCGCGCGCGCCGCGATCCGCTGATTGAGGGACCCCTGCAGGTCCCGAAAACGCCGCGCCAACGCATCGGCCGGCACGATGCCGTAACCCACCTCGTTGGCGACCAGGGCGACCGACGTGGCGGTCAGCGCCAATGTTTCCTCGAGCTTGCCGATTTCCGCGTCGATATCCGCGCCCGCAAGCAGCAGGTTCGACAGCCACAGCGTCAGGCAATCGACCAGAACCGGCGCCGCATCGTTCGTTCGCAGCACCCCCACGAGATCGCGCGGCGCTTCGATGGTCCGCCAATGCGGGCCGCGGCGCGCGCGATGGGCGGCGATGCGCTCGGCCATTTCCACGTCCCGCGGTTCCGCCGTCGCCACATAGGTCCAGGGCGGCGGCAGCGCCATTATCAAGCTCTCGGCGTACCGGCTCTTGCCCGAGCGAGCGCCCCCGAGGACGAGCGTGCGCAAGGGGTCGCCGCCGTTCAGGCGCGAACGGCGCCGCCGAAGCGGGCGTAGAGCGCCCCGGTCGCCAGACCGAGCAGGGCCCAAAATATCGCGTTGACGCCGAGCGAGCGCGCGGCGAACGCGGCCGCAAGCTCGGGCGGAACGAGCCCCGCGCCCCCGGCCGGGTGCGGCGCTCCGATCAGATGCGGCGCAGCGATGAGCGCGACGCCGACCGGGATTGCCCAAGCGGCACGGACGAACACCATGAGGCCCAGCGCCAACACGGTTGCCGCCACGGTGCCGAGCCACCAGATTTGGCGCGAAAGAAGGTCGGCGGCCACCGACCCCGGCAGCTCCGGCGGCAGGCCGAAGGCGGGCGCCAGCGCAAAGGCGGCAAAGCCGGCAACGCCCCACAGCAAGCCTTCGCGCGCGTCGACCGCGCGCCCGCTCACCGCGAATGCTCCCGCCAGCAGCAACGCAAATCCGACCGATGTCAGCATCGTCGCGATCGTGGTCAGCACGACACGCATGGACTCCCCCTCCGCGGACGCCGGCGCGGCGCGGTCCTGCGTCTGCGCCTGCGCTCGTCCCACCACGGCCGTACCCATCGCCGTGCCGATTTGCGCCGGCAGCGCGTCGTGCTCGTGACGGTGCGGCGCGATCGCGCCGCTCTCGTACTTCTCCGCCTCGAGGATCATCGGCACCAGCGAGACGTGTTGAAGCGCGGCGATGAGCACGCCAACGCCGATCCCCGCGCCGAGCGCGGCCGCAAAAATCCGACGGAGCATGGCCAGCCCGTCAGTGACAGGGGAAGCTGATCGCGTGGCGCGTGTTGTGTGCCGCGTCGTGGATCGCCTCGATCGGGGCGAACCCGGTGACACCGATGAAGACGACCCCGAGCAGGATCGCGGCGACGCCATGGCGTACCGCGTCGCGCCGCGCGTCGGGGATCTCGACCGACTTGATCAGACTGGACATCTCGTTCTCCTTCGTCCTCCACCCGAGGACATGAGGGTGGCCAACGTCGCCAGCAGGTCTCCTGGCTCGCGGGTCATCGCCCTTCTCGACCTTCCCGGAGCATCCAGAATCTCCAGTGGGTTATCGAGGGGGCTCGCCGCTTACAGTTGCGGGGGCAGCCGCGGCTTCGAGCAAGCTCTCACCGCGTTCCCTTTTGCATCCCGCCGAGCGGGAACCGACGACCCCTACACTATAGCGGGCGCGCTACTCGCCGCAAACGGGGCATCACCGGTCCGGACTACGAATCTGGGGGTCAGGAGTTCGAATCTCTTCTCAAGCAAGCCAATTCTCCACGTTCAGGCCGCGGATACGTTTGAACTCGTCGGCATTGGCGGTCACCATCGTGGTGCCGGTCGCATAGGCGTGGGCGGCGATCAGCAGGTCGTTGCCGCCGATTGACTTTCCGGCCACTTCCAACTCCGAGCGGATTGCGCCGTATTCGGCATCGGCGGGAACATCAAACGGCAGCACATTGATCTCGCCGAGCAGATCTTCGACGGTCTTGAGCAGCCGTTTCGAGCCGCTCTTTGCGCATCCGTAGCGCAGCTCGGCCGCCACGATGATGCTGGTGCAGATGTTGTCCTCGCCCACCTTGGCGATCCGCTTCGCAGCTCTGCCCTGCGGGTTCCTGATCAGGTCGGAAATGATGTTCGTATCCAGCATGTAGCGAGTCAAAGCATGTTCTCCGGCGCCGGCACGGGGTCGTCGATCTCAGGGAAACCCTCTTCCAGCGGCTTCATCGTCTTGAGCAAGGCGACCAGTCCGCGCTTGCGCACCGGCTCGATCACCAGGCGATCGCCGTCCCGGTGCATGAGGGCTTCATCGCCCGGCAGTTCGAACTCAACGGGAATTCGGACCGCTTGGTTGCGGCCATTGCGGAATAATCTGACGTGCCTCTGCTCCGGCATGAGCCACCTCCAAGCATATGCCACAGACATATGCCACGGTGCGCCCGACCTCAAGAGGCGCGGCGGGCGCCACAATCGCGGGCCGACGTCCAAACAAATTGGCCGTTGTGGGCGTCGTAGTGACGCAAGATGGCAAGCCTTACGCTGCCTTTCCGGTGGGCCGCACCTTCGGCAAATCGATGGACAGCTCGGCGTTCATCTTCGCCAGCGCGGAGTCGATGATCCACATCTGCGAGCTGTGATGCAGATCGAGCAGCCGGCGCACGGAGTTCTCTGACATCCCGAGCTCCTTGGCGAGCTTGACCTTGGACCAGCCGCGGGCGCGCATCGTCTCGTAAACCGCGAGCTTCGCGGTCACGAGCGACGGGAGCACCGCCCGGTCGGGTCCGGAATGTCCGGCGCCTCGTCTCGGCAGCGGCTTGCCAGCCTTCATGTATCCTTCGAGAGCCGTGATCACGCAATCGCGGGCATTCGCCCGGGCCTCCTCTTTGGTCTCGCCTTCGGTCAGCGCCTCCGGAATTCCAGGAAAGCGAACAAGCCACCAGCCGTTGTCCTGCCGCTCCAACGTATATCGATATCCAAACGCCATGATCACTGCTCCAAGTCCGCTTTGGTCAGGCCCAGCTGATCGAGCATCGCGTTAAGCAGGCCGGGGCCGATTTCCTTCTTGCGATCCTTCAGGGTCGTGAATCGCTCGCCGTAATAGAGCCGTCCATGACTACCCTTGCCACGACTGGAATCGAACGAGACGGGAACGCTCCGGCTGCGACCCAATTTCCTGATTCGCCTCTCGAATTCGTTGCCGGTCATCGCATAGAATCGCACATATATGTGCGATCCACAAGCTTGTGTTCATCGAGATGCAGGGCGCTTTCTCTTCCGCGAATTTCCAACAGGGTCCAGCAAAATCAATGACTTGTCTCAAACTACGAATCTGGGGGTCGGAGGTTCGAATCCTTCCTGGCGCGCCAATTATCCTTAGAATGGGCATTTCTTTAACGTTGTTTTTCCGCCGCCGCTCATCCCTGTTTCGTGTCCGCACAGTGTCCGCATCCTCGGTAGTACCCCGCGCCGGAGTGGTTTGCGTCGGGCGTATATTATGGTGATGACAACGAATGCGGAGGGACTTGCCGATGACAATGCTGCAAGACGCGCTCGCGGCAGAGCACGTCCCGCACTTGCCGCGCGGCATGCGAATCAGCGACATTTGAGCGAACAAATCGCGCGAGGCGAAAAGCAATGGCTCTCGAACAATTTCCAGAGGTTTGGACACGAGTCGATTTGTACTGCGACGGCCTCGGAGAGGACGCCACGACCTGTGTTGCTTATGGTGACCCTGACGACATCAATGCAGACATGCCCATGGTGTCTGACTGCTGCCCCACGGCCGAGGACGCGCGCCGGCTGACACTTTACGCTGCGACCCAAGCCGGGTGGATTTGCGACATGCGTTTGAAGCGATGGCTTTGCCCAGATTGCGTGAAGGTGCGCGACACAAAATAAAACTGGCCCCGCCGGCAGGGCGACCGGCGGGGCCATGTCGCGCTGGGTGTGTGGGGCGACACCGCCGCGCGAAAGTGGGTCATGCGGCTTGGCGCAGTCGCCGTGGCGATATGATTTGTGCTGAGTGCAGGTCGCAATTCGCACCACAGCGATGCACGCCCGCCGGCAGCGCAGCGTGCTTGCGCCCGTAGTATTCGTTGGTCGATGGACCGAACTCGGGTCGCGGCGGAACTGACACGCCGCATCTCGGGATCAAAGGTCACTCTCGTTGAGTGACAGCCAAAGGCAGTCACTGACGAGCCGACGGCCGGCGGCAGAAGTTGGAGCTTCGATACGGACTGATCGCCGCTGTCAGGTCATCGCAGACGTGGTCCTACAGTGCCGAGACTGATCGATTGCTGCAGATCAGAACATGTGCACATGCTGACCTGCCTGCAATTCCAACATCGCCGCTCGAATCCGGTCACACGCTCCTTGCCGACAGGAAACGCCGGAAAGTCTTCCTCGCAGATGGGACAATGCACGTAGGTATTCTTGAAGCCAGGCGGCGTAGATTCTACTCAGGCTCGAGCCGAACGATACAACGCCTCAAGCCGATTGGCGAGGATGGTCGATCGAGCCACTATGTAGCCGGCCCTGCATTGACAAAGGGCGCATGGCGACCGTTAAGTGGGCCCATCGACGGTCTCTCGCGCGAGAGCGAACAGGGAATGTGGTGCGGAACCGAGGGTTCCAATTCCACAGCTGCCCCCGCAACTGTAAGCGGCGAGCCCGTGCCACAGAGCCACTGGGACCACCCGGGAAGGCGGTGACGGGCGGCGACCCGCGAGCCAGGAGACCTGCCGTCGATTCGGTCGCGGGCCGGGCGGGGTGCCTCGGCGCCGGTCGATTAACATCGGGCACCCTTCCTTGCGTTTGACGCGTTTCCCGCGACGAGCCTGCTTCGCCGGAAACCGCCGTCGCGCCTCGCGTGGAGCGTCACGGGTGGCCCTGATCGATCCGAACGGCGAGACCGAGATCGCCACCGTCTACGTCTGCATCACCTGCCGATGCGCCGCGGCGCCGGAGCGCGAGCCGCGCCCGGGCGCGGTGCTCGCCGAGGCAACGGCAAAGGCCGCGGAAGGCACCGGCGTCGTCGTCAAGCGCATCCGGTGCCTTGCGAATTGCACGCGCGGCCCCAGCGCCGCCATGCGCTGCGACGGCTCCTGGACCTACGTCTTCGGCGGGCTCGGCGTCGACGGCGCGTCGGCGCTGATCGATGGCGCGCGCCTGCTCGCCGGCGCCGCCGACGGTATCCTGCCGTGGCGCGGACGGCCGGACGTCCTCAAGCGCGGGCTGATCGCCCGCGTTCCCCCCGTCGGTTTCGAGGAGGATCAATGATGAACGCCTCGCTTGCGCGCGTGCCGTGCACCATCGTCACGGGCTTTCTCGGCGCCGGCAAGACCACCTTGATCCGCCATGTGCTGGCGAACGCGCAGGGGCTGCGGCTCGCGGTCATCGTCAACGAGTTCGGCGATGTCGGCATCGACGGCGAGGTCCTCAAGGGCTGCGGCGACGCCGCCTGTCCGGAAGAAAACATTGTCGAGCTCGCCAACGGCTGCCTCTGCTGCACCGTCGCCGACGAGTTCGTTCCGGCCCTCGATGTGATCCTTTCGCGCACACCCAAGGTCGACCACATCGTGATCGAGACCTCCGGGCTTGCGCTCCCCAAGCCCCTGGTCCAGGCCTTCCACTGGCCGGCGATCAAGAGCCGAGTGACGGTCGATGGCGTGGTCGCCGTGGTCGACGGCGCGGCGCTCGCCGACGGTCGCGTGGCCGGCGATCTCGAAGCGCTCTCCCGCCAGCGCGCCGCCGATAATGCGCTCGCGCACGACAACCCGATCGAGGAGGTGTTCGAGGATCAGATCGCCTGCGCCGATCTCGTGGTGCTCAACAAGCGCGATCTCCTCGATGCGGCGGGCCGCGCAAAAGCCTATGCGACGATCGCGGGCGCCTTGCCGCGCGCGGTGAAGATCGTCACGGTCGCCGACGGCAGGGTCGATCCCGCCGCCCTGCTCGGCCTCGGAATCGGCACCGAGGACGACATCGCCAACCGCCGCACACGTCATGACGACGAAGCGGAGCACGATCACGACGACTTCGACAGCTTCGTCGTGGCGATCCCCGAGCTTTCCGACCCGGCGGCGCTGGCCGCGCGCATCGCCGCGGCCGCGGAAAGCTTCGACGTGCTGCGGGTGAAGGGATTCGCCGCCGTCGCGGGCAAGCCCATGCGTCTCCTCGTGCAGGCGGTGGGCGCGCGCGTCACGCACCAATACGACCGGCCATGGAATGCCACCGAGGCGCGCGAAGGCCGCCTCGTCGTCATCGGCCTGAAGGGGCTCGACCGCGCCGCGGTGGCGCGCATGCTGCTCGGGTGAGCGATGCATCTGCTCGCGACCACCTCCACGACGCTCGACGAGACCGTCGAGCCGGTCGATCTCGGCCAGACGCCGGGCGACATGGTCGTCCTGTCCTTCGCGGACAGCGATCTTGCCGCCCTCGCCGCTGCCTGGGCACTCGAGCGCGACGCGCTGCCGAGCCTGCGGCTCGCGTCGCTGCGGGATTTGCGCCACCCGATGTCGGTCGACCTCTGGATCGATCGCGTCGCCGCCCATGCCAAGGTGATCCTCGTTCGCCTGCTCGGCGGTCTCGACTGGTGGCGCTACGGCGTCGAGCGGTTGTCGGCGCTCGCGCGCGAGCGTCGAATCGTGCTCGCCGTGTTGCCGGGCGAGGATCGCGACGATCCGAGGCTCGCGGAAGCTTCGACCCTTCCTCCGCACGAGCTGCACGCGCTGCTCGAATTCTTCCGTGAGGGCGGAAGTGACAATCTGCGCGCCCTGTTGCGGCGCCTGGCCGGCCATGCCGGCGCGCCGGTCGAGGCTCCCGAACCGCGATCGGTTCCGCGCTTGGCGGGCTATCTGCCCGGCGCCGGCGCGGTCGAGCTCGACCGCCTCGCGGCGCAGTTGCCGCCCGGCCGGCCGGTGGTTCCGATCGTCTTCTATCGGGCCTTGCTGCTCGCCGCCGATACGTCTCCGATCGACGCCCTGTGCGAGGCGCTGGCGGCGCGCGGGCTTGCGCCAGCGCCGCTCGTGATCACCAGCCTCAAGGAGGACACGGCGGCGGAATTCATCCGCGCGGCGCTGGCGCGGCTCTCGCCCGCGGTCGTCGTCGCCACCACCGCATTCGCCGCCGGCGGCGAGGCGGGCGCGCCGACACCGCTCGACGGCCCGAACGTGCCGGTGCTGCAGGTCGTGATCGCCACCACCAAGCGCGCCGCCTGGCGCGACAGCGCCCGCGGCCTCGGTGCCGCCGATCTCGCCATGCACGTGGTGCTGCCCGAGCTCGACGGCCGCGTGCTCGCGGGCGTCATCGCCTTCAAGGAGCCGCTCCCGCCGCAGGACGGGCTCGCCTTCGCGGCGCTCGCGAGCCGGCCGGAGCCGGACCGGGTCGCGTCGGTTGCGGATCGCATCGCCGCGCTCGTGCGTCTGCAGAGGACGCCGCGCCCCGAGCGGCGCATCGCGATCCTGATGCCGGACTATCCGGGCGCCCCGGGACGCGCCGGCTACGCCGTCGGGCTCGACGTGCCGGAGAGCGTGCTCGCGCTGCTCGCCGATCTCGGCGCGGCGGGCTACGCGGTACGCGACGTGCCACGAAGCGCTCGCGCGCTGCTCGACGATTTGAGCGCGGGCGCCGCCGACGTCGCCCTGCCGCTCGATGACTACGCGCGTCTGCTCGCCGATTTGCCGGCCGAAGTGGCCACGAAAATCCACGGCGCGTGGGGCGAGCCCGCCGCGGACCCCGGCCTGCGCGCGCAAAAGTTCGCCTTCCGCGCCCGCGCCTTCGGCAACGTGCTCGTCGCGTTCGCCCCCGACCGTGGCCGATCGAGCGATCGCCGCGCCGACTACCACGATCCGACGCTGCCGCCGCGTCACGCCCTTCTTGCCTTCGGCCTGTGGCTCCAGCGCGTGGCCAAGGTCGACGCGCTCGTGCACATGGGCGCGCACGGCACGCTCGAATGGCTGCCGGGCAAGGCGGTGGCGCTGACCTCGTCCTGCTTTCCCGAGACGGTCGTCGGTCCGCTGCCCGTGATCTATCCCTTCATCGTCAGCAATCCGGGCGAGGCCGCCCACGCCAAGCGTCGCATCGCCGCCGTGACCCTTGGGCATCTGCCGCCGCCGCTCGTCGCAACCGGATTGTCCGGCGAGGCGCGCGAGCTCGAGCGGCTCGTCGACGAGTACGCGCAGGCCGATGGTCTCGACCGCAGGCGGCGCGAGCGTCTCGCCCGGCTCATCGTCGCGACTGCACGAGGCAGCGGCCTCGCGCGGGACGCAAGCGTCGATGCCGACCTCGGTCCCGACGAGGCGCTGCGCCGTATCGATGCCTGGCTCTGCGACCTCAAGGACCTCGCCATCAAGGACGGCCTCCACGTTTACGGCCGCACGCCCGCCGCCGATGACGTCGATCCGGCGTGGCCGCCGAGCGCGGCGGCCGAACGGTCCGCCCTCGTCGCCGCGCTCGACGGCCGGCGCATTGCGCCCGGCCCCGCGGGCACGCCCCTGCGCGGACGCCGCAACGTGCTGCCGACCGGCCGCAATCTCTTCACCGCCGACCCGCGCATGCTGCCGACGCCGACCGCCATGGAGTTGGGCCGGCTGGCGGCCGATGAGATCATCCGCGCCCATCTGCAGAACCACGGCGAGATGCCGCGCGCGCTCGTCATCGACCTGTGGGGCAGCGCCACGCTGCGCACCGGCGGCGAGGAGATCGCGCTCGGCCTCGCGCTGATGGGTTGTCGGCCGACCTGGGATCACTCGACCGGCCGCGTCACCGGCGTCGAGGTGCTGCCGAGCGCGGTCGTCGGGCGGCCGCGCGTCGACGTCACATGGCGCATATCCGGCTTGTTTCGCGATCTTTTCCCCGCGCAGATCGCCCTGCTCGACGCCGCGATTCGCACCGTCGCCGCCCGCGATGAACCCGAAGAGGAAAATCCGCTCGCGGCGGCGCCGCGATCATCGCAAGGCGAAGACGCGCTCGCTCGCATCTTCGGCACCGCGCCGGGGGCTTACGGCGCCGGCATCGAGGACCTGCTCGGACGCGATGTCGAGCGCTCGACCATCGGCGCCGCCTATCTCGCCGCCGCGTCGCACGCCTATGGCGGGGCGGACGGCGGCGGAACGCCCCTCCCCGGCGGATTCGCGGCGCGCGTCTCGCTCGCGGATCTGCTCGTGCATCCGAGCGACGATTCCGGTCGCGACCTGCTGGAAGGGGCGGAAGATGCCGCCTTCGTCGGCGGCTTTGCCGCCGCGGCCGCCGCCATCGGGCGCGAACCCGATCTCATCATGCTCGACCTGACCGATCCGCGGCGCCCGCGGGCGCGTCCGCTTGATGCGGCGCTGGCGCGGATCGTCCGCGGCCGCGCGGTGAACCCGCGTTTCATCGCGGGCTTGATGCGGCATGGGCCGCGCGGCGCAGCCGAGCTCGCCGAAACGGTCGATCGACTCGTCGATTTCGCGGAGACGACCGGGGTCGTGCCGAGCGCGCTCTTCGATCTCGTGCACGAGGCCTATGTCGCCGACGTACCCCTGCGCGATTTTCTGCTGCGCGAGAACCCGGCCGCGGCCCGCGCGATCGCCGCGCGGCTTGACGCTGCGCGCCGCAAAGGCCTGTGGCATCCCCGCCGCAACGATATCGGCACCGATCTCCTGAAGATCGCGGAGGCGGCGCCATGAGCACCGCCCTTCGACGCGGCGCCTGCCCCGGCCTGTCCGCGCCCATGGCGACGGGCGATGGCCTGCTCGCGCGGTTCACGCCGCTCGACGGCATTCCCCTCGATCGCTTCATCGCCTTCTGCGCGGCGGCCGGCCGGCACGGTAACGGCACGATCGAGATCACCGCGCGCGGCAGCCTGCAGGTGCGCGGCTTGACGCCCCGCTCGGCGCCGCTGTTCGCGTCCGTGGTCGCGACGCTCGGCATCGCCGCGGGCGAGGGCGTGCCTGTCATCCTCGATCCGCTCGCCGACGACCCGGACATCTTGATCGATACCGCCGCTCTGGCGGCTTGTTTGCGTCGCGCGATCACGACGGCGCCGCTTGTGCTGGCACCGAAGGTGTGCGTCGTCCTCGATGGCGGCGGCCGCCTGCATCTCGATGCGCTCACCGCCGATGTGCGGCTCAAGGCCATCGGAACCCCGCAGGGGCCACGCCTTCATGTGGCAGTCGGCGGACATGCGGCATCCGCGTTGCCGCTCGGAGCGATCGCGCCCGACCGGGTCGTCGATGCGGTGCTCGGCATCCTCGGCGTGATTGCCGCGCGCGGACCCGCGGCGCGCGCCGTCGATGTCGTTCGCGGCGAGGGTGTCGGCGCCTTCCGCTCCGTCGTCGACGGCGACGTCGAGCCGGCACCTCCGCCGCCGCGGCCGCCCGCCGAACCGATCGGGCGACATCCGCTCCGGGACGGCTCCGTCGCGCTCGGCATCGCCCTGGCGTTCGGCCATGCGCACGCGGATGCGCTTGCCGAGCTCGCCCGTGCTGCTGGCGCCCGCGGCGTGGGGCTGGTTCGACCCGCACCGGGTCGCGCGCTTTTGCTGCCCGGCGCCACGGAGGAAGTCGCGGCTGCGCTCGCGACTTCGGCCGAGCAGCTCGGCTTCCTTGTGCGCGCCGATGATCCCCGCCGCCGCATCATCGCCTGTCCCGGCAAGCCCGACTGCGCCTCGGGATTGATCGCGGCACGCGCGCTGGCGACGGAGCTGGCGCGGCAGCTTCCGCCCGGGAGCGACGCGATCCACATTTCCGGTTGCTGCAAGGGCTGTGCCCATCCTGCGGCCGCCGCGCTGACCGTGGTCGGGACCGAGCGCGGCTGCGGCATCGTGCGGCATGGTCCGGCTCATGCCGAGCCGCGTTACCACGTCGATCCCGCCGGGCTCGCCGCCGAAGTCGCGCGGATCGCCGCCGAGACCAGCGAGGCCGTCCATGGCTGAGGCCTATCTGCGCGACGGCGCGACGATCTACCAGCGCTCCTTCGCCATCATTCGCGCGGAAGCCGACCTGTCGCGCTTCTCCGCGGACGAGGCCGAGGTGGCCGTGCGCATGATTCATGCCTGCGGTCTCGTCGAGGCGGCGAACCACATCGTATTCGGTCCCGGCCTGGTCGCCGCAGTGCGGTCGGCGCTGGCGCGGGGCGCGCCGATCCTGTGCGACGCCGAGATGGTGGCGCACGGCATAACGCGCGCGCGCCTGCCGGCGCGCAACGAGGTCGTCTGCACGTTGCGCGATGCACGCGTACCGGCGCTCGCCGCGAAGCTCGGAACCACGCGCTCCGCCGCCGCCCTCGAGCTCTGGGGCGAACACCTCGGCGGCGCCGTGGTCGCCATCGGCAACGCGCCGACGGCGCTGTTTCGCCTGCTCGAATTGCTCGATGCCGGGGCGCCGAGGCCCGCATCGATCCTCGCCGTTCCGGTCGGCTTCGTCGGCGCGGCGGAAGCGAAGGAGGCGCTCGCCGCCGAGGCGCGCGGCGTGCCGTTCCTGATCGTGCGCGGGCGCATGGGCGGCAGCGCCATGGCCGCGGCCGCCGTCAACGCGCTGGCGAGGGCCGGACCATGAGCGGCGCCGCCAGGCTGATTGGGGTCGGCGTCGGTCCGGGCGATCCCGAGCTGTTGACGCTCAAAGCCGTGCGCGCCCTCGAGCAGGCCGACGTGATCGCGCATTTCGCCAAGGCCGGTTATGCGAGCAATGCGCGCGCGATCGTCGCAGGCCATCTCAAGCCCAACGTCGTCGAGCTGCCGCTGCTTTTCCCGGTGACCACCGAGATTCCGAAGAACGCCCCCGCCTATTGCAGCAAGATCAAGGAATTCTACGACGGCTGCGCGGGCGCGATTGCCGCGTACCTTGATACCGGCCGCAGCGTCGCCGTGCTCTGCGAGGGCGATCCGCTGTTCTACGGCTCCTACATGCATCTGCAGGCGCGGCTCGCCGCGCGCTATCCGACCGACGTCATCGCCGGCGTGACCGGCATGTCGGGCAGCTGGTCAGCGGTCGGCATGCCGATCGCGCAGGGCAACGACGTGTTCACGGTCCTGCCGGGCACGCTTTCCGAACCCGAGCTCGAACGCCGTCTCGCCGATGCCGACGCCGCCGTGGTCATGAAGCTCGGCCGCAATCTGCCGAAGGTGCGCCGCGCGCTCGAACGCGCCGGGCGGCTCGATCGCGCGATCTACGTGGAACGCGGCACCATGGCCGATGCGGTGATGCTGCCGCTCGCCGCCAAGGCGGGCGACGATGCGCCCTATTTCGCCATGGTCCTGGTGCCGGGCTGGGAGGAACGACCGTGAGCGGCTCGCTCGCCGTGGTCGGGCTCGGCCCCGGAGATGCGCGCTGGCTCACCCCGGAGGCGGAAGCCGCGCTCGCCGCCGCCGACGTGCTGTTCGGCTACCGCCCCTATCTCGATCGCGTCCCGGCGCGGCCCCGACAGGAACGCCAGCCGTCCGACAACCGCGAGGAGGCCGCGCGCGCCGCGCAAGCGCTGCGCCGGGCCGCCGACGGCGCGCGGGTCGCCGTCGTTTCCGGCGGCGATCCCGGCGTGTTCGCGATGGGGGCCGCCGTCTGCGCGGAGATCGAAACCGGGCCGGACGCCTGGCGCAGTCTCGACCTGGCGATCATCCCCGGGGTGACCGCGATGCTCGCGGTGGCCGCGCGCGTCGGCGCGCCGCTCGGTCACGATTTCTGCGCGCTCTCGCTCTCGGACAACCTCAAGCCATGGGAGCTGATCGTGCGCCGACTCGATGCCGCGGCGGGCGCCGGCTTCGTCATCGCGCTCTATAATCCGGTCTCGCGCGCGCGGCCCTGGCAGCTGGGCGTTGCCTTCGAGCGCCTGCGGCTCAAGCTCGAGGCTTCGACCCCGGTCGTGTTCGGACGCGCGGTCGGGCGCGCCGACGAGCATGTCGCGGTGACGACGCTCGCCGCCGCCGATCCGGCCGCCGCCGACATGGCGACGCTCGTCATCGTCGGTTCGCCCGAGACGCGCACGATCGCGCGCCCGGGCCGCGCCCCGCTCGTCTATACCCCGCGCACGGTTCGGGAGGTCGCATGATCGAGCCAAGCGACCGCTTCCTCGACCGTCTCGACCGTCGACACCGCGGGCAGAGCCGGACGGCGCAACATGATCACCGGCAGGCCGAGCGCGCGCGCGGCGGCGATCTTGCCGTAGGTCGCGGCGCCGCCGCTGTTCTTGGCGACGATGACGTTGATGCGATGCCGCTCGAGCAGCGCGCGATCATCGGCTTCCGCGAAGGGTCCGCGGCCGGTGACATAGACGGCGTGCGGCACGGCGAGCGGCGGATCGACCGGATCGACGCTGCGGACGAGATAATGGTGTTGCGGCGCGGCGGCGAACGGCGCAAGCTCCTTGCGGCCGAGCGCGAGAAACACTTGGCGCGGCGCGCTGCCGAGCGCAGTCACCGCCGCCCCGACATCGGCGACCGCGATCCAGCGATCGCCGGCGATCGCCGTCCAGGCCGGCCGCCGCAGCGCCAAGAGCGGAACCCCCACGCGTTCGACCGCGCGTGCCGCGTTGGCGGAGATTTTTGCCGCATAGGGATGGGTCGCGTCGATCAGCACGTCGATGCGCTCCGCGGACAGATATCGGGCAAGCCCTTCCGCGCCGCCAAAACCGCCGAGTCGCACCGGGACCGGTTGCGCGGCCGGCGATGCCGTGCGACCGGCGAGCGAGAGGATCACGTCGGCGCCGCCGGCCAGGCATTCGGCCAACCGCCGAGACTCCGCCGTGCCGCCGAGAATGAGGATGCGCCGCATGTCGCTCCCTGATCCGGTCGCGCCCGAGACTGCCGCATCGCGCCGTTGGCTGTCCATCGTCGGCATCGGCGAGGACGGCGTCGCAGGACTGAGCACGGTCGCGCGCGGGCTCGTGAGCGGCGCGGAGATCGTGTTCGGCGGCAAACGCCACCTCGCGCTCGCGGCCCCGCTCATCCGCGGAGCCGCGCGGCCATGGCCTTCGCCGTTCGAACGCGGCATCGAGGAGGTGCTGGCGCAGCGCGGCCGCCAGATATGCGTGCTCGCCTCCGGCGATCCCTATGTCTACGGCGTCGGCTCCCTTCTCGCGCGCCATGTTCCCCCCGAGCAAACCGTCGTGGTTCCGGCGCCGTCCGCATTCAGCCTTGCCGCGGCGCGGCTAGGCTGGGCGCTGCCGGAAACGGCGCTGATCTCGCTGCACGGCCGTGCGCTCGACCTCGTGCGTCCGCACCTGCAGCCCGGCGCGCGCATCCTGGCGCTCACTTCCGACGGCGCGGGACCTGCCGCGCTGGCGCGCCTGCTTGCCGAAGACGGATTCGGCGCCACCCGGTTGACGGTGCTGGAGGCGCTCGGCGGCGCGCGCGAGCGCGTGCGCACCACGACCGCCGCGGGATTCGATCTCGACTCGGTCGATGACCTCAACACCGTCGCGATCGAGGTGGCGGCGGATTCCGGGGCACGGGTCATTGCGCGCGCCGCCGGCCTGCCCGATGCGCTGTTCGAGCACGACGGCCAGATCACCAAGCGCGAGATCCGGGCGGTGACGCTGTCCTCGCTCGCGCCCCGTCACGGCGAGCTTTTGTGGGATGTCGGCGCCGGCGCGGGCTCGGTCGCGATCGAATGGATGCACGCCGATCCGTCGCTGCGGGCAATCGCGGTCGAGGCGCGCGCGGACCGGGCGGCGCGGATCCGGCGCAACGCCGCCGCCTTCGGCGTACCCGCCCTCGAAGTGGTCGAGGGCGAGGCGCCGGCTCGATTCGAAGGACTTGCCTCGCCCGATGCGATCTTCATCGGCGGCGGCGCCGGCGATCCCGGCATGATCGAGAGCGCGGTCGCGGCGCTCAAGTCGGGCGGGCGTCTGGTGATCAATGCGGTGACGCTCGAGACCGAAGGGCTGCTGATCGCGCGCCGGGCGGCACTGGGCGGCGAGCTGATCCGGATCGCGATCGCGCGCGCCGATTTCGTCGGCGACAAGACCGGCTGGCGGCCGGCCTTGCCGATCACGCAGTGGGCATGGGTGAAGCCATGATCGTCGCGGGCGTCGGATGCCGCAAGGGCGCGGCGGCGGCCGAGATCGAAGCAGCGATCCATGCGGCGCTCGGCCGCGCCGGGCTTGCCCGCGACGCGCTTGCCCTCATCGCCACGTCGGCCGCCAAGGGCGGCGAGTCCGGAATAACGGCCGCCGCATCGGTGCTCGGCGTGCCGCTTGTCCTGGTGCCGGCGCACGATCTCGAAGTCGCCGGCCAGCGCGTCGAGACCCGATCCGCGCGCGTCGTCGCGCTCACCGGCGTGCCCTCGCTGGCGGAAGCCGCCGCGTTGGCGGCCGGCGGGCCCGCGGCCAGGCTCCTCGCTCCCCGCATCGCGGTCGGGCCCGCGACCTGCGCCCTTGCCGAATCCGGAGGCGCGGCATGACCGTGCATTTCATCGGCGCCGGACCCGGCGCCGCCGATCTCATCACCGTGCGCGGACGCGATCTCGTCGCCCGCTGTCCCGTCTGCCTCTATGCCGGCTCGATCGTGCCGCCCGAGGTCCTCTCCCATTGTCCGCCGAACGCGAGGATCGTCGATACGGCGCCGCTGACGCTCGATGAAATCGAAGCGCAGTTCGTCGCGGCGCACTCCGCCGGCCTCGATGTGGCGCGGCTTCATTCCGGCGACCTGTCGATCTTGAGCGCGGTTGCCGAGCAGCTGCGGCGGCTCGAGCGGCGCGGCATTCCCTATACCCTCACGCCCGGCGTGCCGGCCTTCGCCGCGGCCGCCGCCGCGCTCGGCTGCGAGCTGACCGTCCCGGAGTTGGCGCAAAGCGTGGTGCTGACGCGGATGCCCGGTCGCGCTTCGGCCATGCCGGCGGGCGAGCGGCTTGCAGCCTTCGCGGCCACCGGCGCAACGCTCGCGATCCATCTCGCGATTCCGGCGATCGACGCGATCGTGCGGGAGCTCCTCCCGTTCTATGGCGCGGATTGTCCGGCCGCGGTCGTCGCGCGCGCGAGTTGGCCCGATCAGCGCATCGTGCGCGGCACGCTCGGCGATATCGCGGCAAAAGTTGCAGCCGCCGCGATCGAGCGGACCGCGCTCGTCCTCGTCGGCCGCGCGCTCGCGGCGCAGGAGTTCCGCGAGAGCGCGCTCTACGACCCGGGCTATCGCCGCCGGTTCCGCGGCGGAGAGCGCTCATGAGCCGGCGCGAACGGCGCGCGGCCGACGAGCCTGCCGTCGCGGTCGAACAACGCGACCTCGACCGCAATGTCGGCGCCCGCGACCACGTCCAGCGCGGTCCCCTGCGCGGCGCGGGCGACCTCGTCGCCGAGCGCGACCCCTTCCGCCGCGGCCTGGGCAAAGGCCTCCGCCGCGGTGTTCGCCACCGCGATCCGATCGCGCAACGCCGCCGAGCCTCCGGCCGCAGCCGCGAGCGCGGCAAGCGCGACCAAATCGACCGCGCCGCGTTTCGAATGCAGATCGAGCAGGCCCTGCGCGAGCTTCGCCATCTTGCCGACGCCGCCGGCGATGGTGACCCGCGGCACCGGATGCCGACGGAGATATTTCAGCATGCCGCCGACGAAATCGCCCATGTCGATCAGCGCGGGCTCGGGCAGGTCATGGAGCGTGCGCACCGCCGCTTCGGAGGTCGCGCCGGTCGCGCCCGCGATATGCGTGAGGCCGGCGGCGCGCGCGACATCGATGCCGCGCAGGATCGAGTGAATCCACGACGAGCAGGAATACGGCACGACGATCCCGGTGGTGCCGAGGATCGACAGGCCGCCGACGATGCCCAGCCGCCCGTTGAGCGTCTTCGCCGCCATCGCCTCCCCGCCGGGAATGGCGATCTCGACCTCGACGTCGCCGGTCGCGCTCGCCGCCGCCGCGACCTCGGCGATGGCGTCGCGGATCATCCGGCGCGGCACCGGATTGATCGCGGGTTCGCCCGGCGGAATCGGAAGGCCGGCGCGGGTGACGGTGCCAACGCCCTCGCCCGCCCGAAAGGTGACGCCGCTCCCAGGCTTGCCCGGGCGCACGGTCGCGAGCACGAGGGCGCCATGGGTGACGTCCGGATCGTCGCCCGCATCCTTGACCACTCCGGCGGTCGCCGAGTCGTTATCCGTGCGGTTGACCGCAAGCGAAAAGGCCGGACGCTCGCCGCGCGGCAACGTCACCTCGACGGGATCGGGAAACTCGCCCGTCAGCAGCGCGGCATAAGCGGCCTTGGCGGCCGCGGCGGCGCAGGTCCCGGTGGTCCAGCCCCGGCGGAGCGGACGGTCTTGCAGGCTCATGACGTTGCCTATAGTGCGCCCGATCGACGCCGTCACGATGGAGCGCGCAGGCGATGAACAGCGGGGAACTCCTTGCGGCGCGCGCCCGCGTTCCCGTGCTGGCGTCGGGGCATGTCTGGCTTGCCGGCGCCGGGCCGGGCGACCCCGGGCTGCTCACGCTCGCTGCCCTCGCCGGCCTGTCCCAGGCGGACGTGGTCGTGCACGACGCGCTGGTCGACAAGCGAGTGCTGGCGCTCGCATCTGCGCAGGCGCGACTGGAATTCGCCGGCAAGCGGGGCGGCCGGCCGTCCGCGACGCAGGCCGACATCTCGAAGCGGCTCATCGAGCTTGCCCGCGCCGGCCGGAAAGTCTTGCGGCTCAAGGGCGGCGATCCATTCGTGTTCGGACGCGGCGGCGAGGAAGCGCTGGCGCTGGCGGCGGCCGGGGTGCCGTTCCGCGTCATCCCCGGCGTGACTGCGGGACTTGCGGCACTCGCCGCGGCATCGATCCCGGCGACGCTGCGGGGCGTCAATCGTGCAATCGTCTTCGCTGCGGGTCACGGCGAGGACGAGGAGTTCGATTGGGCGCCGCTCGCGCGCGCCGGTCAGCCCATCGTCCTCTACATGGTGATGCGCAACCTCGAGCGGATCACCGACGCGCTGATCCAGGGCGGACTTGGCCGGCGAACGCCTGCGGCCGTGATCAGCGAGGCAACGACGGACGCCGAGCGCATTCTCGTCTCGACGCTGGAGCGGGTAGCGGCGGACGCGCGCGACCAAAACTTCAAGCCGCCGGCGATCGTCGTGATCGGGGACATCGTGAGCGCACGCGAACGGCTGCGCCCGGTCGCGGAGGTAGCGCGGTGACGGCGCGCGGTCTCATCGTCTCAGCCCCCCGTTCGGGCTCCGGCAAGACGACGGTCACGCTCGCTCTCCTCGCCGCCCTCGCGCGGCGCGGCACGGCGGTGCGGGCGGCCAAAGCCGGGCCAGACTATATCGATTCCGCTTTCCATGCGGCCGCGACCGGCACGCAAGGCTTCAACCTCGACAGCTGGGCCATGCCGCCGTCGCTCATCGATACGCTCGCGGCCGAAGCCGCGCGCGAGGCCGAGCTGCTCGTCGTCGAGGGCGTCATGGGCCTGTTCGACGGCATTCCCGGCGCGCCCGGCCGCTTCGGCGCGACGGCGGATCTCGCGGCGCGCCTTCGGCTGCCGGTGTTGCTCGTGCTCGACGTGTCCGGGCAATCGCAATCGGCGGCGGCGGTGGCGCGGGGTTTCGCCTGCCACGATCCGGCGGTGCGGATCGCCGGCGTGGTGCTCAACCGCGTCGGCAGCGAACGGCATCGGGAGCTCACCGCCGAGGCGGTCGCCGCCGCGGGGCTGCCGGTCTATGGAGCAGTCCCGCGCGACCCGGCGCTCGCGCTGCCGGAGCGCCACCTCGGCCTGGTGCAGGCGAGCGAGCATGCCGGGCTCGCCGGCTATCTCGATCGGCTCGCCGCCATGGCCGAACGATGTTTCGATCTCGACGCCATGATCGGCTGCGCGGCGCCGCTGACCGTCGCCACGGCGACGAAGGTCCCGCCGCTGCCGCCGCCCGGCCAACGCATCGCGCTCGCGTCCGACGCAGCTTTCACGTTCGTCTACCCCCACATCCTCGACGGCTGGCGGCGAGCCGGCGCCGAGATTTTTCCGTTCTCCCCGCTTGCCGATGAGCCTCCGCCCGAAAGCTGCGACACCTGCTGGCTCCCTGGCGGCTATCCGGAGCTTCACGCCGGCGCGCTCGCGGCCGCGCAGCGCTTTCGCGCCGGGCTTGCGCAATTTGCGATGACGCGTTCCGTCCACGGCGAGTGCGGCGGCTACATGGTGCTCGGAGAGGGGCTCGAGGATGCCGACGGCGCCCGCCATGCGATGACGGGGCTGCTCGGCCACGCGACGAGCTTCGCCAAGCGCAAATTGCACCTCGGTTATCGCGAGGCGCGGCTCCTTTGCGACAGCCCGCTCGGATCGGCAACGACGACGTTGCGCGGTCACGAGTTTCACTATGCGGCGCTGATCGCGAGCGGAAGCGACGACCCGTTGGCCGATCTTGCGGATGGTCAAGGACGCCCGCTGGGCAAATCCGGGGCACGGCGCGGCCGCGTCACCGGCACTTTCTTTCACGCGATTGCGCAGGCGCAACCGACGTGATCGCATACGAACCTCGGCGCTACGACGATTTGTCGGACACCTTTGCCTCGGCGAACGTCGCCATGCCGGTGTGGCAGGCGAGCGCCGCGCGCAACACCAATACCGCAACCGCCGCGCCCGAACCTTCGCCGAGCCGCATTTCGAGCTCAAGCAGCGGCGCCAGGCCAAGCTCGCCCAGCAGCATGCGATGTCCGGCCTCGGCCGATACATGGCCCGCCAAAGCGTGACTCAACGCGTCGGCGTTGAGCCTCTTGAGCGGCGCCACCGCCGCCGTCGAGACGAAGCCGTCGAGCAGCACCGGAACCCGCTGCCGTCGCGCGGCAAGCGCGGCGCCGAGAATGGCCGCAAGCTCGCGTCCACCCAAGGCCGCGGCGCTCCGCAAGGGATCGGCGAGGACTCCGGCGTGGCGGGACAGCGCCCTGTCGATCGCCGCCTGCTTGCGCGCAAGGCCCCGATCGTCGACGCCGGTGCCGCGGCCGGCCCAGCGCGCTCCGGCGCCTCCGAACAGGGCGGCGGCGACGGCTCCCGCCGCCGTCGTGTTGCCGATCCCCATTTCTCCGAGGCAGACGAGATCCGAGTCGGAGGAGACCGCGTCGTAGCCGGTAGCCACCGCCGCCAGGAATTCTTCGTCATCCATCGCCGGCGCCGTCGTGATGTCGGCGGTCGGCCGGTCGAGGGAAAGGGCGCTCACTCGCAGGTTCGCTCCCGCCATCCGTGCGAGTTGGTTGATGGCGGCGCCACCGGCAGCGAAGTTCGCCACCATCTGCGTGGTGACCTCGGCCGGATAGGCCGAGACGCCCTGTCCCGTCACGCCGTGATTTCCTGCGAACACCAGGATGTCAACGCGATCAAGCCGCGGCGGTGCTCGCCCCTGCCAATGCGCGAGCCAGGCGACGATGCCCTCCAGCCGTCCGAGGCTACGTGGCGGCTTGGTGAGCTGCGCCTCACGGCTCGCGGTCGCTGCAGCGGCGGCAGCATCGCCGGCCGGCAAATCGATGCATGCCGCGCGCAGCTCGGCAATGGAGGTGAACCTGGCCATCGTCCGCGCCTGTCTAGCAAATCCGCGAACGTCCGGCCTATAAGGATATGCCAACCGGGGACAAGACGATGAGCAAGCCCGGCGCGTGGCTCCGCGGACTTGCCACGGACCTCAAGATCAGCATCCTGTTCTGCACCCGCCTGCCGCTTGCCCATTCCGTGCCGATCGCGGGCGGCGACGTTGCGCGCGCGACGTGGGCCCTTCCGATCGCCGGCGCGCTCGTCGGCGGCGCCGGCGCGCTCGCATATTGGTTCGCGTTTCACTTGGGGCTGCCCTCCGTCATCGCTGCCGCGTTGACGCTGGCGGTAACCCTCGTGGCGACCGGCTGCCTGCACGAGGACGGCCTCGCGGACACGGCCGACGGCTTCGGCGGCGGCAAGACCCTCCCGCACAAGCTCGAAATCATGCGCGACAGCCGAATCGGAACCTACGGCGCCTGCGCCCTGACGATATCCTTCGTTCTGCGCTGGAGCGCGCTCGCGACCATCGCTCATCCACTGCCGGTGGCGACCGCGCTCATCGTCGCTCATGCATCGGCCCGCGCGCCGCTGCCGATATTCATGTGGTTCATTCCCCTGGCGCGAACCGACGGTCTTTCCGCCCAAGCCGGCCGGCCGCCGCGGACGAGCATGGCCGCCGCGGGTCTCCTGGGCGTCACGGCGCTGATGCTCGGCCTCGGTCCGATCGCCGCGATCATCGGTCTTTTTCTTCTGGCGTTGGCAGGGATTTTGATGGGCTGGTTGAGCATGCGGCAGATCGGCGGTCAGACCGGCGACGTGATCGGTGCCGTGGAGCAGATCAACGAGATTCTGATTCTGCTCACGGGCGTGGTCCTGCTGAAGGCTTGAGCCATGAGCGATCCGACGGCTTTCGACGACGCGTTTCGCTCGCGCCTGCGCGATCTGTTCGCCTGGCGGCGTGACGTGCGACGATTCCGGCCCGAGCCGCCGCCTGCCGGCACGCTCGAGCGCCTGATCGAGGTCGCCTGTCTTTCACCCTCCGTCGGCCTGAGCCAGCCCTGGCGGTTCGTCGTCGTCGACGACTCGAAGCGCCGCCAGGCCGTGCTCGACGAGTTCAGGAGGTGCAACGCGGGCGCGTTGAAATCCTATTCCGGCGCCTTGGCCGGGAGCTACGCCGCGCTCAAGCTCGCCGGCCTCGAAGAGGCTCCCTGCCAATTCGCGGCGTTCGCCGACCGCGCAACCGAGGTCGGACACGGCCTCGGGCGCAGGACGATGCCCGAGATGGCCGAATACTCGGTGGTGGCGGCGGTGGCCATGATGTGGCTCGCGGCGCGAGCAGAGGGCATCGGCATGGGTTGGGTATCCATTCTCGATCCGCCGCGCATGAACGACATCCTCGACGTTCCGCGCGCCTGGCGGTTCATCGGCTATTTCTGCCTCGGTTACCCCGAGATCGAGAGCGACCAGCCGGAACTCGAGCGCGCGGGCTGGGAGCAGCGACGCGACGGCGCCGACTGGCTGCTGCGCCGCTGATGCGTGCGTCCGTAGGATGGGTCGAGCGAAGCGAGACCCATCGCAATGACGAAATCGGCAGGTATTGATGGGTTTCGCTTCGCTCAACCCATCCTACGAGGTGCCCGATGGCGGGCGACCCACTCACGGGCGGTCTCGCCGGATGTACGCTCAGGGCGTCAACACCGACTCTTCGCGCGCTCGGCCAGGATCGGGCATCGTATCGCGGCACTCCGACAGCGCCCGTGCGATCACGGCTCCGGTGAGGTCGAGGACGACCGGCTCGAGGGCGGCGCTGCGCTCGCCGACGAGCCCGATCACACTCGCTTTTGAATAGCCTGCGGCACGCAGATCATCGACGCAACGCTCCGCCTTCGCAAGCGACACGCCGGCGATCAGCCCGCCGGCGGTCTGCGGGTCGAAAATCAGCGGAAAGAGCGGGTGCCGCCCGGCGGCGGCGAGATCCCGGATCGCGCGCCGCAGCCGCATGTTCTGCGGCTGCAGCGAAGAGAAGATGCCGAGCTCCACGACCTCGCGCGCGCCATCGATGAACGGCACGCGATCGAGGGCAAGCGTCACGTCGACATCCGAGGCGCGCACCATCTCGACGAGATGTCCGAGCAGTCCGAAGCCGGTCACGTCGGTTGCGGCACGGGCGCCGTGCCTGAACAGGATCGCCGCGGCGCGGCGGTTGGAGACGATCATGTGCGCGATCGCGCCCATCACCCAGCGCGCCTTCGCCTTGCCCCGCATGTGCGCCGCGAGCAGCGCGCCGGTCCCGATCGGCTTGGTCAGGATCAGCGCGTCGCCCGGCTCGAGGCCGCCTTTGCGCAGGGCTGCCGCCCGCGCGACGAGCCCGTTGACGGCGAAGCCGAGCGACAGTTCCGCGCCCTCGCTGGTATGGCCGCCGACCAGCGCGCATTGCGCCTCGCGCAGCACCTCGTTGGCGCCGGTCAGCATCGCGGAGAGGTCGGCCTCGACCTTCGCCTCGAGCCCGTAGGGCACGGTCGCGATCGCCAGCGCCGACTGCGGCTCGCCGCCCATGGCATAGACGTCGCCGAGCGAATGATTGGCCGCGATCTTGCCGAATAGATACGGATCGTCGACGTTCGATCGGAAATAATCGACGGTCTGGATGGAAAGCCGGTCGCCGCCGGTATCGACCAGCGCGGCATCGTCGGGAGCATCGAGGCCGACGATCACGTCCTCGCGCGTGGCCGGTGCGATGGCGCCGAGCGCACGCGACAATACCGTCGCGCCGACCTTGGCGCCGCAGCCGCCGCAGCGCATGGCGATCGCCGAGAGCTCCTTGATCGCCTCCCGGTCGGCGAGCGGCGAGCTCGGCGCCGCAGCCGGTTTCGCCATTTCCGGCAGCGCGTTGAACCTGTGCATGAAGCGCCGGTCGATCCAGTCCTTCCAGCGCCATACCCACGCGCCTTCGAATGCCAGGCCATTGCGCGTGCCGACCGCATAGGGCTCGCCGGTGGACACGAGATAGAGCGCGTCGCGCTGCGGGCGGAAGGCGCGCAACCGCCGGCCGGTCAGCGCGCGGCGGATATTGTCGGCGAGCACCGGCCCGGCGCGCACCGCATAGACGCCGGATTTCGGCAACGCACGCGGCGAGAAGGCGATGCTGTCACCGGCGGCGAAGACGTCGGTTTGCCCGATCACGCGCAGCGTATCGTCGACGGCGAGGAAGCCGCCGGCGTCGAGCGCGAGCCCGGTTCCGGCGAGCCACGATGCCGGGGCAGCTTGCGTCGTCCACAGAATCTCGTCGGCCTCGAGCGGCGCTTGTGCCTCGAGCACGAGCCGCCCCGCCTCGACCCGCGTCACGCGGGCGCCGGCGACGACGGCGATTCCGCGCGCGGCGAGGATGGCGCGGAAGCGGGCGCGGAACGCGGTCGGGAAGGTCGGCAGGATCTCCGGGGTATCGGAGACGAGGGTGAAGGCGAGACCGGAAACGTCGAGGCCGGCGCGCGCGGCCTCGCGCCGCAGCCGCCGCTCGACCGACAGCAGAAGCTCGACGCCACCGGCGCCGGCGCCGACGAGCGCCAGCCGGCAGCGACCCCGGCGCGCGAGCACGCGCGCCAGCAGCGCCTCGAACCTACCGATGAAGCCGTCGATCGGCTTGACCGGAATGGCATGCTCGCTCGCGCCGGGCACGTCGGCGGTATTGGGGGTCGAGCCGATATTGAGCGACAGCAGGTCGTAGGGTACCGGCGGGCGATGCCGGCAGATCACCCGCCGCTCGGCAAGGTCGAGGCCGACGGCCTCGTCCTGGTAGAGCCGTGCGCCGGCAAACCGCGTCAGCGGCCCGGTATCGATGTGGGCATCGTCGAATCCGTAATGGCCGGCGACGAGACCCGGCAGCATGCCGGAATAGGGCGTATGCACCTCGCGACTGATCAGCGTAAGCCGCACGCCCGGGATCGCCTTCATGCCGAACATGCGCAGCACGGCCACATGCGCATGTCCGGCGCCGACCAGCACCACGTCCTTGACCACTGGCTGCGTCAGGCCTTCCATGCAAGCCTCCGATCGGCGATCGGCGGATCGATTTTCGTCTCGCCCGGCGCCTCCGACAGCCGCGTGGGCATGGTATCGATCCGCAGGCGCCGGCGCAGCCCGCGGGAGAACGTATCGACCAGCATCGACAGCAGCGCCGTCGCCACGAGCAAGACGGCGGCCACGTCGAGCCGAAGCTCGGAGATCGCGGCGTCGATATAGAACCCGAGCGTGGTGACACCGAGGATACCGAAGATGGCGCTCTCGCGCAGAATGATCTCCCAGCGATAGAGCGCATAGGCCAGAAACTGGCCGTAGAGACGGGGCACGGTCTCGTAGCAATAGAGATTGATGCCGCGCGGGGCGTCCGGCCGATAGTCGAGCGTGTCGGCATGCCTCCCCATCAGGTAGCCGACGATCGCGCCGTTGTGCAGCGAAAGCGCAATGATCGCCGGCAGCATCGACGGCCCGAGCAGTTGCAGCAGCACGTAGACCAGCATGTATTCGGGCGTCGAGCGGACGATCACCAGCGCGACGCGACCCAGCGGCTGTCCGATGCGGCCGGCGAACCGGCGGCAGATGAAGGGGAACAGCACCAATGCGAGCACGCTCATGCCGACGAGCGCGATCTGGGAGAGCGCCAGCGTCTGGATCACGCCCGGCACGACCTGCCTCGACACGATCGGCCACAGCCACCATGCGACGTTGGCCCAGGTGGCGGCGGCGGCCCAATCGGCATTGCGCAGCGGTGACGGCACGATGTCGTGGGTGATGAAACGCACGAAGTTGGCGAGCGCGGAGCCGCCGCCGACGGCTTCCGGCAGAACGATCAGGCTCGCGACGATCAGGATCGGCACCGTGGCCGGACGCGCCCACAGCCGGCGCGTGCCGATCAGAACATAGAACGAGAGCAGCAGCGCCGCCGCCTGCGCGTAATGCCCCTGCTTGAAGAAAGAATCGAGATGGAAGCCGATGGTCGGCAACCCGATGAATCCGAGCACCAGCGTCGAACGCATGCCGCATTCGAAGCGATAGAGCGTGTAGGTCCAGAACTGCGGCGCCAGCTCTGGAATGCGGGCATAGGCGAAGCGCCCGACGATCGAGGTTCCCGCCGGCAGCACGCGTTCGACCGCAAGGTCCGCCTCCTCGATCATCTCGGCGAACACCTTGGCGAAAATCCCGGAATACGGAATGGCGATGGCGAGGATCCCGGTGACCGGCGACAGGCCGGAGACCTGGATCAGCACCAGCGCCCAGAACATCTCGTGCACGGAGCGCAGGAACGCGCACAGCAGGCGCACGGCACGGAAGCGGGCAAACACCAGCGCCAGCAGGAACCCGGTGCTGGCGCCGAGCGAAACGCCGAGAACCGCGAAGGCTACGGTCCACACGACGCTCATGACCTCGATCGAGAAGAGATCCGGCCGAATGAACCCGGCCAGGAGCCGGCGCAACTCGGCCCAGGGATCGAGCGCGCTCACCGTGAGGTCGGCGGTCGCGAGCGCGACCGCGGCGATCAACAGAAACAGGTTGCTCGCGGAAACGTAGCCGAGCTTCGGCAGTGCAAGGCTGCGGATCCGCATGGCCTCACCCGCCGTAATAGGGAACGAGATCGGCGGCGGAGAGCGCCCGCGCCGGCGCATCGAGCGCTATCCGCCCGTCCTCGATCACCACCACCCGGTCGGCATGCGCGAGCGCCAGCGGAATGTCATGCAGCGCGAGGATCGCAGTTTCGTGACGCGCGCACAGCTTGCCGAGGATATCGCCGCCCTGGACGCGATCGAGCGCCGACACCGGCTCGTCGCCGATGACGATCGGGCGGCCGTTGTAGAGCGCGCGCGCCACCGAGGTGCGCTGCTGCTGCCCGCCCGAGAGCGAGCCGGTCTTGGCGAACATCTTGTCGGTCAGGCCGACGAGATCGAGAACGCTCTCGATCTCGGCGACATCGTGCCGCGCCGGCCACAGCAAGGTGCGCAGGTTGTACCAGGTCGGATGGCGGTCGAGCCGACCCATATAGACGTTGTGGAACACCGACAATGTCCGCACCAGCGCCGCGCCCTGCGGGATCAGCGCCGCCCGATCGGCGAGCTTGTCGTAGATGAGATTGAGCAGCGTCGACTTCCCGGCGCCGGATCGCCCCATCACCGCGACGCGTTCGCCGGGGCGGATCGCCAAGTCGATATCGATCAGCACCGGATGGCCGGCGTAGCCGGCGGAAATCCTCTCCAGTTCGATCAACGGAGACACGCGACAAGCTTCAATTGAGCAGGTTGGTCGCCTTGCCGACTTCCTCGATCGGGCCGTAGTCGGCGTTCTTGGCCGGGATGAATTTGCTGCGGGCGAATGGCGTCAAGATCGCCGGATCATCGATGGCCAACAATGCGGCCCGCAGTTTCTCCTTGAAGCCCGAGCCATAGGTCCTATCGACGTCGCCGCGAACGGTCCAATGATAATCGGGAAACGTCGGCGACTCCCAGACCACCCGCACCTGCGAGTCATCGATCTTGCCGGCCTTCCGGTCGAGCTCCCAGACCGTGAAATCGAGCACGCCGACCTCGTACGCGCCCGACTGCACGAGCTGAATGGTGCGGCTGTGGTCGCCGGAGAAGCCGACGCGCGAGAAAATCTCCTCCGGCGATTTCCCGCCGAACTGCCGGCGGATGAAATATTCCGGCATCAGCCGGCCCGAGGTCGAAGCGCGCGAGCCGAAGGTGAAGGTCTTGCCGGCGATGTCCTTCGGAAACTCCTTCGACGACGCAAGCCCGGTCTTGGCGTTGGCGATGATGAAGCTCTTGAAGGCGGCATCCTCGGCGCCCTGCGCGATGGCCTCGGAGCCCGCCGCCTGCCGGCGGGCCTGCACGCCGGTGAAGCCGCCGAACCAGGCGAGCTGCACTTGATTGTTGATGAAGGCCGTGACCGCCGCCGGGTAGCTCTTCACCGGGAGATATTTCACCGGCACCGCGAGCTGCCTCTGCAGATAGTCGGCAACCTTCGTGAAACGCTCGACCAGACGGGTCTCGTCTTGGTCCGGGATGGCGGTGAAGACGAAGGCGGGCTTGTCCTGGGCCATCGCAACGTGGCCCAACGATGCCCCGAAAAGCATCAGCGCTGCCAGCAACGATTTCACAACGCGCTCGCTCATTGTCCACTCAGCCATGATGTTGCTCTCCGTCAAATCGCAAGGCTACCATAGGCTTGCCTTGCGTCGTTAAGGCTCAAAAGCCCGCCGAAATTCATCACCTATCCGTGAATTCGCGGAAGAGTTCACTCATGATCTCGGCGCTGCCGGGCCGTCCGAGACCCGAAGCCCGTCCGCCTCCGCTCAGAGGGTCGCAGTGCGGAAGCCGGCGAAAACGTCACGGCGCTCCGGCGTGAAGAAGTTGCGATAGGTGTTGGTGATCATCCTCCCGCGCGTCGCCCAGGAGCCGCCGCGCAGCACCTTGCGGGTGCCGAACCAGGGCTCGGAATAGTCTTGATAGGCGTCGGGCGAAAATCCCGGATAAGGCTCGAACACGCTCGCCGTCCATTCCCAGACATTGCCGATCATCTGGCGGCAGCCCCACGCGCTGTCGCCGGCGGCGTAGGCGGCAACGTCGACGCAGCCGAGCGCGCCACCGTCGAGATTGGCATGGCCCCTCCCCGGCGGCGCGTCGCCCCAGGGATAGAGTCGCTTGCGCTCGCCGAGCCCGTCTTGCGCGGTCGGCTCGGCCGACGCCGCGACCTCCCATTCGAGCTCGCTCGGAAGGCGCCGGCCCGCCCACCGGCACCAGGCTGTGGCCTCGTACCAATTGACATGGATGACCGGCTGGTGCGGCGGCAGCGGTTCCGATCGCTGGAAGCGACGCACGGTGAAGCCTCTCCCCTCGGGCCGCCAATAAAGCGGGTGCTCGGCCCGGGCGCTCTCGCGCCAGCGCCAGCCCTCGTCGCCCCAGAATTTCCGTTGCCGATAGCCGCCGTCCTCGACGAAGGCCGCGAACTCGGCGTTGGTGACGGGCGCGCGCGATATGCGGAAGGGCCGGACCGCGACGGGATGCGCCCATTTCTCGTTGTCGAACACGAAACGCGCATTGCGCGACGAACCGAGCTTGAACGACCCGCCGGGAACGTGGACGTCCCCGGGCCAGGGCCCGACCGTGTCGTCGGCGGGCGGCCCGCCGTCGGCAAATTTCGGCTCGGGATAGCCAAGCGTCTGCCGGGTGTAGATGAAGGCTTCGTCGTGCATGTCCTCGTGGAACGTCACGAGCTGGTAAAGGTAGCTTTCGTCCGCGCTCGCCGTCGGCCCGGCGAGCCGAGCCAACAGTGCGTCCTGCACGCTGCGCATATACTCGAGGGTGCGATCGAGCGACGGCAGCGGCAGGCTCCAGCGGTCATCGTGCGGCACGACCGACGAGTCGTAGAGCGCGTCGGCGTCGGGCAGCACCGAATTGCGGCCCTCGAGCCGCCGCAGCGCGAAGTACTCGTGAAACCACGCGAGGTGACCGATTTCCCACAGCAGCGGATTGACGATGTCGAGCCGGGGACCGAAAAGCTGGTCCGGCGCGAGGTCGACGACGAGCTCCAGCGTGCGGGTCCGGCAATCGCGCAGCATGTTCTGGAGCTGTCGAGTGGCGACAGGCGCGGTCATGAGGTCTTCTCTGCGGCTCGGCCTACGCCATGAAGATTAGCCTGATCACGCCGGCCTCCAACACGTCGCGCGGCGGCAACCGCACGACCGCCGTGCGATGGGCGCGCATTTTCCGGAGCCTCGGCCATCGCGTGCGGATGGCCACGGACTATGCGGACGAAGCCGCCGATCTGATGGTGGCGCTGCACGCCTGGCGCAGCGCCGGATCGATCGCGAGGTTCCATGCGCGTCATCCGGAGCGGCCGCTCGTCGTCGCGCTGACCGGCACCGACATCTACAGCTTCATTCATACGCATCGCGACACGACGTTGCGTTCCCTCGATCTCGCGCACAGGCTCGTCGGGCTGCACGAGCTGGTTCCCGATGCGGTGCCGAAACCTTATCACGACAAGCTCCGCATTATCTACCAGTCGGCCCCGCCCCTGCGCCGACGCATGCCACCATTGCGGCACGCGTTCGAGGTCTTGGTGATCGGCCATTTGCGCGAGGAAAAGGACCCGCTGCGCGCGGCTGCGGCGGCGCGGCGATTGCCACAGTCTTCGCGGCTGCGCGTCGTCCATCTCGGCGCCGCCCGCGAGCAGAGCTGGGCCGAGCGGGCGCGCGCGGAGATGGCGCGCAACCCGCGCTATGTTTGGCGCGGCGAGGTGCCGGGCTGGAAAGTGCGTCAGGCGAGCGCGCGCGCCGCGCTGATGGTATTGAGCTCGATCATGGAGGGCGGCGCCAACGTCATTTCGGAAGCGGTCATGGCCGGGCTGCCGGTCGTCGCCTCCGAGATCGCGGGCTCGGTCGGGCTGCTCGGCCGCGATTATCCCGGCTATTACCCCGTTGGCGACACCACCGCGCTGGCGCGGCAGCTCTGGCGCGCGGAGCAGGAGCCGGATTTCCTGAACGAGCTGCGGCGGCATTGCGCCGCCCGCGCCGCCCTGTTCGACCCGGCGCGCGAGCGGAAATGCTGGCGCGAGCTGATCAATCGGCTCGCCGCCGGGCAGCGACCGCATTGACACGGGGCGGCGCGCCTCGCTACCGCTCGAGCGGCATAGGCACGACATGCAGGATATCAAGCAAAAGGTCGCGCTGTCCTCGATCGCGGCATCGGCCGCGTTGACCGTCGCCAAGGCGGTCGTCGGGGTGACGAGCGGCTCGCTCGCGATCCTGTCGGAGGCGGCGCATTCGCTGATCGACCTCGGCGCGACGGTGATGACCTATTTCGCGGTGCGGGTCTCCGGCAAGCCGGCCGACGAGGAGCACCATTACGGCCACGGCAAGGTGGAGAGCGTCACCGCGCTTGCCGAGACGGCAATGTTGTTCGTGCTCGCGGGCGTCGTCGGCTGGGAAGCCGTCAAGCGGCTCGCGAGCCCGGAGCCGCCGGCGGTCGAGGCGACGGTCTGGGCATTCGCCGTGATCGCGCTCTCCGTCGTGGTCGATTTCCTGCGGGCGCGGACGCTCTATCGAACGGCCAGGGCGACGTCGAGCCATGCGCTGGAAGCGGATGCGTTGCACTTCAGCTCCGACATGTGGTCGTCGCTGGCGGTCCTCGTCGGCCTCGCCGGCATCGCGCTTGGGTTTGCGTGGGCCGACTCGGTCGCGGCGATCGCCGTATCGACGGTCATCTGCGCGATCGGCTGGCGGCTCGGCCGGCGCACCATCGACACCCTGACCGACACCGCCCCGCCCGGAGCCGCCGACAAGATCGCCGCACGGGTGGCGCGAATTCCCGGCGTGGTCGGGGTCGAACGGCTGCGGGTGCGGCAGGTGGCCGAGGTCCTGTTCGTCGACCTGGTCGTGGCGGTCAGCCGCACGCTGCCGCTCGACCGCGTGGCGGCGCTCAAGGACCGCATCGTCGACGCCGTGCGCGCCGACAGCCCCGCCGCCGAGGTGACGCTGACCACCGAGCCGCGCGCGCTCGACGACGAGACCGTGCTCGAACGGGTCATGGTGATCGCGCGCAATCGCGCGCTGCCGGTCCATCACGTGACCGCGCATGCCATCGACGGCCGGCTCGCGGTCTCGCTCGACCTCGAGGTCGACGGCGCGCTGTCGCTGCGCGCCGCCCACGACATCGCCAGCGGCCTCGAAGGGGCGGTGCGCGACGAGCTCGGGCCGCAGGTCGAGGTCGAGACCCACATCGAGCCGCTGCAGCCGCACGACGAGCCGGGCCACGACGCGCCGCGCGAGCGCGTCGAAGCGGTGCGCCATGCGCTCGCCGAGATCGCGGCGACCGTCGACTTCGTGGGCGAGGTGCACGACGTGCGCGTGCGCGAGGCCGACGGCGGCGAGATCGTCAATTTCCACTGCCTGGTCGATCCCGCGCTCAAGGTGGCCGACGTGCACGACAAGGTCGACGCGGTCGAGCGCGCGTTGCGGCAGCGGTTTCCGTCGATCAAGCGCGCCGTCGGCCACGCCGAGCCGGGGCCGGTCTCGGCGCAGCCGGTCACGGGATGAGCACGGCGGCGCCCTGCAGGCGCCCCTCGCGCAGATCGGCGAGCGCCTCGTTCGCACGTTCGAGCGGGTAGCGCGTGACCTCGGTCCGCAGCCCGGCCTGCGGCGCCACGGCCAAAAATTCCCGGGCGTCGGCGCGCGTGAGATTGGCGACCGACACGATCTGCCGCTCCTCCCAGAGCAGGCGATAGGGAAAGCTCGGAATATCGGACATGTGGATGCCGCCGCAGACCACCCGGCCGCCCTTCTTCACCGCCTTGAGCGCCAGGGGAACGAGCGCGCCGACCGGGGCGAAGATGATGGCGGCGTCGAGCGGCTCGGGCGGCATGTCGTCCGAGCCGCCGGCCCACACCGCCCCGAGCGAGCGCGCAAAGGCCTGCGCCGCCTGATCGCCGCGGCGGGTGAAGGCATGGACGCGGCGGCCCTGCCAGGTCGCGACTTGCGCCAGGATATGGGCGGCGGCGCCGAAGCCGTAGAGGCCGAGCGAGGTGCCGGCACCCGCCATGCGATAGCTGCGCCAGCCGATCAGGCCGGCGCACAGGAGCGGCGCCACCTCGGCGTCGTCCATCCGTTCCGGCAGCGGGAAGCAGTAGCGCGCGTCGGCGACCGCGTGGGTGGCATAGCCGCCGTCGCGGGTGTAGCCGGTGAACAGCGGCCGATCGCACAGGTTCTCCCGGCCGTCGCGACAATACGGACACTCGCCGCAGGTCGCGCCGAGCCAGGGCACGCCGATGCGCTCGCCCCTGGCGAACCCGGCCACCCCCTGCCCCATCGCGGCGACCTGCCCGACGATCTCATGGCCGGGCACGAGCGGAAGCTTCGGGTTCGGCAGCTCGCCGTCGACGACGTGGAGATCGGTGCGGCAGACGCCGCAGGCCGCGACCTCGACCAGGATTTCGCCGGGCCCCGGCTCCGGCGCGGATTGCTCGCGCATGCGGAGCCACGTGCGCGGCTCTTCCAGCACCATGGCACGCATGATCATTCCGTAGCCCGGATGAGCGCAGCGAAATCCGGGGACATGACTGACGGGCGGGGCTGCCCCTCACCCCCACCCTCTCCCCGCAAGCGGGGAGAGGGAGCGCACCACGTTTGCCGCTGGCGTCGATTCCAACTCACCGAATGCGCTATTGCGGCGTGATGCCGGCGTCGCTGAGGATCTTGCCGTAGCGCTCGGTGTCCGCCTTGTTGATCGCGTCGAGCTCCGCCGGCGTGGTCGGCGCCGGGATCGACCCCTGCGCGAGCAATTTGTCCTTGACGTCGGGCAGATCGAGCACTTTCGCGATGTCCTCGCTGACCTTGCTCAGGATCGGCTGCGGCGTCCCGGCGGGCGCGAGCACGCCGAACCACGACTCGTAGCGGTAGGTCGGCAAGGTCTCCGCCACGGTCGGGACGTTCGGCAGCTGCGGAACGCGCTTGGCGGAATTGATCGCCAGCGCCTTGACCTTGCCGCTCGCGCTCAGCTCCTGGGTGGCCGGGATCGGAGCGAAATACATCTGCACGTCGTTGCGGATGACGGCGGTGGTCGCTTCCGGCGCGCCCTTGAAGGGGATGTGCACGATGTTGATCTTGGCGTCCTGCTTGAAGACCTCGGCCGAGAGATACGAGGTGCTGGCGACGCCGGCCGAGGAGAAATTGAGCTGTCCCGGCTTCTCGTTCGCGCGCGCGATGAAATCCTTCAGCGTGTCGCCCGGGAACTCGGGCGGCACGATCGCGACCAGCGGCACCGCCGCCACCCGGCTCACGCCGGCGAAGTCCTTCACCGGATCGAACTGCAGGTTCTTGTTGATGGCGCGCGCGATGGTGTGCCCGTTCGAGGTCAGCATTAGCGTGTAGCCGTCGGGCGCGCTCTTCGCCACCGCGGTGGTCCCCGGCAGGCCCGGCCGGTTCTCGACGATCACCTGCTGCTTCCAGATATCGGCGAGCTTCTCGGCGAGGATGCGGGCGAGCCCGTCGGTGATGCTGCCGGCGGAGAACGGAACGACGATGCGAACCATCTGGCTCGGATAGGTCTGCGCCGAGGCGCCGGTCACGGCGGCAGTGAGCGCCACGAGGGCGAGCGGGATCACACGCAGCGTCGGCATCATGGTCCTCCAAAAAACAGCGGCGCAGCCGCACAATGGGTTGCGACTTCCCGCAAAGCCATTAAAGCAGGAAGCGGCTCGACGGTACATGAGTAAAAACGTCCCTTGCCGCAAGTGGAACGCCGATGCGCACCGAAGACGCCCGCCCGGTCCGGCTCGAAGACTATCGCCCGCCCGATTGGCTGGTCGAGACCGTGGAACTCGAGGTCTCGCTCCATCCGACGGCGACGCGGGTGCGCGCGACCCTCATGCTCAAGCCGAACGGCGCTGCGGCGGCGCCGCTCATCCTGGACGGCGAGGAACTCACGCTCACCGGGCTGACGCTCGACGGCGCGGCGCTGCCGCCCGAGCAATATGTCGCGACCACGGAGCGGCTGACGATCGCGCAACCGCCGCCGCGCCCGTTCCGGCTCACGATCGAGACCACCGTCGACCCCTCGGCCAATACCGAGCTCTCGGGGCTTTACCGCTCGGGAGCGATCTACTGCACCCAATGCGAGGCCGAAGGCTTTCGCCGCATCACCTATTTCCCCGACCGGCCCGACGTGATGGCGGTCTACACCACGCGGATCGAGGCCGAGAAAGCCGAGGCGCCGGTGCTGCTCGCCAACGGCAACCGGATTGCGGCGGGCGAGATTGCGGGCAGCGGCCGCCATTTCGCGGTCTGGCACGACCCGTTCCCGAAGCCGTCCTATCTGTTCGCGCTGGTCGGCGGGCCGCTCGCCTGCGTCGAGGACCGCTTCCGCACCATGTCCGGACGCGAGGTCGAGCTGCGCATCTACGTCGAGCCCGGCAAGGAGGACCGCTGCGCCCACGCCATGGACTCGCTCAAGCGCGCCATGCGCTGGGACGAGACCGCCTTCGGCCGCGAATACGACCTCGACGTGTTCATGATCGTCGCGGTCTCCGACTTCAACATGGGCGCGATGGAGAACAAGGGGCTCAACATCTTCAACGACAAATACGTGCTGGCCTCGCCGGCTACCGCGACCGACGGCGATTTCGAGCGGATCGAGGCGATCATCGCGCATGAATATTTTCACAATTGGACCGGCAACCGCATCACCTGCCGCGATTGGTTCCAGCTCTGCCTCAAGGAGGGGCTGACCGTGTTCCGCGACCAGGAGTTCTCGGCCGACATGCGCTCGCGCGCGGTCGAGCGCATCAGCGACGTGCGCGGGTTGCGCGCCCACCAGTTCGTCGAGGACGCCGGCCCCCTCGCCCATCCGGTGCGGCCGACGCTCTACCGCGAGATCAACAACTTCTACACCGCGACCGTCTACGAGAAGGGCGCCGAGGTCGTGCGCATGCTCGCGACGCTCATCGGCCCGGAAAGCTTCCGCAAGGGCATGGACCTCTACTTCGTCCGCCACGACGGCGAGGCCGCGACGGTCGAGCAGTTCGTGCAGTGCTTCGCCGACGTCTCGGGCAAAGACCTCGGGCAATTCATGCGCTGGTACTCCCAGGCCGGCACGCCCGAGGTCGTCGCCACCGGCGGCTACGACGCGCGCGGGCGGACCTATCGCCTCGAGCTCGCCCAGACCGTGCCGGCGACGCCGGGCCAGCCGTTGAAGGAGCCGATGGCGATCCCGCTCGCGCTCGGTCTCGTCGGCCGCGACGGGCGCGACCTGCCGCTCAAGCTCGCCGACGGCCGCGCCATCGAGCGCGGCGTGCTCACCCTGACCAAGGCCGCGGAAACCTTCGTGTTCGGCGACATCGGCGAGCCGCCGGTGCCTTCGCTCAACCGCGGATTTTCGGCGCCGATCAAGCTCGTCGCCAACGTCTCCGCCGACGAGCTCAGATTCCTCACCGCGCACGACCGCGATCCGTTCAATCGCTGGCAGGCGCTGCAGACGCTGGCGACCCGCCTCCTCCTCGACAACGTCGCCGCGCTGCGCGCCGGCGGCGCGCCGCGCGAGGGCGGAGACCTCGCCGCGGCGCTCGGCGCGATCGTGGCCGACGGCGCGCTCGAGCCCGCCTACGTCGCGCTCATGCTCGCGCTTCCCGGCGAGGCCGACCTCGCGCGCGAGATCGGCCGCGACGTCGATCCCGACGCCATCTTTGCGGCGCGCGCCGCGTTGCGGGCTTCCCTCGGCGACAAGCTCGCGGGGCCGCTGTTCGATCACTACCGCCGGCTCTCGGAGAGCGGGCCCTATAGCCCCGACGCCATCAGCGCCGGCCGCCGCGCGCTGCGCAATGCCTGTCTCGACCTCCTGGCGGCGACGCGCCGGGGCGACGCCATCGCGCTGGCCGCGCGGCAATATCAAGCCGCCGACAACATGACCGACCGCATGGCGGCGCTGGCGACGCTGTCGCTCCACGACGTGCCCGAGCGCGCGGCCGCGCTCCACGATTTCTACGCCCGCCATGCCGACGATCCGCTGATCGTCGACAAGTGGCTCACGCTGCAGGCGGCGATTCCCGAGCCCGCGACGCTCGACCGCGTCAAGGCGCTGACCGCGCATCCCGCCTTCTCGTTCGCCAATCCCAATCGCGTGCGCGCCCTGATCAACGCCTTCGCGTTCGCGAACCAGAAGGAGTTCAACCGCGCCGACGGGGCGGGCTACGAGTTCATCGCCGACACGGTGCTCAAGCTCGACCCCAGGAACCCGCAGCTCGCGGCGCGGCTTCTCTCCGCGCTCAAGAGCTGGCGCGTGCTCGAGGCCGGCCGGCGCGCGCTCGCGCAGGCGGCGTTGCGCCGGGTCGCCGGTGAGCCTTCGCTGTCGCGCGATTCTTCCGACATCGTCCAGCGCGCGCTGGCAGAGGAGTGAAGGGTTCCGTAGGGTGGGCAAAGGCGCGCGCAGGTGAGTATACGCAGGCTGCCCAAACTTGATTGCGCGCGCCGTGCCCACGCGGATTGCCGTTCTCTTGCCCGGGCGTCGCGATTGCCCCAACGGGGTCCCGCGGTGGAGTTTCACGCGTGGGCACGGCGCTGTCATTGGCGCGCGGCGAGAGCCTGAGTCCTTGGCCCGCGCCTTTGCCCACCCTACGCGCTGCCTCAGCATGAGGCCGGAACAAAGATCGACGTTTGCGGAGAGGTCAGGCGCCCGCGGCGGCCTTCCCATTGGCTGCTCCCCATTTGCTGTTTTGCCGTTTGCTGCTCGTTACCTTCTGTCCGCTACGTCATCCTCGTCCTCTCCCTTTCCTTGCCTCGGCGCATCGCGCCGGATGGTTTCGTTTTCCACCCCCGATCGAGGGGGTGGGGAGCGCCGACGGGCGCATCGGATGCCTGCGAGGCATCCGGGTTCGCGTGCCATGACCGGCACGCAGGCGCCTTAACTGAGGCGCCTCGCGTTCCCAGCTACGGGACGCTCGCCTCGCGGCGCTCCACCGTGGCGATTTTCGGCCCGGGCCCGTGCTCCCCGTTGTCCGGGATTCCTCGGCGCGGTAGCAAACCCCGCCGGGGACGCCACACCTCGCTCCACATCAAGACCGCCTCATGAAGCGCCCCTCGATGAGCGAGGCTGACCTGGTATGTGGCATAGGTCCGTTTCGTAGTCAATATTTATAATACGATTTGTGATCACAATTTCGTGAGGTCAATTGTCAGCCCCTAAATGTGGTTAGACGTGGGGTTCGCAGCGCCGCTGGTGGCAAATCCGTCACACCCGTGGGGAAACGTCGCTCGATCGGCCTAGCGGGCGACGCTGGTGACGCTCGGAAGACATATCATCAGCGACTCGTCTCCACATCGGCGCAACCTCCCAAGACGCCTCTTCCCAATCGGTCCAGGCCGCAATCGTCGTTTGCACGCTCCAAAGCGCATAAAGCCAAACCCCGGTCCATGCCACGACGAGGATGGCCAGCGCTCCGACCGACGCGGCAGCCAGACGCGCTCCGCTCATGGCGGGAAACGAGCCACGCCGTCAAGGGCAACGAGCCGGGGTTGACGCGCTCGAGGCGAGCGGATGGGGCGGCCCCGCGAACGTCATCAAGACGATCAAGAAATTGCCGGTTTGAGCGCATCCGGGTTAAGGTGCCGGTCAAAGGCTCGCCATGCGCTCGAGCACGGCGAGTGCATCCGCGAGCCCTTTGAAAGCCGACGCCGCGCTGCGGGCTGTTTTCCCGTCTCACGCGCGATGATGACGATTAGGAATACGATGGACGCGTTCATTTGCACCGCCTGCGGCACCCAGTACGCGCCGAGCAGCGGGCCGCCACAGAGCTGCGCAATCTGTGAAGAAGAGCGGCAATATGTTCCTGCAGGCGGACAAAAATGGACGACGCTGCCGGTGCGCTCGTAGTCTGCACGCCCAATGGAAACGTCTTGTGGGACTGCATTGCCATGCTGGACGCAGCGACGGTCACCTTGGTCAAGAGCCTCGGCGGCTTGCAGGCAATCGCCATATCGCATCCTCACTTCTATACGACAATGGTAGAATGGAGCCGCGCGCTGGGCGGGGTCCCGATCCATCTTCACGCCGATGATCACTGCTGGATCATGCGTCCGGATCCGTCGATCCAATTATGGAACGGCGAGACTCTGGAGCTCTTACCGGAGGTGAAGTTGATCCGTTGCGGCGGGCATTTTCAGGGCGGCACCGTGCTGCATTGGGCCACAGGCGCCGGCGGCCGAGG
>WNFG01000928.1_pt2 | contig 57602 bp, 51 predicted proteins | sample 5400431 | NCBI WGS metagenome assembly WNFG01 (sample SAMN13153346, study PRJNA577476) | soil metagenome | isolation source: 120 cm saprolite under Douglas fir tree site 2 hole 3 replicate 2 | place: USA:California | collected 2015-04-18
CGGTAAGTGTGCTGAACATGATGACCGGTAGTTTGGGGTACAACTTGCGCACGGCTACCAGCGTTTCCAGACCGTTCATCACGGGCATCTCGATATCGAGGGTGATCAGGTCGGGTTTGAGCAGTGCAATCTTCGCCAGCGCAATTCGACCGTCGCTGGCCGTGCCAACTACCTCCAGCGCGCGGTCTCCCGACAAGGTGTCAGCGAGCAGTTTGCGAATTACTACCGAATCATCTACCACCAAGATGCGAATGGGGGTCATAGCAAGTTGTGGCTACCCGTTTTACAAAGCCATTCGTTGGCGGATTGAAGGCGGCAACACTCAGGCCTAACCACCCAACCGAACTGCCGGCCAGAGGGCTGCAGTTTACGATCCAGCATGAGCCGCCCTGCGCTGTACAGGTTCATACGATGTCGCGCCTGTTCCGCTGTCACTGGCATTAATTTTGAATTGCTCCACCAGACCGCGCAGTTGCGTCGACATCTGCACCAGGTCCTGTGCCGCCTTCTGGGTGTCACTGGCGCCGCGCGAGGTGCTCTCCGCCGCCTGGGCTACGCCGGCAATATTGCCCGTAATTTCGCCGCTGCCGTGTGCGGCCTCGCTGACGTTGCGAGCCATCTCGTTTGTAGTGGCGTTCTGTTCCTCGACCGCAGTGGCAATCGTGTTGGAAATGTCATTGATCCGTAGGATTACCTCGCTGATAGTGGCGATAGCACTTACCGCTGCCTTGGTGTCGGCTTGAATGGCCTCGATCTTCCGGCTGATGTCTTCGGTGGCTTTGGCTGTTTCTTTGGCCAACTCCTTGACTTCGTTAGCGACCACAGCGAATCCCTTGCCGGCTTCCCCGGCGCGGGCGGCTTCAATAGTGGCATTGAGCGCCAGCAGGTTGGTCTGCTGCGCAATCGAAGTGATGACCTTTATGACCTGTCCGACCTCGGCCGAGGAATCACCTAAATGCGACACAGTGGCGTTGGTGGTCTCGGCGACCTTGACGGCAGCGGTGGCTACTTTTGCGGCTTCGGTGGCGTTTTTAGCGATTTCCTTGATGCTGGCGCCCATTTCCTCGGCGCCGGTAGCCACGGTTTGCAGGTTTTGGCTGACCTGCTGCGCCGCCTGCGAGACCACATTCGCCTGGGCCGAGGTTTCTTCAGAATTGGCGGTAATCTGCTGGCTGTTGATGGATACCTGATCACTCGCGCTGGCTACGTGCCGGGCATTTTCCGCGATCGCCAGGATCATGCGCTTCAGGCTGACACTCATTTTATTAATCGCATTGGCCAGGTCGCCGAGCTCGTCCTCGCTGCCGATTCTTATCTCGTCGCCGGTCAAATCACCGGCCGCAATGGCCTCGGCCTGCGTCAGGACCGATCGCGTAGCACCCGAGATACGCCGGCTCAGGAAAACTGCGACGAAGATGCCGATGGCAACCGCTGTGAGCGCCGTTCCACCCATGGTCAGGTTCATCAAGTGGGTATCCGAATTCAAGCTTTCCTGGTTTTTCTGCAGCGACGCCGCGAAGGAACTTGCCATTTCTCCGAGAGGTTTTTTGATCGCCTCGGTAATCTCGGTGGCCTGATCGGCAAATTCATTTCCGGCGCGGACCATCGCAGTGTGTTCGCCGCGGGCCGCGCGACCCATCGCTTCTTCCTGGACGCGGCGAAGGTTGGGAAGTTGCTTCTTCACCTCGACGATCAGGTCACGGTTTTGTTGCCCGGACCACTGGGGCGCCAATTCGTCCATTCGGGCGACGTCTTTCTCAAGGTCTCCCCAATCCGCATCGAAGATCCTTTTCGCGGTCTCTCTTCTGGCCGTCTCTGCTCCCGCAAGGATCACCTGACGACCCTTGCTCTGCGTCTGGTTCAGGTCCCTCTGCAAGTTCCTGCAAGTTTCGAGGCTGGGCACACTCACCTCCATTGCGCGATCCTGGTTCATCTTGATCGCGTTGGCTTGGCGATAAGTGAGCGTAGTGTCGACAACAATCAGGGTAAGAATTACTCCAAAACCGAGGCCCAATTTCCTTCCCAGTGTCAGTCTCATTTCAATCCTTTTTAAGAGCAGAGCGAATCCCAAAATACAAAATCACTTCCCATAGGCCGCACGTGCAGAGCCGGCAAGTCTCCGACTGGCAACCTCTCGACTTACGTACTGTTCGCGCTGTCTGCGCCGTCGCCCATCTGGCATGCTATTTCCGTGTCGAGCACATGCAGGAGTTGCTCATTTAACTTGTGGACTCCCAAGATCATGGTCCTGACTGAACTCGGCACCGTTTCTGGCGCAGGTTCGAAGGTGGTCTCGTCCACCTCGACCACATCTCCGATTTCATCCACCAGCAAACTCACTGCGCCATCGGCAGAACGGACCACCACGTTCATGGCAAGCCTGTCTTGCGGGCGGGGTCCCAGTTCGAGCCGATTCCTCAGATCGACCGCAGTGACGATTTGGCCACGCAGGTTAATCAGGCCACTGACTACTTCGGGGGCCAGCGGCACCCTGGTCATATCCAGAGAGCGGATGACTTCCTGGACGCCCTTCAATTCCACGCCGAACAACAATTTATCCAGATAGAACGTGCAAAACTGTGAAGTATGGGCCATAGCTTAGTTCGCAGCCTCCGCCGATCTCATCGCGGGACTAGGCCGCGCCGCAATCACATCAGCGCTGCGCAGGATAGCCGGGATATCGAGCAACTCCGTAACTTGATCACCGATCACGACGGAATAGAGAACCGCTGCCCGGGTCGCGGCCAACCTGATATCCGCCCGGGCTTCGACGATGTCCAGAATCCGTTCTACGACCAGACCGAAGGAGCGTCCCTCGTGACTCAAAACCAGTACCTGAATTGGTCCTGAATCCGGCGTCGGCGGTGCGTGCCACGTTCGCGGTCTATTGCGCCGTGCTTCCATCACAGCATCGAGCCGAATCAACGGGAGGATCTGGCCGCGATACTGAGTGACCCATTGGCTACCGGATATTTCGACTTGCGCAGCCGGAAACTCCTCCAGACGGGCGACGGTGCTGAGAGGTATGGCCATTCGGGAATCGCGCGGACCGGCGAAGAGCAGGAAGGTTTGTTGGTCCGCCACGGTTTCCGTCGATTCCGTGGCTTTTTCGGGCAGGGTGCGATTTCGCGTTTCCGTAATTACTCCGGCGCGTTGCGCCAGTCCGAGCACATCCAGGATCAGGGCTACTTTGCCGTCACCCATGATGCTCGAGCCCGCAAAGGTTTTCACCATCTTGAGCTGCTTGCGCAGCGGCTTCACCACAATTTCTTCGGTGTCGTTGATCTGATCCACGATCAATCCAAATTGCCGCTCATCGGCTTGCAACACCACGATATTTACCGCGCCATTTTCCGTTGCGGGATTTGCTTCCGCCGCGAGATTTAGTTCCCGGTTGAGATACACCAGAGGCAGGAGATTTCCTCGCAGCCGGTAGACGGGTGCGCCATGGACGAGTTCGATGGCCTTGCTCACTTCGTCGGCCTTGAGCCGCACCAGTTCGAGCAAACTTACCTGCGGAATGGCATAACGATCGCCGCCGCACGTAATGACCAGTGCAGGGATGATGGCCAACGTCAATGGAATTTTTACCCTGACCGTTGTGCCCCGGCCGAGAGTGGACTGAATGTCCACGGTGCCGCCAATTTTTTCTACGTTCGTCTTCACCACATCCATACCCACGCCGCGGCCCGACACGTTGGTCACCTTTTCCGCCGTGGAGAATCCGGGAAGAAAAATCAGGTTGAAAATTTCCCGCTCGCTCATGTGCGCCGCCTGTTCGGCGGTGATCACTCCGCGCTCGACCGCCTTCTGGTAGATGCGTTCTACATTCAAGCCCGCGCCATCGTCACTGATTTCGATGTTGACCTGTCCACCTTCGTGAAAGGCCCGCAGAATCAGGCGTCCGGTTGCATCCTTTCCCCATTTCACCCGGTCTGCGGGTAGCTCGATGCCATGGTCTACGGAGTTGCGTACCAGATGGGTAAGGGGATCCTTAATCGCCTCGATAATGGTCTTGTCGAGTTCCGTTTCTTGGCCCTCCATCTCGATGCTTACTTCCTTGCCGCAACTGAGTGCGACGTCGCGTACCGTCCGTGGAAACTGGTTCCAGATGTTTCCGATGGGCTGCATGCGGGTCTTCATCACTCCCTCCTGCAACTCGGTGGTGATCAGGTTCAGACGCTGCGATGCTGACAGAAAGCTGGTTTCCTTCATGCGGTTGGCGAATTGCAGGATCTGATTGCGCGCCAGCACCAGTTCCCCCACCAGATTCATCAGCTTGTCCAGTAATCCAACATCCACGCGGATGGTGCTGTCCGAGGCAGGCGCGTGCACGTGGGAGGACTGCTGGATCCGTAAAGCATCCACAATATCTGCCGGCCGCGCCGCGCCATGTTCCACCAGAATCTCGCCCAAGCGCCGCGGGTCGCCTTCGTCCTGCTTCTTCGTCGCAAGATGGATCTCCGCCGACGTGACACCAGCCGTTTGCATCAGAATGTCGCCGATCGAAGACGGCGACGACCTCCCTTCGTAAGTGTTGTCTGTCACGCGAACAGCCCCGCTCTTCGCCAGCGCATCGGGCGCTTGCTGCAGGCAGGTCAGCATGGCAATCAGCTTCGTGTCGTCGCGCTCTCCTTCCCCTCCACTCGCTTCGATACTGCCAAGTATCTGGCGGACCGCATCCACCAGGCCCAGCAGCGCCGTGGTAAGTTCCGGGTTGAGCTTAAGCTGTCCATCCCGAAGCCGAGTGAGCAGGTTCTCCCCCACGTGGGTAACTTTTTCCAGCTTGTTGAAGCCTAAGAATCCGCAGGTGCCCTTGATGGTGTGAATGGTACGAAACACACTGCCTAGAGCGTCGCGATCCTGAGGATTTTTCTCCAAACCGACTAGTTCCCGATCCAGTCGGTCCAGGTTCTCGTAACTTTCGACCAGAAAATCTTGGACGATATCGCTGTCGCTCATCGTTGTTGTTCCTTCTTTGGCCGTAAGTGATCTCTAATGCGCGAGGATGCCATTCTGTCGCGCTCGCCCTGGTCTGCTGCCTGCGTGCCTGCCATGGGGAAGGAACGCTCCACGTTGAGCAGACCAGTCCGCCCGAGCTCCTCTATCTCTCTGTTATCGTCACTTCAGCGATTCCCATTAGGGCGTCGGAGCTGGACTCCAGGACGGGGCAGGTTTCAGGCTGGGAAGAAGCTCTTAGTGAGCATTTGTTTTGACGCTGTTGCCCACGGCGACCAGAAAGAGGGCGCTCTTGCCTGCGGCGTGCGGGGAGAAGAAGAGGGTTACATCGTCGTCGTAGAAAGTGAGACCAGTCGCGCCCAGTCTCTGGGCATAGGCGGCCAGATAAAGCTTGCCGCCGATGATGCCGGCTTCCAATTGCGCCGCGCGATAGCCGCGATTGCCCATCCGTCTCAGAATCGGGCGCAAGTCCGCGAGGAAGAAGATGTCCACGGCAGCATCGGCAGGTAGAGCCTGTTCCAGTCCGAGGTATCCAGCCTGGGCACGGAAATCTCCTTGCTTTAGACACTCCAGAACGCCGCGCTCGCGGTCGAAGGCGTAAGCTCCCGCGGTGAGCCCTTCCACGGCATTGACAATCAGGTAGAGGTGGTTGAGCTGAGATCCACTGGGATTCAGAAAATCCCCGGGGACACCCTGGGTGGCTTGCTGGAGGATGGTAGAGAGTTGCGTCAGGCTGATCGAAGTGCGGGCAAACTTGCGGCTGGAACCACGCCGCAGGATGACTTGCTCGATGGGATCGCGCGGCATTTCCGTATCAGATAAAGAAAGGAGTGGGACAACTGGTCCGGCCGGAACATTTTCTGGCGGGATGAAGACCGGCGGAATCTCGCTCACAGACGGCAAACTGGATCGTTCAGTACCCTGGCGCCACGCGGCAACCTCCTCGGGCGACTCCAGCGAAGAGGCAGCGTGCATCTCGCGCATGAGCGGATAGTCAACCTCGTGCTGGGAGAGGGGGACGGTTTCGAGGCCGAGGGCAGGAACTTCCGCCGAGACTCGCGGCGCGGTTCGCGAAGGGAGCCCGGAGTTGTACCCGAGAGCAACCAGCGAGAACGTCACTTCGCGCTGAGGATCGACATCCAGCAGTCGGTTCAAGGTCTCGTCGACAAACCCGCACACCACTTTGGACGGCAACCCCAAGGCGGTGGCGACGGCCAGCAGATTAGCCAGCAGTGTGCCATTGTCCCAGCCGAAATGCCGATAGGTGCGGGCCTGATATTTCCAGGCATTGCGCCAGTACGTACAAGTGCAGACGATGGTCAGGGGGGCGTGCGCGATCGCCGATTCACCGCCGGTCGCCTCGACCAGTACGCTGCGATACTCTCCTGCACGCAACAGGCGCAAGCCAAACTCGGCGGCGCCGAAATGATACACGCCGGCAGGAAGACCGTTCAGATCATCGCAGACCAGATACAACTCGACCTCATAGAGCGCTCCCGTGCAGGCTGCAGCGCGAAAGTAGATCTCGCCGCCCGGATACTTCCGATGCCGCGTGATGCCCGCGGAAAGATACAGAAGTTGAGCGACCGCTTCTAAATCCGGCGCAGCCTCGGTGTGGGCTGGAACGCTGCCGGCAATGGCAGAAAGCGCGGCTACGCCGGCCTGCCGCACGTCGCGAGGCAACGGTAAAGGGTCGATCGTGGCATAGATCTTGAAAGGCAGCGGTTGGTTGGAAAAATCTAACGAATGCGCATTGGTGCGGATGCTGGCGTAGGAGTGCTTCGTAGCGTTGTGATAGTTCCAGGCGAGCTCAGTGTTCCGGTTGTTGGACATCGCGGCGATGGGCAGTAGCTCATCAGCATAGTAGTCCTTTCAAACGAATCGAAACTGAGCTTTGGTGCGGCTCTGGCAATCTGTCCCTACAAAAACAGATCGGCTATATCAGACCCTGTCGGGCGTCCGGCGGCATCAAGCGGCCAGTCTGACACATTTTTCTCCAGTCATATTCGTATGCCGTTCCACAAAGGAGGCATATCTGATAGTGGTGACCACCGGTGTCGATCCGTGGCCAGGCAAACCGGTGCGAGCATCCGCGGCCGAGAAGCTGCCTCAAGAAGTTCATTGTGTCACCGCCTGATTGCGGCCCTTCCAATGATCAAGCCAACGATGGAAGAACGGCTTGGGTGGGGCATTCAGCAGGTTTTCGATAGCCGATAAAAGAACCTTCGGCGGCTGAGACTTGGAGAGAAACGTGTCCACCGATTCCAATTTCTTCTTCGGCAAGGGTCCGTAGGCCGATAACAGCAAGATAGGGACGGTTGACTTAACCCGCTTCATCTTTGCGGCAACAATGTCTCCGTTCATACCAGGCATCTGATAGTCAAGGACCACCGCGTCCACAGAGTGTGTGAGGAATAGGTGCAAACCTTCAGCCCCACTGGTCGCTTCCAGGACATCAAAGCCGTCTTCCTCGAGTAACAACTTGCGTCCGATGAGGCCGTTCCAGTGGTCGTCGATACAGAGGATCGTTGCTTTTCGCCGAGACATTTCTCACATCCGTTTCGGCCAGGGTTGGTTGCTGTCCGCGACGTTCGCCCCGCTAAGGCGGTACATTGCTGGACTCCGAAGTGGTGGGCAGATTGATTCTGACTGCAGCGCAGTAAGTTTTCAAATTACGAATGGGCATTGTGACAACAGTTACCGCGATCAGCCCTGCCAGTTCGTTCGAATTGTTCAAAAAGGCTCATGCGAGAAGCCTCATGACGGTCTGTTCAACCTGCTTCCAGGCTTCAGTGCGCGGGTCGATCAGATCGAAGTGGCTGGCAGCAGGAATTTCCAGGAGGGTTACATCTTCTCTATCTTTTCTATCTTTCCCGGAGCGCTTTTGCTTGGAGGCGACGTAGTCGCGGCTGAAGGAGGGAGGGACGATTTCGTCGTCGTCGCCGTGGATGAGCCACTGGCGGCCGTGAGGAATAGAGAGCTGCATGGGATCGGCTTCGCGGTAGTGGTCGGGAACTTCCGCCGGAGTGCCGTGGAGGAATTCGACGACCGCATCGTTGCTGAGGTGGAGTTGGTAGGCACGCTGCAGGTCGAGGACTCCGGCGAGGGAAACGACCCGAGTCAGGCCAGGTTCGTGCGCGGCGAGGCAAAGAGCCAGTTGACCTCCTGCGGAGTGTCCGATGACGACAAGCTTTTGCGGGTTGAGACCATGTTTTCCGCCGTCTTGTCGCAGAAACTGGTAGGCGCCGCGAATGTCGGCAAAAGTGTTGGGCCAGCCTCCACCTTCATTGCCGACGCGGCGATATTCGACGTTCGCGGTGGCCAGGCCTTTGCCCGTGAGAGCGGCGCAAAGGTGGCCAGCGTGATCCAAGTTGTACCTGGCGCGCCAGAAGCCCCCGTGGATATTGATGACTGTAGAGTATGGGCTTTTCGACTTTGGTACGCGGAGATCGAAGAACTGGTTTGGGTCGGAACCATAGAAGAGGCGTGCGTCTGCGGGCGGAGGTGCGAGGGTGAGGATATCGTCCGGCATGTCCGGCTAACGATTCTAGATGGTTGGTGGGAGAATTGCGATTGGCGAACTGTGCTTTTACTCGTAGCGCAGGGCTTCGATCGGATCCAGATTTGCAGCGCGCATGGCAGGGACCATGCCACTTATCACTCCGACAATCGCAAGGATACTCGTGGCCACAACAAGGATCATGGGGGACACGATCAGGCGGATGTCTCCGGCCTCAGCGTGTTTAGCCAGCGCGCTATAGAGTGTGAGGCGGCCTACCGAGAGAGACACAATATAAGAGAGCAGGATGCCCAGAACTCCGCCAACTGCAGTGATTACCTGGCCTCAGCGAGGAACTGGTAAAGAATGTGGTGTCGGCGTGCGCCGAGGGCTTTTTCGACGCCGATTTCGCGCGTCCGCTGCGTGACCGACACCAACATGATGTTCATCAGGCCAACGCCGCCGATGCCAAGCGTGATGGTGCCTATGAGCGCGAGAAGAACTTTCAGCGCCATAGAAATAATGCCGAACTGCGAAAGCTGTTTTTGAGCGTCGAAAACGAACACCGCGCGCGGATCATCAGGTTTGAAATTGTGCGTGCCGGCCAGAGAATCCTTCACCGTCTTGGCCATCTTGTCGTGATCCAAGCCGGCGGAGTCCAGCCAGATGCCATCGAGATAATGGTTGTCTTTTAGCACGTCCATGGAGTTGTAAGGAACGTAGACAACGCGATTGTCGTCGTTATCGCCCTCCTGCATGCGAGGCTTGAGGATGCCGATTACCTGGAAGGTGACGCCGTCGACACGAATCGATTCATTGACGGCGGGCATCCCGGAAAAAAGTTTGTCGCGGGCTTCCGAGCCAATGACGGCGAAGAGGCCATGACTCAGGTTGTCGGCGTCATCTAGGAAGCGGCCCTGATCGACGTCCAGATTCCATATCTCTTCAATGGCCGGATCCAGGCCCATCACGGGCAGAGTGAATGAGCGGTTGTTATTCTGCACCGTGGAATCCTTTTGAGACATGCGGACGACATGCCGGGCGAGAGGGATGTTGTTGCGTAACAGTTCGATATCTTCATTGGTGAAGCGGATCTGGACGCCGGCCTTGTTGCCGCCGGCTTGCTGCGAAGTGCGTCCGGGAAAGACTCCGACGGCGGTGGCGCCAAAGCTTTCGAAAATATTCTGGATGGCACGGCCGAAACCATTGCCGTAGGCCAGAAGAAGAACGACGGTCGCGATACCCCACGCCATTCCCGCCATGGTTAGAAGCGTACGCCGGAGATCGTGGCGCATGGCGGAGACGGCCTGTTGTAGCAGATCGCGATGCATAAGGGTCCTTACTAAGCTTGGAATCTACTCCTTGCGAAGGGCCTCGACGGGCTGAAGCGAGGCGGCGCGACTGGCGGGATAAAGCCCAGCAGCTACGCCGGCGATGGCCAACGCGATCACGGCTAGCGCTGCAGTGGCCGGGACAAGTTTCGGAGCATCGAATCCCGGTCCGAGTTCGACGCCGGAGAAGGGAGCCATAATTCCGGCCGCGCCCGCAATGCCAATGCCACCACTTAGCAGGGTGAGGAAAGCTCCTTCGACAAAGAACTGGAACATGATGCTGCGATTGGTGGCGCCGACCGCCTTACGCAGCCCGATTTCGCGGGTGCGGTCGGCGACGGCCACGAGCATGATGTTGACGATGCCGATGGTGTCCCATTCGTCGAATGAATCCGGACTATTAGGGTCAAAGCCGTGATTGCGCGCGATGACTTTGTGGACCTCATGCTGCGCGGCCTCATGCAGGGCGCGGGACTTGGGTTGATAGTTGATAAAGGAGATGACGTCGGGGGCCTCTCCCGCTTTTTGCGGCGGAAAAAACTGGTGCATGGTGCTGAACGGAATAAAACTCCGCAGGTTCAGGTTCATATTGTCGCCGTGCCCGACCTTCTGCAGGGTGCCGATGACTTCAAAGCGGATGCCGTTAAGCAGGATGGTGCTGCCAACGGCGGCACGGCCGTTGAACAGTGTACGACGGACTTCGTCTCCGATGACAACGACGGAGCGCTTCTGCGAGTCATCCATGTTATTGATCCAGCGGCCTTCGTTGAGCGGAAGATAGCGGATCTGGTTGAACTTTGCGGGGGCGCCGATGACCTGGCCGCTGGCTTGAAAGAAGTCGCTCACGGCACGGATATCGCCGCGGGAAATAGCGGGAGCGGCCGCGCCGACGCTGCGGCACTCCCGGAGGATGTCTTCGTAGTCGCGGTAAGTCAGGTAATACTGCCGGAGCGCGGTGAAACTGCCTTGCATAACCGGCGCACGCCCAGACCAGATAAACATCACGTTTTCGCCAAGCGTGTCGAACTGCTTGCGATTACCGGAGCGGAAGCCTTCACCCAGACCGACCAGCAAAAGCAGGGAACCGACGCCCCACGCAATGCCAAACATGGTGAGAAACGAGCGCAGTTTATGGGCCCAAAGCGTGCCCAGGGTCTGACCGAAAATATCAAGGATAAGACGCACTCTGGTCATTATAGGGGCTTCTAGTGCCAGTGTCGGGTATCCGCGTCGTCGGGGGTTTACCCTACGCAAAGAAGCGCGAGAGGTAGGGGCCTGCACGGTCACCCATATTTTTCGACGTGCAACCTTCTATTTTGTTTGATCGCTGTATTTTCGAGACATTTCAGCAGAAATCGGTTTGGATTCGTGCGTGAATTGAGTATGCTCTAGCGGGATGACGACGCTTGCTCTAACCGAGTTGTTAGGCGCGACGGTGTATGACCCGTCCGGCGCGGCAAGCGGACGTGTGCGCGAGGTGACGCTGGCCCCGCAGGAGGACCGTTCGCGGGTGGCATCGTTGATTGTGAAAACGAAGTCGGGAAACCGAGTGCTGGCATTCGCAGCGGTGTCTTCAATCAATGCGGGCGTGTGGACTAAAACCGGGGCCGCGGAATGGCCAGGGGAGAACGGAGCGGAAGGCCTGTTCATGCTGGAACGCGACCTGCTCGATCAGCAGGTAATCGACATTAACGGACGGAAAGTAGTGCGGGTGAATGACGTCGATCTGCTGGTGGATGCTCAGAAAGATGCAAGCGGAACATACACGATCTTACGCGTGCAGTCGGTGGACGTGGGCGCGCGGGGTGCGGTGCGGCGATTGCTACGGGGAGTGGCGCCCAAGGCCGCCCTGCATGCGCTGCTGGAGCGCATTCCACCGAAATCCATTCCGTGGGATTTTGTCGACGTGATCGAAACCGACGCGGCACGGCGCGTGAAACTCAAGATTTCGTATGTTGGATTGGCGAAACTGCATCCGGCCGATATAGCCGATATTGTCGAAGAGCTGGCGCCGAACGAGCGACAGGCGGTGTTCCAGACGCTCGACGAGGGGACGGCTGCGGAGGCTTTGGAAGAAGTTCACCCAAAGGTTCAGAAGTCTATCGTCGAGTCGCTCGATTCGGAGCGGGCGGCAGATATCGTCGAGGAAATGGATCCGGACGCTGCAGCAGACTTGCTCGGAGACCTGACCGAAGAGAAAAGCGAGCAGATTCTGGTCCAGATGCAGCCCGAGGAGCGGCAGGATGTAGTCGAACTCCTCGAGCACCGGGAAGAGTCGGCCGCTGGCCGCATGACCACGGAATTCCTGGCGCTGCCCGTGCGGGCTACCGTGCAAGACGCGGTCGATTCCATGCGGCACTTCGAGGGCGGAGTAGAGTCGGTGAGCACCATCTATCTGGTCGATTCGCATGGCACACTGGTAGGCGCGGTGCCGCTGGCGAAAATTGTCTTAGCGGAGCCGGCGACTCCCATGCTCTCCCTGACCCAGGAACCGCTGGTTCTGAGTCATGAAGGCGTGGGGGAAAATGAGGTGGCTGAGCTGTTCGATAAATACAATTTGCTGACTCTGCCCGTGGTGGACGACCACAACAAGTTGACCGGAGTTATCACGTCGGATGACGTGATTAGCATGTTGCGAGCCAAGCTGTAGAACCGGATGCCGCCGTCAGGGCGTCGGAAGCGGATTACAGGAAAGATCTGAGATAAACTGCATACCCCCCTTTTTTCCGGACACCGGAACCTCAGTCAATTGAGCGGAGGAATGATGGCAACAGCGGTGGCACATCCCAGCAGTCCGGCGAGGCCTGCGCCACAATTGCCCGGCCGCCGATTTGATCATTTCTTTTTTTCCAGCATGGCGCTGCTTATGCTGGCGACTGTGTTTGTGGGCTTTGCGCCGACCTATTACCTGGCGGGCGTGTTTCGCGCGCCGCTCCCAGCCTGATTATTCACCTGCACGGAGCGGCCTTTTCCTGCTGGATCCTACTGCTGGTCACGCAGACCTCGCTGGTTTCTGCGGGACGCGTGGACATCCATCGCCGCCTGGGTATTGCTGGGTTTCTGCTCGCTTGCCTCATGGTTGTGTTGGGGGTATTGGCGGCCACTGATTCGCTGGTGCGGGAAGCCGGACCGGCGGGCCGGGATCCGAAGTTTTTCTATATTATCCCTCTGTCGAACATGGTGGTCTTCGGGACCCTCGTCTTTTTTGCGTTTCGCGCCCGGTTCAATCCCACGGCGCACAAGCGCCTGATCCTGCTGGCCACCCTCGCGCTAATGATTGCCGCCATCGCACGTTGGCCCCTGGCTTTAGTTCACCGAAATCCGTTCAGAGCGGCGCTGTTCTCCTATATTTTCCTGGCAATTCTGGTGGTCTACGATCTGTGGTCCACGCGCAAAATTCATCGCGCTACGCTCTGGGCAGGAACTTTTCTCATCTTCGTGGAGCAGATAGCGGCACCCATCGGCCATACGGCCTTCTGGCACGCCTTTGCCAGTTGGGTCCAAAACGTGGCTCGCTAGCACCACCGTCCGAGAATTCTTTTCTCCTGCTGGTGAGTTTTCCGTTGGTCAGATTCGCAAAGGCATTTATCCTATTGCGTCGTTGCAGGTGCAGTTTGTTTCAACCTATGTCTGCGAAATGTGCGCATGAGGTTACTGAAAAGCTGGAAGAGCCGGATCCTCCTGTTTTTTGCGGTCGTAGGGCCGGGATTCATCACCGCGAACGTCGATAACGATGCCGGCGGCATCCTAACCTACTCGTCCGCCGGAGCCCAGTTCGGACATCTGTTGCTTTGGACCATGGTCCCGATCACGCTAGCGCTGATCGTGGTGCAGGAGATGTGTGCCCGCATGGGTGCGGTGACCGGCAAGGGGCTGAGCGACCTTATCCGCGAGGAGTTCGGTTTCCGCATCACGTTCTTCATGATGATTGGAATTCTGTTCACCAACTTCGGAAACGTGGTGACGGAGTTCATCGGAATCGCGACCAGCCTGGAACTGTTTGGACTATCCCGCTTCGTCACAGTACCGGTCTGCGCAGTGATTGTATGGTTGATCGTGGTAAAGGGGCAGTACAAGAGCGTGGAGAAAGTCTTCCTCGCGGCATCATTTTTCTATGTCACCTACATTATTGCGGGGGTCCTCGCGCATCCGGCATGGAAGGATGCGACCATCGCTACCTTCAAGCCGCCGGCGCTCCCAGCATTCCGCGACCAGGCGTATCTGTTCATGGTGATTGGCATGGTGGGGACCACGATTGCGCCCTGGATGCAGTTCTACCTGCAGGCGTCGATTGTGGAGAAGGGCGTGTCGCGAAGGCAGTTCAAGGCTTCACGTCTCGATGTGGTGACAGGATGCATTTTTACTGACGTGGTGGCCTGGTTCATCATTGTAGCTTGCGCGGCCACCCTTTACGTCCACGGCTTTCGCGATATCAAGTACGCGGCCGACGCGGCACAGGCACTACGCCCGCTGGCCGGTGACTACGCCTACATCCTGTTTGCCGTGGGACTGTTCAATGCCTCATTATTCGCAGCTTCGATTCTGCCGCTTTCGACCGCTTACACGGTCTGCGAGGGTCTGGGGTTTGAATCCGGAGTGGGAAGAAAATTTGGCGAGGCGCCGGTGTTTTACTGGCTTTATACGCTGCTGATTGTAGCGGGAGGCGCATTGGTACTCACGATCCCAGGCGAGCGGCTAGTGAAGATCGTCATCTGGTCGCAGGTTCTAAATGGCGTGGTGCTCCCGTTTGTGCTGATCTTCATGCTGCTCCTGATTAACAAGAAAGAATTGATGGGCGAGTACGTGAACACCAGGCTGTTCAACGCAGTGGCATGGACGACAACGGTGCTGGTAATCGGATTATCCTTGGCGTGGGTATGGGCGTTGATAAAGGGGTAAGCCGGCTTGGGTGGTCGGAAAGAATGCGCCGAGCCGCCAGCCCGTCCTGGCTACCAGTGACTCGGCGCTTCCTTTCAGAGCGCGCGCGGCTCAGTGACCATCGAGACATCCCCTTTGGCCTGAGCTATTGGGGTAGCCAGTGCCCGTGTTGTAAGCGTTGTTGGACCACTCGCCCTGAATCTTCCACTGGGTGCCGTTACTGAACGTCACCAATGGGACATTGAAGGTCCATGCGCACTTATCTCCGTTCTCCTGGCCGCGGCGATCATACCAGGCGCCAGGAGAATCGGGATCGGTACGAGCTTCTGAAAGTTCGTGCCCGCTGACGTTGGCTAGTGCCGCCAGCCCCTGCGAGTGCAAGCCTGATGTATCCTGCGGATCGCAGCCCGCGTCACCATCGATATTGAAGAAGAATGCAACTTGCACGGTCACGCCGCTGCAACTGCCAAAGGTGTGATAGGCGCAGTAGCCGGCGTTGCCCCGTGGTACATCCACGTAAACGGGGTAGTAGCCGTTGGAAACCGGATTCGCGATCTCCTTGCATACTTCGGCCACGATCGCGGAAGAGGAACTTCCGTTGGCGGCTGTCGAAGTATCGATGAGATGGCCGTTGTGCGTGACGGATGGGCCCACCTGTCCATTGGACCCGGTGTATTCATCGGAAGTCTTAGCGTAGTTGGAGTTGTTGAAGCCGGAGTGCCAGGAGTCGAGGCCGGTGATCTTGTCGCCCACGAAAGTGGAGTTAGTCCACTTCGGTCCCCAAAAAATTGCCTCACTGACAACCGATGGCATAATCACGCCACCATGATAAGTCATGTCAGGGTTATTACCCGGGGTGCGAGCAAAGGGGTTGAATCCCCGTGCCCAATGGATGCCGAGCATGGGAGGCTCGTGCTGTCCATTGATCTGCGACAAATCCTGCCGCGCGGCTGCAGAAGTGTCATTGGTCTGAGCAAACGTAACCACCGCAAGCAGCAACAGGAGGAGAGGAACAAACTGTTTCTCGTTCATGCGATTACTTCCTTTCGAGATTGGGGTTAGAACGCACTTCTCGCCGGGGCAAGCGTAGAGCCTGGGCCCCCAGCGCGCGGCGGATTATGCCACGTTATTATGTCAAGTCAACGAGGGAGTTACGAAAACGAGGTTTCCGGAAAACCGGAGGGATTAAGCCCTGCCCAGGGCGCTCAGAGCAGCTTTCCCGTGGCGAGGTTATTGACCAGCGTCAGATCGGCCTCCAGGAAGTCGTATGAGAGCAGGTCTTTCCGCTCGGACCATTGGATGTCACGGAAGATGCGGTTTTCAACTTCGCCCTTGTATTCGCGAACCACGTAGAAGCGAAGTTCTACCATGCCGCCGTTGGGATATTCGTGCACGAGGCGGGCGACTTCATCGCCGATGGTGGCGGTGATTCCGAGTTCTTCGTCCAACTCCCGCCGCAGGGCGTCACGGGGCTGTTCCCCCTCTTCGATTTTTCCGCCGGGAAATTCCCACTTCAAAGGCATAGTCTGATGGCGGGTGCGCTGGCATACGAGCACTTTGCCGTCTTTCATAATCAACGCTGCAACGACGCGCTTCATAGTCCGGGAATAGCGCTCGCTTGCGAAGCGCATGCGACGGGATCGATGACAACATTCGCGGTCGAAGTACGAGGAGAGGTCATGCCCAAGTTTACGGCAGCGGCCTCATATTTCAACGTCATAGTGTCTGAGCTAGTCTCGCCGGTTAGAATTTTATCGAGAATTTCCACGAGCAAGCGGGTATATCGGAGGCGGAATGGTCCGTGACGAGGCAGACCGGGAGCGGAGCCGAGTCGGTCTATGCGCTGACTGCCGCTATATGCAACAGATTGAGTCTGCTCGCGGGTCCATTTTCTATCTTTGCAAACGTTCGGCCACGGATCCCGAGTTTCCGAAGTATCCGCAGCTGCCGGTTATTCAGTGCCGGGGTTACGAGTCAAAGGAATAAGAATCGAGACGCTTGCCTGCCCTGCATCCTCGAAGTGAGGTTGTGCCCGTAACTAACTAATATGGAAACGGATGTCATAAGGCCTTATTGCGGTTGGCAGCCAAGTGATGGATCTTGACATACTACGAAATAGAAGATAATATACTACATATATGGAGAATGCTTAAAATGACCGCTGCAGCGATTGCCTCGCCGGACTTGGGACTGGATTTGCGCAAAGTACCGGATTTGACCGACGTGGGCACACGCAAGAGACTCAGCTCACCTGCCATCGTGGCGTTCTTCGCGCTTGCTCACAAGTGGGATTTGAAAAGCAATGACGCCATGGCGCTGTTAGGAGGCGTTTCCAGCGGCAGATATTTCGAGCTGAAGAGGCGGCGCAAGGGCGCGTTGACGCAGGACGAGTTGACCCGAGTGTCTCTCCTGATCGGAATCTTCAAGGCTTTGAACATTCTCTTCAATGAGAAGCTGGCCAACCAATGGGTTTCGAGGCCGAACAGCAACCCCATGTTCCACGATGCTCCGCCGTTGCTGGCAATGATCCGAGGCGGTGTGCCGGGAATGCTCGGTGTTCGCCGTTTGCTTGATAGCCGGCGCGGAGGACGATAGCTTGGTCCTGCGTACCACCCGGGTCGATCAGCGGGATACGCATCGCCTGATTCCTGCGCAGTTCGCGGAGGGAGGCGCCTCGGTGCTGACGCGCCTGACCGACGATGAAGATATTCTCGACGGCGTCTTCCAGCTCGACAATGCTACAAATGACCGGCTGCTGGCGGAGTCGGGGCAGATTCTCGGCATCGATGCCCGGGAGTTGGTGTTTGGAATTCCTTCCTATCGCATCATCAACGCGGCGTTCTGCCATCCTCGTCCCGGCGGGTCTCGGTTCAGCTCCGCCGACCGCGGAGCGTGGTATGCGGGATTTGAATTGCCGACTGCGCAGGCGGAAGTGGTGTATCACCGGCGGCTGTGGCTGGAGGAGACTCACTGGGAGGAAGAAGATGTTGCGGAGTATGTCGATTACCTGGCGGATTTTCGCGCCGAGTTTCACGACATTCGTCGGGTGAAGGAATATGCAGAGTCTCTGTCGCCGACCAGCTACGCGGCGTCCCAGGCACTCGCAGCGCAGCTTCTGGAAATGGGTTCTTCCGGGATCGTCTATCCCTGCGTCCGCCGGGCGGGAGGAACATGCATTGTGTGTTTCCGGCCAGTATTGGTGATTAATGTCCGCAAGGGCGATGTCTTCTCGCTGACATTTCCGAAATTGAAGAGTGCCCCAACCATTCGGCGCGTGTCCGGCTCACGGAATTAGCGGGCCTCGCCGGTTCCTCATTCGATCCCCAACTCTTTTGCTAGTGCCTTCCATTTGCTATCGACCAGTGCTTTCGTCTTGGCGTCCATGACAATCTCGTCGGGCCAAGGCCGGGTGAAGCCTTCACTCGCCCATTTGCGGGTAGCGTCAATGCCCATCTTTGAGCCGTAATTCGGGAGACGGCTGGCATGGTCGAGCGAATCCACCGGGCCAAGTGTGAACTGAATGTCGCGTTCCGGATCGATGTTGTTCAGCACTTTGAGCGTGACGTCGGCGATATCCTGCACGTCGACGTCTTCGTCGACGACAATGATGCACTTGGTGAACATCGCCTGGCCGAGCGACCAGACGGCATTCATCACTTTGCGCGCTTGTCCCGGATAGGATTTCCTGATGGAGACAATCATCAGGTTGTGAAAGACACCTTCGATGGGAAGGTTCACGTCGACGAGCTCGGGAATGGTGAGCTTCATCAGCGGAAGGAAGATGCGCTCCACCGCTTTGCCCATGTAGGCGTCTTCCTGCGGAGGCTTGCCCACGACGGTCGTGGCGTAGATCGGATCTTTGCGATGCGTGACGCAGGTGAGGTGGAAGACAGGATAGAGATCTTCGAGTGAGTAAAAGCCAGTGTGGTCGCCGAACGGTCCCTCGGTGCGGAGTTCATCGAGGTTGACGTAGCCTTCGAGCACGATTTCGCTGGATGCAGGGACCTCGAGGTCGACGGTTTCGCACTTGACGAGATCGACCGGTGCTCCTCGCAGGAATCCGGCGATGAGATATTCCTCGATGTCAGGCGGTGCGGGAACGATGGCGGAGAAGGTGACGGCCGGATCGGTGCCGATGGCGACGGCGACTTCCATTCTGCCAGTGGGCCGATCGCCGTTCGCAAGTACGGAGCCTCCCGAGCTGCGTGCCATGATGTCCACGGCTGCGCGCGTAGACTCCGAGCGAGCGCTGTGTGCGGGTGAGCCCGCCCCAACATGGGCTGCGCCGGGTTCGGCTCCAAGCGCTCCTCTGCGGAGCGCTTCGCGATAGTGCTCGGCTGCGACCTTCTGTCTCTGCCAATGCATGCCTGCAGTTTGCCCGTCGTAGATCTGCATGCGATACATCCCCACGTTGCGCTTGCCGGACTTCGGGTCGCGGGTGACGACGCAGGGGAGTGTGATGAAGCGTCCTGCGTCCTGGGGCCAGCACTGCAGGACCGGAAAGTCGAGAAGCGAGAAGCCATCGCGCTTGATTACTTCTTTGCAGGGGCCGGTCGGGACTGTGCGCGGAAAGAACTTTCCAGCCTCGGCGAGCAGGGGAAGCATCTTCAATTTGTCGAGAAATCCTTGTGGAGACTTGAGGTCCATGAAGACGCGCATGCGCTCTGCGAATTCGTCGAAGGACGTGACGCCGAGCGCCAGCTTCATGCGGGCTTCAGAGCCGAACTGATTAATGAGAAGCTGCGATCCTGGATAGCCCTTGAGGTTTTGGAACAGGAGCGCGGAACCTCCGGCCCGCTTCGCTGCGCTCGGCTGGACGGGCGAGGCGCCCGTCCCCACATGGTCTATGGTTTTGCTGACGCGGTCGGTGATTTCGGCAACTTCCAGGATGGGATCGACTTCGGTGTGGATGCGCTTGAGTTCGCCGGCACGGTCGAGCGCGGCAATCCATTGGCGGAGATCGTCGAAGGGCAAGGGGTCCTCTAAGTTTTCAATCGCGTCATCGCGGTGACCCGGCGTCGGCCGGTTTCGCTAACTCCAATTCAATGCGCTTTGCCGTCGGGTCCAGCTTGGTTATGCGAAAGCTACGAATCTGCCCGGCGCGGACGGCTTCCGGTTTGGACGCGCCGCCGGCAGCTCCGCCCTTCCATCGGGCCTTCAGCATGGAGCTCAGGGATGACAAATCGGGCTTCGATTCAGTCGTTGTCTCTTTTTCGGCCAACTCTTTGGTTGAACTCTCCTTCGCGACAATTCGGCAAGTGCCGTAAATACCTTCGCCCAGTTCGACCCGCGCGGATGCACCGGAATCCCCAATCATACGGCCCGTGACCACATCGCCTTCTTTGTGTTCAGCTATGTATTCGTCAAGACCGCTGGGGACCAGTTGCTTCATGCCGAGCTTTAACTGTCGCTTTTGCTTATCAACCGCCAGCACCTGAGCCCTGACCTGTTGGCCGACCCTCAGCACTTCCTGCGGGTGATTGATGCGCTGCTGGTCGCGCTTCTCAGCGGTCATATCGCTGATGTGAATCATGCCCTCGACGCCCTCGGAAAGCTGCACGAATGCGCCAAACTTGGTGAGGTTCGTGACTGGTCCCTCGATGACCGAACCCACTGCAAACTTCTCCCCCACATCGGCCCATGGATCGCCCAGCGCCTGCTTGAGGCCCAGTGAGATGCGGCGCTCTTCGGCTTTTACTCCCAGGATCACCGCGTCTACCGTCTCGCCCGGCTTCACCACCTCGCTGGCGATTCTCACTTTTTTGGCCCACGACATTTCCGAAACGTGGATCAAACCTTCAATGCCCGGCTCCAGTTCTACAAACGCTCCGAACTCGACGACACGGGACACTGTGCCGCGTACGCGCTCGCCTAACTTATACTTTTCTGTCACGGAATCCCACGGACTCGGCTGCAGTTGTTTCATGCCGACGGAAACGCGCCGCCTTTCTGTATCGGTGTCGATCTTGAGTACTTTGACGTCAATCTGCTGGCCAACGCTGAGCACGTCCGCGGTTTTGTTGATCCGTCCCCATGCGATGTCCCCGACATGCAGCAGCGCGTCCAGGCCTCCGAGATCGACGAAGGCGCCGTAATCCGTAAGGCTGCGAACCGTGCCGCGCACCGTTTCGCCCACCCGAATCTCAGAGTAGCGGCGATCTTTGGTTGAGCGTTCTTCTTCTTCAGCAATGGCGCGGCGGTCAACTACAAGGTCTTCGTCGGCCACGTCGAGCTTGATGATGCGGCAGCGAATCTCCTGCCCGACCAACTTTTCCATCTCGACCGCATCGCGCACCCCGCTCCGCGAGGCCGGCATGAACGCCCGAACTCCTACATCCACGCTCAATCCGCCTTTAACCACGCCGGTTACTGTGCCCACGATCGTCGACTTCTCGGAAAAGGCTTGCTCGAGGGCGGACCAATCCCTCGGCTGCTCGACCTTGGAAAGAGAAAGTGTGTAGTAGCCTTCGGGATCGCGGCCCGTGACTGAGACTCGCAGCTTGTCGCCAGCTTTCACGGTTTCGCCAGCCCTGAACGCGGATAACGGCAGGATGCCTTCGCTCTTAAAGCCGATATCAAGAAAGACCGAATCGGCTGAAATGGCAATCACTGTGCCTTCGAGTTGCTGACCACGATCTTCAGCCTTTCGCGCATGACTCTTTTCGTACTGGGAAAAGATGTCGCTGAAGGATTCGTTGGGTTCGGTGGCAGGTTGGGATTCAGGAGTGCTTTGGTTAGACATGAGAAAGTACAGCCTTATCGTGAAGATCACGATTAGGATAACACCGTGACGGGCATGGAACCGATGTCGGCAGGGCAATTCCAGGACATATGACCGCGGGCGCGCAAAATCGTTCGCGGCACAATCCCTCCTTGGGCTAGAATTTGTACATAACGATGTGCCCGGCTGCGACAAATAAGAAGACCCGGGAGTTCGATCCCCGCACTTTCCTCGCTACCATCGGCGGGGGCAGGAAGACCTTAGCTGTCCCGCGAAAGCAAACGATATTCGTGCAAGGCGATCCCGCCGACGCTGTGTTCTACATCCAAAAAGGGAAAGTGCAACTCAGCGTCGTATCGAAAACTGGCCGGGAAGCGACGATCGGCATACTAAAGGAAGGGGAATTTTTCGGCGAAGGTTCGCTGGCCGGTCAGAGTCTGCGCATGGGGTCCGCGACCGCAATGACAGATTGCGAGATCATGCGGATCGAGAAGAAAGCAATGATGGAGGCCCTTCACCGCGAACAGGCATTTTCCGACATGTTCGTGGCCTATTTACTGGGACGAAATATTCGCTACGAAGAGGACCTGGTCGACCAACTGTTCAATTCCAGCGAGAAGAGACTGGCTCGGGTTCTTCTTCTGCTCGCCCACTTCGGCAAGGACGGCATTCCGCAGACAGTCGTTCCCAAAATAAGCCAGGAGACCCTGGCGGAAATGGTTGGCACGACCCGTTCGCGCGTAAGTTTTTTTATGAACCGGTTCAGGAAGTTAGGCTTTATTGATTACGCAGGCGGTTTAGATGGTGGATTGCAGGTGCACAGCTCTCTACTCAACATAGTTCTTCACGATTGAGCTTCCGGATTCTCCAGCTTGAAAGCAAAATCTATCGGTTTCCTGCGACCCTGTCGTTGCGTTCTCGTGGCGGAGCCGTGGAGGTAATCCGGTAGTCGGTGTAGTCAATACTGAAGTCGGCACGGCCTCCAAGACGAATCGAGCTGCTGCTGCGATTGGAGAGCGGAAGCCAGAATTCGCCCACCCGGCCATAGACCTGCTCGATCTTTGTATCTTTTGTCCAGAAGGAAGGGTTCTTGGCGGGCTCTCCCTCAATACGCACTACGGCGAAGTCCTCTGCGTCAACCCAGATCTTGCCGCGGTAGAGAAGCTTGTTCTTCACGAGAGGCTCAACTGAAAGAACGTAGAGCGAACCGCTCGGCGTTTGCTCGTAGCCCAACATCGTGAAAGCGTAGTTATGCCGGTTGAGGGCGACGCGACTCTGATTCTCTGGGTTAAGCGCCTCTTGTTCGCTCTGCAGCAACTTCTTGAATACTCTTTCGATCACCAGCTTGGAGCCCGTCTCGGACCGTACGATGAATTCCTTTGTCGCTGGAGACAGGTATTTCACATCCACGATCATTTCGGCGATTCGATTTCCCGGAAAGCCGCGGTATTCCAACCGATAGGTGCGTGTTCCCTGGTAGGCCTGCAGTGTTTGCGCGCGCTCCAGATTTCTCCGGACCATTTGGTCGACCACTTCTTCCACGCTCAGCCGGAAATGAGGTGCGGGTGCAGAACCGTCCGAGGGCCGGGCGTTTGCCGGCAAATACGGACTGATACTGATGAAAACCAGCAGCAGGATCAAGGGAGCGGAGTAGAGACGCCTTCTCATCGGGTACCCACAGAATCATATCCCGCAAGTTGGCGCGAGAGTGTTCAATTTTGAACAATTTTTTGTCGCTAGCGGATGTCAGATTCCCGTTTTTGCCTGAGGCCAGGCCCCTTTTCCGATCGATCACCCCTAGCGGTTCCCTGCATTGTTAACTCATGTTGGAGCGAAAGTCTGCTCAGTTTTGACCAGATTGCGAGCGGAAAGGCCTCTAAAGTAGATATGATTTTTCGCCGGGAGAATTGCCGTGGACTCGCTTCGCTGAGCTAAGCGACGACGGTTCCTGCACGAGGGGCGCCCGGTTTATCTCCCGGAATCCAACTCCAAAGGAGCGCGCCGATGCCGGCAGCTGAAAAAGGTCCCAACCGCCTCAATATGAAGTTCACCGATATGGGCAGAAAAGTCGTCATTCATCTTGTGGGAAGTCTGCCGCCGAAACTCAGCAAAGACAGAAAGACAATTACGATCATCTTCCCTGCGTTGCCACGTGTGCGCAGCGCCAAGTCTAAGTGATGGTGCAGTTTGTTCGGTGACGGAAGCCGCGTCCAAAAGCCCGCCAATCACCGATCACTGATCACCGATCGCTGCCCTCAGTCGTTCGGCAGCGACTTCGGCAGTGATATCGCGCTGTGGGGTGCCGAGCAGCTCAAAACCAACCATGAACTTGCGAACCGTTGCTGACCGCAACAGAGGCGGGTAGAAGTGTGCATGAAAGTGCCATTCCGCATGATCGAGATTGTCGGTTGGAGCCTGATGAAATCCCATGGAATAAGGGAAGGGAACTGCGAAGAGTCTGTCGTACGTTGAGGTGACTTGCTTCAGGATCGTGCTTAGTGAAAGAACCTCTTCAGAGGTGAAATCCAACATACTGGGCAGATGCCGGCGGCTGCAGACCAGAATCTCAAACGGCCACACGGCCCAGAAGGGAACGAGTGCGACGAAGTCATCGTTCGCGTAGACCACCCGTACTTTTTGGCGTTCTTCCAGGCCGACATAGTCACACAATAAACAGCGCTGGTGTGACTTCAAGTAATTCTGCTGCGAGAGGAGTTCCTTCGCACAAGCCTCCGGGATGGAAGATGTAGCCCAGATCTGGCCGTGTGGATGCGGATTACTGGCGCCCATCATCGCGCCCCGGTTCTCGAAGATCTGCACGTAGTTGACAAGCTCGGGGGCACCCAGTTCGCGGAACTGCTCGGTCCAATGCGCGACGACTAACTCGATCTCGGCTAATTCCATGGTCGACAGCGTGAGGTCGTGCCGGGGAGAGAAGCACAGGACGCGGCAAATCCCAGCTTCCGCTTCGGCGACGAGCAGGCCCATATCTTCAATGTCGAGGCGCTGCCCGGCAACGTTGGGCCTGAGCGCGGCGAAATCATTCTCGAAAACGAACGTCCCTGTGTAGGCGGGATTACGAATGCCGCCGGCCCGCGTGTTGCCTGGGCACAAGTAGCAAGTCGGATCGTACGCCGGCTCTGACGCGTTTTGCGGTCGCGATACCTCGCCCTGCCATGGGCGCGTGGTGCGCTGTGGAGAGACCAACATCCACTCGCCGGTCAGGGCATTGAGTCTTCGATGCGAATCTTCGGTAAGTTTCAACTGGCGGCCTCTCGGCTCTAGCATCGACAACTACCGGCGTGGCGAATCCGGGTTGAATTCCAAAACATGGTACCTTGGCGTGATCCCGCTGGGGCTGTAAGTGGCCTACGGATGCAGGCAGTTGCCCATCATCAGGGCAAACAGCAACGGAAGATAGATTACCGTGGCCTGCAGAACCTGGCGAGCTCTCATCTTTGAAGGCGCGCTCCCGAGTGGCAGGTTAAGGAATGCCAGCCGAACCCCGAAGTAGAGAAGACCGAGGCCGAGAAGAATCGCGCCGAACAGATAAATTTTTCCCGCCATTCCAAAAAAGCTGGGCAGGACGCTGACCGGAATGAGGACCACAGAGTAGATCAGGATACGGCGAGCCGTTGACCGCCCGTCCTCCTCGACCACCGGCAGCATGCGGACACCGCCTCGGGCATAATCCTCGCGATAAAGCCATGCAATCGAGAAAAAGTGGGGAAACTGCCAGACGAAAAGAATGGCGAACAAAACCAGCGTGCCCCACTCCAGCCGACCAGATGCTGCCGTCCATCCAAGAACTCCAGGCATAGCTCCAGGAAAAGCTCCGACGAATGTGCAGATGGGCGAAATCTTCTTGAGAGGCGTGTAGGCGGCGAGGTAAACCACCGACGTCAGAAAAGTCAGCAACCCGGTAAGCGGATTTGTAAAGACCGCCAAATAGATGGAACCTCCGACAGCGGCTGCCGTGCCGACGATTGCCGCGTGAAGCACGCTCATGCGCTGAGCCGGCAGCGGACGCATCGCCGTGCGACGCATGCGGGCATCGACATCCTGTTCCATCACTTCGTTCAAAGCAGCGGTCCCGCTGGAAACAAGTCCAATGCCCAGGAGGGAATGAAATAGCCCCCAGCTAAGCCATGAAATACCAGCCTTGTGTGCTCCGAAGAAATAACCGCACCACGCCGTCATCACAATGAGCGTAGTGACCCGGAGCTTGGTCAGTTCGGCGTAGTCGCGCAGAAGGGACGGGACCGGGTTGCCGCGAACTGCCATAGGTGTAGTCGTGCTCATGAGGTAGGCCGTGTATCTTTCTGTTCTTCTAAACTCTCGTGTTGAAACTGCGACACCGTCAATGTGCTCAAGGATTGCATAGGTATCGTGACCGAGTTTGAATGTCAAGCAAAAACAGATTTACTTCCCCAATGCAAAGCGAAACATTTTGTCGACGCCGAGTTCATTCACTGTTCAGTGACTGGCGTGCGTAGCTAATAAGCGCCCGACGAACCCGAGGAGTTGAAAGTCTCTGGAGGATCGAAGAAACATTGGTGCCACAGGGCTGCATCGGACAGAGCCCCGGCCTTCCACTGCTGAACGGTTGAAATCGTAGCCGCGATCATCCCGCCATCGGCCGAGTCAAAAATCAATACGATTCCTGCCAAGGCAGGCGATTTCTGCGTCAGTTCGGAGTAATTGTTGTCGAGGATCGACTTCGCGAATTCCAGCTTTACTGGAAGCCCGCCGTCCTTCACGGTTTCATCAGTTTTTTGCACTGAAACGATCTTCACGTTCTTCCCCCGCAGCGGCTCCCAATCTCCCGGGAAAGGCGCAATTTCTTCCCGGCTGATGTGAAATAAGTCAGCGGCTGAGCGTACGACTGCAGGGCGCATCGCGCTCTCGTTATCGGGGATGTTTCCCGGCATTTCCAGGTTACTGCGCCAGATCCACCCGCGAGACAGACCGGAAATTCGTACGTGAACCCAGTCCGTCGTGAAGTCCAACATCTCGAACTCATCATGCGGGCTGGCCAGGAACAACGTTTTGGCATTAAGACTTGGAGAGGCAACCACAGCCGTGCCCGATTTCTTCACCGCCACCAAATTCTTCGGATGAGCCTGATTCTTGAGAATCTCTTCCAGACTTGCAGCCTCCGCCTTCAAGCCGCTGAGATCGTCGCCAGCCTTCGGCGTTATTCGTGCTGAGCGATCTTGGGCAGACAAACCTTGAGCCAGGGACGATGAGAATGTTCCGCCGGACTCCGGAATTCTCGGCACCGGAGCGGAGACCGCAGGTGCCGGAATCACAGAGTCTTTTGCCGCCGGTTGCCGGCTAGACGCCGCTTTGGACAGAGATGATTTGGCCCCCGGAACCATGTCATTCACGGCTGCGAGCCGTTCAGCCACCTGGTCAAGTAGATCACCTTCCAGTCGGCCATTTGAGGTCAATAATTGGTATCCGGAGCGCGAGGGAACAGGATCGGAGTACCACGCGGTAACCTTCGTATTGACCCGTACCAGCGTTCCACCAGATGCAGTCGCCGTAACGTCAGCGGTCGACTGATAGTAAGCACGCTGATAACGGTCGAATGGGTGATTCCCGGAAATTGCGAAACCATCCAAGACCGGGAGGTGTCCCGCCATGGAGGCTTGCAGATCCTTCAGGATCTTTTCGATGACCGCCTTGGACTGCGGGAAGTTCCGCTCGCGAGAGTCCCCCTGTGCGCTACCGTATTGCGCCAATGCGAGAACAAGCACTGCCGACAGAGACATAGACAGCGCAAACTTCCTTGAGCCGGGACCCCTCATGGAAGTTGCTCCAATTGATCACGGGGAATCCATCCGTGCTGCCCGTCGTGAGTTTCGACGCCGTACCAGTAGGGAGTGGAAATGACAATCATGACTTCGGTTCCGCTGGCTAATGATTGCAGCGTGCTCGCAGTATGGAAGGGCGCCGATTTCAGCGGAGCCCCCGGTGCCTTCACCAGTCGTTCCACCTGTCGCCTGAGCTCTTTCACGTGCTGTTCCAGAGATTCCGCGGGTGACTCGGAAGCATCCGGTCGAACCGGGACTTCCACGTGATCCTCGGTTGGCCTTGTGCTGGATTCGCGTGCGGGGACAACAGTCGCCTCAACGTTGGCACTGAGCTGCCGCTTCCTGAGTTGATCCCGCTCCTTCTCCGCTTCGCTTGTCTGTTGCTTCATCAATTCCATGGCTTCCAGGTGGTCGTGGATATCCTTGTACTCGCTGCTCTCGACCGACCCGTTAGAAGCATGTGCGGTGTGCCGGAAATCTTCCACAAAGACTGCATCGATTCTCAGAACTGTATTCTTGTCGCCCTGACCCTGCACTACGTAGCGCACGGCCAGCGTCCCGACATCGCCGCCGTTCTTGAAATTACGCGGATCGAGAGCATGGGTCCGCACCTTGTAGACGACCTTGCCACCATCGGTCCAGGCAGGGAACAGCCGTGACGAAGTGGCCGGAGCAGCACCCGTAATGTACTCGTCTTTGTTGTACTCTTTGGTTCCTCGGATAATCCCATTCTGTGACACTTCCTCAACTGCTTGAGTTACTTCGGCTTCCGGCATAGGAACATTCACGATCAGACCGGCCCCATATTGCACGACATCCTTTTCACGAGCGTTCAAGGACGGTAAAGGTACCATCGCCGTTAAGAGGAGAAATAGGGAAATGGCCCGAACGCGGCTTTGGGCCTGAGACCTCTCTGCGATAAGGGAAAAAGGCGCTGATTCGCTTATCAAGTTGGATTCTTCGTACCGCTATTGAAAATGATTCTACTGCATGCCTAGCTTAATATCAGGCCGATTTCTTCCTATCCCCAAAGGACTCGGGGGCCGCACACGACTCTCATACGCTGCAGGCTCCGAGCCTGTCAACCCTGTAAGCCCGGAGAAGCTTCCTGCCAATGCCCTCTTTCCCAAGACATGACATTGTAAAAAAAATGTCAAATAAATCGATTTACCCTCTTGCACATGGACCTAGGGCCATAGTAGGATTCCGCCGCGGTAAGGTGGTAGGACCTTTTTGCGTGATGTAGAGTTCAAGGTGCGGATTTCGCTGTTGACCGATAACGATTTGTCTGAGGAGTGCGGCATGAGAATGGTGACGCAGTTTCGTCGCGGTCATAAGCCGTCGTACGTGAGCCTTGCTTTGATTGTGATTTTTCTGGTATTAAGCGCCAGCCAGCGGGCGAACGCGCTGCCGGCTTTCGCCAGAAAATACGGGCTGCGCTGTTCGGCCTGCCACGAATCCTGGCCGATGCTCAACTACTTCGGGCAAAAGTTCAAAGACAACGGCTATCAGCTCATGAATGATCGCGATGCACCGATCTGGCAGAATCCGTCGTACTGGCCTGTCACGTTCCGCATCTTGCCGGTTTGGCACCGGGTGAGCACAGGCAAGGTTGCGGTCGACCAGGGAACTGGGATCACCCGCATCACAACCTCCGGCTTTGACATTAGCGGTCTCGATTTCCATACCGGCGGGACACTGGAAAAGAATTTCTCGTTCTATGTTCTTCCGTCTTCCGACAATTCAGCCTCTTTTCATTTCGAGACGGTCATGGCGCGGCTGGATAATCTGTTTGGCAGCCCATGGTTGAACATCAAGCTGGGCAAGTTCGAGCTCGATAACTTGCTGTCTGAAAAGCGAATCCTGACACTCACTGGCAACGGCGGCATCTACCAGCTCTATCACTTCACGCCGGTTGGCGACGGCAACGTCTTCGGCAAAATGGGAGACAACCAGCTCGGCGTCGAATTGATGGGCCACTCGTACAACGACCGTACCCGATACTCCGCTGCCCTACTCAGTTCCACGGATGGAACCCCGGGCCTGCCCTACGGCAATGCTTATACCGGATACTTCGCCGGCAGCCAGGCATTCGACACCGGCAAGTTGGGTGTCGATCGCATCGGCGCATACGCCATGATTGGCCAGGCGCCGACGGCTTACCTCACTACGGGCTCTTCACCGATCGCTGGCTCAGGGATGGGAAATAAATCTTTCCATCGGGAAGGGTTGGTCGGACAGTTTTACTTCGGCCAACACGTCGATCTTCAGGTGGTTACTCAGCATGGATGGGACAACGCTTGGTTTGGTCAGGGTTACGGCGACTTAATCGGCGGAACTGCAGCGAATAACAACACCCCTGGCACAACTCTGCCAGCCGGATCGCAAGCCCCGACCTGGAACGGTGTGCTCGTCGAACCTCACTACGTGTACAGTCCACAGCTTATTTTCATCGGGCGGTACGAGAACATCCGAATGTCGCGACAGGCCAATGGAGCGAACTCTGCAAGTCCTTCCGCGTCCAACCTGGGCAACATCTCCACCTACACCATCGGATATCGGTACAACCCATTCATGACCAGCCGAGCCGGCTTCGCCTGGCATAACGAGTACAACTGGCTGCATCAGGACGGTACCGGCCCAATGATTGGCCTATCCACTACCAACGTGAACACAAGCGAGCTGTTGCTCGGATTCGACTTTGACTTCTAGAGAGGGATAGACATGCGGACAAGATTGCGGATGTGGACGCTGATAATCGGCGCAGCTGCGGCTCTGACGCTCCCGATGCCATCCTGGGCGCAACTCACGCAGTACGATTTGGCGTCGCGTATGGGCATGGAAAGCCACATCGGAAACCTTACGGGTCATGCCAAGGACGCCAAGGGCGACTACCGCCGCTATTGCGTCAGTTGCCATGGCGACCTGGGGGACGGTAACGGTGAGAGCTTCCCCTGGGTCGACCCCAAGCCCCGCGATTTTCAGTTGGGCATCTTTAAGTGCCGCTCCACTCCGACCGGAACTTTGCCCACCGACGAAGATCTGTTCGATACCATCGCCCGTGGACTTGACCGCTCGAATATGCCGCAGTGGAGCACTTTCACAAAGCAACAGCGCGCCGACCTTGTGGCTTGGGTGAAGCACTTCTCTCCGCGCTGGGCAACCGAAAAACCGGGAACCCCGATTCAGATTCCTCCCGAGCCCGAAGTCACCGCCGAGCGGATCAAGGCGGGGCGCGACGTATATGCCCGCGTGCAGTGCTGGAAGTGCCACGGCGTACTTGGTCAAGCCAATGGTCCGTCTGCCTCAACCCTTCAGGATGATCTTGGGCGGCCAATCTCGGCCTTCAACTTTACCGAGGGAGCCCGGCCAAAATGCGGTGACACCGACCAGGACATTTATCGGATTTTCATGACCGGACTGGACGGCACTCCTATGCCCTCCTTTGCCGACAACATCAAACCCGATGAGGCGTGGGATTTGGTTTTCTATCTTCGAGCGCTTATGCCTCAGAAGAGCAAGGAAAGGGAATTGGCAAAGCAGCTCAACCTGAAGCCAGTTGATCCTAATGCCCCGGCAGCGCAACAATAGAAGCTGAGGCAGCATCGCGAGCAGCTTCATCTTCGCAGTTCTTTAAGGAGAGAATTTTCCATGAGGAATCGATACAAATTCGCAGCTGCACTATCGGCAGTAGTTCTAGTCTGCTGTGCGGCATTGTTTTTGGGCCAGAAGGTCAATGCGGCTGGTGAAGGCAAGATTACCGGGACGGTCAAACTCGACGGCGCCGCTCCGCACATGAAGGGCATCGACATGTCGAAAGACCCTTACTGCGTCAAGGCCCACGCCAACGATCCCGGTCACCTCGAAACATATGTGGTCGGCGCCAACGGAGCACTGGAGAATGTGATTCTTTACATCTCCGACTGGACCGGCCCGGCCCAGCCATCAACTACGGTCCCGGTATTCGATCAAAAGAATTGCATGTATACCCCGCACGTGTTGGGGCTCAATCCGGGCCAGACATTCAAGGTCACAACCAGCGATGCGACGGCCCACAACATTCACCCGAACCCCAACCCGATGACGGGCAACATCCCGTGGAATCAGTCTCAGCCGCCAGGAGCGCCTCCGGTCGAGAAGAGCTGGAAAGCTCCGGAGTTTATCGAAGTAAAATGCAACATCCATCCCTGGATGCATGGTTGGCATGCAGTGGTAAAAGGGCCCTACGCAACCACCGATAGCAGTGGCAACTACACCATCAACGGCGTACCACCCGGAAACTACACCGTAACTGCGTGGCAGGAAGCTGCCGGCACCCAGACGCAAAAAGTCACGGTGGCAGCCGGCGCAGCGGCGAAAGCTGATTTCACCTTTAAGGCGAAGTAGAGAAGCGCGCAAGCATCAGGCTGTCGCAGCCCGAACGGAATCCACCCGAATCGCCGCAGTTAAAGCTGCGGCGATTCGGTAAAGAGGCCGACCAAGGCTGGCTAAAGGCGGAACGATATGGCGAAGGTATTCGCAGTAACGATTATCCTAATAGCAATCGCTTCGGCGATTCCCATCGTGATGCACATGTGGCCTATGCCACAGGACATCTCCACCCACGGTCATCTCATCGACGAACAATACGCCGACACGATGCTCGAAGCCGGTATTTCATTTCTCGCCTCTCAGCTCCTTCTGGCTTTCTTCATCTGGAAATTCTCCAGCCCCAAGCCCGGCGACAAGATTAAGAATTTCCCCGGTGGCGCCATGGGATTGGTGGTCGCCGCCTTCCTGTTGGTAGGTACGGAGGCTTTGGCCTTGGGCGTTTTTGGCACAAAGGCGTGGGCCAGCGTCTATTTCACTCCGCCCGCGGCCAATGCGGTGCCGGTTCAAGTCCAAGCTGGACAGTTTGCATTTTATTTCCGCTACCCCGGTCCGGATGGCAGGTTCGGCCCGCTTCACGCCGACAAGATCAGTGAAGCTAACGCGAATTTCTTTGGCCTCGATACTACGAACGACCAGGATTCCAAAGACGATATCGTAGCCGCTGAACTGGCCATCCCAGTGAACCGCGAGATCCACCTGCTCATGCATTCGAAGGATGTAGGACACTCTTTCTATGTTCCCGAATTGCGCGTCCAGCAGGATTTCGTCCCCGGACTGGACGTCTCGATTCATTTCACGGCAACGAAAGTCGGCCGGTACGAAATCGTCTGCACGCAGCTTTGTGGCCTCGGGCACTACAACATGAAGGCGTATCTCGAGGTGAAATCTCAGGAAGATTACGATAGCTGGATTAAACAGCAGGCGGCACTGCAATAGCTGTCGCTGTATCAGATCTGAATACATCTCGTTTGAGGTGAGCACAATGCACGATATGTCCGCACATACGGTGCAGCACGGAGCCCCGACAACCTTCATTCGGAAGCATGTCTTCAGTCTTGACCATAAGGTCATCGGCAAACAGTATTACGCTCTGGCATTGCTCGCGGCCGTGATCGGAATGTTCCTTTCCTGGCTCATGCGCATCCATCTGGGATTCGGCAGTTACGCCATTCCCGGGCTGCACCTGCTCTCTAAGTCCGGTGCGCCGGGTGACGTGATGACGCCGGAGTATTACCTGCAACTGATGACCATGCACGGGACGATCATGGTCTTCTTCGTGCTCACCACCGCCCCGTTTGCCGCGTTCGGCAATTTCTTTCTGCCCATCCAAACGGGCGCCGAAGACATGCCGTTCCCGCGGTTCAACATGATGTCGTTCTGGATTACGTTCGTGGCTTTTTGGGTTCTCATCGCGTCGTTCTTTACGGGCAGTGGGCCAAGTCTGGGTGGCTGGACCCAGTATGCCCCGTTGAGCGCTATCGGTGACGCTGGCGGCCCCGGTGAGGGTCTCGGCGTGGTTCTCTGGGCAAGTTCGATCTGCCTATTCTGCATCGGCCAGTTGCTTGGCGCTTTGAACTTCATCACGACCACGCTCGACATGCGCTGCAAGGGCATGTCTCTAATGCGGCTCCCGCTCAGCGCCTGGGGCTGGTTCATCACCTCGGTCATGGGCTTGACGGCATTCGCGGTACTGATGCCCGCCTGCATCCTGCTCATTCTGGATCACGTTGCGGGAACCAGCTTCTTCGTGGCCTCGAACCTGGTGATTAACGACCAGGTGTTGCCGCATTCCGGCGGATCAACTTTGCTGTGGCAGCACCTGTTCTGGTTCTTCGGGCATCCCGAGGTTTACATCGCGATCGTCCCCGGCATGGGCATCGTTTCCCACATTCTCATCACCAACATGCGCAAGCCGATGCTCAGCCACAGAGTGCTCATTTATTCCTTCGGCGCCTTGGCTGCCCTCAGCTACATGGTCTACGGACACCACATGTTCGTCAGCGGGATGAATCCCGTCTCCTCGCTCGCTTTCTCGTTCCCCACGCTGGTGATCACCATTCCATCTACGATCATCGTGCTGATCTGGCTGGGCAGTCTGTATGGCTCCAAGTTGCGGATCAACTCGGCATCGCTATTCTCACTGGGCTTCGTTTCGATGTTCATCAGCGGCGGCGTGAGCGGCTTTTTCCTAGCCCAGCCTTCGATTGACATCATGTTGCACGCTACTTATTTTGTGGTTGGACACTTCCACCTGGTAATGGGAGTCGCGGCCATGTTTGGCATCTTCGCTGGAACATACTTCTGGTTTCCCAAGATGGCTGGCCGCATGATGAACGAGACTTTGGGCAAGGTCCACTTCTGGATGAGCTTCGTGGGTGCATATTGCATTTTTATGCCGTTCCACTATCTCGGCATCGCCGGCAACGTGCGCCGCTACCAGGCCTTTACCGACGATTACCTGATCCCGCTGATCCCCGTGCATAAGTTCATCACGATTGCGGCACTGTTCACGGGCTTGGCCCAGCTGATTTTCGTCTATAACCTGATCCACAGCCGATTCAAGGGCGCGCTGGCTCCGAACGACAATCCGTGGGAAGGCACTTCGCTGGAATGGAGTACGGCCACGCCTCCGCCCCACAATAACTTTGGCGACAAGATGCCGGTGGTTTACCACGATCCTTATCAATACAGCGTCGAGGGTGCAAGCAGCGACTATGTGATGCAGACCTCGCCGGAAAAAATTATTAACCCCGACGAAGAGAAGTAATCGAGGCAGGCACGAGATTTTCACCAAGGGAGTATGAGCAGTATGGCAACCACGGTCCACGAACCGCCGAAAATCGAGAAGGAACGCTTACAGAGCCAGGGCTCCGGCAACGGCGGCTGGCGGAATCTGGTTTCAGCGAGCGGAGACTTGCGCCGGATCAAGGACCCCTCTCCTCCTCCCGCGAGTACTGGCATATATGAGCTTTGCCGCCTTCACCAGTGCATTGATCGTTCGTCAGGGGACTGCGCCTTTGCAGCAAATCACTTTACCCCCTGTGCTGTATCTCAACACGCTTCTGATCGTCGCCAGCAGCATCACGCTGGAAATAGCGCGCCGCCGCATTGCGGCATTCATGGGCGGACTGAAGGCTGGTCGGGATCAGGACCAGGCAGCGCCTCCGGCACAGTGGCTGTATATAACTTTGTTCCTTGGCCTGCTGTTTGTTGCCGGGCAAACGTTTGCCTGGATACAACTCAAGTCCCAGGGATTCGGACTCGCCGCCAACATCAACTACTCGTTCTTCTATGTGCTGACGGTAGCTCATGCCTTGCACGTATTGGGGGGGCTCGGCGGCCTGGTCCGCGTGATTGCGAAGCTGAACAAGGCCGTCCTGCGGCGAAGCACCCTGGACGCCACTTCGCGGTACTGGCATTTTATGGGTGTGCTGTGGCTGTATCTGCTTTTGCTGCTTTGGATGAGGCTCTAACCCAGTCAAAGGTAGGAGGCAACGTGAGTCAAGCCGATCTAACGATGCAGGGGCATTCCGCCACCATGGCCGAGCCCGCATTCTCGGTCCCCGCAAAAAAGATGGCGATGTGGCTGTTCATCATCGCAGACTCCGCGACCTTTGCCGGATGTCTCGTCGCCTATGGATTTATCCGCAACGCCACTCCAAATTGGCCACGACCTTTTCATGGTATCGCCAACGTGGCGGTGATGACGCTCGTGCTCCTGACCAGCAGCTTGACCATGCTCTTCGCAGTGCGGCATGCCCAGATGGGCGACAAAGCCAAGGCGTTCCGCTGGACCATGATTACTGCGGTCTGCGGAATCATGTTCGCAGTGTTGCACATCAAGGAATGGATGGGAATGATCGGCGAAGGAGCCACCCTGTTCCATAATCCCTGGGGCACGCCTCTGTTCGGCTCATTGTTTTTCAGCGTCACCGGCCTGCACCTGCTGCACGTAACCGGCGGCGTAGTCGCGCTGATCGCAGTGGCGTTGCGTTACCAGGGCGGACGCTACAACGCCGATGACCTCGAAATCACCGGGCTCTATTGGCACTTCGTGGATCTGGTTTGGATGTTCGTGGTGCCGCTGGTCTATCTTCTGAATTTAGCTCACTGAGCTGGAAAGAAGCGGGCGCAAATCACTATGGCTACAGCCGAAGCACACAAGAATAGTGGCATGGGCAAAGACTTGATCGTCTACGCTTGTCTGCTGGCCCTGGCAGGGATTCAGTTCTTCATTGCTTATCAGGACATTAGCGCCTCACAGATGTTTGTGCGCATGCTGACGGTAGCGATCGTCGAGGCCGGGCTCGCGCTCTTGTTCTTCATGCACTTGTCAGAAAATCGGGGCCTGAAGTGGTTTGTGCTGATTTTCACAGTCGCTGTCATACTCGGAATGCAGTATGGATGGACAGACAGCTTCCGCTTGTCAGATGGCGTACCTTGGGCTCGTTAGCCTCGGTCTATTAGGCTCGGTTCATTAGCGTTGAGGGCGCGGTCTTCGGAAAGCATAAATGAAGTATTCGAAGCCAATCTGGATTTTGGGCATTGCCTTGGTGGGACTAATCATCCTGCTGGCGCCAGTTCCGGCCTTCGCCCAGAGTTGCGCTCTTTGTTATACGCAGGCCGCGTCCTCGGGCTCCCGCATGATTCAGGCCTTGAAGAGCGGCATCCTGATCCTCATCGCTCCGCCAACCTTCATGAGTATCGGCCTGATTTTCGTCTGTTATCGCAGGCGCAATCAGACTCGGCGGACTGAGGACTCCACACCGCCCGGCGATACCTGGTAAGAAAAGCCCGGGTCCGATTTGCCATTCGATCGTCGTTAGTCGCCAGCGGCCTTTGTGATGTAGGGCATCTGTGGTCTATTGGGGGCCTGGGGAGCACTGCGGATTGGCGTCTCGGGCGGGCTAGGCATGTTCTTGTCTGCCGCCATTGGCACGGTGGCGCGTAGCGTCGTGCCAGTTGGATCGGAAACGACTTTAAAATCGCCGCCCAATTCTTTGATCCGCTCACGAATCCCCGCTAGTCCAACACCAGAACCGGTTCCAGTGCGCTGAAAGCGTTCCATCACCTCTTGCGGCAGCCCACGGCCAAAATCCTGAATCTCGAGCACGGCGCGGTCCGGCAATCTCTTGAAACGCACCTCGGCTCGCGAACTGGATGCGTGACGGTGCATATTGGTGAGACCTTCCTGAAGAGCACGAAAAAGCGCGAGTTCCACGCCATCCGGCATGCGGGCAACTTTTGAGGTTCCGCTCGATGCGCCATCAAAGTGCGAAAAATCAGTCTTGATGGGAATGCCGCTGCGTTTCACCAGCCCCTCAATAAACCAGCGCGCCGCGGAATCGAATCCAGCTTCATCCAGCAGGGGTGGATGCAGAAGATATGACATCGTACGGATGCTGGAAACAGCATGATCGATGATTCCTCGGGTTTCTTTGAGGATGGGGACAGCGCTGCCGCTGGTACGGCTCAATGCCACGTCAATGTTGATCTGTGCCGCTGCCAACCACTGCCCCAGTCCATCGTGAAGGTCGCGCGCAATACGTCTTCGCTCTTCATCCTGTACACGCATCAGCCGCGCCGAAAGTCTGCGCAGAGCCAGGGTCCGCTTTTCCACCAATGACTCTAGTTCGTCATGGGCGAGGCGCAGTTCGGTCTCAGCGTGTTTGCGTTCTTCGAGGTGATCCCGAATCTCGAATTGCCTCAAGCGCGAACGGATCGCGGTGAGGACGCTACTGATGAGGGTTGCCGGACGAACCGGCCGCTCGATCAGAGTGATGTTTCCCATCGGGGCTCGAGAACGAACCATCATCTCCGTGGAAGGTGTGCTCGCTCCACCGCTGGTCAAAACGATAATAGGGAAATCGGACCACGCCGGTTGCGCAGCAACGCTACTGCCCAGCTGTTCGATAATTTCATCGCTCAGTGCCTCTTCCGCGATTACCGCCGCGCCCGCACCGCTGTTTACGCAGCGGGCAATGTCAGAGGCATCGGCAACCAGCTCCACCGGAATCCCGGAATCCTGCAAAACCTGAGACACCAACATCGCGTCCTTGCCAAAAGGAGCGAGAACATGAACCCGGCAATCGGTCTTAGGCAAGCGAGGCATGGGTGGTCAGTTGTCCTTAGTTCCCCCAAGGAAGCTGGGCGTGCCCGTGAGGATTCCCTGAAAATCGTTCAAAGGCCGCCCCACGTGAATGCGGTCAGGACCTAGCTTGAGTTCGCGAATAGTTCGTTCATGGGCTCCCGCGCGCCGTTTGATGGTGGAGATCGCCTGGCGAACCTCACCCTGCGCCTCGAAGTACCGCAGGAGCAGAATATTATCAGCCAGATAGCTGACATCGATTGCACTGTGCATTTGCGAACCGATCATGCCCGCTTGCGCCAGGATCATCAGGGTAAGAACCCCGCGATTGCTCAAGTAGGCCAGCAATTCATGCAGGTGGACGGCCAGGAAGTGCTCTCCGGGCATGGACTGGAGGTAGCCATTCAAACTATCAAATACGATAATCCGGGCGTTTTTGTTTTCGACATAATGCTGCACTCTTGCAACCAGTTCGCCGGGGGACATTTCCGCGGGATCCACACGCTCAAGGGTGACTAGGCCATTCTTGATGTGGGGGCGGAGATCCATACCCAAGCCTGCCGCCCGGCTCATCAGTGTTTGCGGGCCCTCCTCAAATGTGAACACCGCACACGTCTCTCCGCGTTCAGCGGCACTGACCACCCAGTGAGTGGCGATGGTCGTCTTGCCGCAACCGGCGGGGCCGATCAAAAGTGTAGCGGTGCCGCGGTCCAGTCCTCCGCCAGTAAGTGCATCGAGCTCTGGAATTCCGCTCGATACGCATTCAATCGCCCCGCAATTCCGTGAGTCGGCTGCAACCAGCCGAGGGAAGACGACCACTCCCCCCGTAATAATCGAATAGTCGTGAGAACCCTCGCTGTAAGGCGTTCCACGGAGTTTAAGTATTTCCACTTGCCGCCGTGCCTTGCCGTATTCTCGGGCAGCTTTATCCATACTAATGACCCCGTGGACGATGCTATGCAGCTGCAGATCGGCATCGCGGGAAGTACGATCGTCAAGCAGCAAGACCGTACAGTTCTGGTCATGCATAAAGTCTTTCAGCGACAGAATCTGGCGGCGGTAACGCAGCGGATCCTTGGCCAGCATGCGAAGCTCGGAGAGAGCATCAAGCACAAGACGGTCCGGTTTAACTCGGCGGACTTCCTTCACAATGCGTTGCATGCGGTCGTTGAGTTCGACTTCCGCTGGGTGAAACACGGTATATTGCTGCTCCGGACGTAGGTCGTCCTCGTCGGGGAGCAGTTCGACGATCTCGACATCTTCGATCGACAGGCCGTGCGCCTGAGCTGCGAAAGTTAATTCCGAACGCGATTCCGACAGCGTGATGTAGAGTGCTCGCTCTCCCTGCTTCACCCCTTCTGCGACAAACTGAAGCGCCAAGGTTGTCTTTCCGGCGCCTGGGTCTCCTTCTAGTAGATAAAGACGGCCGGCCGGAAGGCCACCTCCGAGGATCTTATCCAGCCCCGGACAGCCCAGCTGGACGCGAGTTCCGACTTCGGTATTCGGATTGTCGTTGAGATCGCTAGGTGCTGTGGCCATTCGCCCCCCGTATCATTCACAGACCCGCAGGCGGGAAACCGCGACCCGGCCGGAGGCTGAGCTGGTTCTCCCCTCGCGCGGCATTAACCCGATGAAATCAGATATCTTTGCTTACTGAGCCTTTGGATGATAAAGATCGCTGGTGGTTTGCCGCGTATCCATCTAGCTGTTTCCGGACGTGCATCAGTAGTTTCCTGTAGGCCCCACCTCGCGACGGGTTCATTCAACAGAGAAACATCAACTCGGAATTCTCTCTAGTTGATCTCAGCCCGGCGGGTGCCTGTACACTTGTCGGTCAAAACGGTTCGTGGAAACCCGGTTCCAGCACAAACATTCCGAGATATTCGGCCATGATCGTCATATTGATGGGAGTTGTCGGGGTGGGAAAGACGACCGTAGGTCGCCTTCTAGCCCAACAACTGAAGTGGAAGTTCGCCGACGCCGACGATTTCCATCCCGCGGCCAATATTGAGAAGATTCGCCGGGGTATCGCATTGAACGATGACGACCGCCGCCCTTGGCTGAAACTCCTTCGCAACAGCATTGCGAACTGGAGCTCTGCCGGAGTCAACGTAGTGCTGGCTTGCTCCGCCCTGAAGGAAAACTATCGGCAACAGCTCACCACGGGGCCTGACGTACGATTCGTGTATTTAAAAGGAAGCGCGGACTTGATTGCGCGTCGTCTCCGCTCGAGGCAAGGGCATTTTGCCGACGGGCAGATTCTCGTCTCCCAGATCGCCGATCTGGAGGAGCCGGAGGCGGCCATCGCCCTAGACGTCGACAAGCCGCCGGAGCAGATCGTGGCCGAAATCCGCAAAAAGCTCGGATTGGCGTAAGATCTTGTGACCCGGACTGCCTGAGCCTGAGCGGTCGTTTAGATCTGGCCGCCGATCAAAGATCCAGCCCCGGGAGAAGTTCCGGTTAGACCCGCTAGCCTACCACTCCGGCACCCGTGTCGAAACCGTAACGGAGCTAGACTATCGCTTCGCTCAATCGACTCAATTGTTTACAATAGGAACTTCGTCCGCCCTGTGACGGACGCTGATTTCCTGGAACCTCATTAAGACGAACAGCAAATTTGGAACAGTCAAACCACAATTCTAGCCCGGCCCCGTGCGTGTATTGGCGCGTCGAGGGCAGCCTTCTTGACCTGACCGTGGTCAAGCCGGTGGCGTTTTTCACGTGGAACGCCCAGACCTTCTCCGAACGCTTTCGGCGACGCGGACTGATCTTTCTGATGGCGGCGCTGCGTCCGTTTCTTTACTCCACCAACCGCAAGTTCGCTACTCGCGTGGTTCACACAGCCCTGCGCGGTGTAACCCGCGACCGTCTGGATCTTCTGGGCGAGGAATATTTTCAGTACAAGCTGAAACCCCAGCTCAAACCGCATGGAGTGGAAAAGGTCCAGGAACTTCTCCGCGCAGGAGCAGATGTTGTGCTGGTGAGCCAGGGATTGGACCACCTTATGCGTCCGCTGGCGCAACACCTCGGAGCGAAGCATTTAGTTGCAAACCGGCTGGAGTTCCGCGACGGCAAAGCGACCGGCAGGCTGCTCGATCCGGTAATCAGGCCGCGCGGTGCTTTTGCGAAGATCAGAGAGCAGCATCCGGATGGACGTCGAGCGCCAAAGACCCTGGCTCGGCAATTGGATATTTCGGTGGAGACTCTACGCGCGGCGGTCATCCCAGCCCAGAGGCAAAGCACAGCGGCGGAGCGTCCGATCGTTCACTTTGGCGGGCAAAGGCATACGCCGGCACTGTCGGTCCGAAAGGCTTTCGCTGGCAAGCATGTAATGCTCATCGGCGTGACCGGATTTATCGGCAAGGTTTGGCTGGCGAATACGTTGCTGGACTTGCCCGAGATTGGACGCATCTACCTGCTGATCCGGAGGCAGAAGTCGAATCCCGCGGAGCGCCGCTTCGAGAAGATCATCGAGGATTCTCCCGTCTTCGATCCTTTGTTTGAACGTTACGCGGACGCACTTCCGAATTTCCTGCGCGACAGGGTCGAAGTCGTGGAGGGCGATGTTACGCAGCCGGGGCTCGGACTGAACCCGGAGACTGCGCGTCGTCTGCAGAGAGACCTCGACGTGATCATCAATAGCTCAGGCCTGACGGACTTCAATCCAGATCTGCGCGATGCCTTGGTCACGAACACCGATGCTGCCGTCAATATCCTTGAGTTTGTGCGCAGCGCGGATCACGCCGGACTCCTGCACCTTTCGACCTGCTATGTGGCAGGCGAGCGGGATGGACGCGTCATTGAGAAGCTGGTTCCGAATTACAACCCTCGCCATCTGCCGGACTTCGACGCCGAACGCGAGCTGCACGCGTTGCATGATCTGATCAAGCAAGCGGAGGTGCAGGCCGAAAGCGAGGAGGTCACGGCGGGGCTCAAGATGCAGTCGCTGGCCAAAGAGCACGCAGCGAAAGGCCTTCAGGGCGCAGCGCTCGAGAACCAGATCCGCAAGAATCGCATTCGCTGGCTGAAGATATATCTCACCGAATTGGGGACCCGGCGCGCAAAAGAGCTGGGCTGGCCGAACACTTACACTCTGACCAAGAGCCTCGCCGAGTCCATGATTGCAAAGCACGGAGCCGGCCTGCCCATTGCGATCGTGCGTCCCGCGATTGTCGAGACCTCGGTGGCTAAGCCTTTCGCGGGATGGAATGAAGGCATTAACACATCCGCTTCGCTGTCTTATCTACTGGGCACTTACTTCCGGCAGTTGCCATCGAAGGAGAGCAAGCGGCTCGATATTATTCCTGTGGACGCGGTTTGCGCCGGCATGACTCTGATTGCCGCCGCGATCATCGAGCGCCGACACGACGCGCTGTACCAGCTCGCAACCTCCGTGACGAACCCGTGCGACATGGGACGGTCGATTGAATTGACCTCCCTTGCTCACCGCAAACATTATCGCGCCCAGGAAGGCCTGGAGTCTTGGCTCCGGCTGCGGTTTGATGCGATTTCGGTGTCAAAGACGCGCTACAACCGTATGTCGGCCCCAGCGCAAAAGGCGATTATTAAGTCGATTCAGCGCATTATGTCGCCGCTGCCGTTAAAGAAAACGCCCCTGGTAAAAACTGAGCGCAGTCTGGAAAGGTTAGAGAAGCTGATCGAATTGTTCGAGCCATTTATTCTTCTGAACGAGCATGATTTCGCATCCGACAACGTGGAAAAACTTTCTTACGCGCTGGTCGCGGACGAGCGTGCCCAGTTTGGATACGACACCCGATCGTTGGATTGGTGGGAGTATTGGATCAATATTCATATTCCCGCCCTGCGGCGATGGACCTATCCTCTGATTGAAGGACGTTCGCTGGAAGCGCGCCCGCCCCGCAACTTTCAACTTGCACCAGCCAACGGAGAAACGGTAAAAACCGGGACCAACGGAGCAACGTGGCGATATTCCTGACCGGATCGACTGGATATATTGGCGCGCACGTTGCTTCCAACTTGCTGGAGAGCGGCGCCGCCTTAAACTTGCTGGTGCGTGCGCGTGATGCGCGCGAAGCCGAATTGCGCCTCTGGCAGGCATTGCAGCTCCATCTAAAATTCCCGCGGTTCTACGAATTCCTCCAGACCCGCATACGGGTTTTCCGCGGCGATCTCACTTCGTCCGGCTTCGGTTTGTCGCAGGACGAATACGATCGCCTGGTACACACGACGGATTCGGTAATCCACTGCGCAGCTTCGCTGAATCGGAAATCTGAGAAGAGCTGCCTGAATGTAAACCTGCGCGGCACTCTGGAAGTACTCACCCTTGCCCGCCACGCCGAGCACTATCACGGACTGCGCCGGCCGAGCACTATCACGGACTGCGCCGCTTCAGCCAGGTGAGTACCGTGGCCGTGGCCGGACGGCGCAGCAATGAAGTTGTGACCGAAGACCGTTCCATCGATTGGGACCGGTCTGACTATGATCCTTACGCTCGCACCAAGAAATTCTGCGAGCACATGATGCGAGTTCTGCTGCCTGACACCCCGAAGACAGTTTTCCGCCCAAGCATTGTGCTGGGAGACAGCCGTTATCCTGAGACCACGCAATTCGAAATGGTCAAGGCCTTCGTGTTTCTCGCCGGCTTGCCGGTGCTGCCGTTCCGGCCCACCGACAAGATCGACATCGTGAACGTGGATTTTGTTGCCGATGCGATTGCTACTCTGCATCAGAAAGATCAGCCGCGCTACGACACCTATCATCTTTCGTCCGGTGCAGAGTCCCAGACCTTTCGTCAACTGACTTCCGCGCTGGCAGCTGCCCAGCAAAAGCGAGCACCGATTTTTGTTCCGTTCATGGAGAAACCCTTCGGCGGATCGGTGGACTTTCTCTCCAACCGGAAGGGCTCAATCGCCTACGGTGCCTCACTGATGAAAGTGTTCATGCCTTATCTGGTCTGGAACACGGTGTTCGACAACACTCGCGTTACGTCCGAACTGGGGCGCAAGCCGATTCCATTCTCACAGTACAGTTATCCCCTTTTGCAATTCAGCCGGGAAAATCAGTTCCAGTACAGATATCAGCCCTGGCCTGCCGCTGCGGGAGGTACCGCCGCATGATGGACTTGATCCTGGAGGCGTGGGTCAGCAGCTCAGTCGAACGGACTAGAGCAAGTTGGATGCTCGGAGCAGGGAAGCCTTGGCAGCCGGGCGAAAAGCTGAAGCTTCTGTTCGCCGGATACAACGGCACGCGCAACATGGGATCGGATGTGCGAGTCGATGAAATGCTGCGACAGATCCGACACATCCTGGGTTCCGAGCGCGTAGATTTCAGTGTAATGAGCCAGAACTTCGAGTTCTCCAAGGGATATTTCGAGGGCACGAATCAAGTACATCTGCCGGACATTTTCCCTCCCTTCCTCGCTCGTGAAGTACCGAAGCATCATGGGGTGGTCGCGTGCGAAGGTTCAATGTTCAAGAGCAAGTTCGCCAACGCGCTGACCGCCATGATGATCGGATCGCTCGGAATTGCCGCGGCCCAGAATAAGCTTTCCGTGGGATACGGCGCCGAAGCTGGGCACATGGACCCGCTGATCGCAAAAATGTGCAGCCGGTACTGCAAGAATTCGCTCGTAATTACGCGGAATGAGGAATCGCGAACTCTCCTTCGCGAGCTGGGCGTGCCCACAGAATTAGGCACGGACACGGCGTGGACCTTCGAGCCTCGGTCGGCAGAGTACGGGCAAAGCATTTTGCGGCAGATAGGTTGGGACGGACGGACTCCAGTCCTCGTGGTTTGTCCGATCAACCCGTTCGAATGGCCGGTTACAGCCTCAGTAGCCAAGTACGCGCTTCACCGCCTCACAGGTGCCTATAAAGACAGCCACTACCGTACGGTTTACTTCCATAATTCCGGCCCAGCCGCGGACCGCGCTTATCAGCATTACCTGACGGCGATTGCAAATGCGGTCGATCGGTTCCGCAAGAAACGCAACGTGTTTGTAATCCTGGTAGCGACCGAGCGGTTGGATGCGCGTCCAGCGAATCGCATCTCAGAGAAGCTGGGCGGCGTCCCGGTGCTCACATCCGATCAGTACAACATGTACGAACTGGTCAGCATTTTGCGCGCGTGTCACATGATGGCTTCGTCCCGCTATCACGGAATTGTGACGTCCATGCCGGCGCTGGTTCCTTCCGCCGGCATCACCATGGACGAACGCATCCGCAACCTGATGCGCGAACGCGGACATCAGGACCTGCTGATGAATGTGGATGATCCCGACCTAGAATCCAGGTTGCTGGTGGCGCTCGAAAAGCTGGCAACGGACGGAGAGCGCATCGCCGATGGCATTGCGCGCACGGTGGTAAAGAATTTGAAAGTGATGGCGCGGATGGGAGTCTTCTTTGAAGAAGAGGTGCAGCGCCGGTATCCCGAGTTTCCCACGCGCACGGGGGAATGGAGTTGGGAAGATTACCTGCCGCCAATGAACGCCTCGCTGCGCCAACTGGTGGCGGCGTACAACTGATTTCCATGATGTTCCTGTGCACAGGCGTCCTGTACAAATAATCATGCCCTTTGTTGGAGACATACTTTCGCAACTCAAATCTGCGCCGGATCTCCAAATCCTTCAGGAAATCCGCGACGGCCAAGTGACCGGTGTGACCGGCGGCGAGCTGCTGGAATTAGTCCGCGAAGCGCGTACGTTCCTTGCATCGCAAGGATTGAAGAAGGGCGACCGGTGCGGCCTACTGGCGCCGAACAGCATCCGCTGGGTTGCGATAGATCTTGCCGCCATGGCGGAAGGCCTCATCGTGGTTCCACTCTATTCGCGCCAGGCTCCAGCAGAATTAGTCGCCATGATGAAAGATTGCACTCCGTCGCTGGTTTGCTGCGCCGACGCAACACTGCGCGCGGGTATTCAGCAAGTCTGGTCTGAGGCGCCGCCCTGCATTCTGTTCGATGAAGTGTTTACAGGCGCCGAACACTCCTCTTCTTTGACCCGTCCGCAACTCCGCGACGCCGATCCCGTCACCATTATTTACACGTCAGGGACATCCGGCGACGCGAAGGGCGTGGTGCTGACTGCGGCCAACGTAGGCTTCATGCTGGGATGCACTTCCGCCCGCTTGAATCTGCTGATGGAAGACCATACGGATCAGAACCGTATCTTTCATTACTTGCCGTTCAACTTTGGCGCCTCATGGATCGCACTGCTCACCTTTCTTTTGCGGGGAAGTTTGATCACGCTGAACATGGATCTGGCCCGGATTGCGAACGACCTCCCCATAGTTGCTCCAGACTATTTCCTCAACGTTCCGCAACTGTTGGAGCGCATGCGCAGGAGCGTGGACGACCAGCTTCAGCAAAGGGGTGGAGTCGCGCAAGCCCTCTATTCGCGGGCTAAGGCTGCGTGGTCCAGACGCGAAGATGGAAAGGCAAAGTCAGGCGACGGCCTATGGTTGTGGCTCGCGAACAAATTCGTATTTCCCGCCATTCGCAAAAAAATGAATGGAGCGAATCTCAAAGCGCTGATATGCGGTTCGGCGCCGCTCAATCCCGGGACTCAGCGCTACTTCTCCATGCTGGGAATTCCCGTCTTGCAAGTGTATGGTCTGACCGAGACCACCGCGATCTGCACGATGGACGATCCTCGTCATGTCGAACCCGGCCGCGTCGGCCCGGCGATCCCCGGCATTGAAATGAGACTCGCCGACAATGACGAGATCATCGTGCGCGGGCCGAATATTTTTCCCGGCTACTGGAACCGTCCGCAGCAAACCGCCGAAGCCCTGCGCGATGGATGGTTTCGCACCGGCGATCAGGGCGAGATGGATGCGTCCGGTAATTGGCGGATCGTTGGCCGGATCAAGAGCCTGATCGTTCTGGGCTCGGGCCACAAGGTTTCGCCAGAAGCCATTGAAGAGGAAATCGCGCGACGGCTGCCTATTGCACAGCAGGTGATTGTTGTCGGCAATGATCGCGGTTACCTCTCGGCAATTATTACCGGTGCGGCCACGGGAGAAGAGGTGCAGGCCGCTCTGGATGCGGTGAATCCGCAATTGCCCCACTACAAGCAGGTACGGGCATTTTGCCTGCGCCCAGAGCCCTTTTCGATAGAAAACGGCATGTTAACCATGAATGGCAAGCTGAAACGCGATCTGATAGCCGCACGAATGAAGAACGAAATTGACGAGATGTACCAGATGAAGCAAGCGGTATAGTCAGTCGCGAGATAAGAAATCCGATGGGTGCAGGGATAAGGCTGGCGTCAAACATGGAACAATATCAAGGGCAGGTGCTCTCCTGGGTCCTGAACAATGGAATCATAGAGCTCTCGCTGCACCGCGCGCCCTGCAATGAGCTGGGTTCGCTGAGCCTTGAGGAGCTGGAAGCCTTTGCGGCCGCATTGGAAGGCATGCAGCGGCACGCGCATGCCCTCATCATCTACAGCGGCCTGGAATGTGGCTTCTGTGCTGGGGCGGACTTGCGCGAGCTCTACCAACGGTCACAGGCAATGGATAAGGCCGCGGCCTTAAAAGGCGTGCGCGATTTTTTGGAGCGCATTCATCGCGTCCTGAATCTGATTGATGCTGCGCCCTTGACGACTATCGCTGCTGTCCACGGCGTCACGTTCGGAGGAGGGTTTGAACTTGCTCTCGCTTGCGACCTTATCATTGCCGATAAGATGGCGCGCTTTTGTTTTCCCGAACTCCGTCTGGGACTCATTCCAGGGTTCGGCGGTATCCCGCGTCTGAAGCGCGATCTGGGAAATGCAGTAGTGCGAGATCTGTTGCTCACCGGGCGCAGCTTCAACGCTACCAAGGCACAGCAGATTGGTCTGGTCAGTCAGGTCGTCTCCGAAGGGGAAGCTCTTCGCGCGGCTCGGGCCACTGCGGCGCAGATGGGAAAATTCGACCACGAAACAGCCATAGTTGCCAAGCGCTTCATCAAACCGATTCCACACGAGGAGTTGCGGCTGGAGATCGATATCTTCTGTGAGCTGTTTGAACGTCCGACGGTGCAGGCTGGGTTGAGGAAGTTCGTGGAGAGCACGGATGCGCAGCCGTATTTGCCTTGAAGCTTGTACGGAACATAAAGGAGGGCGACAGTGTTCATAACACTTCTGGCGGTTACGTTTGTCATTTCCGCAGCAGTGTCCAGCATTGTGGTGCGCATTTTCGGGAAGCCGATCGACGGAATTCTTCAGCGGATCATTGCGGACCCGATCAGTCAGGCATGGGTAAAGTACGTTAAGTTCGCGATCTACGTGGTCGGTATTTCGAGCGGTGTACGCATTTTCGAGTTGGAAAGGTACATCACTCCCGGACAGTTTAAGGATGCGCAAGTTCTGGTCCTCACAAGAGACCGATGGGTGCTTGAAGTGTACAGAACCATCATCGAAAGCCTTCAGGGGATCGCGTGGTTGCTTTTAGTTTTCTTCGCGGTCGCGCTCGTAGCATTTGTAATTGTCCGAGTGTTCGAACTAAGAAAGACAAAAAGCAGCGGACCAACTCCGTGAACATGACAACGCCTGAACAAACATTGGACCAAATCTTGCATCTGGCAGCGACGCACTTCAAGGTTCCGCGTGAAAAACTCAATCCCGATGAGGACTTCTTCAAAGCACTAGGCATCGACAGTTTGCAGACTCTCGATCTGCTGACGCGGTTAGAACATCATTTCCACGTTGAGTTGCCGGATTACGAACTGCAGGGAGTGACGGACTTCCGTACGTTAGCCAATAAGATCCAGGCAAGGCTATGAGAGAGGAAATGTTCATGGTGCCTGGTTCTTGAAGCTAAGGTCGACAATCGGCAGGTAACCGATTGATAACTAAGCTTTTGTGCGCGTCCCCGCGCGGCATGGTGAAATAAGTCTTTAATGCTTGATCTGCAACAATATACCTGCTTAGGTGCGGCTCTGCGCGAAGCGCTAAGCCGCTTCGCCACAGAAGTCTGCCTGATTGAGGCCGAGCGCGATCGCGAGAAGCTCAGGCTCACGTACTCCGACTTCAAAGAGATCGCGCTTCCCCTGGCGCGGGCGCTCGAGGATGCGGACTTCGATCCCGGAGATCGCGCGGCCGTCATCATGACCAATCAGTCTAAATGGCTGATCTCGGCTTATGCCATTTTCTATTGTGGCGGCGTGCTGGTTCCCCTCGATTACAAATTGACCGCGGCCGAACATCTGCAACTTCTAGCCCACTCGAAGGCCAAGGTCTTGATTGTTGAGTATCACCTGTGGCGGGCGATTACGCAGTCCCCAGACTTCCACAACATCAAGACCAAGATCGTGCTGGTGACGGAGGCGCCGCTTGGTACCGACCTTGCCGGCGGGTTCCGCTGGGAAGACTTCAAGCGTAATGGCGCACCCGACTTCGTGATGCGTCAAAAAGATGACGTAGCCTGTATCGTCTATTCATCGGGCACGGGCGGACGCCCCAAGGGCTGCGTTCTCACTCACGAAAACTATTTGGAGCAGTGCCGCGCGCTTACAGCGTGGTATCCCTTCTGGCCCGGCGTGCGGTATTTGAGCATTCTGCCCACGAACCATGCGATTGATTTCATGGTGGGCTTCATCGGTCCATTCGTGTGCGGCGCTTGCGTAGTGCACCTGCGAACGCTTCGGCCGGAGTTTGTGCGCGACGCATTCGTCCGCTACCGGATCACTTATGTCGCTTTGGTGCCGATGATCCTCAAGAATCTGGAGCGGGGCATGCGCGCCAAGTTTGACGAATTGCCGTCATGGAAGCGATTCTTCCTCGACCGCATGATCGGGTTAAACAAGCTCCTCACGCGAAGAAGGCCAAATGTAAAGCTAAGTCGCAAGCTGCTCCCGGGCGTGCACCGCGGGTTCGGCGGGGAATTACTTGCATTGATCACCGGTGGAGCTTTCATGGAGCCTTCCACCATGCAGTTCTTCTACGACCTCGGACTCCCAGTGGTAAATGGCTACGGTCTAACCGAGGGTGGAACCGCGCTCACGCTGAACGATCTGAAGCCTTTTCGCGCCGACACGGTTGGCAAGCCGCTGCCTGGAGTTGAGTTGCGCATTCTGAATCCGGATGCAAGCGGCATCGGGGAAGTCGCTGCCCGCAGCAAGACTCTAATGTCCCACTACCTGGACGATCCCGACCTTACCCTCGAAACCATCGTCGATGGGTGGCTCCTCACCGGCGATCTGGGCCGGTTCGATGGCAGCGGGCATCTGCAATTGTTCGGACGCAAGAAGAACATGATTGTCACCGAAGGCGGGAAAAATATTTACCCCGAGGATATTGAAACAGCCTTCGACGGGCTTACGGTCAAAGAGTATTGCGTCTTTGCGGCAAACTACGTCTGGCCCCAAAAGGAGCTGGGGAAGGAATTGCTTGTGATTGTGCTGCGCCTGGAATCGAACCAGCAATTCGACAGCAAGTTGCTCGAGGATCTGGGCGCGCACAATCGGCGACTGCCAGACTTCAAACGCGTGGGCGGATATCTGATCTGGGACAAAGATTTTCCGCGGACTGCATCGATGAAAGTCAAACGCCAGGCCTTGGCGGAAGAAATCGTTAAGTCGGTGGAGCGGGGCGCGGTCGTCGCGTTGTAACGCCGGTGGTTCGCGGTTCGAACAAAATGCAAAGTGTAAAGGGGGACTGCTGCAGCAATCTTTTCTAGCCATCGTGAATCCAGCAGCCGGTGGCGGCAAGAGCCGCAGGCTGCTGACTCCCGCTCTGGAACGTCTGCGGGCGGGCGGCCTTGAGGTCAAGGTCACCGAGACCCGTGCACCTGGCGATGCCGAGCGAATCGCGCGAGAGGCCTATGGGCAAGGCGTCCGCCAGTTCATTGCCGTCGGCGGCGATGGCACATCCTACGAGGTCGTAAACGGACTCTACCCCGAGGCACGTGATGGTGAGCGTCCAACTTTGGCGTTTCTGCCGCTAGGAACCGGGAATTCCTTTTTGCGCGACTTTAGCGATCGAGGAGTAGAACATGCGATCGAATCGCTGCTTGCGGGACAGAGCCGGCCTTGCGACGTACTACGCCTGCGGCATCGCGCTGGCGTAGTGCACTACATTAATTTGCTCAGCATGGGATTCACCGCGGACGTGGCTACGCTCCGCGCACGCCGCTTCAGCACCTGGGGAGAACTGGGATACATCGTATCTGTATTTCTCACGCTCGCACGTTTCAACCGTCGCCCGTTCCCCACGCGGGTTGAGGGGGCGCGGGACTTCGACCGGAGGAAATGTCTCTTCCTCACCTTCAACAACAGTAAGTTTACCGGTGGAACCATGATGATTGCCCCCCAGGCCGAAGTGAACAGCGGCCTGATCGAATATGTGCGATGGGGGCCGATCGGGCGATTGGGGCTGATCCGCAACCTGCCCAGGCTCTATGACGGCACGCACATCGAACATCCGCTGGCCGAACGAAAGACGGCCCGCCGGGTAGAATTTGATCTCGACGCTCCCGTGGATGTGATGGTCGATGGCGAAGTGCTGACCTTGCACTGCCAGGAATTGGACGTCCTGCCCGGAGCCCTCAACGTGGTTGCCTGACAGCGGTGATATAAAGCCGTGATATATAAATGAGTCATGTCTGAAGAACGACGAAAACGGCAGGGCCGTCGCGACGGCGTGAGCGAACCGAAGTCTCGCGGGAAGATTGTATGGGGCGTCGCCATCGCACTCCTTTTTATTGGCGCATTCTCTGCCGGTTCCTACCGTAAGAACCATCACTACGACGCCTTCGCAAAATGCCTGGCTTCGAAACAGGCGAAAATGTACGGACTCTACTGGTGTCCGCACTGCCTGGACCAGAAGGAGATGTTCGGCAAGGCGTTTCAATATGTGCCCTACCAGGAATGCGCCATCAGGGGCTCGCGCGAGATGGCTCCCGAATGCAAGGCCGCCGGCGCCAAACAGTTTCCGAGTTGGCAGTTTGAAGGTGGTCCACTGCGTGAAGGAGTGCTCTCCATGGAAGATCTAAGTGGGCGGACCGGGTGTAGCTTGCCGTGATGAATTACCCAGTCACGCGTGCGCGTACAAAACCTGAGGTGGGTAGCGGCCCGCGCGTTTTGTTTCTTGCGATCGCAGTCCTCTCACTAACGGGGATGATTGTGTCGGCAGTGTCCCTGCAGCGTCACTACGCGAAGTCTGCGACGTCATATTGCGAATTCGGTGAAAAGTTCAACTGCGACACTGTGAACCGAAGTGAGTATTCGAGCCTTCTCGGAATTCCAGTCGCAGGAATCGGCGTGGCCGGATACGGATTGCTTCTGGTGCTCTCCACCCTTAAGCGGTTGGACAATCAGACTCCGACGCGCCTGCTGCTGGCCGCGGGCATCGGCTTGGCATTCGCCCTGTATCTGACCTATGTCGAAGCATACGTTCTGACGACATGGTGCATCTTATGTCTGACTTCGCTTGCGATGATTTCGCTAATCGCCGTGCTGGCGGGCATCTTGAAGGTTTCGCAACCGAAAGAGTCGTGAAGTTCTCAAACCAACCGTTCTGATGGAATCCATCCAAATCAACGAAAATCAGCCAACGTCCGGTTCCCCGGACGTGATCCGTGCGGGCTCAGCCACCGGAGATCTGCGGATCCACAAGTTCAAGAGCCAAGTTTTCCGTAACACTCGATTTATTAGGGTTTGGCTCCCCCCGGGATACGACGAAAGTTCTAACCAGGGCCGCCGCTATCCGATTCTCTACCTGAATGATGGGCAGAACTTGTTTGAGTCCGCCACGTCCTTCACCGGCGTCGAATGGCAGGTCGATGAAACCGCGGACCGGCTGATCCGCGAACGTGTGATTGCTCCGATGATCGTGGTAGGGATCGATAACGGCGCCAAGGATCGATTTCGTGAGTACATGCCTCATCGATCATTGCAGCCGATGATGCTGCGTGTGCAAGGACGCCGTTACCCAGACTTCCTGATCAAAGAGGTCATGCCGTTTGTTGCCCGCAGCTATCGCGTAGCGACTGGCCCGGATAATACTGGGCTTGGCGGCTCATCGCTGGGAGCCTTGATCGCGCTTTACACTGCACTCGCATGGCCGGGTGTAATCGGACGGCTGCTGCTGGAAAGCCCGTCGCTGTGGGCCTCCAACCGTCAATTGATCAGGGAGGTCCGCGCAAGAAAGGACTGGCCCGATCGAATTTTTCTGGCTACGGGAACCGAGGAGGCCGGTAGGGCCGACCGAAATCAGAGCGTAGTGGATGATGTCCGAGAGCTTGCGGCAATTCTAGGTCGAGCCGGTCTGAACGAGAAGCGCTTGCGGGTCATGATCGAAGGCGGCGCATCCCACCACGAGTCAGCGTGGGCACGCCGCTTTCCGGAAGCTCTGGCGTTCCTGTTCGAAAAGTAAGTCCCGGCCGGTCCACTCCGACGAGCTTACGCCGATGCCTCCAGGCTAGCGTTCCCCGGCGGCACTGCACTCCCGCCAGAAATAAAATCAATTCGTCGTCCAGCATGCCAGATCAGAAAAACAGCAGCAGTTATCAACACAACCGAGAGCTGCACGCGGACCCAGTGGCTCAGCGGCCCGACCAATGGGGATAAGTACAGGAAGTAGAGAACGATTCCCAACCGGCGACCGAAGACATCTTGTGGCCTGACCAGCAGCCAGTCCGCAAGGAAAAGAAATGCCGGAGCTAGTATGACCATGTCATAAACGATCAGGTGTGGAGATACGAGTACAGTCGCCAGCAACAGCGCCGAGTAGCGCACCGTTAACGGAAGACGGCTGCGCCAGACCATGACCACCCCAACAAGCACTAGAGAAGAGCTGACCACATACAACGCGAGCGAGATGTGCGGCGGGATCAGAAGCAAGTCCCAGAACGTGCGAAGTGAGTGCGTTTGGTAGAGCTTGGGCTCGATCACGGAGAGCGAGTCGATCACGCCGAACACCGTGCGTATCCAGTCACGAAGCGGTCCCCAGCCGTAATATGCCCACGCAATCAGCCCCTGTGCCGCAGCGGACAGAACTGCACCGACAATAACCTTCCACCTTCGCATTGCAAGAAGAACGACGCTCGCGGCCAGACCTAGTTGCGGCTTGAACATGAGCATTCCCAAAGCCAGGCCCGCGAGGACTTCTTTCTCTTGGCGCAAAGCTAAGTATGCGAGGGTGAAGCACACCAGGGCGAGGGCGGAACTTTGTCCCCAGAGGATCAAATGGAAGAATCCCGGAAATGCGGTGGCGAGGAGGAAAGATGCTACTTTTTCCTGTCGCAGCATGGAGCATGTGCGCCACACAACGTAGGTGCATAAAGCGTACAGCACCGCGCTCACGGCCAGCCAGACGATCAGCATCCGGCTGTACGAATAACGAGCCACCGGTGCAAAAAAGATAGAAAACTGTGGCGGATAGAGCGGTATATAACGGATTCCCGCGGCGGCCGGCACACGTTTTGCCGCAAGCTGCGCCTGGGCGTTCATGTTGTAAAGATCGGCGCCCCGATGCGCAAGCGCAACGGAGCCAAGGGTGTACAGATGCAAAAAGTCTGTTCCCTTGAGATTGCCGGCTCGGTCGAGTAAGCCCGGAGTGGAAATATTCCAGACGTAAATCGACCAGAGACTCAAGGCCAGAATGAATCCGTGGGCCCGCAAGCGTTTCGCGGTCAGCCACGAGCGGCTCGTGATTCGGCTTTCCCTCAAGCCGCCATAATACTGGAGCTTCATGCGGGAGTCGCAAGTGACACGGGTACAAACGAACGCCCGATGCTCTTAGCCGCCTACCGCTTCCTTGGTGGAGGTCTTCTCGAAGAGACCGTCCACCATCGCAATCATCTCGTCGTCCACGACGCGGTTACGCGAGATTGCTTCCTTCAGCGGAATCGAGACAATCTTGTTCGACCGCAATGCTGCCATGCATCCGAACTCGCCGCGATGAACCATGTCAATCGCGCCCAATCCATAGCGCGTCGCCAGAACTCGGTCGAACGCCGTAGGGGAGCCGCCACGCTGGATGTGTCCGAGCACAACCGCACGGGTCTCGAAGCCAGTGCGCTTTTCAATTTCACGGGCAAGAATGTTGGCAATACCGCCGAGTTTGGCGTGGCCAAACTCGTCCTTACCCATGTCTTGCAGCACGGGACCGCCAGTCCCCGCGTCCTGCGAGAACTTTGCGCCCTCGGCCACGACCACGATGGAAAAATAACGTCCGCGTTCGTGGCGTTGCCGGATCGATTCTGCCACCTTGTCGACGTCAAAGGGGCGCTCCGGAATAAGAATGACGTCGGCGCCGCCCGCAATGCCGCTGTACAGGGCGATCCAGCCCGCATCGCGCCCCATCACTTCGACGACCATCACGCGATTGTGCGCCTCGGCGGTAGTGTGCAGCCGGTCAATCGACTCGCAGACGACGTTGCAGGCGGTGTCGAATCCAAACGTAAAATCGGTGCCGCTCAGATCGTTGTCGATGGTTTTCGGAACTCCGACAACCTTGATCCCCTGTTCGTGAAGCTTCTGCGCGACCGAAAGCGTGTCGTCGCCACCAATCGCGATCAGGGCTCCGATTCCATGTTTCTCAAGCGTAGCGGTGCAGCGATCGATTCCATCGGCACGTTTCGAAGGATTGGTCCGCGAGGTACGCAGAATGGTCCCGCCCCGGGGCAGAATGCCGCCCACCGCCGCGAGATCGAGCGGCATGCTCTTGTCCTCGACCAGACCACGCCAGCCCTCGAGAAAACCGACGAATTCGTCATCGTAGTGAAACACACCCTTGCGCACCACGGCGCGGATCACGGCATTCAGCCCTGGACAGTCACCTCCGCCGGTTAAAATGCCAATCTTCATGATGTTCTCCTGTGCAGGGATAAGTCAGAACGAAGTCCTAAGAATGCACCCCGGGCGCATAGGCGAGACAAAAGTCGCCCCAACCGCAGGGTTGGCAGTCGTTCGGAAGAATTAGATTATCACCAAACTCGGCGGATGCTAAAACTGTGCGACAGATCGCCGGGGCATTTGCCCGCCGAACCGCAATATGCATATTGGCATTGCGTCCTAGCGCAAGATTCGCCACAATGCTCGACTGAGATGAAGATGAATAAGACTCTTTCGTTTTTAGCCTGGGGAACCGTTGCCCTGCTCGGCGCGTTTGCCGTTGGGGTAGTCGCGCTCCGTCGCGGAGAACCAATTAATGCCTTGTGGCTTGTGGTGGCCGCAACCTGCTGTTACGCCCTCGGCTATCGCTTCTATAGCAAGTTCATCGCAACCAAAATCCTCGCCCTCGACGCCAAGCGCGCCACTCCGGCCGAGCGCTTAGAAAATGGCCGCGACTTCCTCGTCACCAACAAGTGGGTAGTCTTTGGCCACCATTTCGCAGCCATCGCCGGCCCCGGACCACTGGTCGGTCCCGTCCTGGCGGCGCAGTTTGGCTATCTCCCGGGCACTCTCTGGATCCTGGCAGGCGCGGTGTTCGCTGGCTGCGTGCAGGACTTCGTGATTTTGTTGTTCTCCGTGCGTCGTGACGGAAAATCGCTAACGGAAATGGCAAAGGAAGAAACTGGTCGCATTGGCGGATTCGTAGCCTACGCCGCTGTGATTATTATCCTGGTCATTCTTTTGGCGGTTGTGGCCCTCGTTGTGGTGAATGCCCTGAAGTCGAGTCCATGGGGCACATTCACGATTGCGATGACGATTCCGATCGCCTTGCTCATGGGCATCTATTTAAGACAGATTCGCCCCGGCAAAGTGCTGGAAGCTTCCGTGCTGGGCTTTATCCTGGTGATGCTGGCAATTTGGGGCGGCCAGTGGGTTTCGCAAAATTCTGCGATGGCAAGCGTATTCACCCTGAGCGCCTCGGCTCTGGCAATCCTAATCATTATTTATGGCTTTGCCGCGTCAGCTCTTCCAGTGTGGCTGCTGCTGGCTCCACGCGACTACCTGAGCACATTTGTGAAGCTGGGGACCATCTCGCTGCTCGCGATTGGAATTCTGCTGCTGCGTCCAACGCTGCACATGCCCGCGCTGACCCGCTTCATCGACGGCACCGGACCCGTGTTCGCGGGAAAGCTTTTTCCCTTTGCGTTTATCACGATTGCGTGCGGAGCGGTGAGCGGTTTCCATTCCTTGATTTCGAGTGGCACCACGCCCAAGCTAATCGCGCGAGAAACCCAGACACGAATGGTGGGATACGGCGCGATGCTCGCCGAATCTGCGGTGGCCGTGATGGCCATCATCGCGGCCAGCGTGTTGCAGCCCGGAGTGTACTTCGCGATTAACAGTCCGGCGGGCATTGTGGGTCAAGCACCGGCGGTAGCCGCCGCCACAATTTCAAGTTGGGGCTTCCCCGTTACTGCAGCGGACATGCAAGCCCTGGCCCATGCCGTAGGCGAGCGAACACTTTTCAATCGCACAGGCGGAGCCCCTGCCTTTGCCGTAGGAATGGCGAATATTTTTTCGCACAGCCTGGGAGGCCAGGCCGTAATGGCCATCTGGTATCACTTCGCCATCATGTTCGAGGCACTCTTCATATTGACGGTGCTCGATGCGGGGACCCGCGTTGCCCGGTTCATGATTCAGGACGCGCTGGCGCATGTGTATCCACCACTGGGCCGAACCAGTTGGTATCCGTCGATTCTGGCGACTAGTGGATTAGTCGTGGCGTCGTGGGGATATTTTCTCTGGCAGGGAGTGAAGGACCCGTTGGGCGGCATCAACTTGCTGTGGCCCTTGTTCGGCATCGCCAATCAATTGCTGGCCACAGTGGCATTGTGCGTGGCCACGACAATCATCATCAAAATGCATCGAAGCAGGTATGCGCTGGTGACCTTGGCGCCGCTCGCGGTCTTAGTGGCAATCACGTTCACTGCGTCGTGGCACAAGCTGTTGGATCCCGACCCTCGTATAGGTTTCCTGGCGCAAGCGCGGGCATTGGCAGGCGGGCCGGCAACTAGCGCGACTGCACGCATGATCTTCAACAACCGGTTGGACGCAGGTGTCACGGCCGTGCTGGTCGTGA
>WNFG01001534.1_pt1 | contig 57225 bp, 47 predicted proteins | sample 5400431 | NCBI WGS metagenome assembly WNFG01 (sample SAMN13153346, study PRJNA577476) | soil metagenome | isolation source: 120 cm saprolite under Douglas fir tree site 2 hole 3 replicate 2 | place: USA:California | collected 2015-04-18
GCAGCGACCGGGGCTTCCGCAAGACAAGTTTCGAATCGAGATGGACAGCGAGAGTGGCCAAGGAGGACGTTGTGCAAGTGATGCAAGAAGGTCAGACCATCAAGCACGAAGTGTACGGCCTGGGAATCGTGACGGCTTCCGACCAGGAACGCACCGCAGTGGATTTTGACGATCATGGCGCCAAGCTCTTCGTCACCAGCATCATGACGGCCGAGCTGATCGGCGAAGCCCCGGCCACACCGCCAAAGACCAAGCGGCGGCGCAAAGCGTCGACCGCAGCCAAGGCCGCCAAGAAAGCTGCTGCAGCAGCCGCCGCTAGCCGGTCGTAAGTTCCAAGTCCCTCAGCTTCTCGATCCCTGCTTAACACTTTCGCAGGGGTGTGTCTGCGTGCTTTCCTCGTTCGGAAATCAAAGTTTGTGATAGGTTTACTTCCATGAAGCGCTTCGTCATCATTCTCGGCGTCATCCTTCTGATCTTGGGTGTAGTGGGACTTGTGCACCCAGTTTTCACGTACCACCAGAAAGAAGAAGTAGCGAAGATCGGCCCCCTCCAAGCCACCGTCAACGAAGAAAAAACCGTCCAAATCCCGTCCCCTGTTTCCATTGTTTTGCTCGCCGCTGGCATCGGGCTCGTTCTGCTCGGGCCCCGCATAAAACAATAGGTACTGCAACCAGCCTTTTCGATTAAACAAATCTTTCGCGACTGCACCGCCGCTGATTTTCGGCTGTGCTGTGTGCGAGGTATCGCCGCACTAAGTAGATATCGGTTTAACGAATGGCAGACTCGGCTTGGTCGAAAGCGTGGTAGGAAGAGCGGACCAGGGGGCCGGCTTCGACGTGCTTGAAGCCCATGGCTTCGCCCCGGATCTTGTACTCGGCAAACTCGTCGGGGTGGACGTAGCGCACGATCGGGAGATGTTCCCGCGTGGGCTGGAGATATTGTCCAAGTGTGAGAATATCCGTCCCCTGAGCGGCGAGGTTCTGCAGCGTGGCCAGCACTTCGTCTTTTTCTTCGCCAAGGCCGAGCATCAAGCCGGTTTTGGTGGGCACTTCGGGATGCGCTTGTTTCGAACGGCGGAGCAGCTCCAGTGACCGCTCATACACGGCGCCCTTACGGACCTGACGATAAAGGCGCGGCACCGTTTCGGTGTTGTGGTTGAGAATATCCGGCCGTACGGCAAGCACGACATCTAAAGCATCCCAGTCCCCGCGAAAATCAGGAATCAGGACTTCTACTTTGCAGCCGGGGACGCGGCGGCGAATTTCTTCGATGGTACGGGCAAAAATGTGCGCGCCGCCGTCGGGCTGGTCGTCGCGGTTGACGGAAGTTATAACTGCGTAGCGCAGTTCCATCTTTGCCACGGCTTCGGCCACGCGAAACGGTTCATCCTCGTCCGGTGGGCCAACCGGCTTGCCCGAAGGCACGGCGCAAAATCCGCAGGCGCGCGTGCAAATATCCCCGAGAATCATGAACGTCGCGGTGCCATGTTCCCAGCACTCGCCCATGTTCGGGCAACGCGCGCTCTCACACACGGTGTGCAGGTCCAGCGTGCGCATGATGCGCTTCAGGTCCTGGTAGCGCTCGCCGCCGAAAAACTTCACGCGCAGCCAATCCGGCCGCGGATGAGTGTCCGGCGCGAAGACCGGCGGCGCCGGCGAGTTCGAGATGATATTGAAAGGTGAGGCCATGGAGTCTGCGCGAAACCCCTATTTTACGCGCTTCCTCCGCAACTCACAAATGACAGGTTATGGTGCTGGGGCAACCTCCGTCGAGTCACTCGTTTGATGGTCCTTGATCTGAAAGCGCAAGAAAGTATGCACGGCTTGCAAGGCCTCCGCGTTTTTGGTCGTGATGCGGATGCGCGCGCCGCTCGCAGTGTTTTCCAGCTTATATTGAATCTGCTCTCGCAACTGTTTCATGGCTTCCGTTCCCGGAGGATTCTGCGAGTGGACTAGCATCGGCGCAGAAAAATCTCCTTCCGCAAACATCTTGACGATATGGGTGAAATGCGAACGAATGGCCTCTTGCGTGGCCGGATCTTCCGGCTTTTTGGCCTGCACGTCGATGGCACCACCGTCCGGGTACAGCAGGAAATGGTGCGTGGCCGTGTCGTGGGAGAAGCCCATCACATGGTCTCCGCGCTCGATCACGCCCTGCAGATGCGCGTCCTGCGCCGCCGTTTTGTGCTGTTCATGCACGGGACAGGATGACATGTCGTGTGGCAATGGTTTTTCCTCAGAAGCAGGCTTTTCCTGCCGTATCCCGCGGGCCAAACTGAAGACTAAAATTGCTGCTATGGCGTTCATGTTGGTGAAAATCCTCTCGTTAACTTTTGCGGTGTCAGCCTGCCACCGGACGGACTCTCATTTGAGCGATTCGATGAGTCCCGCCCTGCGGCCTGCCCGAGTGTTGCTCAAGCGGCAGTCCCAATCGAGAAGGGTGTCACGAAGTTGCCGGCGCAACGCCTTCATCTCCATGAGGCTTTGTTCAACTTGGCGAAGCTTCTTCTCGGCGAGATCTCGCACCTTTCGGCAAGGTGCCCCACCGCGGTCCCTTATCGCGAAGATGCGCGCCAGCTCGGGCAAGGAGAAACCCAGCGTGAGCGATCGCCGCGTAGCATGGACACGATCGAGGGCTATTGCCGGGTATTGCCGGTAACCGTTTAGCGTCCGCTCTGGACGCGGCATGATCCCGATGCGCTCGTAGTGGCGCAGCAGATCTGTGCTGACTCCCGCCAACCGAAGCAGTTTCCCATCCATGCGACATCTCCTCGGACTGCAGCAGTATCAACCCTGGAATGCATTCCAGGGTCAAGCAATTTGTTGGACGGCAAGAGCTAATTCTGGATAGGAACCGTGAAGTTGCGATCGATGAGGAATTGGCTGTTTACAGCGGCTGGCGGGAGGAGCGGATGAAATCGCGCAGAACCGTAACGTTGGGTCCGTATACACCGATGCGTCCGGCGTCCACCGGCAGGCCGAGGCGTTCGGCCAGATCCAGATCCACGCCGGCGTCGTCCAACTCGGACAAGCTGAAACCCTGCGCCGGCAGTACGCGATTCAAACCTGTCGGATAGACAGGCCGCGGCGGCCGGTGACGCTGCCAGGGGCGGCGCGCCAGCTCGTAAAATTGCTGCCAATCGCGTTTGTGCCAGGTCGTCATGCTATTCCGTAATACGTCCTTCTCAACCTTTTGGATGCACGGCCCGCCCGGAAGGTTCACCGCGTTTCGCCGGGCAATGCAGCTGAGAAAATCAGCCTCGCCAATCTCCGCGCTATTCATATACTTCACAATGCAAGCGGCAAGGAATTTTCCTTGCCTATTGTTTCAAACACGTTACGGGGCCAATTGTTTCGCGAGACAGTCATCGGAAGGCCAGGCGGGGGAGCGTCCTCCGCACCTGATGCTTACGATCCGTCAAGTAACCGCGAGGATACTACACGCGATTGCGAGGATTGGCCAGAATCAAATCATGCCGATGGCCCATCCGTCCCGCCGTTGCCGCTCTACAACCGGATTGGACGGCCCAGCTGAGCGAAGGTGAGAGGCTCCACGAATCCAGTTAGGCACAGAACTACAGCTTTGAACTTCTTGAGAGGAGTGACGCGCCGCGGATCAACAGGGGCGCTGCGTACTCAGTTCCGGAATGCTTGCTTACCAGCGGTTACCACGGTCGCCGCGATCTCCGCCACGTCCGCCACCGCCGCCTCGTCCACCGCCGCCACCGCCATGGCCGCCGCGTCCGCCGCCGTACCCACCGCCGCGTCCGCCGCCGCCACCGCCGCCGCGCTCCGCCTGGGGACGCGCTTCATTCACAACGAGGTTTCGCCCGCCAAAATTCTGACCATTCAGGGAATTGATCGCGCGGTCGGCGTCTTCATCGTTAGTAACTTCGACGAAGGCAAAACCACGTGACTGGCCCGTGAATCGGTCGCGGATTAGATTGACGCCCGAGGGTGTGACGCCAACCTGCGAAAACCACTCGTTGAGCTGCTCTTCCGTCGCGGAAAACGGAAGATTCCCGATATAGAGCTTCTTCACCTGCCCACTCCTTCTGTCCGGAACCCACTTTCGAGTCGCGGAGCGCGCTGAAGACTCAGCAATCGTTCACGGGCAGTCGGGAAACGCCGAGCCACCGCGGGCGCGAGACTGGGACATCAGCGGTCTGTTGCATGGTCGCGGAAATTGACCCCTTTTGCAACCTGAAATTGTCCGCCGGCCGACGACAATTTGCCGCCGCGCGAACTCCTCGCGCTTTTCCCCATTCCCTCCGAATGGTGGTAGGATTCGCTCAATTTAATTCCCGGCCGAGAGGCACTATGCGCGGCACCATGATGGCTTTCCCTTTGACGCTGCCCACTATCCTGGAGCGTGCCGGGAAGATCTTTTCGCGCGTCGAAATCGTCTCCCGCAGGCCGGACAAATCGATCGTTCGCACGTGCTACGGCGAATTCTATCGGCGAGCGCGCCGGCTGGCCTCCGCGCTAACGGCGCTTGGCATGAAGCCCGGTGACCGCGTCGCTTCGATGATGTGGAATCACTCGGGCCATCTCGAGGCTTTCTTCGGTGTGCCTTGCGCCGGCGGCATTTTGCATACGCTAAACTTGCGGCTCCATCCCGACGAAATCGCGACCATCGCGAACCATGCCCGCGATCGCTTTCTCATCATCGACGATGTGCTTCTCCCCGTGTTTGAAAAGTTTCGCGACGCTGCCCCTTTCGAAAAAGTCATCGTCGTTCCGTACGGTTGCGGCAGCGTCCCGGAAGGTTTCTTGAACTACGAAAAATTGCTGGCCGCGGCTGGCGACGATTTTCAGTACCCATCTCTCGACGAAAACGACGGCGCCGCGATGTGTTTTACTTCCGGGACGACCGGCTGTTCGAAAGGCGTGGTCTACTCCCACCGCGCCCTCGTGCTGCACTCCTTCGCTTGCGGTCTCAGAGAAGTTTTTGGCTTGCATCAATTCGACACCATCCTGCCGGTTGCTCCAATGTTCCACGCCAATGCCTGGGGCCTGCCCTTCGGGTGCACGATGCTCGGCGCACGCCTGGTGCTCCCTGGCCCGAATGTGGACCCGGAAAGCATCCTGGGATTGCTCGTGACTGAACGTGTGACTGTGGCGTGCGGCGTTCCAACCGTCTGGATCGCCGTTCTCGAAGCCCTCGAGAAATATCCGGACCGCTGGAAATTTTCCGCGCCGATCAAGATCGTGTGTGGAGGAACCGCGCCACCCCTGGAGCTCATGCGGCGCCTCGACCGCTTCGGCCTGCACATCCAGCATCTCTGGGGCATGACGGAAACGACGCCCATCGGAACTTCAGGGGGACTCCGTCCGCACATGCTGGATTGGTCCGACCAAGAAAAGTATGAAGTTCGCGCCAAGCAAGGCTGGCCCGCGCCCTTTGTAGAGATTCGTTTGATGCGTCAGGAAGGACAAGCTCCCTCTGACGGGGTGACCTCCGGAGAAATGGAAATCCGCGGACCATGGATCGCCGATAGTTATTACGAAGCACCCGATCAAGCCCATCGTTGGTCCGCCGACGGTTGGTTCCGCACTGGAGACGTCGCCACCATGGACGAGGACGGCTACGTCAAGATCGTCGACCGCGCAAAAGACCTTGTGAAGTCCGGCGGCGAATGGATCAGCTCGGTCGACTTGGAGAACACCCTGATGGGCCACCCGGCGGTGAAGGAAGCCTGCGTGGTCGGCGTCCCTCACCCAAAATGGCAGGAGCGCCCACTCGCTGCCGTCGTTCTGAAAGATGGCGCGCAGGCCACGCCCGAGGAGCTTCGCTGCTTCCTCGCGAAGTCCTTCGCCAAATGGCAGCTCCCGGACGCTTTCGTCTTCATCGACGCGATCCCCCGCACCTCCGTCGGCAAATTCAAAAAGCTCGCCCTCCGCAAACAATTCGCAAATTGGAAGTGGGACTAACCGGACGGGTGGAACTCCTTTGGCCGCAATAGGGCTGAGCCTGCCCCATTTGCGCTGTCCCGCCCAACCGCAATTTATATCCTGGGACGCTACAACACCTACACATTTCCCTTGAATGGCCTTCAGCAATTCCCCTCGCTCTGATTCCAGCTTTCAGCCGATTGCCAATTCGTCTCGCCTTCGGTATTTAACCATTGCGCGGATTCGACCTCTCTGGACGCATGAAGTGGGTCCCCCAGCAAGACCCCTGCCTTCAACGGTTACGTAATCCGCCGGCATGCTGGAAAAGAATCTCTAACCGTTGGGCGCCAGTGAAACTCTCTGCATGATTTCGCGAGCTTGGGTCCTCGCCAAATCCGGACTTGATCTTACTCGAAGGGGGCTGTCCATGCTCACGTTGAGAAAAGTGTCGTTGCTCTGCTGTGTCGTCTGTCTATCTTGTACCGTCACTGGGACTACTCTACAAGCTCAGAGCGCCGGCTTCGTCTACGTCACGAATGCCGGCGGTAACTCTGGCGCCGGTGCTGGCAGCATTTCCGCCTATTCCATTGATAGTCAAACTGGTGCTCTCCTGCCCGTCCCAGGCTCCCCATTCCCCGACCCTGGAGGCCCGTGGTCCATGGCGGTGGACCCTAAGGGTCGATTCGCGTATGTGGCCAATGTGGCTAACGATACGATAAGCGCTTATACCATTGAAGGAAGGACCGGGGCGCTGACACCCGTGCCGGGCTCGCCCTTCCCGCAAGATCGCACTCAGAGCGGGGAGCGCCCTGTGTCGGTGGCGATCGACCCATCCGGAAAGTTTGTTTTCGTCGCGAATTACTATTTCGCGACCGTCAGGGCCTATCGAATTGACCAAAATACCGGAGCTCTGAGCCAAGCTCCCGGGTCACCCTTCCCAGCGGGAATCAATCCCGAATCTGTGGCCGTGGACCTGAACGGCCAGTTTGTTTACGTCGCGAATGGCTATCATGGCGGAAATGGCACCGTTTCGGCCTATTCCATTGACCGCAGCTCTGGCTCGCTAGCGCCGGTTCCTGGCTCGCCCTTCGCCGTTCCGAATGGCAACTTTCCCCTGCCGGGATCTGTCCCGCGCTCGCTAACTGTGCATGCCACAGACTCGGGGCAGGCGCTTTATGTAGCGGATTCCGGGCGGGTCTGTATTTGGGAGTACATTATTGATGGAATTAGCGGTGCTCTGGCACTAGCTCCGACCTCTCCCCTTTCGGTGCCGGGGGAGCCTTACTCCATCAGTGCGGACTCCCACGGTCCGTACGTCTATCTATCGAATCAGAACCCCAGCAACTCAACTAGTAGCCTTGCTGGCTACGTTATCGACCCTGTCACTAGCACGCTGACAGCAGTTCCCCGCTCCCCCTTCCTTGGGGGAGCGGTTCCCGTCGGAGTGACGGTGGACCCCAAGGGCCGCTTCGTCTTCACGGCAAATCAGGGTTCCTATCTAACCAACTTTTCTGGCACGGTTTCTGCCTACACGATCGATGCGAATACCGGTGTTCTAACGCCTGTTCCGGGCTCGCCCTTTGCCGCGGGGCTGGAACCCACCTCCGTTGCGACAACCCCTGGCCTGCGAGTGCGGACGCGTGGGAGATAAATTTGTCCCCGTCTGCCCTTGCATTGGCGAGCCAAGGCAAATGGCAGCTCCCAGGCGCTTTTGTCTTCCTCGACGCGATCCCCCGCACCTCCGTCGGCAAATTCAAAAAGCTCGCCCTCCACGAGCAATTTGCCACGGGAAGTGGGAGTGCCAACAGCAAGCGAGGCGCCGTTGAAATCAAGGCGCCTCGCAAATGGCATGCCTTATAAATAGCTTCACTGAAGATTGGTTGCGTGCGCCGGTTCCACCATTTTCAGCTGTTGGTCAGCCTTTTCGAGCGCGCGAGCCACAGCCTGGTGGTAATAGTCTGCGAGACCCTTGTGATTCTGGTAGGGTGTCGGATATTGCTTGCCGTACATGCTGGGGTGCGTGACGTAGTAATTCGCCAAATCCCGCTCTTCGTTTTCCTTTACTTCCAGCTTTTTCGCTTGCTCTTGGTAGTAAGTGGCAATGCGCTGGCGATCTTCCTGGGTCTTGGCGCTCTTCAGGGCAACATCCAACTCCTTCTTACTTACAATCTTCTGGGGTGCGGCAGATAGGGAGTTGCTGAAATAGGCGAAGCATAGGAAAAGAATCATTGCAAACTGCATCTTCTTTAACAACCTGATGACTGACATGGCAGCCTCCTGGTCACTACATTGCGTGCGTGAGCCGCTTCATCACGGCCCTCGCACGTAATCAGCGTACAAACCTGGCGATAAGGAAGCTGGGATGAATTCGTAAGAATTTAGTTTGAATGACGGAGCCGCAGGGCTTTAGCCAGAAAGAGGCGGCGTTAGGTTGCGTCTCGGCGCCGCCCCTATCTTCTCTCGCCAAATGGAAATGGGAGTCCTAACGCATCGCCGGCGATAACTCCTCGATGAACTGAAAAAATTGGGGCTTTTCTTTCAGCCAAAGGGCCTCGAGGTCCTTGCTGAAACCAAGCAGAACCCAGGGCATGCGCCGCTGCAGGGACTCCAGGAGTTTGGGAACAGAATCTTTCTTCCCGCTGATTTCCAAAGACTGCCCCTTGGAGTCGTAGATCATTGCGGAGTAGCTCTTCCCCGTCGGAATTCCATTGTGATAGTGCTTCGTCACTTCAGCGCTCTTTTCACCGCAACGGGGTGGGGTGTAGTACCCCTGTCGGGGTCACGAATCACCAGTCTCTTCTTAGTTTAGGTGCGGTACGAGGCATTAATACGCACATATTCCGCCGTGAAGTCGCAGGTCCAGTAGCGGGCCATGGCTTTGCCCGCGTGCAGATCCACCACGAGCAGAACATGTTCGGTGAGAAGTTTGTTGCTGGCGGCGCGCTCGTTGAAATCGAGCGGTTGGCCGCGCCGCAAAACGGGGATGCCCGCCATCTTGATGTCTACCAGAGCAGGATCGAACTTAACGCCCGCGCGGCCGGCGGCGGCGAAGATGCGGCCCCAGTTTGGGTCGCCGCCTGCGAAGGCTGTCTTTACCAGCGGCGAAGTGGCGATGGTTTCCGCAATACGTTTCGCGGCAGCCTCCGTCTTCGCGTGGCGCACCTCGATTTCGATCACGCGCTGTGCGCCTTCGCCATCGGCAACGATTTGCAGTGCGAGCGAGCGGCAGACTTCTTCCAGTGCGGCAGTAAACGCGCGATGCGCCGATGTTCCGGTCTTGATCGCCGGCGCGCCGGCTTCACCGTTCGCGAGAACGAGCAGCGTGTCGTTTGTAGAAGTGTCGCCATCCACGCTGATGGCGTTGAATGTCCGCCTCGTGACGTCATTCAGCGTTTTTTGCAAGAGCGACGGAGCAATCGCCGCATCCGTCGCAACGAACGCCAGCATTGTCGCCATATTCGGATGAATCATCCCCGCGCCCTTGGCGCAGCCGACGAGATGAATCCGTTTCCCCGCCATATTGAACGAGCCAGCCGCGGTTTTCGGGCGTGTGTCGGTCGTACAGATTGCGAGCGAAGTCTCCGCGAACGAGCGCGCGGAAGGGCGCCGGTGCCGCGCAATGACCGGGAGTGCGCGAAGAATTTTCTCGAGCGGCATCTGCACGCCGATCACTCCTGTGGAGCAGACAAAAAGCTCTTGCGGTGTGCACCCTAGCCGCTTTGCAGCCTCAGTTACGGTGCGCTCCGCGGCGGCGTGTCCCACCGCGCCGGTAGCGCAGTTGGCGTTGCCGGCGTTTACCACCACGGCGCGCATGCGGCCTTTGGATGCGCGCAAGTTTTGTTTGGAAATTAGGACGGGTGCGGCAACGACGAGGTTTTGCGTGAAGACCGCGGCAGCCGAAGCCGGAACATCGCTTGAAAGAATCGCGAGATCGAGCGCGCCGGTTTTCTTCAGGCCGCAAGCGGTGGCGGCGAAGCGGAACCCGCGCGGCAGGGAGGCTTCAGAGAGTGCGTGCTTCATCAATGGAACATCCGTGTGGCTAGCGCGACGTGCCCGGAAGGGACCTCCGATCCTCCGCAACCGCAGCGAGGGAGGATAGTTGTTTCACTGCCTGGCTTGCATTCATGACTTGGCTCCTGTTTTGGTGGTTTTTTTGTTGAGACGTGCTTCCAGATCGGCGATCGCGGCACGCACGTTTTCCGGGGTGGTGCCCCCGGGAACTCTTTTTGTGCTAAGCGCCACCTCGACGTTGAGGCTCTGTGCGAAATCGGCTGCAAAAGCTGGCGAGATTTTCTTGAGGACATCGAGGGGCAGTGCCGTCCACGAAATGTTTTGTTTCTCGGCTTCGCGCAACACTTTGCCGACAATGTCGTGAGCCTGTCGGAAGGGAATGCCTTTGTGTACGAGATAGTCCGCGGCTTCGGTGGCAAGCAACGCTGGATGGGACGCGGCAGATTTCAATCGCTGAGCGTTAAATTTCGTAGCAGCGACAGCGCCGGTGGCAACAGCAATCATATCTGCGACTTGATCGTGCGCGGCAAAGAGCGCTTCTTTGTCTTCCTGAAGGTCGCGCTGGTAGCCGGTCGGCAGACCTTTGAGCGTCGTGAGCAAACCGAAAAGCGCGCCGGTGATGCGGCCGGTCTTGCCGCGCACGAGTTCCCAGCAATCGGGGTTTTTCTTTTGCGGCATGAGGCTGCTGCCGGTGGAATATTCATCGGGAAGTATCACATACAAAAATTCTTGTGACGCGAAAATCACAAAATCCTCCGCGAGGCGCGAAAGATGCGTGGCGATGCCGGTGAGCGCGAACAGGTAATCGAGAGCGAAGTCGCGGTCGCTGACGGCGTCCAGGCTGTTCGCGGTGATTTTTGAGAAGCCAAGTTCGCGCGCTATGGCATTGCGATCGATCATAAAACTGTTGCCCGCAAGCGCGCCCGAGCCCATGGGACAAGCGTCTGCGCTTGCCGCGGCGTGTTGTAATCGCGTGATGTCCCGCGTGAAGGCTTCGGCGTGCGCGAGCAGGAAATGCGAAAGCAGGATCGGCTGGGCGTGCTGCATGTGCGTCATGCCGGCCATCGGCACGCCGAGATTTGCCTTCGCTTGAAGAAGAAATGAATTGAGCAGCGCAGAAAGAGCATTTTGGATTCGCGCAGCTGCGTCAATGACGAACAGACGGAAATCGGTGGCGACGAGTTCGTTGCGGCTGCGGCCGGTATGCAGTTTCCAGCCGAGAGGGCCTAGTTCTTCGACGAGCGCCTTTTCGACGAAGTGGTGGACGTCTTCGGCATCGGCTCCGAAGTGTTCCAGCCATGCAACGTCCGTTTTCGCGCGTTCAGCAATTTTGTCGAGCGCAGCAATCGTTTGCTTCACTTCCGCGGCGGTGAAAATACCGATCGGTTCGAGCGCTCTTGCCCACGCACGATCCACCGCAATTTCGTAAGAGAGAAGGCGGCGATCAAAGGCAAACGAACGCTGGAACTCGTCGAACTGAGCATTTGGCTCACGCTCGAAGCGTCCGCCCCACAGTCGGTCGTCTTTGCGTTCGCTCATTGGTCGGTTCTTGGACGAATCACTGTTTGCTGCCCTCGGCCTTTGCTTTGGGCCGGACAGTTACGGGCAGCGCGAAGAGATTGATGAAGCCCTCGGCATCCTTGGGGTTGTAGCGGCCCATGGTGAAACTGGCGAGGTCCGCGCGATAAAGAGAGAAAGGCGAAACGCGCCTGGTGACGTTGAGCGTGCCCTTCCAGAGGTTCAAGCCGACGGCGCCGGTGACGCGTTGCTGCGCGACGTTGAAAAATCCGTCGAGCGCTTCCCGCAGCGGCGCGAACCACAGGCCGTAGTAAACCAGTTCGGCGTAGCGCAGCGAAATTGCTTGCTGGAAATGCGCGGTCTCGCGGTCGATTGTCAGGCGCTCGAGTTCTTGATGCGCTTTGACGAGCAGCGTTCCGCCGGGAGTTTCGTACGCACCTCGAGATTTCATTCCAACGAGGCGATTTTCGACCAGGTCGGTGCGGCCGATGCCGTGCTTCGCGGCGATTTCGTTGAGTGCATTGAGCAGAACCACGGGGCCGAGTTTTGCGCCGTTCACGGAGACGGGCGTGCCGGACTCAAAACCGATTTCGACTTCTCCGGCTTGGTCCGGAGCCTTTTCGGGTGAAGCGACCCATTGCCACATCGCTTCGTTCGGAGCGTTGGCGGGATCTTCGAGTTCACCGCCTTCGTGGCTGAGGTGCCAGATGTTGCGGTCGCGGCTGTAGATGTTTTTCTTGCTCTGCTCGACGGGCACGTTGTGCTTTTGCGCGTAGGCGATGGCGTCTTCGCGCGAGTCAATGCCCCACTCGCGCCACGGCGCAATGATCTGAATATTCGGCGCGATGGCTTTGTAGGCAAGTTCGAATCTCACCTGATCGTTGCCTTTGCCGGTGCAGCCGTGGGAGAGGCCATCGGCGCCGAGCTTAAGCGCGATTTCCGCCTGGCGCTTGGCGATGACAGGACGCGCCATCGAAGTGCCGAGGAGATAGGTGTGCTCGTATACGGCGCCGGCGCGCAGCGTCGGCCAGATATAATCGCGGACAAATTCTTCGCGCAGATCTTCGACGTACGCCGTGGAAGCGCCGGTGGCAAGCGCTTTCTTGCGCGCGGCTTCGAGATCTTCCTGCTGCCCGACGTCGCCGATGACGGCGATGACTTCGCAGCCGTAATTTTCCTTGAGCCAGGGAATAATGATGGAGGTGTCGAGTCCTCCGGAGTAGGCCAGCACAACTTTTTTCGGTTTGTTCAATTGCTGTTTCACGATTCCTCTCTTGCGTTTTGGTCTTGCCAAGCAGGGGCGCAGCGGTGCTGTGCCCCTGCAAAGAAAATTCCATGCGACACGATGAAGAGCATCGCAAGGCTAAAACAAAGTATGCAGGATGGCCTTCTGCACGTACATTCGGTTTTCGGATTGGTCGAGGACCACCGATTGGGGCCCGTCGAGAACTTCCGGCGTGACTTCGCGGCCGCGGTGTGCCGGAAGACAGTGCATGAAAACAGCGTCCGCCGAGGCAAGTGCCATGAGTTCTGCGTTCACCTGGAACGGCTGGAACACCGCGCTGCGCACATTCTCCTCGGCTTCGAAGCCCATGCTGGTCCACGAATCCGTGTAGACGGCCATGGCGCCGTTGACGGCCTCGTGCGGATCCGTCATCACTTCGATTTTGGCTTTTGTTTCGCGGGCCACACGCTTGCCATCGGCGAGGACTTCAGGAGAGGGCGCGTACTCTGCCGGCGTAGCAATGCGCAGATGAACGCCGAGACGCGCGGCGAGATAGATCAGCGAATTGCAAACGTTGTTGCCGTCGCCGACGTAGGCCAGCTTGAAGCCGCGCAGCGCGCCGAATTTTTCCTCGAGGGTAAAGAAATCGGCGAGGGCCTGACACGGGTGAAATTGGTCGGAAAGCGCGTTGATGACGGGAATATTTGCATTCGCGGCCATTTCTTCGAGGACGCGCTGGTGATACACGCGCGCCACGATGCCCTGCACCCAGCGCTCGAGATTCCGCGCGACATCGGCGATGGATTCGCGCGCACCGAGCGATGCGGACGCCTGCGTGTGGTCGAGGAAAACGACCGAGCCGCCCATGCTTTGTATCCCGACGTCGAAGGTGACGCGCGTACGGAGCGAGGGCTTCTCAAAAATAAGCGCGATAAATTTACCGCTCAGTGTCGAGGTGTAACGAGAGGGTCGCGCTTTGATGTCCGCGGAGAGCTGAAGCAGTTCGCGCGTGTGCGCGGGGCTCCATTCCGCTCCGGTGAGGAGATCATTCGACAAAGAGATAGGCGCGACGAGAGTTGTAGTAGTCATAATTTTCACCTTGCCGCAGCATGGGCGACGCGCGCCGGATCCGCAGCCTTGCCGGAATCCGATGCGGAAGCCTGTTGTGGAGTAGTCGCTAGAATGAGTTCGAAGAGCCGGAGAAATTCGCGCACTTGCGCGCGGTTGATGATGAACGGGGGAAGCAAACGCAACGTGAAATCGTGAGTGCAGTTGATCAGCAGGCCGTGCTGCATGGCTTCCGCTACAAAGGGCGCGCCTTCGACGGAGAGTTCGACGCCCACCATCAGTCCTTCTCCGCGAATTTCGCGGATGAAGTCAAATTTGGCGGCGAGCTTTGCGAGGCCTTCGCGAAGTTCCGCGCCGCGCGCGCGGATGTTTTCGAGGAGTTTTTCACTCTCAACGGTTTCGAGGAATTCGAGCGCGGCGGCGCAAGCGAGCGGACCGCCGCCAAATGTTGTCCCGTGCATGCCGGGAGAAACGCGAGAAGCAACCGCCTCCGACGTAAGAATCGCACCGAGCGGCAGACCCGCGGCGAGAGGCTTGGCGATTAGAACGATGTCCGGCTTGGATGAAAACTTCTGATAGGCGAAATAGCGGCCAGTACGGCCGAGGCCGCATTGAATTTCATCGGCGATCAACAGAGCGCCGTGCTGCGTGGCGAGAGCACGAGCACGATTCCAGAAAGCTTCGCTAACGAGAAGGATGCCGCCTTCACCCTGAATGGTTTCGAGGAAGATGGCACAGACGGTGCCATCGAATTTCGATTCGAGATCGGCCACATCGTTGAAGCGTACGAATTCAGCGCCGGGAACCACAGGCGCAAAGGGCAGGCGATATTTCTCCGTGGAGGTCAGGCTGATGGCGCCGAAGGTGCGGCCGTGGAATGAATTCTCCAGCGCGAGGAAGCGGTGCTTCTTCGCAGCCGTCCCGGGGGCTTCTTCCGGCTTGCGGGCAACAAGCCTAGCCAGCTTCATCGCACCGTCAACGGCTTCCGTGCCGCTATTGGTGAAGAAGACGCGATCGAGACCGGACCAAGCGGCGAGTTTGCGGGCCAGCGGGCCCTGGTGCGCGTTGTGATAGAGATTCGAAAGGTGAATCGCGCGAGCCGCTTCGCGGCGGATTACTTTCACGATTCGTGGGTGCATGTGACCGAGCGCGTTGACGGCGATGCCTCCGAGAAAATCGAGATATTTCTTCCCGGTGGCGTCAAAAACGAAAGCGCCGCGCCCGTGCGTCATAACCACGGGCGGCCGTTTGTAGGTGGGCAAGAGAAACTTTTCGGCATCCAGCAGACGTGCGTCCTGCTTGGCGGTTTGCAGGCCTGAAGCCGTGGACTTGAAGGCTGCACGCGAAACGGCTTTTTTCTTGTGAGAAGTACGCATCATGCCGCCGAAAGAGCCGCGCGAGAGGCGGAGACTGGTTCGCGCAGGACGCGCGTACCGGGAATCGAGGCAGCGCCGTCATTTTCAATTGCCCCGGCTGCGTGCGACGCGAGCAACAATGCTTCGGAGGAAGTGCCGCCAACGATGCGAACCTCGCGGACGCCTCCTTCGATGGCGCGCTTGGCCGCTTCCAGTTTCAGGATCATGCCTCCGGAAACGACGTGGCACTGTACCAGGCGTTCGATTTCTTCGCAGGTTACGACGGCAAGGACTTTTTCCCCATCGAGCACGCCGGCAACATCGGTGAGGTATATCAGCTGATCCGCACCGAGGTATTCGGCACAGGCAGCGGCCATGTGGTCCGCGTTGATGTTGTAGAGCTCGTTGTCCGATCCAATGCCGAGACATGGGGCAACCGGGAGGAGACCTTCGCGCCAGAACGATTCGATGAGCTGCGCGTTCAGCCCAGTGAGGTAGCCGACGAAACCGAGACTGCCCTGCACTTCGTTGTGCACCATCGGCTCGGCGACGAAGCACTGCGCATCCGCGGCGGAAACGCCTATAGCGGGTTGGCCTTCCGCGGAGATCGCAGCCACGAGCTTCTTGTTCAACAGACCGGCGAAAACCATTACGGCCACGTCGCGTGTTTCGCGGTCGGTGACGCGCAGACCGGCGACGAACTTGCTTTCGATAGCCATGCGCTCAAGCGTGGCGGTAAACAGCCGGCCGCCGCCGTGCACGACGAGAATTTCATGGCTTTCCTGAGCGAGAGCCGCCACTTGCCGCGCGAGGGCGCGCACGGTGGCGTCGTCTTCGAGTAATGCTCCTGCAAACTTGATTACGATTCTCATTGGAGTGCGGTCTGCTCCTGGATCCCCAGCATGTGGTTGAAATTCTGCACGGCCTGCCCGGCGGCGCCTTTCCCGAGATTGTCCAGACAGGAGACGATCACGAGGCGGCGTCCGGATTTATCCAGCGCGAAGCCGACATCGCAGAAATTGGTGTGCGCGACGTGCTGCAATTCGGGCAGCGTCCCGGCGGGCCAAATGCGGACCATGGGACGCCCAGCGTAGAACTTGCGGTAGAGCGCCTCGATGTCCGCTCCGGTTTGCGGCTCCGCGAGATTCACGTAGATCGTGGAAAGAATGCCGCGCGCGAGCGGCAGCAGATGCGTCGAAAACACGACTTGATTCTCGCTGAGACCAGTGTGCTCGAGAATCTCCGGTGTATGCCGGTGAGCGAAGAGCCCGTAGGCCTTGAAATTCTCATCCACTTCGACGAAATGGAGATCCCGGCGAGGATCCTTGCCGGCGCCGCTCGCGCCGGACTTGCAATCGCAGATGACGCTGGAGTCCGCGGCGATCCAACCGGCTTCCGTGAGAGGACGCAGGGCCAGGATCACGCTGGTGGCATAGCAACCGGGATTGGCGACCAATCGGGCGGTTGCTATCTGGGTTGAGTAGAGTTCAGGAATTCCGTAAACGGCTTCCTTGAGCCAATCGGAGTGTGGTGCGGCGAGCTTGTACCAGAAGGTGAAGGTTTCCGCCTCACGAAAACGGAATGCACCGCTGAGATCCACGACCCGCATACCAGCGCTGACCAAGGCTGGCGCCAACTCAGCAGAGACTTCATGCGGCGTGGCGAGGAACGCGGTGCCGGCGTTGCTGGAAAGGATGGCTTCGACCGAAAGCGGACGAAGCGGAGCTTCGCCCCAGCCGCGGAACTGCGGAAAGAGCTCGGCGAGGCATTTCGCGCCGTTGGTTTCGCGAACGTAGAACGCCGGTGCCCGCAGCTCGGGATGGCGCAGAAGGACCCGCGCCAGTTCCAGACCGGTATAACCGGTGACACCCACGACGGCGATCTGGCGAGAGTCTCTCACTTCAAGAAGGCTTCAATCTTTTTTTGCAGGGATTCACGCGATTTCTTATTGGGCGTGATGATCAGCACAGTATCGTCACCGGCAATGGTTCCGGCGATTTCCGGGAATTTCGCGCCATCGACGGCGGCAGCGAGGGGCTGTGCGCCGCTGGGCGGAGTTTTTAGCACGAGCAAATTCTCCGCGGGACGAATATCGAGAAGAAACTCGCTGAGGGCCCGCGCCAAAGGAGGCAGCGGCGTGGATTCCTCCGGGAGGGCAGTGGCGGGTTTGTAGCCCGATTGGGTTTTTACGAGGCGCAGCTCCTGCAGGTCGCGCGAAAGAGTGGCCTGCGTGACGCGGAGCTTTTGCGCGGCGAGGCGGCGGCGCAGCTCTTCCTGGTTGCCAATCCGCTGATCGCCAACCAGGCGGAGGATTTGACCGTGCCGGAATGTTTTTCCAGTGCTCATGGGTACCAAGCCTTGCATGCGTATGTATTTTTATACAGGGAACTGCATACTCCTGTCAACTACTTTTGAAATATTTTTACGCCCGTTGCCGCGGGAGGGCAGAGACCAAGGACTGCGTGTACCATGTAAGATTCGCGCCACGGACCTGAAGCGTAGTGGATTTTTAGCGCGGGGGATGTAACCTACTCGTCTCAGGCAATACCACGGTTCCCATGGGAACGCCTTGTCAGATTTCGGGTTGCAAGAACGAAGCGCCGCAGGCTATTGCGGAGCAGCGGCTTTGCGTCCTGCACTTTACGCTCTCGCTGGAAGGTAGCTGCGCGGAGATGCGCCGGGAGACGGCGCTCGGCAACGCTCCCCAGGATCGCCAGCGGGACATCATGCGCTTCATCACGGAAAATGGGGAGCGGCTGGCGCGCGTGGCCACCAGCGGGCTGCACCTCACGGACGACTTGAAAGCGCGGATCCTCAGCACATTTCTGACACTAATGAATCTCCGGGAAAACCTCGACCGGTCGAACATGAGAAGTTCTTTTGGGCGTTCCAGCCATCCGCTCCGCTGAATCAGAATCCACGGATTTTCGATAGCTAGAAAGGGTCAGGCGCCGATGTATCGCGCGTACAGCGAGCGAGCGACGGCGGGGTCTTTGGTGCCTTTGAGGATGGCGCGGCCGTCGGCGAAAACCGTCATTTCATAGGGAGCGATACGGAAGCGAAGAAGAAAATCATTCTGGCGTATCTCGTCCACAACGGAGGTCAGGCGCAATTTGAGAGCGTGGAGATCCATGGCGCGGCCCGTCTCGTGGATTTGCACGGAATCGCGGCCGCACAGGGTGACGTGCGGCTGGGCCTGGCCATTGAGAAAAGTGAAATCCTGTTTTGTGCAAGCGCGGCAATCCGGATTGCGGGCCACACGGACCGACTGCATGCGGCCGCTCCAGACATCGCAGGAAATCAAGCGGCCGTTGAGGGCTTCCGGATGACCGGAGAGGAGCTTCAGGGCTTCGGCGACCTCCAGCGAGGCGATTAGATTTACGATGGGACCCAGGACCCCGATGGTGTCGCAGGTTTCCTCGAGACCGGGAGTGCCGTTGGAGGTTTCAAGGAGGCAGGAGAGGCAAGGCGTCTGACCGGGGCGAATCGTCATGGTGAGGCCGTAGCTGGCGACCGCGGCAGCATAGATCCAGGGCCGCGCCGATTTCACGGCAAAATCATTGATGAGGAATCGCGTTTCGAAATTGTCCGTGCCATCGAGGAGGAGATCGAACGGACCGAGGAGTTGGTGTACGTTGCGCGGGCTGAGGTCGGCGACGATGCCTTCTACGGCGACACTGGAATTGATGGAGCGCAACTTTTGCTCCGCGGCAACCGCTTTGGGCAGGGCTTTTTGGGCATCCGATTCGTCAAAAAGCGTTTGGCGCTGCAAGTTAGAAGGCTCGACGAAATCGCGGTCAATGATTCGCAGTTGACCGACGCCGGCGCGGACCAGCAGATTGGCGGCAGCCGCGCCGATGGCACCGCAACCGACGATGACGGCGCGGGAAGCGAGCAGGCGGTCTTGACCTTCCGGACCGATCCTGGCGAAAAGCATCTGACGCGAATATTTTTGCTGGAGCAAATTTTCCACGAGCAATGTAGCCCCGGCAGGCGCGCAGGAAGCGCCTACTTAGCAACATGATAGCCCCAAAGTGCACAGGGCAGGAAACTCCGCTGTGCTACCCTGCGTCTGAGCGATTGGGCGCATGAAATTGGGCTGGGCTAATGGGTTGCGAGGCATTACCGCACTCGCGCTCCTGACGGGAGCTGCGCTGACGCGCGCCCAAGCAAGGTCGTAGCGGTCCGCGTCGTCAAAGAAGATGGAACGGTACTCTCGGAAGCGCCCCCGGGAATCGCGGTGGAAACCGGGAAAGCGCTGGACCGCGGAGAGGTCGCAGAAAGCATGCGCGCGCTGTACCGGACAGGGAATTATTCCGACTTGCGCGCGGTGGCGGTCCCCGCTGAGGACGGAATCCGGCTGGATTTCGTGGCGCGAGAGAATCTGTTTTTCAATCAGGTGCGCATCGCGGGACTCTCCGCCCCGCCCAGCGACGCCTCGGCGGCCGCGGCGATGCAGCTTACTCTGGGGCAAACCTACCGAAAAAGCGCGGTCACCGAAGCACTGGAGCGGCTGAAGGAGACGCTTGGGGATGAGGGCCTGTATCGGGCGAAGCTCTCGGCGGAAGAGTTGCCGCATGCGGAGACGCACGAGATGGACATCGTCGTCCATGTAAAGCCCGGACCGCGCGCGCGTCTTGAAGCCGTTCGCCTCAAGAACAATACCGAATATCCCGATGCCGAAATCCTTTCCCGGTTGAAAATGCGGCCCGGGCGGGAAATCACCTCCGCCCGGCTGCAGCGCGGGACCGACCGCATCCGGAAATTTCTCGTGAAGAAAGGGCATCTGAGCGCACGCGCGGCCGTGCGCCGGGGTGAATATGATGCGGTAAAGAATACGATCCCTCTCGATCTGGATGTGACGGAAGGTCCGCGAGTGAAGGTGACAGTGACCGGAGCGAAGTTTTCCAAAGGCGACTTGAAAAAACTCATCCCCATCTATCAGGAGGGCGCCGTAGATGCCGACCTCCTGGAAGAAGGGAAGCGCAACTTGGAGGAGCGGCTTGAACGGGAAGGGTATTTCGACTCCGAAGTGGATTATGAAACGGACACGCATGAAGTGAAGGGCAGCGGGAAAGGCTGGCAGGGCACCGAAGAAGTCATCATGTATACGGTAAAGCGCGGCGAACGGCACAAATTAATCGGGATCGAGATTACCGGGAACAAGTATTTTGACGAAGAATTGCTCCGCAGCCGGCTGCAGATTTTTCGGGGAGCCTTCGCTTCGCGCGGGCGATTCAGCCGGAGGCTGGTGGAATCCGACGCGCGATCGATGCAGCTTCTTTATCAGGCAAACGGATTTCTGGATGCGAAGGTGGAAACCGAGATCGAAGATGACTACAAGGGCAAAAAGGGCGATCTGTTCATTCGCTTCAAAGTGCACGAAGGGAAGCAAACGCGTGTAGCCTCCCTTTCGATCGAGGGCGTCCATGCATTCAAGGAAGAAGAACTTCTCGGGGTGATCGGTTCGTCGCCGGGACAGCCGTATTCCGAGTTTGGCGTAACGACCGACCGCGACAATATCCTGGCGCTTTATTTCAATGAAGGATTCCCGGAGGCCACCTTCACTTCCACCGCGGAGCGCGTAGCGACAAATGCCGATTCGGCCAGCAGCGTCACGAACGGGACTTCTCTCCAAGAGGCCGGGCAAAAGAATTTGAAGCCGGTGTTCGAACAAGCGGATGCAGTGCGGCTGGTGTACCGCATACAGGAGGGCCCACAAACGCGGGTGCGCCGGATTTTGATAAGCGGTTATGAACATACGCGGCAGGGCGTGATTCGCCGTGAGATCAAGATCAAGGCCAATGAACCGCTGCGCGGAGGCGACGTCGTGGAATCGCAGCGGCGCCTCTACAACCTGGGGGTCTTCAACCGGGTGACGATCGAACCGCAGAATCCGAGCGGAACAAATCCGGATAAAGACATTGCCGTACTGGTGGAAGAGGCCAAGCGTTACACCGTGGCTTATGGCGGAGGATTCGAAGTGCAACGGCTGGCCAGCACAACGAACCCCACCGGCGGGCAGGTACAAGCCGCCCCACGCGGAATCATCGAGGTCAGCAAACTGAACTTGACAGGACGCGCGGACTCGCTGTCATTCAAACTGCGCGGCAGCACGTTGCAGGGACGCGCGCTGCTGGGGTATTTCGTGCCAAGCACGTTTGGAAACTCGCACTTCAGCTTTCAGGCGACGGTGTTTGCGGAAAAGACGCGGGACATCAACACGTTCACGGAGCAACGGTACGAGGGGTCGGTTCAGTTGACAGACCAGAGTTCCCCTCTAACCACGATATTGTACCGGTATGCATTTCGCAAAGTGCTTGTTTCGAACTTGAATATTCCTTCGCAGGAAATTCCGCTGTTCCAGCAGCCAACGCTGGTGTCGCAATTCGGTGTGACCTGGTTCCGCGATTCGCGGGACAATCCCGCCGACGCCACCAAGGGAACTTTTGATAGCGCGGATTTCAGCGATGCCGATACCTATTTTGGTTCCAGTGCCAGTTTCCTGCGCTTCTTCTTTCAGAATTCCACATACTATCCCATCAAACGGCGGTTTAGCTTCGCGCGTTCCACGCGGTTCGGGATTCTGCTGCCCTATCGCGATACCGTCTCGCTGACTTTTCCCGCGCCGACCTGCCCGGCGGGATCACCCACCTGTACCCTTCCAACGGTGATTCCGCTGCCCGAGCGATACTTCGCCGGTGGCGGCACTTCGCTGCGGGGTTTTGCGCTGAACCAGGCAGGGCCACGCGATTCCGGCACGGGTTTTCCCGTCGGAGGGCAAGCGCTGTTGGTCTTAAACCAGGAATTTCGCTTTCCAATGCGCTTGCCGTTCTTCGGCACGGCACTCGGCGGGGCCATATTTTATGACGGGGGAAATGTTTACAGCCGGCTGACGCGGATCTCTTTCAGGACCATGCTGCCAGCGCCAACCTTCGGGTTGCAAAATCCTGCGCTGCCTCCCGGACCAACGAACGTGAACGTGTGCCTCACGAACTGCAGCAATGAACTGAACTATTTCGCGCACTCCCTCGGTTTGGGGGTCCGATACAAGACACCAGTAGGCCCGATTCGCGTTGATTTTGGCTATCAGCTCAATCGCCCGTCGTTTGTCATTCCGATTCCGTGTCCCCGGAACGCGCCGACTTGCCAGCTGGGGTCGCTAGGCCAGCGAGGCACGCGGCTGCCCGGGTTCCAAATATTCTTCAATCTGGGGTCGAGCTTTTGATGCGTAGTCTCACGATTCGCGCACTGTTGGCAATCCTGGTCGCGATGGCGGCCGGAGGCTTTCTCGGCGCGCAGAAAGTTCTCGACCGCATTGTCGCGCGCATGGAAAACGACATCATTTTATTGAGCGACATTCAAGCACTGAGCCGCTACCAGCAACTCGTCGATGGAAAGTCGGAGACCGAAGAGCAAATTCTGGACCGGCTGATCGATCAATGGATCGTGCGAACGGAAGCAGACGTTGCACATTTCCCGCACCCCTCGGACGCCGACATTGACCGCGGCCTGAGCAGGCTTCAGAAATCGTTTGCGTCGCCCGAGGAGTACGAAGCGAGAAAGAAGCAAAGCGGCCTGGATGATTCTGAAATCCGGCGAATGGTAGCCTCTCAACTTTACTTGAGCAATTACCTTGATTCGCGTTTTCGGCCCAGTGTGCAGATTGATCCCAAGGCGATTGAAGACTTCTATCAGACAGCGGTCTTGCCGACAGCCAAGTCTCGCGGGCAGGAACCGCCATCACTGGAAGCCGCGCGCGACTCGATCCAGGAAGCGCTGGTTCAACAAAAGATCAACGAGCAAGCAGATCGGTGGCTGAAGGAGAGCAGACTACGCCTGCACATTGAGAAACTCCTCGAAGAGGGGCCGAAATGAAGCGCAATACACGCCACCCGATCTGGAGCTGGATTATTCATACGCCGTGGGTACTGGCGGTTCTGGGGATCCTTTCCGTCATTGCTTTTTTCGGGAGCGGCGCCGGGAATCCACTGCTGACCCGGCTGATTACTCATCGGCTGGAGGTCGTGACCGGCGGGAAAGTTGAGTTGCGTTCGTTGTCCATTCAATGGCTGGCGATGCGCGCGACGTTGAAAGGCCTGGTGATTCACGGGAAGGAGTCTGCGGGGGCGGAGCCGCTTTTTTCCGCGGAGGAAGTTCAGGCGGGGCTGCGGATCGATTCGATCTGGGCGCGCAGAGTTTCGGTGAACGAACTTCGGGTTCAGAAACCACACCTGCATGTGCGCGTCGATAAGAATGGCACGACCAACGTACCGACGCCGCCGCGCCCCGCTTTGTCGAATAAATCTACACGCGAGACACTTTTCGAATTGCGCATCCGGAGTCTGCTGCTGGAGGATGGCTGGATCCTCTACAACGACGTGAAGACCCCCTTAGCCGTGAAGGGCGGCACCTTACGGCTTGCGCTCGATGCCGGCGGCACTCCGGAAAATCCTTTGTATCTCGGCAACCTGGAATGGCACTCCGTGCAATTCACAGCGAAGCCCTACATGCCATTGGCCGTCAGTCTTTCTGCAAAATTTACGCTCTGGCGCGACGGCTTCGCGCTCGAGCAAGGGGCGCTCAGCGCGGGGCGCTCGCATCTCGATATGCAAGCGGAAATGAACAATTTCGTGAAGCCGCAATGGACGTTTCGCTATCGCGGCTGGATTGACCTGCTGGATTTTCGCGATACGCTGCGCGAGCCCATGGTGCCGGCGGGGCGAGTGGACTTGCGCGGAGAAGGCCAATGGGCCGGCGGCCAATTCAAAGGAAGCGGCAGTTATTTCGGGCAAAACATCGCTCTGCCCTATGACGACTTTCATGCCTCAGGACTCACCAGCCGCGGAAGCTACCGGATCGATAACACCGGCCTGGAAGTACCGGACTTTTTCGCCGGAGCGTTTGGCGGCAGCGTAGCCGGGCGGATTACCATGCGCTTCGACGGCCTGCAATTCCGCGCGGACACGCATGTGCAAAACGCCAGGCTGGCCGGAGTTTTGGCGGCCATCGAGCACCGCGGTTTCCCGATCGACGAACTACATTGGGATGCGCTGATTACGGCGGACACGGTCGAAACCTGGAGCGGCCCTTTCCAACATTTTGAGATTTCCGTAAGGACCATTTGGGATCCTCCGGTGCAACTCGCGGCCGGCCATCAGCCTGTAACCGCAGCCTGGAAGTTCCGTTACCGCTACGACCCGAATCTCCTGGCGATCGAATCAGGCCAATTCGAGACACCTTCCTCGCGCGGAACGATCGATGGAATCCTGGCTCCGCGCAATTCCGCAATCAATTTGAAATTCGAAGCAGGCGCGCTGGAAACCTACAAAGATTTCATTGATGCGATCGCCGGAGCCAAGCCGGGTTCTCCTGAGGCGGCGAGACCGATCTCCGGCAGCGTCCGTTGGGATGGCAAAATCCTTGGACCCTCTGGCGGGCCCACGTTTCAGGGGCAGGTGCGTGGCGAACGCGTGCGCTACGACGGAGTGTTCCTGGATTCCCTCGACGGGGATCTCACCTATTCTCCCACCCAGTTATCGCTGGCGCGCGGGCATGCCCGCCGCGGCGAGATGGGAACGGACGTGGAAGGAACTCTTTCCCTGACCAACTGGAACTTTCTACCGAAGAATGCGTGGTCGGCGGATGTCAATTTCGAAAAAGTCTCTGTCGAAGGCATCGAACAGCTCGCCGGTTGGTCGTACCCGGTAAGGGGCCTGTTGACGGGTCAATTTCATGGACGCGGCACACGCGAAGGGCCCAGTGTCGCGGGGCTGTTTGACCTCGCGGAGGGAAATGTTTACGGGCTCGCATTTAATCGGTTGCGCGGACAACTGAGTGTTTCGCGAGAGGAAGTGCGCATTGCCAATGCGGAGTTGCGCTTCTTCCCTCCTGGGAGAGAAAGCGGACGTGGCGCAGGGATCATTACCGGTTCGGCGGGCTATCGCTATGCGGACAAAACCATCTCCGCCGACCTTGTCGGCGCGGCACTGCCGCTCGAGAATTTCGAGAAACTTCAATCGGCGCGCCTACCGGTAGGGGGGCAAGTCAGTTTCAAGCTGAAAGCCAGTGGACCAGTGACGGCTCCCCTTGGCGAGGGGACCTTCAGGGTTGTGGATCTCCGCGTTGGTCAAGAGGTCATCGGGAGTTTCGACGGCGGCCTAACGTCAGACGGACACACTGCTCATCTTGAACTTGGTTCAGCCATGACGACGGGAGAAATATCCGGTGGGGGCACCGTCGGGCTTGCTAATCCCTATCCGTTGAACGGAAAGATTTCGATCAAGAACATCAACCTGGATCCTTTCCTGCAAACCGCTTTGCATCTGGGGAAATCCGGGGGCCACGCGGACGCGGATGGTGACATTTCGCTGACGGGCTCATTGAAACAGCCGGAAAGCATCGTGGTGGATGCTAGTTTCTCGCGCCTGGTGCTGACGTACGCAACCGTCCGTCTTGAAAACGTGGGGCCGATCCACTTTCGATCAGCAAAAGAAAGTCTGGAGATCGATCCGGCGACGCTGCGAGGTGCGGACACCAATCTCCAAATCTCGGGTTCGGTCTTGTTTGCGGGGCGACGCACTGTGGGGTTGCGCCTCAACGGTGGATTGGATTTGCGGCTCATCAGCGGATTTGTGCCGGGCCTTGATGCGCGCGGTCCGGCTCAGATCAATGCGTCGGTCGAAGGCACGCTGGATCGGCCGCGCATCACGGGCCGCGTGCACATCGAAAATGCATCCGCCCGCGCGGAGGATTTCCCCACGGGACTGAGCACCATCAAGGGCGATTTGGTATTTGATGCGACGCGCTTGTATTTCGAGGATGTAAGCGCGGAAGCGGGTGGCGGCACCCTGCACCTTACAGGCAGCGTAAATTACGCAGAGAGCCCGCTGCGCTACGACGTCAGCGTGCGCTCCGATCGGGTGCGCATCCGGTATCCGGTGGGCATGAGTTGGCTCTTGGGGGGTTCATTGCGGGTGACCGGCACGCCAATGGGAGGCGTTCTTTCCGGGCGCGTGATGATCGAGCGCGTGACCCTTACTCAAGGCCTGGAAGTTGCTGGAATGCTGGTCTCCGCGAAGGAAGGCATCACGGGACCGTCTACCGGCTCACCGTTTCTGCGCAATCTGCAATTCGACGTCGAAGCTGTATCCGCGCCGGATGCGCGGATGGAATGGCCTGGTGCAGTGCTGCAGGCCGAAGCGAATCTGCGAGTGCGCGGGACCTGGGAGCATCCGATTCTGCTGGGACACATCCACATTCTTTCCGGTGAGTTGTATTTCGCTGGAAATCGTTACCGCGTTTCGCGCGGCGACTTGAATTTCGCGAACCCTTTCCGGCTCGATCCAGTTTTGAACGTGGAAGCGACAACCACGATCCAACAATACGAAATCACGCTGAATTTCAATGGGCCGGCCAGCAAGCTGACGCTGGCGTATCGCTCCGACCCGCCGCTTCCCGCGAACGACATCATCACGCTGCTGGCGCTGGGCCAAACCAGCTCCGAGTCCGCGGCGCGCAGCGGTGGCACATCCCGAAGCGGAACCGCGGGCGCTTCGGCGATTCTCTCGGAAGCAATCTCCAGCCAATTGGGTGGGCGGCTCGAGCGCTTGTTTGGGATTACGCGCTTCCGCGTTGATCCGGGCCTCGCGGGAGTGGGCTCGACGGGGTCGGAGCAGAACGCCGCGGCGCGCATCACCGTGGAGCAACAGATTGCCCGGAACCTCACCATCACTTATGTTTCGAATGTGAGCTCGACACAGCAGCAGGTGATTCAAGTGGAATACAACGTTGACCGAAACGTTTCGATTGTGGGATTGCGCGACCAGAACGGCACGTTTGGCATCGACATAAAGATAAAGAAGCGCTTCAAGTAGTCGCGCCGCACTTTTCGGGTTGCGGTTGGTCTTACTGCGGGGGTAGCTGTTGTGCAGACTGCTGCGATTGCTGCTGTCCGCGGCGCTGCTGCCAGCGGCCCTGTCCAAGTCCGAGCCGCGCGGACTGGCCCACTTCCGGATTCTGCTGTTTCAATTCCGCCAGCGCCTCCTTAGCCGCTTTGTTGCCGGCCGCGCGGGTGGCCGACTGAATTTCGCGGCTGATCTTGGGCATCTCCGAGGCAACTTTTTGTCCTAACGGTGAACCGTAAAACTGCAGCAAACCCCTGATTTCCTCTTCGGTGAAATGCTTGTCGTAGACGCTGACTAGTTGTTCGGTCACCTGGTCTACATCGAATTTTTTCTGGCAGTTGGCAGCGAACGCGTTTACAAACGCCTGGCCCTTGTCGTTATTGGGCACGGTGGCGAGAAGCTTTTCTCGAGACTGTTCGATGGCGTTGCTCGCACCGTCCTGCACCATGTCCCGCGCCCCCACGAGCTCCATTAGTGAACGGATGTCCGTTTCCTTCGTTGCGTCCATGGAATTGGATGGCGCTGCCGTGGAATTGCTCTGTGGCGATGCTTGCACGGGGTTCTGCGATGCCCCCTGAATCACGAGGAAAAATGTGCCAACGTAGATGATGATGAGCGCCAGGACCGCTTTCATGACTTCCTCCGCGGCGGTATTCATTCATGCTTCCGCCACTCTCGTAAGTCTAGAGAGTGCTGTGAATGCCCGCGAGAGTACTGCAGGACAGTGGTGTTGCGTTTTTCACTGTCCTTTCGTTCAGGTCAACATGGTGGGCCGACTTTCTGCTAGCATTCCGCGCGATGAGTGAACCGTCCATCGAACATCCCCCAGCAAGCATGGCTTCCTCACCCACTACGATGGTGGAGCAGGAGGGAGGTCTTCATCGCAATCTGACGCCGGCGCAGCTCGCCATGATCGGCATCGGCAGCACGATCGGTACCGGTTTGTTCCTCGGAAGTGCGATTTCCGTGAAACTCGCAGGTCCGGCGGTGATTCTGAGTTTTGTTGGCGGAGCGTGCATCGCGCTGACGATGATGTGGGCGCTGGCGGAGATGGCCGCGGCACATCCCGCCGCAGGATCTTTTGGACTCTACGCGGAAATGTACCTCCATCCGTGGGCGGGATTCGCGGTTCGCCTGACGTATTGGTTCTGCATGATGGTGGTGGTGGGCAGCGAAGTTGTGGCTGCGGGTATTTACTGCAAGTTCTGGTTCCCGGGCAGCCCGCCCTGGATCTGGATCGGCTTATTCTCGCTTGTGATTCTCTACGTCAACGCCACGAGCGTCGGAAATCTTGGAACATTTGAATACTGGCTCTCGATGATCAAGGTTGTGACCATCGTTGCCTTTCTGATTCTGGCGACCGCGCTGCTTACGGGCGTCGGTTTTCCGAGGCTCGGTTTCGCAAACTTCACGGCGCACGGCGGTTTTCTTCCGAATGGGTGGAAGGGAGTAGGGCTGGGAGTCATTTTGGGGCTATTCAGTTTCTTCGGGATCGAGGTTGTCGGAAGCACGGCGGGTGAAGCCGCGGACCCGAAAGTGGCCGTGCCCAAGGCTCTGCGAAAGACGCTGTTCGTGCTGGTGGTCTTCTATATCGCTGGACTCGCGCTGGTTGTCGGTATCGTCCCGTGGACCCAGATTGGGCTTGGCGAGAGCCCCTTTGTTCGCGTTTTCCAGACCGTGGGAATTCCCGCTGCGAGTCACATCATGAATTTTGTGGTGCTGACGGCGGCGCTTTCCAGCGCGGTGGCCAATTTGTATTTTGGGGCGCGGCTGGCGTTCTCGCTGGCCCGCGGCGGTTATCTTCCGGCGATTCTCGGGCGGCTGAGCAGGAAAGGCATGCCAGTGGTGGCCGTGTTGACTTCCGCAGGAGGAATGGCTGCGGCGCTGGTTCTATCGGAACGGTTTAAAGACTCGCTTTTTGTTTTCATGGTTGGGCTCAGCACCTTTGGGGCGTTGTTTGCGTGGCTGATGACGTTGCTGACGCACCTTGCGTTTCGCCGGTTCCACAAGAAGCGCGCCAGCCCCTATCTTCGGCTGGGCCCGCCTGGACCGTGGGCATCCCTGGTGGGTTTAGCCGGTGTCCTGGCCGTGCTGATATCGACCTGGTGGGTTCCCGGATTTCGCATCACCTTGATGGCTGGCATTCCCTGGCTGGTGTTTATCACGGTGTGCTACTTTGTTTGGAGAAGGGCCCGACCCCGCATGTCAGTCCGTGGAGTTTCGCGCGATGGATGAACTGCTCAAGTGGCGCGGCGAATTTCCGATTCTCGACCGCACCACATACATGATCAGCAATTCGCTCGGTGCGATGCCCCGCGGGGTCTACGATGAAATGCGCGCGTACGCGGATTCCTGGGCGGAGCGCGGTGTCCGCGCATGGGAAGAGGGCTGGTGGGAGATGGCCGTCGGCGTGGGCAACAAGATCGCTCCGCTGATTGGCGCAGGTCCCGGCGAGATTTCACTTCATCAGAATGTCACCCTTACGCAGGCGGTGATTTCTTCGTGTTTCGACTTTCGCGGTGCGCGCAATAAAATTGTGATGGTCGAGCTGGAGTTTCCTTCGATTCAGTATTTCTACCATGAGCAGCGGCGGCACGGCGCGCGTGTCGAACTAGTTTCCACGCCAGACAAAATTCGAATCGACATGGACAAATTGCTTAGCGCGATCGATGAAACCACGCTACTAGTGCCCATTTCGCAGGTTTTGTTCCGCAGCTCGTTTATCGTTGATACGCGCGCGATCATCGACCGAGCGCACCGCGTCGGCGCCCACGTCATCCTCGATGCGTTTCAGGCGACGGGAACTATCCCTCTGGACGTCCGGAGCTTGGGAGTTGATTTCACCGTGGGCGGAGTCCTCAAGTGGTTGTGTGGAGGCCCCGGCGTTGCTTATCTCTATGTGCGTGAAGACTTGCGCGCCAAACTGCGCCCCTCGCTGACCGGATGGATTGCACATCGGCGGCCGTTTGCTTTCGAAACCGGCGCGATTGACCCGCGGGAGGATTCCTTTCGCTATTTGAACGGCACGCCGCATATCCCGGCGCTCTACGCCTGCCAGCCCGGGCTGGATATTCTCAATAAAGTTGGAATTGCGGCGATCCGTGAAAAATCGATTCGAATGACGACGCGGCTGATCGAAGGTGTGAAGTCGCGGGGCTGGCGAGTCAACACTCCGGAAAATCCCGCGGAGCGTGCCGGGACTGTTTCCATCGAGTGCCCCCATGCGTTCGAAGTGTGCCGCGAACTCCTTGCGCGAGAGATCCTCGTCGACTACCGGCCTTGGGCCGGCGTACGCGTTTCTCCTCATTTTTACAATCGAGAGGAAGAGTGCGACTTCATGCTCGCGCAAATCGAAGAGATCTTGAACACCGGCGCCTGGGAAAAACATGCAGTGACGGTCACACATGCCTGAAAGTGAAGAATTCGCCTCCCAGATTTCGAACATGCTTGAGGCGCAGTTGCGGCGGCGCGGCATCACCGATGCCGTGGTTCTCGGGGCGATGGAGTCTGTTCCGCGTCACGAATTTGTTTCCGAAGAGTTTCGTGCGCGGGCCTACGATGATGTGCCCTTGCCCATCGGGGAGGGCCAAACCATTTCGCAACCCTATATCGTCGCTGCGATGACCGCAGCTCTTCGACTGCGGCCGGGCGACCGCGTACTCGAAATCGGAACGGGTTCTGGTTACCAGGCTGCTATCCTTTCGCGCATAGCCAAGGAAGTATTCAGTGTGGAGCGAAGGCCCGAGCTTGCGTTGTCGGCGTTGGCGCGCCTTGAGCGGCTCGGCTATGCCAAAGTCCACGTGCATTGCGGCGACGGCACGTTGGGCCTTCCGGAATTTCCGTCGTTTGACGCCATTCTCGTTGCTGCTGCGGCTCCTGTGATTCCTCAGCCGCTCCTCGCCCAGCTCGCTGAAGGTGGCCGAATGATTGTTCCTGTTGGCGACGCCGAACATCAAGAGCTGCAGCTCATTGAGAAGCGTGGCAAATCATTTCGCAATACGGCACTCGAGGGATGCCGATTTGTCCCGCTCGTCGGCTACCATGGCTGGCAGGATCCCCCTTCGAGATGAGCTCTAGTAGCCCCAACCTTTCTATAATTATCCCTTCCTACAACGAGGAGTCGCGTCTACCGGCCACGCTGGATCGTATTGCCGGCTATTTGCAGAGCTACGGCGGCACGGCGGAAGTCCTGGTCGTGGACGACGGTTCGAAGGATGGCACTGCGGCAGTGGCGGAATATTTTCGTATCAAGATTCCCACGCTGCGCGTGGTTTCAAATGGCGTGAATCGGGGCAAGGGCTTCAGCGTGCGCCACGGCATGCAGGAAGCGCGGGGCAGAATTGCTCTTTTCACGGACGCCGACCTTTCCGCACCGATCGAAGAAGCCGGGAAGCTCATAGAGGCTCTGGAAAACTACGATGTGGCCATCGGCTCTCGCGCCATGGACCGCAGTCTGATCAGCGTGCACGAATCCCCTTTCCGCGAATTTGCGGGCATCATTTTCAACAAGATTGTTCGAGTCATTTTGTGGCTGCCGTTTGTCGACACGCAGTGCGGCTTCAAAGCGTTCCGCCGTGAAAAGTGCGGCATCATTTTCGAGCAGCAGCGCATCGAGCGCTTCGGATTTGATCCTGAGTTGTTGTACCTGGCGCGCCATCACGGATTGCACACGGTGGAGATTCCTGTGCGCTGGGGACATTCGGCTGCGACGAAAGTGAGCATGCTGCGCGACAGCGTCCAAATGTTCATCGATATATTTACGATCCGATGGAACGCGCTCAGGGGGTGCTACCCCCGCAAGAAGTAGTTTCTCCGCTTCTTACTTTGTGGTACAAAGTACTTGACAGATTCAGAATCTGCTGATAGCTTTCCATCCATGGTAACTCCGGGCCCGCTCCGTTCTCCAAGCCGCGAACCCATTCCCATCGATGCTCGCGCCGCTGACCATCTCCGGTATATCCGCGAGACGATGGAAAGCGCTGCGGAATTCACCGCTGTGCCGGGCTGGGGTGGTGTGGCCATGGGAATCACGGCGCTGGTTGCCGCGGTCATGGCCTCGCGGCAGGTTACGCCGCGCGCCTGGCTGACCGTTTGGTTGATCGAGGCGTTCGTCGCGGTGGCCATCGCGGCTCCCACCGCTGCCACCAAAGCGCATCGCGCCAACTCCGCGCTCTTCTCCGGTCCCGGCCGCAAATTCGTTCTGAGCTTTGCTCCGCCCATTGTTGTCGGCGGCCTGTTGACTTTCGCTCTTTTCCAGGTGGGCTTTCTAACCGCTTTGCCGGGTGTGTGGCTTTTGCTCTACGGAACCGCGATTGTGACCGGTGGGGCGTTTTCCGTTCGAATCGTGCCGGTGATGGGCTTGTGCCTAATGCTACTTGGCGCCGCGGCGCTCATCGGGCCGGCGAGCTGGGGAGATGCATGGATGGCTACGGGCTTCGGGATCGTGCAAATTGGATTCGGCTGGTGGATCGCACGCCACTACGGAGGCTAGTTAGGAATTCAAATGAGTAAGTCATCTGCAGTACGGCGAGAGAACGCGCAGCGGTTACGCGAACGCGATGCGTCTCTGGAGGCTATTCGCAATCTCGCAAGGGAGGCCGTGCCTTTAGACCTGGATCGGCTTATCCACGAGCGCATCCGGCTGGGAATTGTCAGCGCGCTGGCGGTCAATCGGTCCCTCACATTTAGCGAGCTCAAAGCGCTGCTGAAAACCACCGACGGCAACCTGAGCGTTCATGCACGCAAGCTGGAAGAAGCCGATTACATTGTTTGTTCCAAGTCTTTTGACGGGCGCTTGCCGAAGACGGAGTACCGCCTGGTGGCCGCGGGCCGCAAGGCGCTTGAGCGCTATCTCAATCATATGGAAGCACTTATTCGCGCCACCCGCGAGGGGTGACCGCAAAAAAATTTGTGATTATACTTTGTTAGACAAAGTAGTTTGCGACTTGTCCTCCGCGGCGGAGAAAGAACATGCTCTTGCAACAGCTAAACGTTAGAAAGATTCCAGCGGTGCAACCGGCCATCGCGCAGGCTCACCGCCTGCACGTTGCCATTATTTCGGACGGAAACGGCCGCTGGGCCACTTCGCGAGGGTTGCCGCGCTCGACAGGTCATCGCGCCGGAGCAGAAGCGGCCCGCCGCGTGATCGAAGCCGCGCCGCGACTGGGCATTCACACGCTGACACTCTTCGCGCTTTCGTCGGCAAATTGGAAACGCCCCGCGGGCGAAGTGAACGCGATCCTGCGGCTGCTTCATGAATATCTTTTAGCTGAAACAACTCACTGCATCGAAGAAGGAGTACGGCTAAGCATCATCGGGCGCCGCGACCGGTTGCCTGCCACGCTGCGGCAAGCGATTGCAGATTCCGAGGCGGTCACGGCACGTGGCACGCGTATGCATCTCCGGCTGGCAGTGGACTACTCCGCGCGCGAAGCGATTTATCACGCGGCTTGCCGATTTTACAAAGTCACAGAACTTTCGCCTGAATCATTCAGCAACGTTTTGGCCGAAGTTCTCCGCGGCGGCTCGACGGAGGTGGATTTGCTGATTCGAACAGGCGGAGAGCAACGGCTCTCGGACTTTCTTTTGTGGGAATGCGCTTTCGCCGAATTGGTTTTCACGCAGAAACGCTGGCCGGATTTTACAGCCGCCGATTTGGAAGCGGCCGTGAAGGAATTCGGTCAGCGGGAACGCACGCGTGGCGCTTTACCGGATGCCATCGCGGGCTAACCCGAAATCGAAGAAGCAGGAGAAGAGATGATGTCCGAATTCACTCCGCATTTCGCCCCCGTCGTTGTGCTTTTGTTCCTCGGCACGGCGCTGATCACTGGCGTCGGTTTCCTCGTCCTATTTTACGGTGCCGTGAGGCGCTCTTCCTTCTTCGCAAAACTGGGAGCAGGTGCGGTGTTTACGATGGTCATCGGGTATCTCATTCTTCTTGGGGGCGTATCGTTTGCGAGCACGGAGAAAGTTTTGCCTGCTGGCGGCTGGAAATATTTTTGCGAAATCGATTGCCACACGGCTTACTCGGTCATCGGCGCGCAAACGGCGGAGGCGCTTGGACCGGAGATGAGGCAGACCGCCGCACACGGAAAATTCATCATCGTGCAAATGAAGACCTGGTTTGACGAGCGCACCATCTCCGCACATCGCGGCGACGCGCTGCTTACGCCAAACCCGCGCAAGGTTGTTCTGGTCGATGACACCGGCCGGAGATTCGAGCGCTCGGGGGAGGGTCAGGCGGCGTTTGAACGGCTGGGGAACGCGTCCACCCCACTCACTACGGCTCTGCGGCCGGGCGAGTCCTACACCACGAATTTCGTCTTTGATGTTCCCAAAGATACCCGCGGCACGCGCCTGCTGATTACCGAGGACGACCCTGAAACGCGGCTCGTGATCGGTCACGAAAACAGCCTTTTTCACAAGAAAATCTACTTTAGCGTCGAGTTTGCTCCGCCTCTCGCCAAGCCTGCTCAATAAACCACCCAGAATAAGCAAGTTGCTGGCGAGTGGCCGGTCCTTTCCGGCCCTGACATTTCGGCACGTGCCGTCGTCTATATCCCAGGAGCCAGGAATGGGAACTATGGGACTTGCGCTGCCTTGGGAGGCTAGAATCGCTTCCGTGCCGCGCCAACGGGAGACGCGAGTGGAACCTTCCGAGCACTACGCCGGCGGCCCTAACCCAGCCGTCGTGGATGCAATCACCGAGGATGCCGCGCTTGCCGCCGGGTGCCGCGCGGGAGATCTGCAGACCTACGAGCGCCTCTATTCCATGCACGGCGCGCGCATGAGGAATCTCGCGCGCAATCTTCTCGGGAACCTCGGGGATGCGGAAGATGCGGTGCAGGAGACGTTCCTAAAAGTGCAGCGAAGTATTGCCAGTTTTCGCGGGCAATCAAGTTTTGTCACCTGGACTTACCGGATTCTGATCAACACCTGCTACGACGCACGCCGCAGCCGTCTGCGCAAAAAAGAGGTTGCCAACGACGACTCGGGTGAAACGCCGCGGCCGGAGCCGCGCGCTCCGGGGGCGCACCCTTCCCTTCGAATGGCGCTGGAGCGGGCACTTGCCACGCTTACGAAACACCAGCGCGACGTTTTTCTCCTCTACGAAGTGCAAGGTTTCCGACATGCAGAAATCGCCGGGATGCTGGAAATTACCGAGACCGCTTCGAAGAACACACTTTTCCAGGCGAAGAAAAATCTTCGCACGATCCTGGAGCCCCCGCGCAGCAGCGCCGCGGAGGCACGGTAAACGATGATGAATATAACTTGCAAGGATCGCGATCGCATTTTCGAAGACGGCACACCCAACGAATGGGCAGCATTGGAAGCGCATTCTGCCAATTGCCCGGTCTGTGCTGAAGAGCTAAAGGCTTGGAAATCGCTCTCCGTTGCAGCGCAGGAGATGCGTGACTATACGGACAGCCCTTCTTTCTGGCCGCGCATCGAACGCGCTCTTGCCGAACAAGCCGTGCGGAAGGCGCAGCGCGCCGAGCGCAGGAGCTGGCTCTCCTTCTTGCCAGGCATTCCTTTGAGCTGGCAAACCGCCGTGGCGGGCGCATTCGTTCTGGTGCTGGCGATTTCCGCGGGCTGGATTTATGTTCACTGGCCCAATCCTCCCGAACAGCACGACCAATCACTTCTGAAGAGCGCAGCTCTTGAGAATGTGGAGCGCGCCGAAGCCGTGTATGTCCAGGCGATCGACAAACTTGCAGAGGAAACCAAGCCGCAGCTCGAGAATCCGGCAACGCCGCTGCTCGCGAACTATCACGAAAAGCTGGTGGTGCTGGACAGCGCGATCGCCGATCTGCGGGCGCAGGCCGGGCTGAATCCCTCCAACGCCCAACTTCGCCACCAATTGCTGGCCATGTATCAGGAAAAGCAACACACACTCGAAGAAGTTCTGGAGGCTAGAAAGCAATGAACTCCGCCGCACCGGCATCCCGGAAAGGACTTCTGCATCTCGCAGCGGTCACGGGAATTCTCTCTGCGCTGCTTCTCATCGCTGGTAAGCCCGTGCTCGCCGAGAACTCCGCGCAGGAGCAAGTCTCGAGAGATTTTCAGAAGACCGTGACGCTGGGCGCCGGCCAGTCCGTCCGCGTGGAACATAAATTCGGCGAGGTCCGTCTCCATGGCGAATCTGGCCGCGACGTCAAAATCTCCGCAACGATACGCGCGCAGGCAAGTTCGCATGAGGAAGCCGAAGCGTTCGCACAGAAAATACAGATTGAAGTTCTGCAATCCAGCGAAGGCCTACGCATCAAAACCATCTATCCCGAAGAAGAGAGGAAATGGTTTCACCTGAGCAAGAGCTCTTCGTGGTCCGTGAGCTACGACATCGGCATGCCCTCCGATGCGCCGCTTACCGTGCGGAACAGTTTCGGCAGTATCGATGCCGCCCGAATCCACGGCACGGCCGACCTTGAAAACAGCCACGGCTCCATCACGGTTCGCGATGCCGGCGCGGTGCGCCTAAACAATTCCTTCGGCAGCATCGAGCTGAACGGCGCGAACGGAAACACCTCGGTGAATGACAACAACGGCCCGGTGCAGGTATCCGACGTCAAGGGGACCCTCGAAGTGCGCAACCGCTTCGGCAGCATTACGATAAAGGACATTCAGGGAGCGGCGACGATCACCGGGGGCAACGGAGCTGTCATTCTCAACAACGCAGCTTCGGCGAGCATTACGACTTCGTTCGGGAGCGTGGAGGCGCGCAACATCCGTGGAGACCTTGCGATCCGCGACAACAATGGCAACGTCGATGTTTCCGGCATTGGCGGCGGCGCGGACATTACGAATAGTTTCGGCAACGTCATTTTTTCTGATGTCAAAGGCCGCGTGGTTTGCACCACGAACAATGGCCGGGTGAAGGGCAGTTCGCTAGCGGGAAACACCGTGACGATTCGAGATTCCTTCGGCAATATCGAATTGGATGCCGTTAGCGGCGCCTTAGAAGCAGAAACCTCCAACGGAAAAATTAGTGTGCGAGACGCACGCGGCAGTGTGTCACTCAAGTCTTCTTTTGGCGCCATTGAAGCCTCAAACATTCCGAAGGGGATTCGTGCGGTTACCGGCAATGGCGGAATTACACTCACCGACATCGGCGGTAATACGTATGCGAAGACGAGTTTCGGAAGCGTCTTAGCGGAGAGGATCGGCGGCAATCTTACAGTAGAGAATACGAACGGTTCCGTTACTGCGCAAAGTGTGAAAGGCGACGCAATCGTCAATACTTCCTTTGCCGGTGTAACGCTGGAATTTATCGGTGGACGCATCGCGGTGGACAATCAGAACGGGGCAATCTCTGTGACGGCCATGCGTCCGGCCAGCGGCTGCCACGATATTTCGCTCAAGACCTCTTTTTCGTCCATTCGCGTGCGCGTCCCGGAGGGAGTCGGCTACAACGTCACGGCGCGCACTTCCTTCGGCAGAGTCTCTTCCGAGCTGCCTGTCACGGCAACGGGCACTATGGGAGGCGATACCTTGAGTGGGAAAATTGGCTCCGGAGGCTGCCAGCTTCTGCTCACTGATTCCAACGGCAGCATTGAAATTCTGAAAGCTCCTTGATCGCGCGCGATATCAGCTTCTGCCGCGACGCGCACGATCCATAGCAAACGCCTTTTTCAAGATGCGTGTGGCAGTTTCCGTCAGATGATAGTTGCCGAGTTGGTCTTCGAGGGCAAACGCTACATCCGTGACGTCGCTCCCAGCGCGGGGCTCACCGGCGATACGTTCGCAGAGATAGTCCGCAATGACGTAGTGAAAACGTGGATTTTGCTGAGCCCGCTCAGCGATGGCACCATCGTCTCCGTAAATTCTATCGAATACCTCAATCAATTCGAGCACGCGAACCCCCATGCCCGTTTCTTCCAGAAGCTCTCGAGCGACTCCCTGCTGCAGCGTTTCGCCAAGCTCCAGCGTGCCGCCTGGAATGGACCACTCGCCGCGCAAAGGCTCGCTCCCCCGGCGGATCAAAAGGGCCCGGCCACCGTCGATGATCACGCCGCCTATTCCGACCACCGGTCTTTCGGGGTACTCTCTGGAAGAAGCCATACGGGAGGTCCTTGCAGATACGGCGCAGTGCTGTTCCCAGCAGCGGCACCGCGCTCGGGAGTTGACTTCATATACCGCGGTATATAATACGCTGCGCAGTGGTGGGGACGGCCTCGAACCGCCACTTGCGACAACTCTACGGAGGATGGCGCCGTGATCCGTTGTCCAGAATGTTCCGCCGAAATCGATGTGGACGAAGACGAAGTCGAAGAAGGCGAGATCCTGAGTTGTCCTGAGTGTGAGTCTGAACTCGAGGTCTCGCAGACGCAGGCAAGGTCGCCGAAAACGGCGACCTCATTGACGACGAGGACGAAGAAGAGGAGGAAGAAGAAGACAAGGAGTAACGGGCACCCCCTCCTTGGCTGGCATCCTCCCGTGCTCATTCCGCCATCTAAGTGTTTAGGAGCAGTGCGATGCGACCTCGGCAGTGGATCATCATGCTCTGCACGGCTGCGCTTCTGGTTCCGTGTGCCGTGGCAATTGCCCAAGCGCAGGACCGTGCCACGCCGCAAACGCCAGCTTCTGTCCCGACGCCTGCTGCATCAACGGGCAACCCTGCCAAGAAAAAATACAGCCATGCGGATGATTTCCTGATTCGCGGAACGGTATTCAACGACAAAGCTCTTTCCGCCCCGGGCGTACAGCTTCGCATCCGCCGGGCCGGTGACAAGAAATTCCGCTGGGAGAGCTACACCAACTCTCGAGGGGAATTCGCGGTGCGTGTACCACAAGGCTCGGCCTATGAGATGGTTGTCCGAGCGAAGGGCTTTACCGAACAGACGCGCACCATCGAGGCAAAAGACGGCGGGAATGAACGGAGCATTGCATTCCGCCTGGAGCCGGCCGTGGGAGGCAAGAAATGAAGACGCAATGGCGCATACTCTGTCTGATAGCAATAGTGGCGCTCTTCGCCGCCGCCGCGGAAGCGCAGGACAGGAAACGCGAAGCACAGCTTCGCACCGTCCGCGGCGTAGTCATGGATAAATCCGAATCGCCGATCTCGGGAAGCGTTGTGTTCCTAAAAAACACGCGGACAAACTCCGTCCGGAGCAGTTACACGGATGACACGGGCAGCTACCGTTTCAGCGGGCTCGACCCCAATGCAGATTATGAAGTGCACGCAGAAAAAGACGGCGCAAAGTCCCCGACGCGCACCATTTCGAGTTTTGACAGCCGCAAGGAAATCGATCTGAATCTTAAGATCGACCGGAAAAAGAGCTGACGGTAAAGTAGGATTCCAGGTCCCCTAACGCACGACCGGCGCCAGCACCCGCACTGCTTTGGGCACGATTTCAATCTCCACAGGGGTTGGTCCCAGAATTTCTCCATCACCGTGAAAAAGACACGGCCGATTTGTGATCAATTTCACGCGTTGAGCACGCCAGCGCTTAACGTGGGAAGTGCGAAGCTCGCCGTTCCCCATGAGACGCGGGAGCAGAGTCAGTACACCGAGTTTGCTGAGTTCCTCGATGAGGACCGCATGGAGGAAGCCGTCGTCGACGGCCGCGCCGGGAGCGAGTCTTACTCCGGCGCCGTAGGTGGGTGAATTCAACACAGCCGCAAGCAGCACTTTGGCTTCAAACGATGGGATATCGCTTGCAGGAAAATCGACGCGGACGTCCATGGGCACATAACGAGCCAGCGCGTGGAGCGCGGCTGCAATGTAGCGGAATCGGCCGGGTAGATGGCGGTATATGCCACCGGCGTGCCGAGCGGCCTCCGCATCGAGTCCAACTCCTCCCCCTCCTGCGTACAAGCGGGTTCTTCCATCGGCCGTGCGGACTCTCACCAAATCCACGTAGCGTGGCTGACCGCATAGCATAGCCTCCGCAGCTGCAAGGGGTTCACTCGGCAATCCCAGCGCGGAGGCAAAATCGTTTCCCCCTCCAATCGGGAGGATACCGAGGACCACGTCGGCTCCAAATGACGCGTTTGCAAGCGACTGAAACGTTCCATCACCGCCCATCGCGAGGAGCACTTGTTCTCCCTGCAAAATGGCAGTCTGCACGCAAGACTCAAGTTCGCTCGCGGTGTCGGTCATCACGAATTGTGCTTGCACCCGGAGCGATTTGAATACTTCCTGAATTCGTGGCAGGCAAACGCGTGCCCGGCCTCCCCCAGCTGCGGAATTAACAAAGACGATCACCGAATGTTCGCGGAAAGCGCTGGCGGAATCGGGGCGATCCCTCATGCCTTCAGTTTAATGCCCCGGTAGCAGGAAATCAGTGTTGTTGGTATCGGAACGCAAAGGAGCAAGGGTTGGTTTCGGAGAGGTACGGGGTTCTCAGGGGACAGGCCCGCTAGAAGAGGACATCGAAGTCTCCTCGGAACTTCCGCTGGTAGTTGCCGAAAAATACTCCATATTGCGGGTCACCTGTGTTTGCGTGGACATCCAGCGCGTTGAAGTGATTGGTCATATTGAGCACGCTAAGGGAAAAGCGCAGCGAGTATTTCTCGTTGACTTTCACGTCCTTGGAAATACGTGCATCGGCGGAGAAAAACTTAGGATAACGAAATCTGTCGTTATACGGCACACCCACATAGTTGCGGGCCGCATCGACGGGCGCGTAGGTGAACCCGGTGTGGTATTCCACGATCGGGGCCAGTTGCATATGCCACGGCAGCGGGAAATAGCCCCAAGCAAGGAAGCGATCGGGAAGATCGCCGGGCAGTGCGGTGAACTGATTGGGTTGGACTACCGGCGACGGGAATTCTCCCAAGTACCTGCTGAAATCATTAAGATCTCCGTGCGCTTCGCTGTGAACGTAGGACAAGAAAAGCTTCTGACCGGCACGCGGAGTTAACACGGCGGTGATTTCCAATTGCCGGTACCGTGACTCTCCGCTGCCGCTGAGCACGAGCGCATCCTTTTTTCGGACTACCTGCGGATTCAGAACAACGATGCTCCCGGAATTATTCACAAGGTAGTTCACCCGTACCCGCGCCTTCGGAGAAAAGATGTGTTCTGCCTCGATTTGCCACGCTGTGCTGTAGGGCGCGAAGTTGCCAGGGTGGGTACGAGCTCTGACGAACATAAATCGCTTACCGGAGACCGTTTCGATCATATTGAGATAGTGTCGCGGACCGTCGATGACGTTTCCAGTGAGTCCATACGATGTGATGATCTGCTCCGGGTAGCTGCCGAAGGAAAAAACGCTCAAAGGGACACGGTCATAATAGATCCCGAAGCCGCCGCGGACTACGGTCGTACCTTTCTTGAAGGGCTGCCAGGCAAAACCTACTCGAGGCGCAAAGCGCAGGGAATGCGACAGATCCTGGCTCTCCGTGCGTACGCCAAAATCGAGTGCTAGATTCCGAAAGACGGTCCAGTGGTCCTGGCCAAATACTCCCATCTCGACATCGGTTCGATGAAATGGTCGGCCCGCGGTAAAATCGATCTGCTTCAAACGGCGCCCCGCAGCATCCTGTATGGCCACCGAACGAGCAGCAAGATAACCGTAATTGTTCGTGCGGGAAACCGTCGTGCCTAATTTGAGTGTGTGAGTGCCCGCAGGCGTTGGGATGGAGCGGGCCAACACTTCCAGCCATTCCACGCGGGATGCATCCTGCTGCCTGGACAAATAGTAGTTTCCGCGATCCCCTACCGGCGTAAGGACCATGGCCGCAGTCCCCTGGGCCCCAGTGCTGGCATCGAAAGACTGGACGCTCACCGTGCTCGTCAGCAGGTTCTGGCCCAATGCCAAGTGATCGGCCAACGTATAGAGGTTGCTGGATGCCCGGAAGTTGGGTGTGACCGGTTGCGGACTGAAAAGGCCAAGATTCACAAAATTCGTGTGCTGCGGGGCCAAGTGATAAGTACCGGTAAGAAAGTGAGTGGCCGAGAAAACATAATCGAACTGGCTGAAAGAATTGACCGACTCCGATTTGGATATGTTGTAGGGAAAGGGGAGGGTCCGCACTGGCGTTTTGTACAAGGCGTACTGAAGACCTTCGTGAAAATAGAGACGGTTTTTCAGAAGGGGGCCGCCGAAGGTAACTCGAGGTGTGGAGTCCCGCAGGCCCCTCAAACGCCCGCTGAAAATGCGCACGCCCGGTAATGGATCATTGAGTTCGAAGTGCCACTTTTCACCGCCACGACGTGTCTCCACGGAGACTACCCCACTCGTGAAACGCCCATACTCTGCAAGGAAAGGTGTCTTGTAGACGTCCAGGGATTCGACGCTGTCCACGGGCACCGTGACGCCAAACCGCCCGGTGGTGGGATCAGTGACGTCGGTCGAATTCACCACCAGAGCGCTCCGGTGCTCTCCGCCTCCTTCAATTTTGATTTCGCCGTCGGAACCCCGGACAACTCCAGGCACGAGGGGAAGCATATCGGTGACTGTGGCAGGCCGATAAGGGAGTGATTTTGCCTCCTGAGGGTTTACGTTCGTTGCCGTTGAGGATGTTTGTTCCACCTCCACGCCGGCGCTTGCTTGCACCTCTACACTATCCGTCCTCGCCAACTTAGGAATCAGCGTGAATTCGATTTCCGCAGTAGTTCCGTGCGGATCGACGACCACGGATTGTGCGAGGGATTCGAAACCGTCTTTCGATACGGTCAGTTCGTACTTATCCGCAGCAAGGCCGTGAAAAACTAATTTTCCTTGCTCGTTTGTAGTCGCCGCACGGGCATCTACGCCGTTGCTCTTCAGGTGGGCTTCCACGTTGCTAACGGGCTGCCCCGCTTCGTCATAAACCATCATTTGGATTGCAGATTGACCTTGAGCCGCGCTCGGCAGCGGGCAGAAAAATGCGCAGAGCGCAATGTGCCCGAGGAGGAGAAAGAATGACCTCACCATGATTATTGCCGCCTCGCTTCTTGAATTCCGTCGACGGTAGTGGACTGCACCGCAGCCGGCCCGCGATTCGCCAACAACAAAACGGGAAGCAATCTGACGTATATTCTGAGAACGCCCCTCATCATGAAAATCACGAAATCGCCCGGTATGAGGACCGCCAAGTGAGAAGGATCATCTTTCGCGTCGTCATAGCCCCTCCTGCAGCGGTCTGCATTGGTCCTTTCAGTACCTGGGCAAGCATGGGGCCAAGAATATGATCTCTCTAAACATCTAAGAGTCAACTGATTAGCAAATGTGTGGTTTTTACATCGTGGGTGTGTACGACACACATCTGAGAGACTTTTTGCCAACCATCCGGCAATCCCACAAATCGGCCGCTCGACACAATCCGATCTGGCTTGCGTTTCGTATCCGGTCACGACTGTAGAGGAAAACGAAGCCGTAGGCACAGATCCCCGGAAGTAATTCACATAAATTCACACATAAATGTAATTATAGAACCAAGTAACATTTCTAAAACTCTTCACAAAGCCCGTGATTTTTGTAATCGAGCTATTCCACAATTCGACAGGCGCGGAAAATAGCTCGAAAAAGTCGGGCTGGTTACACGGTGGTTATACGCGGGCAGGAAGAATCTTAATCTAAATACCTTTAGAATGAATGGTGCCGGCGGGGGGAATCGGACTAAATCAAGTCCGTTGAAAACAATCAACTTATTGAAAAAGCCAGAAGCTCAAAACGCACCATAACCGTAGAATTTGCGGCCAACTGGAGCGAATCTGGAATGTGGGATCTGTTCGCTTCATACTCGCAATGTCCCCCTAGATTTTACCAAGATTTTACCCTATTGACAGCCGCGGAAGATTTGATTAAGGATGCGCGCATCCGCATGGGGTGTGAAGCCAATGGAGTGTGCCATGAATAGCGCCTTTCGTGCTCTTTCACTCTCTTTGTTTGTGGTTTTCTTGTTTGTGGTTTTGGCAGCTTTCCCTCCAACGCTTTTGGGACAGGCTGTTTTCGGAAGTATTTCCGGGAGCGTGACCGATCCCTCGGGAGCGGGAATTCCGGGTGCCAAGGTCATCATCAGCGACGTAGGGAAAGGCGTCTCCTATAATACCTCTACCAATGAGTCCGGCCTCTACACTCAATCCCGCCTAATCGTGGGCGTCTATGAAATTCGCATTGAAGCGACCGGATTCAGCGCATATGTTCAGCGAAACGTGAGCGTCGAGGTCGACGCGGTTACACAAGTAAATGCTCGGCTTACGATGGGCCAATTGGGTCAGGTGGTAAACGTCTCGGCTGAGGTGCCGTTGCTTAAGACTGAGCGGTCCGACGTTTCCGATACCATCACTCAGAAAACCGTGCAGGAATTGCCGGTGCTGCAGCGCGATATGAGCCGGCTTTATTTTCTTGTACCCGGCGTTCAGGCCAGCGGCACCACGGCCGCTAGCGAGCAGCCCCATGACGTTTATCGCCCCAAAATAGGCGGCCAGTATTGGGGCGGCATTGCATTTCAACTGGATGGCACGGACAACCGCGAATCTGTTTTGGGTGAACCCATCATCACACCGAACTTTGATGCCATTTCAGAATTGAAGATCACTACGACAGCCTACGACGCCGAGTTTGGCCAGGCGAGTCAGGCGGTCATTTCCATGCAGACCAAGTCAGGCACGAATTCCTTCCATGGCAGCGCCTTTTGGTACCGGCGTGACAATAATCTGAGCGCCCGCAACCCCTTCACACAATCACGGCCAGGCCCGAATGGCCGATTTATACCCGGGACGCTCTGGAATCAATTTGGTGGCTCCCTCGGCGGGCCCATTCAGAAAGATAAGACATTCATCTTTGGCGATTATCAGGGAAGCCGACAGAAGAATGGAGATTCGGTGCTGGTTCGCGTGCCCACGGCGGCGGAGCGTTCTGGCAATCTGAACGGTTTAGGCGTGCCGATTTTCAATCCATGCGACGCCACGGGATGTAACGTGCCGCCGGCCAGCCGACAACAGTTTGCGGGAGGCATTATTCCTGGTACTTTGCTTTCCGCGCAAGCACAAGCCTTGCTGCAATTCATACCCCTTCCCAATTTCCCCGGCGCTCTCCCAACAGATCCCAACTACGTTGGCTCTGGAAGCGGGATCGTCAACAGTGACTCCTTCAACGTGCGGGGGGATCGCTACCAAACGGAGAAGCTGCACATGTTCGGAAGGTACAGCCTCCTCCAGTACGCCCAGTCGGCTCCAGGCGCTTTCGGGTTTGCGGCTGGAGGCCAAAACCTCCCCGCAGCGAATTTCGCCGGTACCTCCTCGCTCCGCAATCAAAGCTTGGCTTATGGTGTGGATTATTCGCCGACACCGAATTGGGCCGGAGATTTCCGTTTCGGCTTTTTCCGCTATCGCGTGCTCGTGAATCCCAACGGGCTAGGCACCTCTCCGGCCAAGGACGCGGGTCTTCCGGGCTTGAACCTCGACAGCTATTACACCTCCGGCATGCCGGCTTTCTTTTTGAACGGTACCGGAGGCTTTTTTTTCGGATACTCCCTGAACCGAAACAATATGGGCAACCAGTGCAACTGCCCGTTGAATGAGCAGGAGAACGAGTTTCAGTGGGTCGGTAACGTGACACGCACGTTCAGAAATCATGCGCTTAAGGTTGGGGCGGATTTCCGCCACGCTCAGAATCTACGAGTCCCGAGCGACTCCCACCGTTCTGGCGAACTGTTCTTTGAACCGGTAACTACGTCGGGTCCCAGCGGAGGGGGGCTTTCCTTGGCGTCCTTTCTATTGGGCCAGGTGCAATCGTTCACGCGGTACGTTAGCAATTCCGCGAGCGCGGCCGAGAGGCAGAACCGGTTCTTTGCCTACGCCCAGGACACCTGGAGAGTCGGCCGAAAGTTGACCGTAAGTTACGGGCTGCGCTGGGAGATTTACTTCCCCCAATATGTGAACGGCTCTGGTAATGGCGGCTTCCAGAACCTGAGCACAGGCGAGGTACTGATTGCCGGGCAAAACGGCGCGGACCTCAATGGGAACGTCAATACTGCTCTGACGCATTTTGCGCCACGGCTGGGAGTGGCCTACCAGGTCACACCGAAGACAGTTGTGCGTATGGGTTACGGAAGGTCGTTTGACGTAGGCGTCTTCGGCGTGTCATTCGGGCACAACGTTACCCAGAACCTGCCGGTACTCGCTAATCAGTCATTGAATCCCGGCCAACCTTGGCAGTCCGTTTTCACCCTAGGGCAGGGCCCTCCGCCGCTCAATCCGTCCACGATTCTGGCGGCGCAGCCGAAGGGGCCCAATGGAAACCCAATCTTGCCCGATAAGATCAATCCCAATGTCTTGCCTCTGACCAGCGACAACACCATGAGACTGCCCACCGTAGATGCCTGGAACCTCACGGTGGAGCGACTGCTCACTCCCACACTTGCCGTTTCTGTTGCATATGTTGGAAACAAGGGCGAGCACGTAACTCCTGGAGGCACGAATTACAACATCAACCAGCCAACCGTCGTGGGTTTCGGAACTCTCAGCACTAACCAGCGCAGGTTTTTCTTTACCAAACCTTGCCCGACATGTCCGTCCGGACAGCTTGGCTGGACTCAGTCCATAAAATATTTCAGCGACGACGCCAGCGTAAAATTCAATTCCCTGCAGCTTCGCGCGGAAAAACGCTTCTCGAAAGGCATGAGCTTTCAGGGAAATTACACTTGGGGCAGCGCCTTCGATTTCGAGAACAGCTATTTCTTCTGGGATCCTAGTGTCGGGTATGGCCGGGCGGATGGTGTACGCCTCCACGTTTTTAACCTGAACCATGCGTATGAACTTCCGTTTGGCCGAGGGCGCACCTTCTTTCGTAACGTTTCGCGACCTGTGGATTATGTGATTGCGGGCTGGCAGCTCGCCGGAATTTGGACATGGCAATCCGGCCTGCCGTTCACGCCCTCTTATCTCGACTGTGGTTCTGATAGAGACACGGGGCCGTGCCGCCCCACTCTGGTAGGTGATGCCCACGTTTCAGATCCCGGGCGCCTCGGATGGTTCGCAACTGCGACGCCCGGAGCTGCGTCAGGCTGCACGACCTCAACGATGCGGTTAGACGCCAATGGCTGCACGCGTGGTCCCTGGAGTCGACCGCAACGCGGAACATTCGGAACTGTGGCTCGCAATTCGTTTTTCGGACCCCACTTCTTCAATGCCGACGCCTCCTTAAGCAAGCGTTTCGCAATAACCGAAACCCTCAGGGGGCAATTCCGAGCGGAGTTATTCAATGTTTTCAATCACGTGAATCTTGGACAGCCAAACACGCTTGTGGACTCGCCGTCAGGTGGCAAGATCACGGGCCTTGCCGCGCTGGCTCAAATGAGGAGATGGCAGTTCGGTTTGCGATTTGACTTTTAGAGTCGGGCGTAGAAGAGTAGGCGGAGATCGTGTTTGCGGCAGCGTTCCGCCGGTGCTATTCCTTCGGTGGATGGTAGCCGAGCCGCCCGTTCATCTCCCCTGCCGCCAACTGGCGGACGCATAGCTTGGCCAGGTCGTCGTAGTCGCAATGATAGATTTTCCATATCGGCATATTCTCCCTCGCCAAAACTTCATCCGCGACGAAGATCGGCACGATTCTCGGCCGTGAAGAAGTGAATACGATTAGGTACAACTCCCCAGATCCGTGATTTACTTATTAACTTGGCGAAACTTGACGCATAACTTAACTTAGAAATCCGGCGTTGTGGCTGGTAAAAATGGTGCCGGCGGGGGAATCGAACTAATCAAGTCCGTTGAAAACAATCAACTTATTGAAAAATCCGGACGCTCAAAACGCACCATACCGTAGAATTGCGGCCAACTGGAACGTATCTGGAACGTGGGATCTGTTCGCTTTATATTCGCAATGTCCCCCTAGATTTTACCGATAAAAATTCCCCTTGACAACGCGCGACGTCCCACAGGTATAGTTCGGAGCACAAATTTAATCGTCCCGATTCAAATCTGGGATACACGGATGAGAAAGGAATTCGCGGAAAATGGACGAGAGGACTGCATATATTGTTGCGGATGCGAACTAAATGAAGATACGCGATTTCACAAACGCCCAAGTGGCCTCGAGCCAAACGGCTCGCGACATCAATCGGGGTGTAGTCCTCAATCTGATCCGGCGGCAACAACCGATTTCACGCGCGGATCTCGCACGCGTTTCCGGCCTGCAAAGAAGCACGGTCTCGCAAATCATCGAGCAGCTCATTCGCGAAGACTGGGTAGTGGACGGACCAACGGGGCGGTTGCCGCGCGGGCGGCGGCCCACGTTCATTCGCCTGAACGAGCGAAGGGCAATCCTTGCTGCCGACCTCCGCCCAACGCAAACCACCGTTGGCGTTGCCGATGTGAACGGCAAGTTTCTTTCGCAGGAGATTATGTCGACGACAAGCGGTCCGCAGGCAACTATAGGCGAACTGGCGGCTAGGATTCGCCGTTTGATGGACGCGCACCGGCACCTCGAATTCGAGGGCGTCGGAATCAGCTTACCCGGGCGATTTGATGAGAGCACGCAGCGCGTGGTCTTCGCCCCGAACCTCGGTTGGGCGGAATTCGATTTGAAGGGCCCGATCGAAAACGCTACAGGACTGCGCGTCGACTTGGAGAACGCGGCAAACGCGTGCGTGCTGGCGGAAGTGTGGTTTGGCCCGGGCGACAAGGTGCGCGATCTGGTGGTTGTGACGGTTTCAGAGGGCGTGGGGACAGGCATTTACACGAATCGCCAGTTAGCGCGCGGACTGAACGGAATGGCCGGCGAGTTCGGGCACGTCCCACTGGATCCGAACGGGCCACCTTGCAGCTGCGGAGGACGCGGCTGCTGGGAAGTCTATGCGTCAAACCGGGCTGCGCTGCGCTACTACCACGAATCGACGGCGGAAACAGAAGGACCTACTTTCCAGGACTTGCTTGCACTTGCGCAATCGGGAGACGCATTGGCGCTAAGTGCGTTGGACCGGATGGCTCATGCCATTGGCAAGGGGATGCGCATGATCGTAGCGGGACTGGCGCCCGAAGAGATTGTGCTTGTCGGTGAGTTTGCGCGTTTGTGGCAGCGACTCGGGCCGATCATCGAGGCTGAAGTCGCGGCGGCAGTTCTTATCGGGAAGCCGCCGCGCGTGAGACCGGCTGCGGAGCCGGGAATGGCGCGGTTGCGAGGGACTGTTGCTTTAGTGCTGCAAAAGCATTTTGGTCCTTCGCAACGCGGGAGCGACGAAGAGATTTTCGTGGAGCCGGGAAGAAGTGCGGATCTAGCAATTTAGAGCGAGTCGGGGCGGCATACGAATTCGACCGCGTGTTCACGTGGAAGGAGGGTGTCATGCCCAAAAGTGTGAGACTAAGCGCAACAAACTCGAAGAAGAGGATTTGCCGATGCGCTCGCTCCGCTGGAATTGTTCTTTTTTGCTTACTCCTGTGCAGTGCTTCGAGCCAGACCCAGGTTCTCTATGGTTCACTGACGGGAAACGTGAGCGATCCCTCGACTGCGGCAGTGCCCGGCGCGCACGTGGAGGCTTTGAACGTCGGCACGGGCGTCGTGCATCAAACTCTCACAAATGATCACGGCAGTTATTTTTTTGCGGCACTGCAACCGGGCACATACAAAATCACCATTGCAGCCACAAACTTTAGCACCACGATCACCGAGAATGTTCGGATCGATGCCAACAATGATCAACGCGTGGACATACAACTTCGATTGAGGCAACAGTCGGAAAGCGTGACAGTTAACGCCGCTCCGCCCGATCTCCAGACAGATCGTGCCGACGTGCATACGGATCTCAGTGCCAGAGAAATTGAGGACTTGCCGATCATTGGCTCCAATGGGCGGAACTTCCAGTCTGCCTACCGCATCATTCCGGGCGTTGGCTTCCTGGGAGAAAACAACTCAGCCGCAGGGAGCCCGCAGCGAGCGATGACCGCAAATGTTAATGGTCTCTCGATTAATAACAACAACACACGAATTGATGGAGCCGTAGACACGTATACTTGGCTTCCGGCGAACGTCGCCTATATCCCATCCGCGGACGCCATCGAAGCGGTAAATGTGACCACCAACAACTTTGACGCCGAACAGGGTTTGGCCGGTGGAGCGGCGGCAACCGTGACGATCAAGTCGGGCACAAACCAGTTTCACGGGAGCGCGTACGAGTACCACACAGACAATGCCCTGCGGACACGGAACTTCTTTAGGCCCGCTGCTGTACAGCCCGTGAAGCCAAAGAATATCTTCAATCAGTATGGCGGAACCTTTGGCGGCCCCATCAAGAAAGACAAACTCTTCTTCTTCGGTGCTTATGAGGGGACCAAAATCCGGACGGCTGGCGGAGCGTCACGGAGCATCGCGCCTCTTTCGATCCGGAGCGGTGATTTCTCGGCCCTTGTTCCCGCTGGAACCGACTGTAACGTCACCCACGCAGCAGGGTGCATTTACGACGCGAACACAGGAAATGCGAACGGGACCGGTCGCCGGGCATTTCCCGGGAACATCATTCCCGCCGATCGGCTTGATCCCGCGGCAGTGAAAATGGCCTCCCTACTTCCCACGCCCAATGTGGGAAACCCAAATAGCCCGACCAATATTACGAACAATTACATTCCGATCGGAGCACCTCAATACAATCTCAGCCGAGCGGACGTGAAGGTCAACTACATACCAAGTAAGAAGTCCACGATCTTCGGCAGGTACAGTATTTCGCCATCCTTTATCTTCGACCCGCCAGCGCTGGTTGGTGCCGGAGGAGACGCCACCGGTGGCGGCCAGCAGGGCAACGCATTCAGCAGGACGCAAAGCATCGGACTCGGCGGTACGTATCAACTGACCACAAACATCCTATGGGATGTGAATGCGGGGTATACGCGGCTGCGCCTCAACGCCGAGGATACGGACATCGGCACCAATTTCGGTCTCGATACACTACACATCCCTGGCACCAACGGAACCAGCCGCGAGTACGGAGGCATACCAGCATTCCAGATCTCAGGTTGGGCGAATCTCGGCAACGCGAACACTGGCAACCCGTTCGTATTCCGCGACAATCAGTACGTTGCCAATTCCAACGTAAGCTGGGTGAAAGGGCGCCACGATCTGCGGTTCGGCTTGGAGTATTATCACAGCGGGATTAACCACTTTCAGCCGCAGGGCGGTACCTTTGGTACGCCGCGCGGCACCTTTGGGTTCGACGGGAGCGTCACCGCGCTGAACGGCGGAGCAGCGGCCAATGGGTACAACAGCTTTGCTCAATTCTTGCTGGGGCTTCCCCAGAGGGATGGCAAAGTCGTTCAGAACATAATCCCGAACGCGCTCCGCTTCACTACGTGGGCCTGGTATGCGCGGGACCGCTGGCAAATGACTCCCAAACTAACCTTCACCTATGGCGTGCGATGGGAATACTACCCCTTTGCGAAGAGCAACCATACCGGCGCGAAATTCTTTGACCCGGCGACGGGAAACGTCTTGATCGGCGGCGTTGGCTCTGTGCCAGAAGATGATGGCGTTGATGTGGGACACGGAATGTTGGCTCCGCGTCTCGGGCTCGCCTACCGTCTTTCGAACAAGACCGTAATTCGGGCAGGCTACGGGATTAGCGTGGATCCGAATAACTTCCGAGCCTTGCGCGATACTTACCCCAATATCACCAACATGGACTACCAGGCGGGCGCACTCTTTGGTAACAGCAAGTTTGCGCCGTCAACAAGTCTTACGGGAACCGATGCAACACTTACTCCGTACCCGGGTCTTACGACGGGTATTGTCCTGATACCCTTCACGGGCTTTGGCAATGGCGTTGTCCGCCTTCCCAACAATGTCGGTACCACGACGGTGGCAAACCCCTTCCACCGCGGGTACGCGGAGTCATATAACCTGATGGTGCAGCGCGAGTTCTTCGGCTGGGTGGGTGAGGCTGGCTACGTTGGCACCCGCGGAATTCGCATCCCCCTCGGCCTAAATATTAATCCTTCTCCCGTGGGTGGGGGCGCTCAGGGGCGACTGCTGAATGCAAATCCCAATGCCTGTCCTAACGATGCAACTACGCCCTGTTGGGGTGACATCAATGCCGTGACGCCTTTCAAGGTGACCTACTACGATTCATTACAAACCAGGCTCACGCGTCGATTGAGTGGCGGAGCGGAACTTGGTTTTGTTTATACATTCTCCAAAGCGATCGATTACGGCGAAAATGAGGGAGCCGTGTTCCATCCATTCCCAGCCAATTGGGGAGACAACAAGGCTCTTGCTGGTTTTGACCGCAAGCACAATTTCCAGGCCTACGGCGTATATGAGTTGCCGTTCGGTCACACCAAGCGTTGGGCGCAGCGCGGCATTGCCAACATACTCGCTGGCGGCTGGCAGTTGAACTGGATCATGAGCATCTACAGCGGCGTCCCCCTGACCATCACGAGCAACGTAAACTCATCCAATGCTCTGGGAAGCACAAACACTCCGGACCTGGTCGGCCCGATTGTCATTCTCGGACATGTCGCAGCCCTCAATCCTATAACCGGTGCAGTACAAACGTGTGCCGCTACGGACGACACCTGTCAGTATTTCCGGCCGAGTTCGTTCGCACAAGTCCAGGCGGGGCAAACGCGCTACGGCACGGCGGGACGCAACATCTTGCGTGGACCTGGCTTCTTTAACCTGGATACTGGCCTGTTGCGAAACTTCCGGATCACGGAGCGTATGAACTTCCAGTTCCGTGCGAACGCCTTCTCCGTGACGAACACACCGAATTTCGGCAATCCGCAAACGAATATCTCGCAGCCAAACTTTGGGGTCATCACAGGAACAGCGAGTGGACCACAGTTCTCCAGCGAGGCGGGCAATCTCAGCGGCCAGCGCACGTTCTGGTTTGGCGGAAGGCTAAAGTTTTGATCGGAGAAAGGGTTGCCTTCGCAAACGAGGGCTTCTTTCGTTCCGCGGCGAGATGGGCAGAGTCTGAATTTCGTCGACCGACACTTTGGCCGGTTCTTTGATCTTGAGGTGAACTTAGTGGACTCAACTGGCAGCTCAGACCCTGACTATCCCGGCCGGCGCGTGAGCTGGGGCAGGCTCGCAAATGTGCGTCGCCACCAGGCGTCGGGCCGCACGAACTTCACCCGCAAGATGACTCTCCTGCTGTTTTTCTATCTTTTTATTCTGGCGCCCGGCGCTTTTCCGATCGGCCAGCAGCGCTATGTCGAGAGCGTTCGGCGCAAAGGCAGCTTCCCCATCGTAAACCGCGGCGCTATCGCAAAGATTTGTGTCGACGCGAACGATTACCCTGGGGTCGTGCGCGCCGCGAATGACCTGAGAGACGACATAGAGCGCGTCACTGGTCGTGCTCCAACCGTAACGCACAATCACAAGTGCGCCGCCCCGAACGTTCTCCTTATCGGCACTGTCGGCAAAAGTGAGATCCTCGACCAGCTCGCCCGCGAATCGAAGATTGACTTCACGTCAATTTCCGGTAAATGGGAGTCTTTTCTCACGCAAGTGGTTCCGCGACCTCTAGCAGGAATCAACCAAGCCCTCGTCGTTGCGGGAAGCGATAAGCGTGGCACGATCTACGGAATCTACGAGCTTTCGGACCAGATCGGAGTATCCCCCTGGTACTGGTGGGCCGACGTTCCCACTCATCACCGGGAAGCGCTTTACGTGAAGCCTGGGGTTTACATTCAGGGTCCCCCGGCGGTCAAATACCGTGGGATTTTCTTGAATGATGAAGCGCCCTCCCTTACCGGCTGGGTGAAAGAAAAGTATGGCGATTTCAATCATCAGTTTTACGAGAAGGTGTTCGAGCTGATCCTTCGTCTCAAAGGCAATTACCTGTGGCCGGCGATGTGGAACAACGCATTCAACGAGGACGACCCATGGAACCCCAAGCTGGCGGATGAGTTCGGAATTGTGATGGGCACTTCCCACCATGAACCGATGTTGCGCGCCCAGCAGGAGTGGAAACGCCACGGAAAGGGCTCTTGGGATTACTCGAAGAACGCTGACGCCCTACGCAAGTTTTGGGATCAGGGCATCGAGCGCAACAAAAACTATGAAAGCATCGTCACGTTGGGCATGCGCGGTGACGGCGATCTCCCCATGTCGCAGAACGCCAACATCGAGTTACTGGAAAAGATCGTGGCCGACCAGCGCAAAACAATCGCGGAGCGTGTAAATCCAGATGTATCGAGAGTGCCTCAAGATTGGGCCCTCTACAAAGAAGTTCAGGAGTACTACGAGAAAGGTATGCGTGTGCCGGAGGACGTGACTCTGCTGTGGTGCGACGACAACTGGGGAAACATCCGCCGGTTACCAACGGCGGAGGAGCGCAAGCGCAACGGAGGCGCTGGGATCTACTATCACTTTGACTACGTGGGCGACCCGCGCTCCTACAAATGGCTGAACACGGTTCCAATCGCCAAAGTGTGGGAGCAGATGAACCTCGCTTATCGCTACGGTGCCGATCGGATCTGGATCGTGAACGTTGGTGACTTGAAACCCATGGAATTCCCCATCGACTTTTTTTTGAACATGGCTTGGAATCCCGAGGAGTGGCCCAAAGAAAAAATTAGCGAATTCACCAGACTTTGGGCGGAGCGGCAATTTGGGCCGGAGTACGCGTCAGATATTGCAGACATTCTTGCAAAGTACACGAAATACAATGGCAGGCGCAAACCCGAACTCCTTGAGCCGGAAACCTACAGCCTTGTGGACTACCAGGAGACGGACCGGGTTTTCGCCGAGTGGAAATCGGTGGTCGACGAAGCGGAAACGATCATTCGCAAACTGCCTGAGAACCAGCGCGACGCTTTCTTCGAGCTCGTTCTCTATCCGGCAAAGGCGTCTGCGATCGTTACCGAGCTTTACATCACCGTGGGCAGAAACCATCTCTATGCGAAGCAGGGTCGCGCGAGCGCGAATGATTTGGCCGGAGAAGCAAAGCGACTATTTCAAGCCGATGCCGATCTTTCTTCCTTCTACAACCATGCGCTCGCCCACCGTAAGTGGAATCATATGATGGACCAAACGCACATCGGCTACACGTATTGGAACCAACCGCCAGTGAATACGATGCCAAAGATTGAGCAAATCGAGATTTCCGCGGCGCCACAGATGGGTGTGGCCGTGGAAGGTTCGTCGTTGGCCTGGCCCGGCGCGACCGAAGAGCCGACCCTGCCGCTGGTCGATGCCTTCAATCAGCAGCGCTGTTACATCGACGTGTTTAATCGGGGGCGCGCCCCGTTTGAGTTCTCGGCAGTGTCGGGAGCCCCCTGGATTGTGCTGAGCGCATCGCGCGGAACAATTGAGAAGGAACAGCGCGTGTGGGTGAACGTGGACTGGAGCAAAGTTCCCGAGGGGACCGCGAGCGGCTCTGTGACAATCTCGGGAGCCGGTGTGCGGGACATCGTTGTCAAGATGAATGCATTTCGTCCTCACGGACTGACAAAGGATGCGCTCGACGGTTTTGTCGAAGGTGAGGGATACGTCTCCATGGAAGCGGCGCATTACACCAAGAAAGTGGATGGAGTCTCAGCGCAGTGGGAAAAGATCGATGACCTTGGACGGACTCTTTCGTCCATGTCAGTGTTTCCTGTCACGGCAGAGAGTGTCAACCCGCCGCAGAATTCTCCTTGCCTTGAATACAAGATGTACCTCTTCGATTCCGGCACAGCAGAGGTGGAGGCGATCCTCGCTCCCACTTTGAACTTCGTGCCGGGCCGTGGCCTCCGCTACGCAATATCGTTTGACGACCAGCCACCAGAGATCGTGGATGCGCTCGCCCAGAAATCTCGCGAAGACTGGGAAACATCGGTGAAGGACAGCGTCCGTAAGGTGACCTCCCGACATATCGTAACGGAATCTGGCTATCACACTCTTAAGTTCTGGATGGTGGATCCCGGCATTGTACTGCAGAAGCTCATTGTACATTTTGGTGGCGCAAAACCAAGCTATCTCGGCCCTCCCGAGAGCTATCAGCACCATCGTTCGAGTGGCCAAACGTGAGCCGTCGTTCCCGTAATTTCTGCCTAAAATGGAGCGTGGAAAAATGGTGCCGGCGGGGGGAATCGGAACATTCACGGTTGTTGAAAACACGTAAGTTATTGATTTTTCGAGACGCCAAAAACGCAGAATAAGGAGAAATTGTACCCAACTGGAACGTATCTGGAACGCGGGATTCTCGCCCCATGGGAGGCAGGGCGCCCTCCGTTTACAACCCCTCGGCGGACGATCCCCTGCCTAGAGCCTCAACTTGGGCGTAATTTATTGCGATTCACTTGCGGTGTTATAACCCCATCGGTAACTCTTATGTGGCGGACTGAGCTGGTAGAAAAGCTGCAAGTAGAACCTGCTTTTCTCCGTTGCGCCGCAAAAACAGCTAGCGAACTTCAAAATAGAATATATCCACCACTAAGTTGGTCCTGCGGTTCAGCAGAACAATGTGTCCCCCAATCAGCACGTGCGCGCAATCAGGAGGTGAGGTGGGTAAGGTTTTGGCCCTGCCGCCGTTTCAGCAGGCCAGTGTTGCCTGGCGACAGAGATCTGTAATGCTGCTTTAAGATTCTACCTAGAATCAGCGCAAGAGCACTTTTTCAATGGGGAGATGAACATTGGGGAGGCGACAATTGCGCGGGCAAGGGCGTGTGCGTCAAGAGGCTGCGGCACGTCAATCATAGCCGCAGGTCGAAGTTTACTATTTGGCGTCTCATCCGACGTTCCGAATTGGTTATCGTTGAAAGGTCCTAGAAACTGAGAAGGGGCAATTGGAGCCAAAACCGTGCTCGTTGGTGGCGAAACGGAGTTATCCGCGACTTCCCGTGATATGCATGTCTTGCTGAAGAAACTATCGTGATTGCGAGACCAGGCTTTCTTCTGTCGAAACGGGCCAAAGGCTTTACAGATGAATGAAACAAAACAAACCCGGCTTGTTGCCTTTACGCTTGATCACCAGCGATATGCAGTGAATCTCTCTGCCGTAGAAAGGATTGTCCCTGCAGCCGAAGTGACGCCTCTCCCGCAAGCACCAGGGATTGTTCTCGGAGTGATCAACGTACAAGGTCGGATCCTCCCGGTTTTCGACATCCGCAGGCGGTTTGGCTTGCCGGAACACGACATGGATCTAAACGACAAGCTGATCATTGCCAATACCCCAGGGCGGACGGTTGTTCTTGTCGTGGATTCAGCCACCGGCGTCATCGAGAGGGCGGAGCACGAAGTGACTGCGGCCGAGAACATACTTCCCAACATGAAACATGTTGAAGGCGCAGCGCAACTCGAGGACGGAATTGTGCTCATTCACGATCTCGACCGTTTCCTTTCTCTTGAAGAAGAAAGATCACTGACCGAGGCAATTAGCAGAATGTGAGCAGCGAATAGTGCCCACAA
>WNFG01000158.1_pt1 | contig 57148 bp, 52 predicted proteins | sample 5400431 | NCBI WGS metagenome assembly WNFG01 (sample SAMN13153346, study PRJNA577476) | soil metagenome | isolation source: 120 cm saprolite under Douglas fir tree site 2 hole 3 replicate 2 | place: USA:California | collected 2015-04-18
TTGCCATTGCCGTAGAGAATGCGTGTGGCTTTGGGGAAATTCGAGAGCTGAAAGAGAAGCTGGCCCAGGAAAAGCTCTATCTCGAAGATGAAATCCGCAGCGAAATGAATTTCGCGCAAATCGTCGGAAAAAGCGCACCCCTACGCCGTGTGCTGAAGCAGGTGGAGACGGTCGCTCCGACGGACTCGACGGTGCTCATTTATGGAGATACGGGTACAGGAAAAGAACTCATTGCGCGAGCCATTCATGATCTAAGCCCACGGCGCTCGAAGCCTTTCGTCAAGCTCAACTGCGCGGCCATTCCGATAGGCTTGCTGGAAAGTGAGCTGTTCGGACATGAAAAAGGCGCATTCACAGGAGCAATCGCGCAACGCATTGGCCGCTTCGAAGTCGCCAATGGCGGCACCATTTTTCTGGACGAAATAGGAGAAGTTCCTCTTGAATTGCAGACCAAACTGCTCCGCGTGCTGCAGGAGAGGGAGTTCGAGCGGCTGGGAAGCTCGCGCACGCTGCGAACCGATGCACGTTTGATTGCCGCTACGAACCGAGATTTGGAAACGATGGTAAGCGAGCAGAAGTTCCGATCCGATCTCTTCTTTCGCTTGAATGTTTTTCCGGTCCACGTGCCGCCCTTGCGAGAACGCCAGGGGGATATTCCGCTCTTGGTGCGGCACTTCACGCAGCAGTTTTCCCGCCGCATGAGCAGAGTCATTGAAACGATTCCGTCCGCGGCAATGGATGCCCTGGCCCGGTATCATTGGCCGGGGAACATACGGGAACTTCAGAATGTGATCGAGCGCGCCGTAATTATCTCGACGGGCCCTGCCCTAAATATCGACGTTAGCGATCTTAACTTTTCAAAGGCCGACCTTCCGGCAAAAAAAACCGCTTCTCCGAAATCAATAAATGGCGCACTTCACAGCGTTCTGGAGGAAACGGAACGCCAAGAGATTCTTAAGGCTCTCAAGGAATCCAATTGGGTTGTGTCCGGCCCGAACGGCGCAGCGGCACATCTTGCCATGAAGCGATCCACACTGCAGTTGAGAATGCAAAAACTCGGACTTACGCGCGGCTCTGCTTAGCCGCGGCACGCGTCTTTGCCATACTCCTTTTGAAATGCTTTCGTCCTAATCACGGTTCCTCTTTCGTGTGCCAGAAAACTGGCAGCCTGCCATCTTGCTGGCACTGGCACGCTGGCATCTTGATCTAAAGAGCGGTCTTTCGGCTCGCCATCCCAATCCAAATCAATAACTTCCGTGGCCGCCACAATCTTCCGCGTTTTGGCCTCCGCGATGCATTTCTCCTGAGCGTGAGGCCTTTGCCATGAATGGAATGCGAAGCCTGAGCCCAGCGACAGATTCTCAATCGCGGTTCTCCAGAAAACGCTCTCGTACTTCCGTTCTGGCCCAGCAAGATTCAAGCGATCTCACCGCTCGTAGACCGCTTGATGAGGTTGATTGAAGGATCCCAGTGTGTTCCGGGAGAGGAGTTTGATGTCGAGTTGGCTCTCCGAGAAGCGCTGGAAAATGCAGTCGTCCACGGCAACCAGGAAGATCCAGACGCACAAGTACACGTCCGCTGCCGCTGCCAGCCCGACAAGGAAATATCAATCGTCGTGACGGATGAGGGAAAGGGATTCGACTTCGAAAAGACAGTCGGTAACGGCATCACAACGGATCTCGATTCCGAACACGGGCGCGGCATCCAGCTGATGAAAGCGTACATGGACGGCGTGCACTTTGAACGACACGGGTCGGAAGTCCATATGCGCAAGCGAGCGCGAAATACTTCACGTTCGTAAAGCTAAGGGGATTGCGGAAGCGTTCGAACTTGAAGGGGCAACCGGTTGGTGGTCGAAGGAACACCTCCAGTGGACGAAACACGAGTTATGGGAATGCTACGAATTACGATCGCCGAAACGCTTTCCGAGCAAAGGTGGACGCTCGAAGGCCGGCTCGTTCAGCCGTGGATCGCGGAGCTGAAGTCCAGCTGGGCAAGAACGGAGACCGCTCGCCGGGAACGCAAGTGCGTGGTGGATCTCACGGGCGTGACCTTCATCGATAAGAGCGGGGAGAAGGCGCTCGCCGAGTTGTTCAAGCAAGGCGCGGAACTCATCGCGACCGGTATTTACACCCGGCACGTCGTTCACAACATCGAGAGGAAAAAGTCGAATCGTCAGCTGTGAGGAATTACCAGTTGCAATTGCCTGAGAGGAGCAACCGCATGCACGCGCAAAACTTGAAAAACCGTAACAGGAGAGGAACGGGCTGGGCGGGCCAACGACTCACAATCGCAAGAGAGGAATATGCGTTTCTGGCCGCTGCAAAACGTGGAGATTCGGCCGCGTTCGAGACGCTCTGCAAACAGTCCGCCACCACGGTCTTCCACGTGGCACGGCGAATAATGCGAAATACCGAGGACGCGGAAGATGTGGTCCAGGAGTCATTTCAACAGGCATTTATCCATCTCAAGAGCTTCAACGGCAACTCCCGATTTTCGACGTGGCTGTCCCGCATTGCCATCAACGCCGCCCTGATGAAACTGCGCAAGAAGCACCGCCTGTTGGATGTGTCACTGGATGAATCGGCCGAAACCGAAGAGCCGTCAGCCCGGATTGAAGTCGAAGACCAAGGCCCGAATCCCGAACAACTCTATGCACAAAAGGAACGGGAACGGATTCTCTCCGAGGCCATGAATGAGTTAACGCCAGGAATGCGGAAAGCAATCGAGCTGCGTGAACTTGGCGAGCGATCGACCGAAGAGACGGCCCGAATCATGGGAATTTCGGCTGCCGCGGTAAAGGCGCGAGTGTTTCATGGGCGAAGGAAATTGCGCGAGAGATTGAAGCACTTTGTCGGATCAGCTTGGACGTACGGAAGGGACGCTTCGCGAACGATCGGTAACACGACACATCTCTCGCAAGATCAGGTCGCCTGGAATGAGTGCGGTTAAAGCGAGGACGAAGGGAGGCCCTCATGATGACGTTTCTGTTTGTCGCTGTATTGGCGATCTTGGGATTTCTGTGTTTCACCGGCCCGGACGGTCCTATTGGCCCAAGGCATCGTCACTGAATCGTGGCTCGGACGTATCAGGGGTTCGCGGAGATCGAATGCTAATTCAGCCTGCGAAGGAAAGGAGTCGAATATGAAGTCAAAAGACAAGACAACTGGGACGTTGGAGCTTCACGCAAACACCCTTCCGTCTCATACAAACGATATTTCTGAAAACCGCGCACCAAATCACGACGAGATCAGGCGCCGCGCTTACGAAATCTATTTAAAGCGCGGCGGCCTCCCAGGTCAAGAGCTTGAGGACTGGCTCCAGGCAGAGCGCAAAATCGAAAGTGCGACGCACTTTATGCGAGCCACGATAGGAGAAAAGCACAGACCGTGACATTTCACACTCAAAAAAGCGACCTTTTATCTGCCAGCCGAATGACCCTCCCGCCATCGCTCACACATGGGAACTCCACTTTGCCAACACTCATCTTAGTGCTGGCCCTCGGTATTTTTGCCTCAGGGTGCAACAAGGGTCAGGCAGCAGCCGCGATGCCAGTACCGGAGGTCGAAGTGGCCACGGTAGAAACGCGCGACGTCCCCGTGTATGGCGAATGGGTGGCGACTTTGGACGGTTATGTCAACGCCGAGATCCGACCCCAAGTCTCAGGCTACATCACCAAGCAAAACTACACAGAAGGTTCGCTTGTTCGCAAAGGCCAAGTGCTGTTCGAAATAGATCCGAGGCCCTTTCAGGCAACGCTCGATCGAGCCAAAGGCGACCTTGCGCAAGCGCAAGCGCAGCTTGGCAAAAGCACCCTTGATGTGGAGCGCGACACGCCACTCGCAGAGGCCCGGGCCATCGCAAAGAGCCAATTAGATAACGAGGTTCAAGCCAAGCTTGGCGCCCAGGCGGCCGTCGAATCGGCTAAGGCGGCGGTGGAGCAGGCGGAACTCAACCTGGAGTGGACCAGAGTCACCTCGCTGGTAGATGGCATCGCGGGAATTGCACAAGTCCAGATGGGCAACTTGGTCGGACCCAGCTCTATTTTGACTTCGGTTTCCCAAGTGGATCCCGTCAAAGCTTTTTTCCCGATTACCGAACACGAGTATCTCCTCGCGCAAAGCAAAGGTAATACCAGTTCCGGCAAGCACTCCATCAGTTTTTTCGGAAACTCGCTCCAACTGATCCTGACCGACGGCAGTACCTACGCGCAAAAAGGCAGAATCCTGCTAGCCGACCGGCAAGTGGATCCCGGCACCGGCACGATTCGCATCGTCGCCGCCTTTCCTAATCCCGGCAACGTTCTGCGCCCCGGCCAGTACGGACGTGTGCGCGTCGAAACCAGCATGAAAAAGGCCGCTCTGCTGTTGCCGCAAAGCGCCGTTTTGCATTTGCAGGGAGGCTATCAGGTGGCGGTTGTTGGCAGCGATCACAAAGTGAGTATGCGCGCCGTGAAGCCCGGCGCAACGGCCGGGACCATGTGGGTGATTGACGAGGGCCTCAAGCCGGGTGAGCAGGTTGTAGTCGAGGGACTGCAGCAAATCCGCGAAGGAACTCTCATCACGCCCAAGCCCGTGCGCCTTTCCAGGGAAGGAAACTGAACGATGTCGAAATTCTTCATCAATCGTCCGATCGTGGCGATGGTCATCGCCATCCTCATGGTGATCGTGGGCGCGGTCACCATCGCGACCCTGCCCGTGGCCCAATTTCCCAACATCGTTCCACCGGAAATTCAGCTGCAAGCTTCCTATGTCGGGGCCGACGCGCAGGCCCTGGAGCAATCCGTCGCCACGCCTATCGAACAGCAAGTCAATGGCGTGGACAACATGAATTACATGTATTCCCTGAACGCCACCGCCAACTCGCAAACCACCATGGTCGTGAACTTCGACCTGAAGACGGACCCGAACACCGATCTCATTCTCACGCAGTCGCGCCAGCAACTAGCTGCCGGTCAGCTTCCGCCTGAGGTTAGCACCTACGGGGTCACCATCAGAAAGTCCGTGACCGCTCCGCTGATGCTGGTCGGCCTGTTTTCCCCGAAGGGCACTTTCGATACAAAGTTCCTCGGCAACTACGCGTACATCAACCTCAACGACCCGATCGCCCGCTTGTATGGCGTAGGCCAGACGCAGGTTTTCGGGGCCGGGCAGTATGCGATGAGGCTCTGGGTGCAGCCTGACAAACTGGCGAAGCTGGGCATCACGGTTACGGACATCGTCAATGCCGTGCAGGCACAGAACAAGGTCAATCCTGCCGGTCAGGTGGGGGGTGAACCGGCTGCCCCGAGCCAACAATTCACCTATTCCGTGCTTGCGCAAGGCCGCTTGTCGTCCCCGGAGCAATTCGAAAACGTCATCGTCCGCGAGACACTGGATGGCGGAACCGTTCGTGTGAAAGATGTAGCTCGCGTCGAGCTTGGCGCGCAGGACTACAGCATTGTCAGCCGCTTAAACGGCAAGTCCGCCATCGTCATCCCTGTCTATCAGTTGCCCGGCTCCAATGCGGTCCAAACGGCTGCAGGCGTCCGAAAACTGATGGCCGAGATGAAGCAGAGCTTCCCGCAAGATATGGATTACGCCATATCGCTTGACCAGACGTTAGCGGTTACAGAAGGCATGAAAGAGATAATTGAAACTCTCTTGATTGCAATCGCGCTCGTCATCCTAGTCGTTTATCTCTTTCTGCAGGACTGGCGCGCTACGCTGATCCCGCTTCTTGCCGTGCCCGTCTCGCTCGTCGGTACGTTTGCTCTCTTCCCGCTGTTCGGCTTCTCCATCAATACGCTTTCCATGTTCGGACTGGTGCTCGCCGTCGGACTGGTTGTGGATGATGCCATCGTCGTCGTCGAAGGCGTGCAGCGCCACATCGAGGAGGGTCTTGCTCCTAAGGACGCAGCTCGAAAAGCCATGCAAGAGCTCTCCGGCCCAGTCATCGGTATCGCGCTGGTACTGTCTGCCGTATTCGTGCCCACAGCTTTTATCCCCGGAATCACAGGACGCCTCTACCAGCAATTTGCCGTGACCATCGCGATTTCGGTTCTTCTCTCGGCTTTCAACGCGCTCACACTCAGCCCGGCACTTGCGGCTCTGCTGCTTCGTCCCAAGAAACAGAGCCGAGGATTGCTCACCCGATTTTTCGATTGGTTCAACCGCGTGTTCGGACGTGCCACGGAGGGGTATGTCCGCTTATCTGGCGGGCTGATCCGCAAAAGCGCCGTTGCAGTAGTGGCGCTGGCGGTCCTGGGCATTGCGGCTGTTTTTTTTGGCAGCCGATTGCCTTCGAGTTTCCTGCCCGATGAAGATCAGGGCTATGTCTACGTGAATATGCAACTTCCAAATGCTGCTTCGCTGGCGCGCACGAGCGCGGCGGCTAATCAGGTGGAGCAGATTCTCGCCGATACGCCCGGCGTCCAATACACCACCAGCGTAGTCGGCTTCAGCCTGCTCAGTTTTGTCAGGACCAGTTACAGCGCCTTCTTTTTCGTCACTTTGAAACCATGGAGTAATCGCGAAACAAGAGCGGAACAGTACCAGGAAATTAAGCAGCGCTTGAACCAGCAGCTCAGCAAACTGCCGCAAGGAACGGCTTTCAGCTTCTCGCCCCCGGCAATCCCTGGAGTCGGTACTTCCGGCGGATTTCAGTTCGTGCTCGAAGACCGTGCCGGTCGGGACGTCCCTTTTCTGACCGCCAACCTCGACAAGTTCATGGCCGCCGCTCGCAAGCGCCCCGAAATAGGCTCGATCAGCACGACGTTTCTGCCGAGCGTGCCGCAAAAGTTCTTGGAGGTCAATCGGGAGAAAGTGCTGAAACAAGGTGTGGCCGTCAGCGACGTTTACCAAACCATTCAGACTTTCATGGGCGGGCTATTCATCAACTACTTCAACGATTTCGGCCGCACCTGGCAAGTGTACCTGGAGGCCGAAGCGCCTTACCGCTCGAACATGGAGAATCTCGGGCAGTTCTACGTGCGCAACAGCGCCGGCCAGAGGGTACCTCTTTCCGCCCTGACGAATTTTGAGTCGCGTTCCGGCCCCGAATTCACGATGCGCTACAACGAGTATCGCTCAGCGCAAATCAACGGCAGCGCCGCGCCGGGCTATAGCTCCGACCAGGCGACAGCGGCGCTCGAAGAGGTCTTCAAGCAGACCATGCCCCGCGAAATGGGCTTCGATTACATGGGCATGTCCTATCAAGAGCAAAAGGCACGACAGGGGGTCCCGGCCTGGGCCATCTTTGGATTGTCGCTGCTGTTTGTTTTTCTGATTCTGGCGGCGTTGTACGAAAGCTGGTCGCTGCCATTCAGCGTGTTGCTGAGCACGCCGGTCGCAGTGTTCGGCGCCTTCGCGGTGTTGTGGCTGCGTCGTGTTGTGCTTAGTGCTTTCTATCCGGCTTACATGGTGCAAATCGAGAGCGATGTGTACTCGCAAATCGGGTTGGTGATGCTGATCGGTCTGGCCGCAAAGAACGCGATCCTTATCGTTGAGTTCGCCAAGGAGGAGTACGAGAAGGGAAAACCTCTGGTTGATGCTGCGCTCGAAGGGGCAAGGCTCCGTTTGCGTCCGATTCTGATGACCTCCTTTGCGTTCATTCTCGGCTGCGTGCCGCTGTGGATAGCGACCGGCGCGGGATCGGTGGCTCGTCAGATCATGGGGACCACGGTAATCGGCGGCATGGCAGCCGCAACCGCCATTGCCATCTTCATCATTCCGGCGCTGTTCGTCCTGGTCGAGCGCCTGGCGCAACGCCGCGGTGCCGCGCTCAGTCCTTCTGTTCCGCAGCCGAGCCGATCGGAGGCAGATTAAGTGAGAAGACTGATCGCTGTTTCGCTAATTACGCTCCTCCTTTCGGGGTGCGCCGTGGGGCCCAACTATAAGAGACCGGGCGTAAATGTTCCCGGTACGTACCGTGGAGCCATTCCGCAAGAGGCTACCCAGCCTGTGGCGGAATCGCTTGGAGACCAAAAATGGTGGGAGGTTTTCGAGGACCAACAGCTCCAAGACCTGATCCACACGGCCCTCCAACAGAATTACGATGTTCGCATTGCGGCAACGCGAATCCTTGAAGCCCAGGCCCAGGTCGGCATCACTCGCGCCGACCAGTTGCCGACGATCAGCGGCGGAGTTGAGGCTGTCAACCAGCGCTCGGCGCGCACGAAGTTTTTTCCCGCGTTCGAGACGAGCTCAAACCAAGTCGATCTTTCACTGGCGTGGGAGCTTGATTTCTGGGGAAAGTATCGCCGAGCCACCGAGGCCGCGCGGGCAAATCTGTTGGCGACGCAATGGGCCCGTCAGGCTGTCATCAGCACACTCGTCAGCGACGTTGCCGCAGCTTATTTCCAGCTTCGTGAGCTCGACTTGGAACTTGAAATCTCGCGACGAACTCTGGCTTCGCGCCGCGACTCGCTGCGGCTCACGCAAACGTTGGCAAGCGGTGGGGCTACCTCCATGCTCGATGTCCGGCAAGCGGAGCAGTTGGTGTTCACCGCAGCCGAAACCATTCCCGCTCTGGAACGACGAATTGAGCAGCAGGAAAACTTCCTAAGCACTCTTCTCGGAAACAATCCCGGTCCGATCACACGTGGAATGAAGTTGACGGAGCAACCGCATGCGCCGGAAATTCCGGCAGGTCTACCCTCGAGCCTCTTGGAGCGGCGGCCCGACATTCGCCAGGCCGAAGCACAGTTGATCGCGGCCAACGCGCAAATTGGAGTAGCGAAGGCAGCGTACTTCCCGCAAATCAACTTGACCGCGAGCGGCGGATATCAGAGTTCAGCGCTTACAAGCCTGTTCACGGGTCCAGCCGGGTTGTGGAGTTTCGGAGGCTCTCTGGCGCAGCCCATCTTTACCGGGGGAAGAATTCGCTCCAATGTAAAGTTCACGGAGGCGCGGCAACAGGAAGCAGCGCTGGTTTATCAGCAGACCATTCAGCAGGCTTTTCGCGGAGTTTCGGACGCGCTAGTGGAATATCGGAAAGACAGGGAGTTTCGCGAGCAGCAGGACCAACTCACATTTTCCGCTCAAGATGCGGCGCGGCTTTCAGAGACGCGCTATCGAGGCGGCGCCACAAGCTACTTGGAGGTGCTGACAAACGAAACTAACTATTTTGATGCTGAGTTGGGACTCGCTCAGGCTCAGTTGAATGAGCTCCTGGGTCTGGTTCGCATTTACAGAAACCTCGGTGGAGGCTGGCAGGAACAATGAGTACCCCGAACCAAGAGCCCATGGCCCGGCCCGTTCGGATTTGCCGTACAGGTCCCCGACGAACTCATGGACAAAAAACTTTCAGCCGCGGTGAGGTGAGCCGATGATCTTTGTGCGCGAAGCTAGCGCTGCAGTCGTTCTGGTAACGCTTACGCTTTCGTTGCAGTGTGCTGGGATGGCCGCGCTGATTTCCTTTGCAAAACCTAGTTTGGCACCCGACGATCTCAGACTAGGGCCTCTCCGTTCCGCTCTGCTCATGCTGCGATTGATGACTGCGTTCATCGTCTTGCACATACTCGAGATTCTGCTTTGGGCGGCGTTTTATCGCTGGCTTTGTTTTCCGCTGTGGGAGTCCGCGTTTTACTTCTCGACAAGCAGTTATGCCACCGTTGGATATGGCGATATCGTTCTCCCGCAACTGTGGCGCACCTTAGGCCCGGTAGAAAGCATCATCGGCGTCCTGATGTGCGGGTTGTCCGCGAGCTTCCTGTTCGCCATCGTGAGCAGGCTAGTCGACCGTGAGACGCGGCTTTCAGGTGAACCTGCGAAACCCTACAGCGCTTGCATCGCGGGAGAAACGATCACAACCATCTGACACTGCGACAAAGAAGGAAACAGAATTCGGATGCTGTCTGTCTTACAGAAGTCACTGCGACCAGCGGCTGTCATGGATCGATCCGCAGCGACGATGGCGGGAGTGGACGTTCGCAATCCTAAGGCGCGCCGTCCGGCGTACTTCGCACCTTGCACGGCTTTCGGCTGCAAACTCAAAACGCCGCAGCTCAGGAATAATCTCCCCGGCAGTTGTCGGTAGGGAACCGAATACTTTTAGAGCCAAGTGCCTCCCCTAATATCCTCGTTCCATCCTTGATATATACAGGTGCGAGGGTAGGCCGGGGCCGCGAGGGGCGACTTGGTTAGAATGCGGAAATTCGCGTTCTCACAGAAGTGATTGATAAAGAGGGAGATACACAGCGGATGGGATTGGAGGGCAGCGTTCTAACCAACTGAACTACGTCCCCCAGCCGTGGAATTAACAACTTAGCTTAACCTTTCAAAGAAGCCCTTTGTAAGGTTTCTATACAGCGCACTATTTGCCTGGCTTGGCTGCGACAGCAGTTCTTGCCAGCAAAACCGATATCAGTGCGCTCATGCGAGATTCATACGAACACAGATGCCTGCAGGGGGCGAAGTAGAGTCCGACGAATCTCTGCAACTCACACGCTAGCATGGAAAAAGGCGAGCGAGCGGAGCCCGGCAGGACGAGCGAGAAGGCGAGGAACTAATGCAGGGGTGGTACGGACCGACGCCTGGGCGAAAGATTTTGCGAGAAGGGGCAGCCTTTTGCCGGAGGGAGCGAGAGATTTTCGGGTTACACCTTGGATTTCGTGAGCCTAGGGATAGCGAGCGTGATCGAGCTGATGCGTTGGGCCGCGCCGAAGGCGTCGGAGACCAGTTGGATTGAGATTCTAGTCCGGCGAAGCTAGGGTCTCTCGGCTCACGACGTTTGGGAGATCATTAGCCACCGCCGATGTGAAGCGCGCCGCGCCCTCAGAATTCAGATGAATTGCGTCACGTTGGTAGAACTTTGCCGAAAGAGCGCTGGGGTCAATCGGAACCAGCGCCTCCACACCAACCTTCTGCGAAGCAATGGCCATACGGTGAACGGCACCCTCAGAAGATGGAGTTGGCGGGATCAACAGGATGAGCTTGGCGCCATGTGCCTCGCACAGTTCCCGCAGGTTTCGCAGACGAGGCATGGCAATCGACTCAAATTCCACATCTTGCGGATGAAAACGGATAAAGGGGAAGAGTTCGTCAAAATGGGGAACGGTGCGTACCAGAATCTGCCTTCGAATGAAGCTGCGCTTCTCCCAGAATGTGCTGTAATGTGCCAGTAAGAGATCACTCGTTGCGGTGCGATCCAGGCCCAAATCAGAAGCCACACCGACAACGTCGCGGGCGGCCAGGATCATTTTCGGAGACTCGTCCCACACACCATTTTCCAGAGAGGTATTCACTTCCAGTCCGATAACCACCACCTGGGGCCTCGCTCCATCCCGGAACAGGTGGCGCAGGCCGTAAAGCCAGTCGTAGTATCCGGTCCCTTCCAGGAAAATTGGATAGATTCGCAAAGTGCGGGAGGTAAGGTCCCGGAGTCGATCCACATCGAGCCCCCTTAGCAGGAAAGAATTACCCACCATGAGAACGGACGTTGGTTCTCCGGAGGGGGCGGGACGCATTTTTACGGCTTCCGCGTATTGGCGCGAGACGCGCGCGTACGTTTGGGAATAATGCTTTGCGAGAAAAATCGAAGAAATCTCGATCACGACCAACATGATTCCGCAGGCTCCCGCCAGTATTATGGCGTAGACCAGGGCTGACGGCTCAGAACTGGAAGTAGATGAACGTGCTGAACTTGGTGCCCGAGAAGAGCGCCAGGACGACCAGAGCGGTAAGTGCCAGTCCGATGCGAACCACATAAGGGGCCTCCGCAAAAGGATATTCGTAGTTGCTAGCTTCCAGGAACAGATCCATAAGGAACAGAGGGATCGAAAAAATGCAGACCATCAGAAGCGCCGCGAGGTATTGGCTCTGCCAACCGAAGTGGAACAGTCCACCGAGGAAGTGCACAGCAGAACGGATTGATGGTGCACGGAAGAATACCATGCTCAAACAAAACACGTTAAAGGTGAGGATCCGCCGCGCCCAAACAGCGAAGAAGCCGCTGCGGTCACTAGGTGAAGCGGGGCCGGCGAATTCGGCCTTGCTTGGAGAAAGCAAGCGCTCCACGCATAAACCGACGCCATGTATGGCGCCGAACACCACGAAAGTCCAGTTTGCGCCGTGCCAGAGACCCGCAAGGAGCATCGTGCTGAGAAGATTTCGACGGGTTCTCCAATTCCCACCCGAGCTGCCGCCCAATGGAATATACAGATAGTCGCGAAGCCAGGTGCTCAAGCTGATGTGCCAACGCCGCCAGAACTCTTGAATCCGTTGTGACAAGAACGGTTGGCGGAAGTTAACCATAAAGTGGAATCCCAGCAATTGCGCGCTGCCGCGAGCAATATCACTGTAACCGCTGAAGTCGCCGTAGATTTGCCAGGCGAAGGCGTAGGCACCCAGGAGGACCACCCAGAGATTTGGAGCGCCGAGCTGACCATTAAAAGCGGCATTCGCCACTAGGGCGCAATTGTCCGCAATCACGCACTTGCGCAGGAGGCCGGTAAAGATCAGCAGCATGCCATCGAAGAAGCGGTTGGCATCGAAGGTGCGATTGTTCTGAACCTGAGGCAGCAGGTGTGACGGCCTTTGAATGGGGCCGGCAATTAAATGCGGAAATAAACTGATGAAGAGACCATAGTCGACGAAAGACTTGGCGGGCGCCAGCCTCCCCTTGTAGACGTCCACGATGTAGGCGACTTCCTGGAAGGTGTAGAAGGATATTCCCGGGGGAAGAAGCACGCGGATGAGCGGAACTGGAATGTGGTGAATGCCAAGAGCACCGAGGGTGCCCACAAACGAGTCGACAAAGAAATTGAAATATTTGAAAACCCCGAGAATCGCAAAATTCAGAACGAGGGAGAAAATGAACCATTCCTTGCGCCTCGGATTTGCGGCACTAGGAGCGATTTTCTGTGCGATCAGAAAATCTACCGTGGTGCTGCCGATCATCAGACCAAGGAAGCGCCAATCCCACCAGCCGTAGAATAGATAACTGGCGAGGAGTAGAAAAACATTCTGGGCACGATGATTGAGGCGCCAGTACGCCAGCACCACTGGAACCAAGAAGGCGAAGTAAATAGGCGAGTCAAAAAGCATGACATTTCAAATCGATATGGAGTCTCGGGCTAGGTGGGGCGTAGCCAATCCGACGGGATCGCGGCAATCGGTGAATCGTCGCAACCCGACTTAAGCGAAATACCCAACATAACGCTCTAAATCGCCCATGCTCAACCACGAAAACCTTCCTTTTGAATTATTGGGCTTGGTTTCGAATTCGAACGCCTGGAGTGGCGGCGTCAACTCCACCTATTTGGCGAGAACAAAAAGCGTATAGCCTCCAAACATACGCACTGCGAAGTCCTTTTGAAGAGCGAAGCTAAGGGCGCGCGGCAACTGTCGGAATTTATCCTTAATGGTAGAGGACCGGTAGATCGATCGTGGGGCGTAAAACCAGTCGACAATTTCGTAATCTTCATCCACCAGAGCTTGTAGTGCCGTGTCTTTGGTGAAGAAGTGAAGATCTTCCAGCAGGCGCCGGCGCTTCGTCAGACCATCTCGCTGAAGAAGCGTGTACATCGAGAGATCCAAAACCTGGTGGAAAATCTTAAGAGGAGCAAGCGATTTTATTTTCCGAAGGAAGCTAAAGTAGTTTTCCTGGTGCTCCAGAACATCTAGGACCAACAGCAAATCGAAATGCGCATCCGGCTCTTTAGCGATATCTCCCAAACGGAAGTGAAGGCGGTCGTTTTCTCGGCTACGACTGAGCTCAATCGCTTGAGGGGAGATGTCGTATCCCAAGAGAAGGCAGTCAGGGGCCATATGACTCTGCAATTGCTTCAGCACATCTCCGGCCCCGCAGCCAACTTCAGCAACTGTCTTCGGCGAAAGGTGGTTGCGCGCAAGCATCTGCAAAACGCCTTTCGCCTTCCAGATGGAGTCCTCGGTATGCCATTGCGGGATCTTTTGAAGATACTCGCCGCCAACGAAGGCGTTCTTTGGCATGTCTTCTCCTTTCTTTCCTCAGTCCGCTTGCGTGGGTTCCGGCTGCATATCGATCAGGATAGGGCAGGCCAGGGCGGTACTGGTCCTTGAATTGACGCAAGTCCGATAGCCAGGAGCAGCAGCGCACAGCCATAAATAGACGTAGCTGGGACACCAAACAGGATGGCATAGCGCCCGACCGGTCTAGCCCAATGGCCAGCCATAGCCAGCCGTCACAACGGGTTTCCAAGCAACGTTTGCTATCCCAGACAAAGCCCGTCGAGAGCGGGGTGATGGTGAACTAGCTCGTCGGCTGGCCGCCGATCAGCCACTTCGCTCTACAAAAACATCTTCGTATGGGCTGCCGCCATTGGAGTCCCAAGAATCCCAGGACCCCCATTTCGATTCGGCGCGAAGTTTCCAAAATTAGCCAGCGGTCTAGCCGTCATCTCCGCTGATGCTTCGGAAATCTTGTCCTTGTAGTGGGACGCTAACGGATCCACAACTCACTCACAATCCGGTCTTAACCGTAAATATGGGGCGGACAATTCCCGATTGAATGGAGTGGGTATTGGAAGGGTTTTTTGACGATCGTGGCGGGCAGCGCTCTAACGAACTGAACTGCGTCCCGGCTAATGGGTGGAGCGTCACAATGGTGGGCACTGTCCGATTTGAACGGACGACCTTTCGGGTGTAAACCGAACGCTCTAACCGCTGAGCTAAGCGCCCAACCAATTCTTGTTCATCGTACAGGAAGGGTCGCGAAGCGTCAACGCGGCGGCGCGAATGGTTAATTTTTGTATCGATTTCTTTTCCACTCTTTGAGATGGTTGCCGAAATAAGCGCAGGGTGCGACGGCGGACGCAGCAAAAGGCGTGAGTTTTCGCGGGAATTCGCCCGGTTCCTTGCACTTTGTGCGGGGTGCCAGTAAACTCGTTTTCTTGCTCGCACGCAAAGGAAACGCACAGAGATGCTGATTGTCCGGGATTACGTGGCGCACATGGCCAAGGAAGTGGTGAAACGCCTGGTGGAGGGCGGCCACATTGAAACGAAGGCGGTAGACGCGGTGGCCCATCGCGTGCGGCTGCGCATGATGGAAGAACTCACCGTCGAAGACCGGCTCAACGAGGAAGTGCGGGAGCTCTTGATCGTGCATCAGGACGAGATGCGGCGCACGGGCGTTTCCTACCAGGAGATGTATAAAAAGGCGAAGCAGCAACTGGCGCGGGATCGCAAGCTGATCTTGAGATAAAAATTGGAAGAGAGAAACTGGGAATTGGGGAAGACGCGCGGCGGCGGGCGTGGTCGCGACGTTTGATGGTCCCGCCCAGGCGGGTAAAGAAGAGGGTGGATGAGACTTAGCCGGGAAAAGATTGTGAGAATGTCGCACCAGATTACGGACGTGCTGGTGGCGAGCGACGACGTGGAATTTGTGGATGACCGGGACACCATCCGGCAGCAGGTGGTGCTGATCCTGACAGCCACGCTGAAGGAAGAAGAGAAGGTGGAGATGGAAGTCCGCAAGAAGATTACCTCGCAGAAGAAGGAAATCCTCGAAGGCAGCGAGGAGTGGGACGTGCTGTTCAAGAAGTATTATGGCGACGAGCTGCGGCGTATGGGCATCGCCGCGGCGCCGGATGACCGGGAGCATCGAAGGTCCTGAACAGAGGACCCTCCGAGAAGTAATGAAGTAGCGATGCAAAGAGGTAGCGATTAGAGGCGCGACTGTCGTGGCTGATGAAATGTGGTTCGTGGACCGAGGTTCTTCCAGTAAATTTCAGAAAAATTAGGATGGGGCTTCGGAAAACAAACACCGGGGACGCTTCAAACGTCTCCCCGGTGTTTGTTTCATCCTAGAATAGTCCTATGTGTCTACAGGCGTTACCAATCCATACGGAATCCGAACTGGATCAGCCGCGGATTCGCGTTGCTGTCGCTGGTAATCGTGCCGGCAGTGGATGACGTGGGCACGCCACCGGAAAACTGCAGGTTGCTCGAAGGCAGATTGAAGTTGACCTTGTTGAACAAGTTGAAAAAGTCCATCCGGAACTGAAACCGGTGCGTCTCCCCGAAGGGGAAGTTTTTCATGACGCCGAAATCCATATTCGTCAGCGTTGGCCCGGTGAATCGGTTGCGGCCAACATTTCCGATGGTTCCGGCGGCCGGTTGTGTAAACAGCGGACAACCACCACCTGCCTTGTTATGACAGTTGAAGACATTGTTGGGATCCGAGTAATCGATGGTGATGTCAGTCACGCCCGGAGCAAAATTCGGGCGATCGGCGAACTGGTTCAAACCGCTATAGTCAAAGGCAGTTCCCGCAAGGATCGTGAAAGGGAATCCGGATCGGTAGTTGAAGATCCCAGAGGTGTCCCACCCGCCGATTACGTGGCCCAACGCGCCATGAACTCCGCCGAGCCATCGGCGGTGTGGACCAAAGGGAAGTTCATAGATGTAAGTCGCAACGACGCGATGAGTGACGTCAAATGAAGAACGGCCGCGCTCCGCCCTGCGATTGCGCGGATCCGCGTAGGAACCAAATTCACCGTCGGAGCCAAAGAAGCTGGAGTTGTCGTCCAGGGAGCGGCCGAAAGTGTAGGACGCGGTATAGCTGATCCCGTGAACAGCCCGCTTATGGAAGGTGGCCACCATCCCGTTGTATGTCGAATTGCTGACGAATGCCCCCTGGAAGATCCCAGCGTACTGGGGGAAGGCGAAAGCCCGCTGGTTTGGTGTCTGGTCGCCTCGTCTGGCCGGGTTAACGACGGCGGTGACGGTCGGCTCATTACCATCCAGGAAGGTACCGAGTTTTCGACCCTGCGATCCGACGTAAGAAACCCCAACCGAGTAATTGGTTCCCAACTGGCGTTCGACTTCCAACGCGTAGTTCATGGCATAAGCGGTGCGGGCATTCATGTCCCACGCATTAAAGGTGACGATTCCGCGACTCCCTCCCGGCACCGTTGGATCCGCACTGAAGAGGCGGCGATTCTGACTGAGCGCAGTACCCCAAGTGTAGGTCGCCGTTGGGAGAGTGGTAGACAATACCGAGGGCAAATTTAGTCCCATATTGACCGGAATATTGGCGAAGATATCGTCATAGCCCACGCGGAACCCGGTGCGAATGACGGTTTTCCCATCACCGAACACCCAAGGCAGGATCTTCGGATTCCAGGCAATCCCGAGGAACGGGGCGTAATTGTTGTAGTCGCCGCCTAGCTGTCCGCTTCGTGGAAGGAAGAAATTCACCGGAGTCAAGGTTATGGCATTACGGCCTAGTTTGGTTGGGTCAATGTCAATGCGCATGTTGGAATTGAGAGCCATCATGCCGATCCCAGGCACAAAGTTGCTTCCACGGTCGTGCTTTTCTCTGGCTTGTCCGAAGTACTCCCAGCGAAATCCGTAGTTGATCGTCAGATTTGGTTTGGCCTTGAAAGAGTCTTGCGCGTAATAGGACCAGACATATCGCGACCAGGTGCGAAATGTGCCTCCGTCGCCCGTTCTCAGTGATCCTCGTTGGGGAACTCCTTTAGTGAAGCAAGAAGTAGGTTTGTTGGTGGAATCTACGCAGTTGCCGTTAACATCACGAGCGGCGTCGAAATTGCCAAACGAGATCGCCCCGCGATAGTTGCCGTTCAAGAAGCGATTGGTCTGTTCATGACGCAGTCCGCCTCCGACCTTAAGCGTGTGACGGGACCAGCCATGCGGAGCGATGAGGGAAAGGTTGTTGTAGGCTTCGATGGTATTCGTGGCACGACCCTGGGGCATGTTCGTTCCGGCCCCGATGCCACCGAAGCCAGTAACGGAAATATTAGGCAGTCCTCCATCGAGGGGATCTACGGTCGCGTCCACATAGCCGGGTAGCGGATTCCCAGCCGCGTCGGTAAAAATGCTCGCGGGATTCAGACTGACATCCGACGGGGCGAACTTTGTGCGATTGCGCGAAAACGCCGCATGCGCTTCATTGACGAATTTTGCCCGCGCCCAGGTCTCTTGAATGAGCATGGAGTGCTGACCCGGATGATTGGTGATATTGCCATGGAAGGGAGAAGACAGACTTTGCACCTGGTCAGAACTTCCGCGGAGCCAAGCATAACGCCCGGTGAGATGATGGTTGGCAGTGATGTTGTGATCTACGCGCCAGAAGTAGGTATCGTTGTTGTTAACGGTAGCGGCGGTTCCCGTCCAGTTGGTGCCGCCAACTAGCGGTGTGTTCGCATCCGGGAAGAATGCTAGCACCTTTTGAGAAACCGGATCGGTGACGGTGGCCCGCTCCGCGGCAGTCGGCACTCGGGCAGTAAGAGGTTGCTGAGTTTTGTCCCGGAAGGCTTCGTAGCTGAAATACCAGAAGGTCTTGTCGCGGACGATCGGACCCCCAGCCGTGCCGCCGAACTGATGCCGGCGCAGCGCATTTTTTTTCTTCCCGGCTCGATTCAGGAAAAAGTCATTGGCGTCCAGCAAATCGTTGCGGCCGGTGTAGAAAAGCGTCCCGTGAACCGCATTAGTGCCGGACTTCGTGATGATAGAAACCTGGGCGCCGCTGCTGCGCCCGACATCCGTGCTGGCAATGCTGGTCTGAACGTTGAATTCCTGGATGGCGTCCGTCAAGTGGAAGAGATTCAGGGGTCCGTTCACTTGCGGGTCATTGTTACTGACACCGTCCAAGGTGTAGTTGTTCGATTGAGTCCTCATCCCCGCCACTGAGAAAGCCACGACTTGAGTCCCCGGAGCACCCTGTATCGTTCCTGGGGCAGTAAGCGCCAGCGAGAGAATATCGCGGCCAAGCATTGGCAGATTTGAAACCTCTTTCAAATCAACGGACCGGTTGACGGAGGTCCTGTCCGGTTCGATCAGTGGAATTTCGGTCGTCACCTCCACAACTTGGGTAATCTCGCCAACTTCGAAGTGCAGGTCAGTCCGAACGACGGAACCGACGTTTACGACGATTTCTGCAAGGTGGAGGCGGCGGAAGCCCTTGGCCTCGGCCACCACCTCATATGTAGCCGGGCGGAGAGCCAGAAACTCGAACAAGCCTTCGGGACTGGTAGTGAGTGTCTTGGCTTCGCCAGTGGCCACATTCCGGAGAGTGACTTGCGCGCCCGCAACACTGGCCCCACTTTGATCGTATGCGTTCCCGCCCACACTGCCCGTAGGCTGCTGAGCGAACGTGACGGAGCACAGGAGGAACACCAGGGCACACACGGGGACATTTAGCGATAGAAATCGACGAAGTTTCATCCTCTCACCTCTTTTTGACCGAACGATTGATTGGCGGGCAACACGAGGACACAACCAGGAATCATTAAGAAGGCGACCACACCTGGCCAAACACACCCACCGTTTGACGACCAAATAACAAATCCGGTAGTCGATGTCAAGTAACAGATAGTAGACGGAAACTAAGTACGGTGGTTATGGCAGTACTGAACTTTAGACGGCGATGTACTGCGGCCTTGGCCCAATATGGCGCCTGACACTGAGGATGCTCCGGAGCCGTTCAAGAAATGACTCGAATTTGGAAAAGAAGAATCTACAAGCGGCCGCAACAAAACAGAATGCCGGGCTAAAGCTGGCCTCTACATAAAAGCAGAAAAGCGTCAGAGATTATGGCTGGGAGTCGGGGCGGCGTTTTAGAGTAGGGCGGTCGTCGTCGGAGCTATTGGGGTCATTGCCGCTGGGCTGCTTTTTGGATTGCTCGGTTTTGGTGCGGAGCGTGGGCTTGCCGGGGCCATTGTCGGTGGCTTTGCGCGAGAACATGATGCCGCGGAGGCGAGACTTGACGCTGTCAAATTCGGAGGTGGTGACGATGTATTCCGATTTCGCCGGGAGGATGCGGGCGATTTCCTTCTGGGTGTTTTCGATGCGCTCCGGAGTGGGCGGGTGCGAGGAGAAAACTTTCGGGATAGTGCCGGGACGGCGCTTTTCATCGGCCTGGATGCGCTCGAAGAAGGTGACGTAGGAATTGGGGTCGTAGCCGGCCTTGTACATGTACTGGAGGCCGAGGAAATCGGCTTCGCGTTCGGCGTCGCGGCTAAACTTCAAATAGGTGATCGGAATGGCGAGGTTGAGGCCTTGATAGATGCCGTAGCCCGCCCAGCCGCCGGGGCCGAGGAGGATTAAAGGAATCGTGGCGAGCTGCATGAGTTCGCCCTTGGTGGCGTTCTTCGTGCCGTGGCGGGCGGTGACGTGCGAAATTTCGTGGGCCATGACGCCGGCGAGTTCGGACTCTTCCTGGGCGCGGAGGATCAGGCCGCTGTTGACGTAGAAAAAGCCGCCGGGCAGAGCGAAGGCATTGACTTCGTCTGAGTCGATGACCTTGATAGTGAAGGGTACGCGCGCATCGGAGTTGCGGACGAGGTTCTGGCCGACACGATTGACGTATTCGGTGACGATGGGGTCATCGATGAGCTTGGAGGAGCGCTCGACTTCCTGCGCGAGCTGCTTGCCGAGGCCAATTTCGCGTTCGAGGGAGTACAGATTCATGCCTTTGCCGACGCTGCGGTTGCCGATGGCTTCGACGTCTTCCTTGGAATTCTTGGGCTTGACCCTTTCCTGCTGTTGGACGGGTTGGGAAGTGGCGGGCGGCTGGGTTTGCGGCTTCGCAGCAGGCTGTTCCTTGGCGGGATCCTGAGGAGGATCTTTAGGGGGATCCTGGCTTTGCGGGAGGGCGAAGGCCGGAGCGACTGCCAGGGCGCTTACCAAGGTCAATTTCAGAGCTTGCCGCAAAATCGATTGCATATCGTGTCCTCCGCCTGCCTACGAGTATACACCTTGAAACCGCCGGGCAGGCCCCAGAGTGCTCCACTCACTACGATGTTAGACGGGGTGGGAAGGTTTCCTATTCCCAAGAAAGAAGAGCTTTTGGAGTCGAGGCAAAGCGCGGAGGGTCGCGATGGGGAGAAGCGCGGGAGGGAAACCGCGTTGTTGCGTCTTGACGAGTGTGTACGGGGCGGGTTGGAGGCGGTTGACACCCTAGGTGGAGCACTCTAGAGTTAACGTCAGGCTTATGGGCGTCTCAAAACTTCAAGTTGGGCAGTTGTGGAAGAAAGATGGGACGAAGGACATTTACCTCGTCACCAGGCTGTTTTCCGAGGCGTTAAGCACCATGGTGATCCTGCGGAAGTCCGGGTCGGAGGGCGAAGCGCAAATCCGCGTTCGCGTGGAACGCGCGGCGGACGGTGCGCATAGTATCCCGGGATTTTCGCCCGCGCAGGAAGACGAAAAATTCTAGCGTTGCTTCGAATGCTCGAGCTAGATCGAGCGCACTTCCAGCTTTACCACATCCTCCACATTCATTAATTCTTTTTGCAGGAAGGGCTCACCGTATTTTACGCCGATCATTTCGCCGTAGTGGCGGGCGAGCTGGTTCATTTGGTCCTCAAGGCGGTCGATGGCGAGGAAGACTTGCTGTTTCTTATGGGTTTTAGGGGACTCGCCTTTTTGGGGCCGGAATTGCGAGGTGAAAGCTAGGATGGCTTTGTGGCGCTGGGCGTATTCGGCGGTGATATCCACGACGAAAGTGGGACGGACGTCAGCGAAGGAAGTGGCATATAGAATCTTGAAGGGGCGATATGGCTCGCCTACGAGGGGAAGCTGCTTGAGGCCGGCGAGGAAGCAGGCTTCGTAGCCGAGCGTGGAAGCGTGGTAGTGGTCGGGGTGGCGTGCTTCCCAGTAGGGGAGGATGACGGTCTTTGGGCGAAGCTGGCGAAGAATGGCGGCGAGGCGGAGTTTATGCTGTCGGGTGGGCTGGACGTCGGAATCGGGAACGCCGAGGGTGCCGCGCCACTTCGCGCGGAGGAACTTGGCGGCTTTGGCGGCTTCCTTGGCGCGCGTCTCGGGAGTGCCGCGAGTGCCCATTTCGCCGGCGGTGAGATCGAGGATGCCGGTCTTGTAGCCGCGCTGCGCCATTTTTAGGAGCGTGCCGCCGCAGGTGAGTTCGACGTCATCGGGGTGGGCCGCGACTGCGAGCAGATCGAGATGCATGGGGCCTCCGGCGTCCTGTGATTGTAAGGTAGGACGGACATTCTTGTCTGTCCTCTCTAGAGTGGGGCGGAGGAGAAAGAGGGCAGGCAGGAAAGCCTGTCCTACTAGAATGTGTTAGGGTCGCAGATTCGAACATGATGGAAAGGGACGCAAGGCCGGAGGGAACATTGCAGGGCCGAGTGGCGCTCGTTACTGGAGCGGCGAAGCGGATCGGCCGGGCAGTGGCGGTGCGGTTGGCAGAAGAGGGCGCGGACGTCGTCGTTCACTATCGCGGTTCGAAAGAGGAAGCCGCGGCGGCCGTTGCGGAAATTGAGAAAATCGGCCGGCGCGCAGTGGCGGTTCAGGCGGACCTTGGCGATGTTTCGCAGATTAAGCGTTTGATCGCCGAGGCGGGAAAACAGTTTGGGCGGCTGGATATTTTGGTGAACAGCGCGGCGAATTTTCTGCCGGCGAGTATTGTCTCTACGACAGAGCAGGTGTGGGACACATCGCTGGGCACAAACTTGAAGGCGCCATTTTTCTGCGCGCAAGCGGCTGTGCCACTGCTGAAGCGGAGCCGCGGCGCGATCATTAATTTTGCGGATGTGGGCGGCCTGCTGGCGTGGACGGGGTACATTCCACACTGCGTTTCGAAAGCGGGCATCATTATGCTCACACGCTGCCTGGCGAAGGAGCTTGCGCCGGAAGTACGCGTGAATGCGATTGCGCCTGGTACGATTACGATGTCGGGAGATCCGCCCGAATGGGAAGAGGACTTCATCAAACGCGCGCCGCTGCGGAGGTCCGGCCGGCCTTCAGATGTTGCGGAGACGGTGGTGTTTCTGGTGCGCGCGGAATTTATTACGGGTCAGGTGATTGTGGTGGATGGCGGGCGGACGTTGTAAACGGTTGCAAGCAGCCGCGGCTTTTGCCCGTGCCTGCGCAACGCGGAGAGAAGAATTCTTGGATGGGCCGTGCAGAGAATTGCAGCGGGGTGTATTCTATTGCGTTGAAAGGCCGCACAATTCCGGCGCGCTGGCTGCGCGACCAACCCGAAAGCGAAAGATGAGGAACTGACCGAAGCAATGGACAACGAATTAAAAACCCAGCCACATGGAATTCATGACGTAGAAATTCAGGAGTGGCTCGAGTCGCTGGATTCCGTGCTGGAATCGAGCGGGCCGGAAGTGGCGGCGGAGATTCTGGAGCGGCTGCGCGCGCACGCCACCGTCAACGGGATCGATCTTCCTTTTAGCGCGAATACGCCTTATGCCAACACAATTCCCGCGCGGCTGGAGCCGCTGTTCCCCGGGGATCAGGAGCTCGAGAGGCGGATTAAGAGCCTTATTCGCTGGAACGCGCTGGCGATGGTGGTGCGCGCGAATCGGGTGGAACATAACATTGGCGGGCACATTTCGACGTATGCGTCCGCGGCGACGCTCTACGAAGTTGGTTTCAACCATTTTTTCCGTGCGCGAAGCGAGGAATTCGAGGGCGACACGGTCTATTTTCAGGGACACGCGTCGCCGGGAATTTATGCGCGGGCGTATCTGGAAGGCCGCATCAGCGCGCAGAAGCTGGAGAATTTCCGCCGCGAATTGAAACCCGGCGGCGGGCTTTCTTCGTATCCGCATCCGTGGCTGATGCCGGACTTCTGGGAATTTCCGACGGTATCCATGGGCTTGAGCCCGCTCATGGCGATTTATCAGGCGCGGTTCAATCGCTACCTGGAAGATCGCGGGATGAAGCCCGTGACGGATGCAAAGGTGTGGGCGTTCCTGGGCGACGGCGAGACGGACGAGCCGGAGTCGCTCGGAGCGATCACGCTGGCTTCGCGCGAGAAGCTCGACAATGTGATTTTCGTAGTCAATTGTAATTTGCAGCGGCTCGATGGGCCGGTGCGCGGCAACGGGCAGATTATTCAAGAGCTGGAATCGGCGTTCCGTGGCGCGGGCTGGAACGTGATCAAAGTTTTGTGGGGAAGCGAATGGGATCCGATCTTGGAGCGCGACACGGAGGGCTTGCTCGTAAAGCGCATGGGCGAGCTGGTGGACGGCGAGTACCAGAAGCTGGTGGTTTCTTCCGGGGCGTATGTCCGCGAGCATTTTTTTGGGAGCGATCCGCGACTGCTACAGCTTGTTGAGCCGATGTCGGATGAGAGCTTGCGCCGGCTGAGGCTGGGGGGGCACGATCCGCGCAAGGTGTATGCGGCGTACAAATCGGCGGTCGAGCAAAAGGGCAAGCCGACGGTTATTTTGGCGCGCACGATCAAGGGTTATGGATTGGGCGAGGCAGGCGAAGGGAAGAACGTCACGCATCAGCAGAAAAAGCTCAACGAAGACGAGTTGCGTGAGTTTCGTTCGCGTTTTGGAATTCCGCTAAACGATGAAGATTGCATCGAGGTGCCGTTTTATCGGCCGGCGGAGGATAGCGTCGAGATTCAGTATCTGCGCGCGCGGCGCGAAGCGCTGGGCGGGTACGTTCCGACGCGCAGCATCCGTTCGAAACCGATCGTGGCGGATCACGATGAGCTTTTCAAGGAATTTCACGAAGGCAGCGAGGGCCGGGAGGTTTCCACGACGATGGCATTTGTGCAGATGCTGCGCAAGATGCTCAAGGATCCGGAAATCGGCAAATTGATTGTGCCCATTGTGCCGGATGAAGCGCGCACCTTCGGTATGGAATCCCTGTTTCGCACCGTGGGGATTTATTCGAGCATCGGGCAGAAGTACGAGCCGGTGGACGTGAACACCCTGCTTTATTATAAGGAAGCGAAGGATGGGCAGATTTTGGAAGAGGGCATTACGGAAGCCGGCTCGATGGCCTCGTTTATCGCTGCGGGGTCCGCTTATGCGACGCACGGCATTAACACCATTCCATTTTTCATCTATTACTCGATGTTCGGCTTCCAGCGTATCGGAGATTTCATCTGGGCGGCGGCCGACATGCGCACACGCGGCTTCATGCTGGGCGGCACCGCGGGACGCACGACGCTTTCCGGAGAAGGACTACAGCATCAGGATGGCAACAGCCACGTGCTGGCGTTGCCGGTGCCGAACGTCAAAGCGTACGATCCCGCATTTGCATTCGAATTGGCAGTGATCATCCAGGATGGCATTCGCCGGATGTACAAAGACGGCGAAAGCATTTTCTATTACCTCACGGTCATGAACGAGCCGTACGCCATGCCGCCGATGCCGGGCGACGTAAAAGCGGGCATTTTGAAGGGCATGTACCGGTTCCGGCGCGCGGCCAACGGGAAGTCAAAGTTGCGCGCGCAACTTTTCGGCAGCGGCGCGATCTTGAATGAAGCGTTGAGAGCGCAAGAAATCCTGGAAACAAAGTACGGTGTGGCGGCGGACGTTTGGAGCGTGACCAGTTACAAGGAGCTTTACAACGACGGGAATGAAACCGAACGGTGGAACCGCTTGCACCCGAGCGAAAAGCCGCGTGTGCCATACGTTTCACAATGCCTCGCGGACGCGCCCGGCGTGCTGGTTGCCGCTTCCGATTACCTGAAGACGCTGCCGAATATGATCAGCAAATGGATGCCGCGGAGGCTGGCTTCGTTGGGGACGGATGGTTTTGGCCGGAGCGAAGGGCGTACGTCGTTGCGCGATTTCTTCGAGGTCGATGCCCGCTTTATTACGGTGGCCACGCTTCACGAGCTGTTCGCGGATGGGAAGTTAGAGCGCTCTGTTCTGGACAAGGCGATCAAAGAACTTGGCATCAACGCCGACAAACCGAACCCGGTGATTTCCTAGGGACGGCATTGGCAGCCGCACGGACTATCGTGCTGGGTTGTCAGGCGGACATCTCTAGAATTTCGCGGGGCTTGATGCGGCCGGTGGCAAGCTGGGCGACGAGCTGCGCGTTGGCTGCCAGGAAATCGTAGGCTCCCAATTCTTTGGGAAGCACCCAAGCAATTTGTTCGAATGCGCGGGGCGTAATTTCCGGTTCTCCTATCTCGACCGCATAAAACAAAATTTCCAGATCCTCCGGGGTTGCGGCGTACTTATGGACGGTCCTCCCGATCGGCACGCTTCTTTGCATCCGCACGCCAAGTTCCTCCTTGAGCTCGCGGGCCAGGGCGGTTTCCGGGGTCTCGCCGGGTTCCACTTTTCCGCCAGGAAATTCCCATTTGAGTGGAGAGGTGTCACTGCGTCTGCGCTGGCCAATCAGCAGTCGGCGGTCGCCGCGTTCGATGACCGCCGCCACGACGGTCTTCATCGCGATCCTCGGAGTTGATCTGCGGGATGCAGAAGCTCGTAGAGTGCACGCGCGCCTTCAACCAGAGGCGGGCCGGGAGTGTTCAAGAGCTCATCGCGAACAACGTGTACACGGCGCTCGCGAATCGCCGGCAAATCTCGCCACGCTTTCACTTCGTACGTTTTCCGAGGATCCGGTTTGTCACCGGTGGCGGCCCAGGCCAGGACGATGACTTCGGGCTGGGCGGTGGCAACTTCCTCCTCCGTGACGCTTTTGCCCGCGGACACCACCATTTCTCCGCCGCAGGTTTTCACGAGCTCAGCGACCCAGGGCGGGGAACTGATTCGCGGATTCGGCCAGGCTTCGCAGTACACGCGGACTCCGCGCTTCGTTCTCCGCGACTTGTTCGCAATTGCCGCAAACTCGCGCTGCATCTCTTGGATGAGACGGCTGGCCGCAGCCGCGCGTTGCGTGAGCCCTCCAAGTAAGTGGATATCGGCTTCGATATCGGAGAGTGTGCGCGGATTCATGGCCAGAAAATTCAATGGACACTCCAGGAGTTTGGCGACAGTCTCCTGTTTGTAAGGTACGGAGCCAATCACCAGCGTGGGCTTCAGCTGTAGAATGTCGTCCACTGAATCCATGTGCCAGCAGTCGCCAAGCCTTGGCAAACTGCCGACCGGAGCGACATCGGCACACCATCTTGTGACCCCAACGAGAGATTTCCGCGCACCGATCGCGCACAAGATGGATGTGGCGCTGGGCGCCAGCGAAACGATGCGCAACGCTGCTCGTTGAGAGCCCTTCATGGTTTCTGGAAGAGAATAGCAGAGGCGATGGCGTCTCGCCGAAGCACCGGTCTGGATTGACGCGGCCTTGCGAGTATGATGCACTTCGTTCCCTGATTCCCGGAGGACTCTCGTGCGATTTTCGTTGCTTGCCCTTGTTCTTGTTCTGCCACTTTCCGGCTCGACGCGCGCGCAAGCGATGGCGTCAAAGTCCGAAGTTGTTGCCTACCACGCGACGGCCGACACTGTGAAGTACATGTTCGGTGTGGCGGCCCCGGTCGCGCATCTAAAATCGGGCAACATTCTCGAAGCGAATTCGTTGGACTGTTTTGGCAACGCGATCAAGAAGCCCGGCGACGCACTTGCGCTGGCCAAGGGCGACAATCCGCTGACCGGGCCATTCTTCATTGACGGCGCGGAACCGGGAGACACTCTGGTCGTTCACATTCTTGATTTGCAGGTGGATGGCAACCAGGGGATCGGCGCGTTTGCGCCGGGTTTTGGGGCGTTGAACCAAACCAACTACACGCCGATGCTGCATGCGCCGCTGCCGGAGAAAATCTGGTTTTATCCCATCGATCACGCCAGTAACACGGCGACGTTTCAGGCGCTGGATTCGAATTACCAGGTGAAAATTCCGCTCCATCCGTTTCTCGGCTGCATCGGGGTCGCGCCGGCGGGCGGCGAGGCGCGCAGTTCCATCGTGCCAGCGGAGTTTGGCGGGAACATGGATGCGCCGGAAGCTTCGGCAGGAAACACACTGTATTTGGCGGTGAATGTTTCGGGCGCTCTTTTTTATTTTGGCGACGGCCATGCGGCGATGGGTGACGGTGAAATCGCCGGGACTGCGATCGAAGTGCCGATGAAAGCGCGGCTGCAATTTGACCTGGTGAAGGGAAAGCATACGAACTGGCCGCGCTTCGAAAATGACAGGGAAATCATGGCTGCCGGCGCTTATCGCCCACTTGACGACGCGTTGCGCATTGCCTACACGGAGCTCGTGGGTTGGATCCATGCGGATTACGGACTCTCCGAGCTCGACACGTATCAATTACTTTCGCAGGTGGGAAAGGTCCATGTCACGGAGATGGTGGATCCGAACTACGTGGTGATCGCCTCGATTGAGAAAAAGTATTTACCGCGAAAAAAGTGAGCATTTTCAGAGGACAGGCAGAAATGCCTGTCCTACCCGCGTGGATTTCATTTTTGGCGCGTTGCAGCCGCGGCACTGCCTTTGCCATACTTTCGAAGATGTTCAGCGAAGCCGTACTCGAACATTTTCGCAATCCGCGCAACGCCGGAGAGCTGCCCGATGCTACCGCAACGGTAGAGGTCAGCAACCCGGTCTGCGGGGACATCCTCAAGCTGGCTGCGCGTGTTGCTGCGGGACGTATTGCGGAGGTGCGGTTTCTTTGCCGGGGCTGCACAACGTCTATTGCTTGCGCGTCCATACTAACGGAAAAGCTCCGCGATCGAACGCTCTCCGAAGCGCGCAACATCACTGCAAACTCTCTTTCGGAAGCGCTTGGCGGACTGCCAACTGCAACATTTCACGGTGCGCAACTGGCCGCCGATGCGCTTACAGCCCTCCTGCAAAGAGTAACTGCGAGTGGACGCTAGTCCGCCCCACCGAAGGCTCTATTCATAGTTTCCGGGTCATTCAGGTTCAGTACACAACCCTCTTCATTCGTCCGGACTTCTTCCACCTCGCGGGAATGCGCCCAGACGACGGCTCGTGCTCCCGTTTCGAGCGGAGCACGCAGAAGTTCGTCGTACAAGCTTGCGGCGAAAATCAATGGATGTCCGCGGCGCCCCTCGTAGACAGGAAGGACGATCGGTTTGCCGGACTTGTAGAATTGTTCCACCAACTCTTGGATCAGCGAGGCGCTGATCAGCGGGTGATCGATCAAACACAGCAGGATTCCATCCGAGTCCGGCGGCAAGCTGCGCAGGGCGGCCTGGATGGAACTGAGCTGCCCCCTCTCCCAGTCCGCATTGACGACAATCTCGTCGGCTTTGAGGTGGATTGCTTTCGCGATGGGCTCGGCGTCTGCCCCGAGCACAACGCGCCTGACGCCGATTTGCGGATGCACGATTACTTCCAGCAGATGCTCGAGGAAAGGGCGTCCCTGATAAGCGAGGAGCGCCTTCGGCGAGCCCATTCGGCTCGAAGCCCCGCCGGAGAGGATGACGGCGGCCAGCATGTGCTCCTTTTCAGCGCTCGGCCACGATGGCGCGCGCTTCGTATTTCAATTTTTTGTGCGCCGCCGTCTGCGCGTTGCGGCGAACAGCAATTAATTCCGCGACGATGCTGACGGCAATCTCTTCGGGCGAAAGCGCGCCAATTTCCAGACCCATGGGCGCGAAGACGCGTTCGAATTCTTCCGGTTTGTAGCCGTCGTTTTCCAGCGCTTTGTAGACCGACAAAACTTTGCGCTTACTTCCGATCATGCCGATATAACGCGCTTCAGTTCGAACCGCCCAGGCCAGCACGCGCATGTCCTCTTTGTGCCCACGGGTCACGATAAGCAGGTAACTCGACGCGTTGGGATGAATCTTGGCGAAAGCGTCCTCATAACTCGTATGAATCTCTGAGGCCATGGGGAAGCGCCCGGCATTCGCGAAAGCTTCGCGATCATCCACAATGCCAATGCCGAAACCGGCGGCGCTGGCAGCTTTTGCCACCGCAATGGAAACGTGGCCGCCGCCGAACAGATGCAGCATAGGCTGCGGCAGAATGGGCTCGACAAAAACTTCCAGCGTGCCGCCGCAAATCAAACCGTTGTCGTAGCTCGCTTCGTTATTGAGGTTGAAAACCATTTTGCGCGGTGATTCCTTCTGCATGACTTCTTTGGCAGCGGCCCAGACTTCCGCCTCCACGCAGCCGCCGCCGATGGTTCCGGAAATCGAGCCATCCTCGCCGACCAGCATCCGCGAGCTTTCATAGCTGGGGATTGAGCCGTTGGTGTGCACGATGGTGGCCAGCGCCGCGCGCTGTCCGGAGCGCCGCATTTTTACGATTTCTTCGAACAGGTCCACGTCTCGCCTCAGTGCTCAGCGTACGGCGCAGGTCGTTTGCTGTCAATGCGTGCGGGTTTCTGGACACTCTTTGTTCTGAGTGCTACCTTTCGAACTCTATTCGACCAGGCGGAGGATTCATGAAAGCAATCGTCTTTCATCAGCACGGCGGGCCAGAGGTTCTGAGGTACGCCGACGTCCCCGACCCGGTCATACGCGCGAACGAAGTGCTCGTACGCGTGAAAGCCTGCGCGCTAAATCATCTCGATCTCTGGGTTCGTCTCGGCATCCATGGCGTACCAATTCCGCTGCCGCACATTCCGGGAAGTGATGTGGCGGGCGAAATCGCGCAGATTGGCGCGGCTGTCACGACCGTGCGCGTCGGGCAGAAAGTGGTGCTCGCGCCGGGCGTTACATGCGGCAAATGCCCTGCGTGCCTCTCCGGGCAAGACAATCGTTGCCGCAATTTCACCAATCTTGGCTACATGATTGACGGCGGTTGCGCGGAGTTCGTGCGCGTTCCGGAACTAAACTGCATGCCATATCCGGAAGACCTGAGCTTTGAAGAGGCGGCTTCCATTCCACTCGTGTTCCAAACTGCATGGCACATGCTCGTTGCCCGCGCCGAACTACAACCCGGCGAAGAGGTGTTAATTCTCGGCGCCGGAAGCGGCGTGGGCAGCGCTGCAATTCAAATTGCCAAGTTCTTCGGCGCGCGCGTGATTGCCACTGCCGGCAGTGACGCGAAGCTGCAAAAGGGCAAAGAGCTTGGGGCGGACCATCTCATCAACCACAAAACGCAGAAAATTCGCGAGGAAGTGCGCCGCATCACAGGAAAGCGTGGGGTTGATGTCGTATTCGAACACGTTGGCACCGCCACTTGGGACGAAAGCTTCGCCAGCCTCGCGCCCTCCGGGCGGCTCGTGACCTGTGGGGCCACCACCGGATTCGACGCCAGGGTGGACCTCCGGTTCCTTTTCAGCCGGCAGCTTTCGCTGCTCGGCTCGTACATGGGCACAAAATCGGAGCTGCTCACGGTGATGAAACTTGTCGCTGCTGGCCGCTTCAAGCCCGTCGTCGATCGCGTGTTTCCTCTAGCCGCCTGCGCGGAGGCGCACGCCTACCTCGAATCCAGCTCGCAATTCGGCAAAGTGGTCCTGACGGTTTAGTTTTCCCGGATATCTGATATCCTCGCCTCCTGCGTTACGCAAAGCAGTGACCGCAACATAAGATGGCCAGCATTCAAGCGCACCTCGCAGCATGGATCGTCAAATGGCGGGTCAAGCGTCGGCTGAAAGGCGTGCGGGACTATCGCCGCGCGCGAGCGATTCTTAAGCCGGACCCGTACAAAGTTCCGTCTTCGATCCGCGTGGCTGCTATGCAGTTGGGTGGTCTTCCCGGCGAGTGGGTCGAAGGACCAAACGTCGGCGATCTCGTTCTTCTTTATTTGCATGGCGGTGGATATTTCGGCTGTTCTGCCCAGACGCACCGCCCCATCACGGTGGGCTTCGCACTCCACGGCTTTCGTGTGTATGCTCCGAACTATCGGCTCGCGCCGGAAAGCCGGTTTCCCGCCGCTTTGGATGATGCTGTTGCCGTATATCGCGCGCTTTTAGATGTCGGCCACGAGCCGCAGAAGATCGTTGTTGCCGGTGAGTCGGCAGGCGGTGGTCTCTCACTTTCGCTGATGCTGGCGCTTCGCGCGGCTGGCGTTCCGCTTCCAGCGTGCGCCGCCGTTTTTTCGCCATGGACCGATCTTGCCGCCACGGGCGAATCCATCCGCACAAACGCGGAACGTTGTGCCATGTTCTCCGGGAGCGATATCGCGCCCACGGCACGCTACTATCTTGGCGACACGGATCCGCGCAACCCTCTCGCTTCTCCTCTGTATGCGGATCTCACCGGCCTTCCGCCACTGCTCATTCACGTGGGCGAGGACGAAGTTCTGCGGGATGATTCGACGCGCCTCGAAGAACGCGCTCGCGTTGCGGGAGTGCCTGTCGAACTGAAAATCTGGCCGGTGGTTCCGCATGCCTGGCAGCTCGCGCCGCACATGATTCCCGAAGGCCGCCAGTCTCTGCGGGAAGCTGCCGAGTTTCTTCGCGCTCACGCAGCGAACGCGGACTCCGGCAATGTGAAGAAGACCGACCCATGAGCGAATCGTCCGCACCGCATCCGAATGCACCTGAAAACGTCGTCGATGTCCTCATTGTCGGAGGCGGGTTTTCGGGACTTTGCATGGGCATCAAGCTTCGGGAAGCCGGAATGAATTCTTTTTTGATTCTCGAGAAGAGCGCCGACGTCGGCGGTACTTGGTGGGACAATCGCTATCCCGGCTGCGCATGCGACATCCCGTCGCATCTGTATTCGTTCTCGTTCGAACCATCGAACGATTGGACGCGCATGTATCCCGGCCAGCCGGAAATTCACGAGTACCTGAAACGCTGCGTCGAGCGCTATAAGCTCGCCCCGCATATTCGCGTGAACACGCGTTTCCAAGTAGCGACGTGGGATGAAGCGGCTGGGGTGTGGCACGCGAGGACGGAGGATGGAACGCGCATCCAGGCGCGCGTGCTGGTCTCCGGAATGGGCGCTCTCCACGTTCCGCGCTACCCGGATCTCAAGGGCGTTGACCGTTTCGAAGGGCTGGCGTTTCATTCCGCGACCTGGGATCACGGCGTGGACCTGGATGGCAAGAACGTCGCCGTCGTGGGCACGGGCGCCAGCGCCATCCAATTTGTCCCGCAGATCGCGCCGCGCGTTGGGAAACTGCATCTTTTCCAGCGCACCGCGCCGTGGATCGTGCCGCGCCTCGATTTCGCTTTTAGCGAAAAGTGGAAACGCCGCTTTCGCCGCATTCCGCTCACCCGCTGGGCCTTGCGGCAATATATTTTCTGGCGGCAGGAGTTTCGGGTTCTCGGGTTTCTTGGGAATGCAGCCATTCGAAAGAAGGCGGAAACGATTGCCCTCCGCCACCTGGCACGCAGGATTAAAGATCCTAAGATGCAGGAAGCGCTGACGCCCAAATATCAATTAGGCTGCAAGCGCGTGCTGGTCTCGGACGACTTCTATCCCACGCTCAATCGTCGCAATGTAGAGCTTGTCACGGACGCGATTACCGAGGTGCGCGAGCGCAGCATCGTCACGCTGGATGGCGTGGAGCGCCCCATCGACGTTTTGATTTATGGCACAGGCTTTCGCGCCACTGAGCCGTTGATCGGCTGCCGCGTGGTGGGCCGCGGTGGTGTGGAAATTCACGATGCCTGGGGAAAGAGAATGACTGCGTATCTCGGCGTCACGGTCGCGGGATTTCCGAATTTCTTTATACTCCTCGGGCCCAACACGGGGCTCGGCCATAATTCCGTAGTCCTCATGATCGAAGCTCAGGTGCGCTACGCGATGAAGTGCCTGAAGCTCATGAAGCGCCGTAAGCAGCGCGTGATCGAAGTCCGCGCGGAATCCCAGAAGCACTTCGTCGAAGAGATTTACCGCCGCATGGGCGGCACCGTTTGGCAATCCGGCGGCTGCAAGAGCTGGTATCAGGATCAGAGCACTGGCGAAATCACCACGGTGTGGCCCGGCTCCGTGGTTTCCTACTTGCGCCGCACCCGTTCCGTCTCACCGTCCGACTACGAACTGAGTCTCCCATCCTGACGACGTAGGCATCAGCGGGCTACCTGCTCTTCACCGATGCACCGTGGAGCCGGTCCAAGCAATGAGTGCATTACTAAAAGTACTATTGACGCGACTTTGAAACTCGAATAATTTCCCCGCGATTTTCCACCAGGCTCGAGTCACTTCCGCCCTGGCTCCACCTGGTGGACAGAATCACGTACGACATCTTGTAAATAGGGAGGTCCCCGCGATGTGGTCTAAAAGGCCCACGCTCTATGTGTGTCTTCTCACAACTGCAGCGATGGTGCTTGCTGTGGCCGGGCAAGTAGTCGGCCAAAACGCCAGCACTGCTACCGAAGCCCCTTCGGGCTATGACAATCAACCCAATGGTCTAACCGACCCCGCATCCTTCACCATGGATCGTGGTCAGTTCGAACAGACCGAGGTGATCGCTGATGGACTCGGCCCCATCTTCAACGCCCAGTCCTGCCGAGAATGCCATCAAAACCCCGTCACAGGCTCAACCAGCCAGATCAAAGAGCTGCGTGCAGGTCACCAAGACCGCTTCGGCAATTTTGTCGGGGCGACCGCGACTCTCGCCGATGGCGCGGTGACAATTCCAAACCGCTCGCTCATCAACCAGCGTGCCATCTGTCCTGCTGTGGACACGATTACCGTCAATGGCACGCCCCAGACGTTCGACTTTCCGCAGACTCAAGGGCAGGAGCGTATTAGCACCGCGGAAACCATCCGCGCTTTCCGCATGTCGCTCAACACACTCGGCGACGGTTTCATCGAATCCATCGCCGACCAGACACTCCTTAATCTCGCATCCTCGCAATGCTCAAACACCGGCGGCCTAATTTGCGGGGAGGCCGTGCGTGTCCCCGTTCTGGAAGCCAACGGTGCTCTAGCCGTCGGCCGCTTCGGATGGAAGGACCAGCACGCCTCGCTTCTCTCCTTTTCCAGCGACGCCTATTTGAACGAGATGGGCGTCAGCAATCGTTTGCCTCCCAACAATGTGGACGTGACCAGGATTTGCGACGTGATTCCCGATCCCAACAATAACGCCACGGATTCCGAGGGCTTGCAGGACATCGATCGTTTCGCGCGATTCATACGCGCCACCAAAGCACCACCCCGCGACACCGCCCTTGCCGCTTCTTCGGACGGTGTGGCTGGTGCCAGTCTCTTCCATAGCGTCGGCTGCGATTTCTGCCACGTTTCTTCGATCACCACCGCGCCAGCAGGCACGGCTTTGGCTGCGGGAGCGTTCATCGTACCCACTTCGCTGGGCAACAAGATCATCCATCCTTACAGCGATTTCCTGCTGCACAACATCGGGACCGGTGACGGCATTGTTCAGACCGGCGGCCAGGAAACCGCAAACAAAATGCGCACGCCGCCACTTTGGGGAGTGCGTACTCGGACTGAGTTGCTGCACGACGGCCGCAGCGCCACCTTCTATGACACCATTCAGCGGCACCTTGGCGAGGCACAACCCGTGACCAACAATTTCAACAGCCTTAGCACCACCCAGCAAAACCAGCTCATCACCTTCTTGCGCTCGCTCTAGCCGCGCAGCAGAACCGGGGGAGGCGCTCACGCGCCTCGCCGGGCTCTCACGAGTCATACTTGTTGATTTGTAACCGCCCTTCCGCTGTGCGAAAATAGCCTCGACGAGGCCAAATGAGCACATCGCTGGGCAAACACGTCACGCTGACAAAACCCGATGATTTCGGGAGTTTGCTGGAAGACGAAGGCATCATCTTCACGCAGCTTGACAAGGCCGTGAACTGGGCGCGCAAGAGTTCCATTTGGCCGCTGGGTTTCGGTCTGGCTTGCTGCGCCATCGAAATGATGTCCATGGCCGCCGCGCGCTTTGACGTCGCGCGCTTTGGCGCCGAAGTTTTTCGCCCGTCGCCGCGCCAGGCCGACCTCATGATTGTTGCTGGCCGCTTGTCGCAGAAAATGGCGCCGGTCATTCGCCAGCTCTACGACCAAATGCCCGAACCCAAGTGGGTCATCTCCATGGGTGCATGCGCCACATCCGGCGGCGTCTTTAATAATTACGCGATCGTGCAGGGCTGCAATCAGGTGATTCCTGTGGATGTCTACGTGCCCGGCTGCCCCCCGCGTCCCGAAGCCGTCCTCTACGCTATCCTCCAGCTCCAAAAAAAAATCGACAACGAAAAGGGCTCCTTCAAGCGCGCGCTTAATCTCGCTTAGGACCACAGCCTTGGGCTTCTGCCACACCGTCCTACAAACTAGATCGATAAGCAACAGAGGGCGATGCGCTTCCCGCCGGTTGGCTATTTCGCTATCGGTTGTCGCCGCAGCGCTACTCTTTCTAAGTTGCGGTGGCGGCGCGACGCTGCAACCTCCTCCCACCAAGGGATTCACTCTCGTCTGGAGTGATGAATTCACAGGTCCGGACGGCTCCTCGCCCGATTCTTCGAAATGGACCTTTGACACCGGCGTTGGCGGCAATGGCTGGGGCAACAACGAGCTGGAGTCCTACACCAGCCGCACCCGGAACGCGCAACGCAAGGGCGGCAATCTCGTCATCACGGCGTTGAAAGAAACCTACGCGGATCCCAGTGACAAGGTCACTCGCAATTACAGTTCCGCGCGGATGAAAACGCAGGGACTCTTCAATCAGGCGTATGGCCGCTTCGAAGCCCGTATCAAAATTCCGGCGGGGCAGGGAATGTGGCCTGCCTTTTGGATGCTAGGGAAAGATATCTCTTCGATTGGCTGGCCCAAGTGCGGCGAAATCGACATCATGGAAAACATCGGCAAGGAGCCCGGAATGGTTCACGGCTCCCTGCACGGGCCGAGCACTGCGGGTCCAACCAGCGACCTCAGTGCGCCTTTCAGCCTGCCCGCCGGGCAGAATTTCCCTGAGGATTTTCATCTCTACGCCGTCGAGTGGGAGCCCGGCACCATTCGCTTTTATGTCGATGCGAATCTCTACGCTACCTTCACGCAATCGCAGTGGCCCGCCGGCGGCACCTGGGTCTTCGATCACCCCTTCTTTCTCATCCTAAACCTCGCCGTGGGGGGCAATTGGCCTGGCTCGCCCGATGCCACCACTGTTTTCCCCCAGCAAATGCTTGTTGACTACGTCCGCGTCTACACCAAGCAATAGCGCATCCGCTCTCCCCCCCAACAGTTTTCTTTTCGAATTCGTGAACCGAAGAGCGGCCATTTTCCTGCGTTTGCCTCATTCCTTCTGTGCCCCTCTGTGCTCTCCGTGCTCTCTGTGTTAAAACTCTTGTTCGGCAGTTTTCCGAGAGAAGGGAATCACCGCATGAACGCCAGCCCCGACGCCGCTCGCTATCTTCTGCGCCACACCGTTGCCACTGTCGCTTACCGCGCCGCCAAAGCCTTGCGCGGCGCTCCGGAACATTTCGCCAGCTTCCACATAGGCGACAAGACTCGCACCCCCGCGCAAATTCTCACGCACATAGGTGATCTTTTTGATTGGGCTCTCTCCATCGCGCAGGGAAAACAAACGTGGCACGATTCAACGCCCCTCCCCTGGAACGCCGAAGTCGAGCGCTTCTTCGCCGCCGCAAAAAGGTTTGACGACTACCTCGCCTCCGCCGAACCTCTGCACGCCTCGAAAGAAGCCATTTTCCAAGGCGGTCTTGCCGACGCTCTGACTCACGTCGGCCAAATCGCCATGCTCCGCCGCCTCGGCGGTTCCCCCATTCTCGGTGAAAACTATTTCAAGGCGGACATCGCCGTTGGGCGCGTCGGCCCCGACCAAGCCGCTCCCCGCCGCGAATTCGAATGAGGTTCAATCTCCGCGCTGATTCTTCGCTACTTCTGCGCTCCAATACGAATTCAGTGCTTCCTGCAGGCGTCGGACTCTGGCTGGGTTCGGTTCTTTCTTCATCATTGCTTGCAAAATCGGTTCCAGGAATCGGCCGTATTTGGAGAGCGCCGCGCCATCATACGTTCCGAGCGCTCGCTCGACGGCCCTCTGCGTCGCCGGCGTCACGAGCTCCAGCCGCCCCACAAACACGCGCACCGTTTGCACCGGCGCCGGCCGAATGGAAAGCGGCAGCACCGTATTCACGAATTTGTCCGGAACAAGGTACAAGAGCCTGCTGCCTTCCTCGAACCACGAATTCCGCCAGGTCTCAACCATCGCATGCGCCTCGTCCTGATACAGTCCTCGCGAAACCAGTAACCCTTCCAATTCGCGGCGCAGCGAATCCATCGTCCCAGCCAACGCAGGAAGCTCCAGGGCCATGCGATCCTTCACCGTGCCGCCGACACGGAATCCCACTTTTTCTCCGCGGCGTTCGAACAGGATGACGCCGGGGATCTCCTCGTCGCCGTGATTCTCGATCAGCACCTGCCCGCCGTTGGTCAATCGTGCCGCAACTGGCACCTCAAAATTCGCGACCCCGCGATAAAACAGAAATTTCTCCCGCTGCTCGCCGCGCAGCGTCTTTACAAGCACCGGCGTCGAAGCCGTCTGCCGCGCCGCGTAATAATGATTCTCCTGATTCCCGGCAGGGAAGCCCGCCCGCAAACCCGGCGCGACGGTCACCGCACCCCATGAAATGCTTCCGTCAGGCTGCTTGCCGTTGAGCGAAGAGTCATGCAGCGCCGCGGTTGGCTCCACGCGGCTCGCCTGCGGATACCACTCCGTGATCACGCCTCTTGCAAAACGAACGTTCACAGAAACGGTTTCCTCGCGCGAATCGTAAAAATAGAGGACCGGCGTCTCCATGCGAACCGTTCCGCGCAGCCCCAGCTTGAATCCCGCGCCACGAAAATGCTCGACGAACTCCGGCAAGTCCGTCGAGTCCGTCAGCGGCGACCATTCCACCGCTTGACCCTTTTCGCCCGCAATCGAGGTGAACGTTCCCCACTCATGCGCCGTCAACCCAGAAAAAACCGCCGGGTTCTCCGAACCCATCAGCCCCACCGAAATTGTCAGGCAGCTTGCAAGAAGAGCGCAGGACATTGCGCGCAATGAATTCATGTTCATGGCCGGCCCTCCGGAAATACCAGCGATTCGCTTCTCGCCGCTGCCATTCCAGACGCCAATCGGCGCGCCACTGTTAACCACCGGGCTTGGGTCTGACACGGAAAGAGCTTGGCTAAGACTTCGACGTCCCCGCCTTCTCCAGCCGCTCTCGGAAGTAGGCCTTCCAACTCTCCGGCAATGCTGCTACTCGCAAAGCGCGCCGCACCGAGGCAACGTCGGCATCTCCGTACCCTTTTGCGACGTACAGCCGGGTAATTTCCGAGACGGGGACGGCGTTTGCCTCCCGGGCAATCACTTTAATCTCATCACCGGCTCCTACTTTTCCCTCGCGCGTGACGGCGACGTAGAAGCCCGTCCGGCCGCTCACCATGAATCGCCTCACCATATCGTCGGATCCAAATCGCACACCCAACTTGTAGCAAGGCAGGCGCGGCTGCGTTATCAACACTTCCGCGGAACCGACAGAGAACTGATCGCCAAGATGGAAGCTGTCTTCCGCCAGGCCGCCCATAGCACCAACCGCTGGAAGGCCATCAACGGTAAAGTTTTCACCAAAAGAGCCCATCGGCAACTCGCGTCCTAGCAGCTCTTTCTTCCAGTAGTCGTAGTGTGCCAGCGGGTAGCAGTAGACGGCCTTGTACTCTCCCCCGTGCACACGCAGGTCCGCCTGACGGTCGCCTTCCAGATTCAGCTTGCGCAAAATGACGCGGCCTTTAGCGGGTTCCTTAAAGATGGCCGTCATAACAATTCTCCCGTGCCATGGTACTTCGCGCGGCAGGCCGGTGTTCACTGATACTAGCTTCATCCGTTGTTTGTCCTTTTTGTGCCAAAGCCACGAGTGGCTTTGCTCTTCGATTCGACTGTAGTGCCGGGTTTTCAGGCCAGTGTATGGTCTACCGTGTACTTGCAGCACCGCCACTCTTAGCCGTGCCCCTCATCATTCCGTTAGTCGGCGACGCAGCACTATCGACGCACGGTTACGAGCGCGGCATCGGCTTCATATCCCTCATCCTGCACGGTCTTCTGCGCCGCGGCGCGAAGCGCCTGCTCGTCCGCATCTTTCGGCAAATTGCAAGAGCGCCGAATCACCTCTTCACCGTTCACAATGCGAACCAGCCATTTGGACTTGCTTCCGTCCCAGGAAACTTCCACTTGATCCGCACGCATAATAACCTCCCGCTGCTGTTCGCAGCGTCCCAACTCCTATCATGGATTCCGGTTGTTAATCAAAAGGGCGCAACCCAAAATCAACCGCGCCCTGGGGACAAACCTGACCAGAGTCTATAAGGTGCGATAACACCTGGCCAGAAAACTGTCCTCTTTTGGACATCCCTCTAGCGGTCCACGATTTCCGTATGGCTGCGCCTCTGCGGTAGGTTTTTCCGTATCCCTCGGTCGTCTAGCCGTAAGGGCCGTTGATTGTAAAGTTTTCAATATTGCACAGACGAGCTCTTAGTCGGAGTTATAACGTGTAGGATGAAATGTAAGAGCGGAAAGGCCCGCGATGGCTATCTTTGGATTGCCTCCGGGGATGTCATCGAGGGCTTCCCGCCGTCAGCAGTGGCGCCACCTTCAGGTTGCGCACATCGAATAGTTGTACGGATGAAGTATTCCTTTACCCGCCTTTACGGCTCCAAGCGCCGGAATTTGTGTTTCTCCGCAGCTTCCTGGTAGACCACGATCTAGACTGTGAGTTCCATTCTCTTGGGTGCAACCCACAATAGAATGCGACTACCCGGCCAGTGAAGATGGTTTCTGGCAGACGATAAAAGACGGAAATCGGGAAGTCGCGCACCGGCAAGAATGTTCAACGCACGCTACACCGCTGCGGGTGCGGTGTGGGTATGCTAGAGTTTTGAATCGATGACACGCTTGGGGATCTACGTTCAGGTGCCGTTCTGTCAGACCAAGTGTACGTATTGTAATTTCCATACGGGAGTGGTGTCGGCGGCGAGGTTTGCGCCGTACGCGGAGGCGGTTTGCAGGGAGATACGAGGGCATCCCGAGTTGCTGGCGGCGGCGGGGGTGGCTTGGCCTGGGCGGTTGGGGCGGAGCGATGGTATGCCCCTAGGAAGAAAGAGCGAGACCCCGGGCGCAGACTTGATTGTAGACACCGTGTATTTTGGCGGGGGGACGCCCAGCCTGCTTAATCCTACGCACTTGGAGAGAATTCTGGAGGCGATTCGGGAGAGTTTCGCGACGGAGCTTGCGGAGGTGACGCTGGAGGCTGATCCCGAGACGATTGAGGCGGAAAAGGCGGGGGCGTGGGTCAGCGCGGGGATTAACCGGGTTAGTTTTGGGTTGCAGTCATTTGTCGATAAGGAGTTGGTTGCGGCGGGGCGGATGCACCGGCGGGCGGATATTTACCGGGCGGTGCCGATTTTGCGCGAGGCGGGAATCTCCAACATTAGTTTTGATTTGATTGCGGGATTGCCGCACCAGACGAAAGAGAGTTGGCGGCAATCGCTCGCAGAGTTGCAGGCGCTCGGGCCGGCGCACGCTTCGATTTATTTGCTGGAGATTGATGAGGGGAGCCGGCTAGGAAGCGAGTTGTTGCGCGGCGGGGGGCGGTATAGCGCGGGGGCGGTGCCCGGCGAGGATGAGATGGCGGAGTTTTATGAGATGGCACAGAGGGAGTTGCGAGCGGCAGGGTATCACCATTATGAGATTTCGAATTGGGCGAAGCCGGGATTCGAATCAAAGCACAATTTGAAGTATTGGCAGCGGGAGGCGTATTTGGGATTTGGGGCAGGGGCACATTCGTTTTCGGGGACGGAGCGTTGGGCGAATGCGCATGACGCCGCGGCATATGTGAGCGCGGTGCAGGGCGGAGGGTTGCCGGTGGAGCAGCAAGAGAAATTGACGGCGGAGAGTGCGCTCGAGGAGGAATTGTTTTTGGGATTGCGGCAACTAGATGGAATCGACTTGGGGCGGATCGAGCGGGAGTATGGAGTTACATTGGCGTCGCGGTTCGATGCGTTGATGATGGCGGGATTGGTGGAGCGGGATGGAGTGGTGGTGCGGCTGGCGAGTGACCGGCTGGCGGTGTCCAACGAAGTGTTTGTGAAATTGATGAAATAAAGAGAGAACACGGGGAGAAGAGAGCACCGAGGGCACTAAGAGTAGAGTGCACGCCGAGAAGGTCAGGGCAGGCGGTGGGCTCGGAGGAGATGGAGAAGAGTATGAGTTATACGGTGGCGAAGGGAAATCAGCGGGTGGATCCGGATGAGTTGCCGGAGGCGAGCAAGATTCCGGCGAGAGTGGTGGATCTGCGGAGCGATACGGTGACGCGGCCAACGGCGGAGATGCGGCGGGCGATGGCGGAAGCCGAGGTCGGCGACGACGTGTATGGCGAAGATCCAACGGTCAACCGGCTGGAGCGGCGGGCGGCGGAAATATTCGGGAAAGAAGCGGCGCTGTTTGTGCCAACGGGATGCATGGGGAATCTCATCGCGATCAAAGTGTGGACGCATCACGGCAACGAAGTGATCTGCGAAGAGCGGAGTCATGTGAACTTGTACGAGTTGGCGTCGATGTCCGCGATTGCGGGGTGCATGCCGCGAGCGGTTGGAGGCGAGGATGGGATTCTGACATGGAAGCGAGTGAAGGCGGGGATCCGGCCGAAAATTTATTACGACTCGCAGACGGCGCTGATCTGTCTGGAAAATACAGTGAATATGTGGGGCGGAACGGTTTATCCGACGGCGCAGGTGGAAGAAATTTGCGACCACGCGCATGCGATGGAATTGAAGGTGCATCTGGACGGCGCGCGAATTTTCAATGCGGCGACGGCGCTGGGAGAAAACGTCGCGCAGATGACGCGGAAAGTGGATTCGGTGATGTTTTGCTTGTCGAAGGGATTGGGCGCGCCGGTGGGATCGATGGTTGCGGGGAGCAAAGCATTCATTGAAAGGGCGCGGATTTACCGGAAGATGTTCGGAGGCGGGATGCGACAGGCTGGGGTGATCGCCGCGGCGGGGAGGATTGCGCTGGAGAAGTCGCCGGGGCGATTGCACATCGATCATGAAAATGCGAAGCGGCTGGCGGAAGGTATTGCGGAAATTCCCGGATTGACGATTGACCCGAACAAGGTGCGGTCGAATATTGTGATATTTGACTGCACAAAAACGGGAAAGACGGCGGTGGAGATTTGCGATGCGCTGCATCCGCACGACGTCTGGGCGCAAGATACGGCGCTGTATTCGGTGCGCGTGGTGACCCATTGTGATGTGGACCGGGCAGGGGTGGAGCGGGCGCTCGTGGTGCTGAACGACGTGGTTGCGAGATCACAGAGGAAGGGTGCATGAGGGCGGAAACGAGGAAGGAATTTGGCTGGCTTGCATTTGCGTTTGCTGTTTTGGTCTTCGCACCGCTCGCCATGGGGCAGGACACGCCCGCCGCGAAAGCGTCTGCCGAGAAAGCAGTGCCTACTGTGGCCGACGCAAAGAGATTTTTGGATGAGGCGGAGCAACGCTACTTCGAGCTTACAAACAAGGCGCAGAGGGCGCAGTGGGTGCAGGAAAATTTCATCACGGACGATACGGAAGAGATTGGGGCGGAAGCGAACCAGGAGTTGAATGCGTTCATCGCGGAGACGTCCAAAACGGCCCACCGTTTTGATGGTTTGAACCTACCGCCAGAGATGGCGCGAAAGAAGTTGCTGCTGACATTGGCCACTACGTTTCCTGCGCCTGCGGATCGGAAAGCGCAGAAAGAGCTGGCGCAGCTGCTGGCTTCGTTGAGTGGGGACTACGGAAAAGGGAAGTGGTGTCCGGACGGCCCGGGAGGGAAATGCCTGGACATCACCGCGATTGAACGATTGCTCGCGACGAGCCGGGATCCGGAAGAATTGAAGCGAGCGTGGGTGGGATGGCATGCGGTGGGCGCGCCGATGCGCCACCGGTACGCGCGGATGGTGGAGCTGGGGAACAAGGGTTCGCGGGAGCTGGGGTTTAGGGATGCGGGGGCGCTGTGGCGTTCGAATTACGACATGCCAGCGGATCAGTTCGCGGAAGAAGAGGACCGACTCTGGGAGCAGTTGAGGCCGCTGTATGAATCTTTGCACGCCTATGTGCGGGGGCAATTGCGAAAGAAGTATGGCGGGGAACTGGTTCCGGCGCACGGACCGATTCCAGCGTACTTGCTGGGAAATCTCTGGAGCCAGGAATGGAACAACGTCTATGAGCTGATGGATTCGCCGAAGCCGCCGCAGAGCTACAACCTGACCAAGATTTTGCAGGAACGGAAGACGGATGCACGCGGGATGGTGCGGTACGGAGAAAGATTTTTTACGTCTCTGGGATTTTCACCGTTGCCGAAGTCGTTTTGGGAACGATCCTTGTTCACCAAGCCTGCGGACCGGGATGTGGTCTGTCACGCGAGCGCCTGGGATGTGGATTCGAAAGAGGACTTGCGAATCAAGATGTGCATCCAGGTTACGGAAGAAGATTTCCGGGTGATTCACCACGAACTGGGGCATAACTTTTATCAACGGGCGTACAACACGCAGCCGCCGCTCTTTCAGAACAGCGCGAACGACGGATTTCACGAAGCGGTGGGAGACACGATTGCCCTTTCCGTGACCCCCGACTACCTGAAGAAACTCGGATTGATCGACGCGGTGCCTCCGGCCTCTGGTGACATTGATTACCTGTTACAGCAGGCGCTGGAGAAGGTCGCCTTCTTGCCGTTTGGCTTGCTGGTGGACAAGTGGAGATGGGAAGTGTTCGGCGGGGAAGTGAAGCCTGAAAACTACAACAAAGCATGGTGGGAATTGCGGAAGAAATACCAGGGGATTGCGCCCCCGGTGGAGCGAACGGAGGCGGATTTTGATCCTGGAGCGAAGTATCACGTGCCGGGGAATGTACCGTATGCGCGGTATTTTCTGGCACGGATTTTGCAATTTCAATTTCAAAGAGCACTTTGCCGTGAGGCGGGGTACAACGGGCCGCTGCACCGGTGCTCGGTATATGGGAACAAGGCCGCGGGGGAAAAGTTGAACACCATGCTGGCGATGGGGCAGAGCAAGCCATGGCCGGAAGCATTGGAGACACTGACGGGTGAAAAGCGCATGGATGCGACGGCTCTGGCGGATTATTTCGCGCCGCTGAAGGTATGGCTGGATGGGCAGAATGTGGCGAAGCACTATCCGGTGGGCTGGTAGGGGCTATGGTAAAATACGATATAAGCCAAACTGTGGCTGAGTATAACCAACACCAATAGCGGCAACGGAGCGCCCGTGGAATTCAACTTTACGGAAGAGCAGCAACAACTGCGGGGGAGTGTGCGCGAATTCGCGGAGGAAGAAATCGGGCCGCACGTAATGGAGTGGGACGAGGCTTCGCACTTCCCGGTGGAGATCATTCCGAAGCTCGCAGAGATGGGGCTGCTGGGGGTGATTTTTCCGGAGGAATACGGCGGTGCGGGGCTGGGGTACATCGAGTACGCGCTGGCGATTGAAGAGTTATCGCGGGTGGACGGATCGGTGGGATTGATTGTGGCGGCGCACAATTCGCTGTGTTCGAATCACATTTTCAAGTTTGGGACGGTGGCGCAGAAGAAGAAATATCTAGTGCCGCTGGCTTCGGGGAAGGCCATTGGGGCGTGGTCGCTGACGGAGCCGGAGGCGGGATCGGACGCGGGAGGGACGCGGACGACAGCGGTGCGAGATGGAAAGGACTGGGTGTTGAACGGATCGAAGACGTTCACGACCAACGGGCACTACGCAGACTTCTGCGTGGCGATGGCCGTGACGGACAAGTCGAAGGCCTCGCACGGCATCAGCGCGTTCGTCCTTGAGAAGGGAATGGCGGGATTCAGGCCGGGGAAAAAAGAGAACAAGCTGGGGATGCGGGCGAGTGACACTTCGGAAGTGGTTTTCAACGATTGCCGCGTGCCGCAGGAAAACCTACTGGGGCCGGAAGGCGAGGGATTCACCGGAAGCTTGAAGATCCTGGATGGCGGGCGGATTTCGATTGCGGCGCTGGGATTGGGAATGGCGCAGGGAGCGCTGGAAGCGGCGACGAAGTATGCAAAGCAGCGGAAACAGTTTGGGCAGGCGATTAGCGAGTTTCAGGCGGTGCAATTCAAACTGGCGGACATGGCCACACAGGTAGAAGCAGCACGGCTGCTGGTGTATCAGGCGGCTTGGCTGGCGGACAAAAAGGACGTGCGGTTTACGAAAGAATCGAGCATGGCAAAATTGTTTGCCAGCGAAGTGGCGGTACGCGTGGCGAACGAGTGCGTGCAGATTCACGGCGGATATGGATTCATCAAAGATTATCCCGCAGAGAAGTATTACCGGGACGTGAAGCTGTGCACGATCGGCGAAGGAACCAGCGAAATTCAAAGATTGGTGATTGCTAGGCAGCTGCTTGGCAAGAAATAATAGAGAGATGCGGCTGGCCGTTCGAACGAGTTCCACAGGAAAACGATGACGCCTGTTGAGAAGTGGGCGGAACAGGTGCGCGCGGGTGAGGTACGGGCGGTGTCGCGCGCGATCACCGCGATTGAGAACCATGCGCCGGAAGCGGAAGAGTTGCTGCGGCTGCTGTTTCCGCATACGGGGCTAGCGTATCTGACGGGCGTTACGGGCGCGCCGGGGACGGGGAAAAGTACCCTCGTCGACCGGCTCGCTGTCTACCACCGCAAGCAACACGAACAAGTCGGAGTGATCGCGGTTGATCCGACAAGTCCGTATTCGGGCGGAGCGATTCTGGGAGATCGCATTCGAATGCAGGGACACGCCGGCGATGCCGGGACGTTTATCCGTTCGATGGCGACACGGGGATTTCTGGGCGGGCTGGCGCGAGCGACGGCGGAAGTGGCGTTGTTGCTGGATGCGGCAGGAAAAAAGCATGTGTTGATCGAGACTGTCGGCGTTGGTCAGGACGAGATTGACATCGTGCGGCTCGCGGATTGCGTGCTGGTGGTGATGGTGCCAGGTCTCGGGGATGACATTCAGAATATGAAAGCCGGGCTGATGGAGATTGGCGACATTTTTGTGCTCAACAAGGCCGATCGCGAAGGGGCGGACCGGCTGGAGCAGCAACTGCTGGCAATGATGTCGCTGGTGATGCCGCGCGACGGCTGGCACCCGCCGGTGCTGCGGACGGTAGCGTCGGAGAACAAGGGCATTGCGGAATTGGCGGAGGCGGTTGCGAAATTTCAGAAACATTTTGCGGCGAGCGGCGAACGAGAGCGAAAGCACGTGGAGCATTGGAAGAAGCGGTTGATCGAGTTGCTGGAATCGCGTTTGCTCGAACGCGCGCTGGGCGGGGCGGGCGGCGAGAAGCGGTTGACGGAACTTGCCGCGGAAGTGGCGGGGCGGAGAAAAGATCCGTTTACGGCAGTGAGAGAAATTCTTGCAAAGAGCGGATTGGCCGACTAACGCAACAAGCTGCAGTATCCGGGGAGAAAATGAGCATAGCGATGGAAAAGACGAAGAAGGCAAAGAGTGCCAAGAAGAAAAACGAGGCGGCTATCGGCATCATTGGCGGAAGCGGGTTGTATTCGATGAGCGGTTTGACAGACACGCGGGAAATTCGCGTGAAGACGCCGTTCGGCGATCCTTCCGATTCGATTGTACTTGGGACGCTGGAAGGGAAACGCGTGGTGTTTTTGGCACGACATGGGCGCGGGCACCGTATCCTACCGGGAGAGATCAATTACCGGGCGAACATCTACGCGATGAAGCTGCTGGGAGTGGAGCGCATCATCTCCGTTAGCGCAGTGGGTTCGCTACAGGAGGATTTACGGCCGGGAGAGTTTCTGGTTCCGGACCAGTTTTACGATCGGACGAAGCACCGCGTTTCGACATTTTTTGGCGCAGGATTGGTGGCGCATGTGGCGTTTGCGCAGCCGGTTTGCGGGCAGCTGGCCGGAATTCTGTCCGATTCCTGCGTGCATGAAGCCGTGAAGGTGCACCGCCGCGGAACGTATATATGCATGGAGGGACCGCAATTTTCGACGCTGGCGGAAGCTCAGGTGCACCGGCAATTGCGGTTCGAAGTGATTGGCATGACGAACGTGACCGAAGCGAAGCTGGCGCGCGAGGCGGAGATTTGCTACGCAACGATAGCGATGATTACGGACTATGATTGCTGGCATCCGGAGCACGAATCGGTGACGGCGTCGCAGATTATTGCTACGCTGAACCAGAATGCCGAGAACGCCCAGCGGGTGCTGCGGTCGGCGGTTCGCATGCTGCCGGCGGCACGATCCTGCAAGTGCGGCTCGGCGCTGCAGCATGCGCTGGTGACTGATTTGAAGCTGGTCCCTCCGGCGACGAAGAAGCGGCTGGGGGCCATCCTCGGACCGTACCTTTCTTAGGAGAACACGGTGTCCTTACTAGTTGTGGGTTCCGTGGCGTTCGACGCGCTGGAGAGTCCGTATGGAAAAGTGGACCGGGCGCTAGGCGGCGCGGCGACGTACTTTGCAGTGGCGGCGAGTTTTTTTACGCACGTAAACCTGGTCGGAATCGTGGGCGACGACTTCACGGAAGTGGACGCGCAGATCTTTCGAGGCCGGACGATCGACATCGATGGCCTGGAGCGTGCGACAGGCAAGACTTTTTTCTGGGCGGGGCGCTATTCGGAAAATCTGAACGAACGCGTGACGCTGACGACAGAGCTGAACGTGTTCGCGGCCTTCAGACCAAAGCTGCCGGAAAAATATCGCAATTCAAAGTTCGTCTTTCTGGCGAACATTGCCCCGGATTTGCAGCGCGACGTGCTGTATCAGGTGAAAGTGCGGCCGAAGCTGGCGGCACTCGACACGATGAATTATTGGATTGAACGGACGAACGCGGAACTTCGGGAAACGCTCAAACACGTGGACATCCTGATGATCAACGATTCCGAGACACGCGAGCTTTCGAACGAACACAATTTGCTGCGGGCGGCGAAGCACATTTTTAAAATGGGGCCGACGACGCTGGTGGTCAAGCGCGGAGAGTATGGAGCGATGATGGTAGACAGGCGCGGCGTATTTTGCGTGCCGGCATTTCCGCTGGAGGAATCACATGACCCGACAGGGGCGGGCGACAGCTTTGCGGGAGGATTCATGGGTTATCTGGCGGGATGCGGTGACAGAAGTGACGCAGCGTTGCGCCGGGCAATGGTGTACGGCTCCGTGCTGGGCAGCTTCGCGGTCGAGAAATTTGGCCTGGATCGGCTGCGGCATTTGAAGCGCAATGAGATACACGCCAGAGCACGCCACTTCGTGAAATTGACGCAATTCAAACTGTAACTCTGTAGAATCGCGCTGAGGCGGGCGATGGGGCGATGCTTTCCCTGCACCAAATATTCTTGCGATTGACGATAGCGGCGGCGCTCGGCGCGACCATCGGCATCGAACGCGACTTGCGACGTCGGCCGGCGGGTATTCGAACAAGTCTTTTCGTCTGCCTTGCCACTGCGCTGTTCACCATCCTCTCGGGGGAAATCGCGCACCTGCTTGGCGATACGGGCAGCACGCGAATCGCATCGAACATTGTCCAGGGCATCGGCTTTTTAGGGGCCGGGGCGATTCTGCGCGAGGCCGGCGGGGTCGTAGGATTGACCACGGCGGCAACGATCCTTGTCGAAGCGGCGATCGGGATGGCCGCGGGAGGGGGTCTCTATGGCGTCGCCGTCTATTCGACGGGTCTGGTGCTCTTTGGGCTGATTGTAATCGGGTGGGCAGCAGATCGTCTCAACTTGAAGCGTCGAATCATGGTATTTCGAATCACCACGAGCCACGCGAATAATGTAGCAACCGAAGTGCAACAATTGCTGGCTGGGATGAAGGTTCCCATGCGGCATTTTCGCACCTCGATGGCGGGCCTAGACTCCATTGTGGAATTCGAAGCGGAGGTAAGTTACAGCCAACAGGAGAAGATTGTGGCCCAGCTCAATCGGACAGGCATCGTTACAGAGGTGATTCCCTCCGAGGGCCGTCACGAATGACAGAAAACCAGCGCGTCCCCCGAAAACCAAAAGCACTTGCTGCTGGTTCCCGGATAGGAGTGTTTGCTCCAGCGTCCCCCGCAGCAGCTGTTGATATGATTGCCGGGCTTACGGGATTGAAGCGGCACGCTTTTCAAGTGGTCGCGAATCAGGACAGTAAAGCGGAGGGATTTTTCGCCGGTTCTTCACTGGATCGAGTGAACGGTTTCCTCGCAACGGTGAATTCCGATCAGGTGGACGGGCTTGTCGCTCTGCGCGGCGGTTACGGTTCGAATTACCTGCTGGATTTCGAACTGGAGAGGAGTCTCGCAAGCCCGAAGTGCGTCATCGGATTTAGTGACATTACATCCCTGCATATCTATCTCTGGCAGCGATGTGGCTGGGTGACTTTTTACGGGCCCATGCTCGCAGCAGGATTGAACTCCGGCCCGGGACTGCCCGAGGGCTACGACGAGAATTCCTTGTTGCAGGCCATCCGCCGGACCGAAGCGGGCTGGAAGCTTCGGTTGAGAGGAGAGCCGATGCTGGCGGGAGAGGCTGTAGGAAGAGTTCTAGGCGGATGCATGACCATGCTGGAGGCGACGATCGGAACGCCGTGGGAATTAGACACGAAGGATTCGATACTCGTTCTGGAAGATCGCGCGATGAAACCCTACCAAGTGGACCGAGTGATGATGCATCTGAAGCAAACTGGAAAATTCGAAGGCGTGCGCGGGATTGTATTGGGAGAATTTCCGGAGAGTGAGCCGTCCGTGGCAGGGTCGCCAACGGTACGCGACGTTTGTGCACGGATTCTGCGGCCGCTCGGGGTCCCGCTGGTATTTGGTGTGCCGGTGGGGCACACGCCGCGGCCCATGCTGACGGTTCCTTTGGGAATCGAGGCGAGGCTGGACGCGGAAGGCGAAGGAACGCTCGAATTCTTGGAACCGGCGGTGGTGGCTTGAGCAACGGCAAACATGTGCACGTGATTGGGATTGGCGGATCGGCGATGGCGCCGCTGGCGGGAATGTTGCGCGAGAGCGGGTATCGGGTGACGGGTTCAGACGCAGGGGTTTACCCGCCGGCTTCCACACTTCTCGAAAGCCTGGGGATTTCGTTTTTCAATTCGTTTGATGCGGCGCATATGCAGCCTGCGCCGGATTTGGCGGTCATTGGCAACATTATCGCGCGTGGGAATCCCGAACTCGAAGAGGTGCTCGACAGAAAAATCCCGTATCGCTCGTTGCCGGAGATATTGGAGGAAGTGTGTCTGCCGGGGAAGCACTCGATCGTCATCAGCGGGACCCACGGAAAGACCACGACCACGGCGATGCTGGCATGGATTTTCGAAACGGCAGGGAAGAAGCCGAACTTTCTTGTGGGGGGCGTGGCGGAGAATTTTGGGAAGAGTTACGGACTGGGTGGCGGCGCGGAATTCATTCTCGAAGGCGACGAGTATGAGACGGCGTTCTGGGATCGGGGGCCAAAGTTCTTTCATTATCATCCAGACGATCTGATCATTACTTCGCTCGAATACGATCACGCGGACATCTATCCCGATTTTGAGACCTATCAACTTGCGTTTCGACGCCTGGTCAATCTGGTGCCGAGGCGAGGGCGAGTGGTGATCTGGGGAGATGTGGACGAGTCGGGGCCCGCGCTGCGGCATGCGGCTGAGAAAGCGTTGTGTCCTGTCCAGACGTACGGATTTGATGCCGCGAACGATTGGGTTGCGAGCGACTTTGCGGTGGAAGGCGACAAGATGAGATTTCGTGTCGCTCACCGTGCAAAACCGTTCGGGGAATTTGCGCTGGTGGCGACGGGGCGGCACAACGCGATGAACGCGATGGCAGCGATGGCGGTTGCAGATGGCCGCGGGATCAGCTCCGAGGTGATTGCCAAGGCGCTCGCGACGTTTCGCAGCGTGAAGCGTCGAATGGACGTGAAGGGGGAAGTCGGGGGAGTACTGGTGGTTGACGATTTTGCGCATCATCCGACGGCCGTGAAAGCTACGATTGAGGCGGCGCGGGGGCGCTGGCCGGGGCGGCGGCTGTGGGCGATACTCGAGCCGCGTTCAAATTCCATGCGGCGAAAAGTGTTTCAGGAGGCGTTGCCGAAGGCTCTCGCGCTTGGGGATCGCGTCATCCTCGGAGGAGTGTTTCGGGCGCAGCAGCTTGGCGATGAGAACCGTTTGGATCCGGAGAGTGTTGCCGAAAGCGTCCGTGCGCTAGGAAAGGATGCGCGCGTTTTTCCCAGCTCCGATGCGATTGCGGAACATCTCGCCACCGAGGCCAAAGCGGGCGATTTGTTTCTTATCATGTCCAACGGCAGCTTTGATGGATTGTGCGAAAAGCTTCTGAAGAAGCTCGGCTCCGCCGTTCCCAGCGAGGCGAAAACTCGGTGACTTTCCCGGCGGCCCTGAACAGATTTTATGTTCAAGCATGCGTATCTGCCTTTATTCTTCTTGGAGTTTGTTTCTCGACGAGCGCGACCATCCGATACGAAGTATCGCTTGCGCATCCGGAGCAACATCTGTTCCATGTGACGATGAGCATTCCGGATGTAACCGGTGACGTAGCGGTACAGATGCCGGCGTGGAATGCGCTCTACCAGATTCGCGATTTCAGCCACCGCGTCCAGCAGGTCGTAGCATTTGCCGGGTCCGAAAGAGCGCGAATCGAAAAGATGGACAAGCAAACTTGGCAGATTCAGGGGAACGGCACGATTAAGATTCAGTACGCCGTCTATTGGGATGAGGTTGGCCCGTTTGCATCGCAGCTGAACTCGGAGCACGCCTTCATTAACCCTGCGATGATTCTCATGTACCCGCCAGGGCGTCGTTCCGAAGGGGTTGTTCTCGAACTGTCAGATGTGCCCGATGGATGGCGTGTTGCCAGTGGTGTGTCCGCAGGCGCAACTCAGGCAAGGCGCGGGACCATGTTCACGACGGATGCAAAAACCTACGATGACCTTGTGGATGGGCCGATTGAGATAGGAAAATTCGAGGAGTTTCAACTAACCGGCATCAAACCGGAGATTTGGGTTGTGATTCACGGGGACAATTGGAAAAAGAAAAAGGTCGAGGAGGACCTCAAGCGCATCTGCGAGTACGAGCTAAAGCTGATGGAAGGAGCGCCATTCGAACGCTATACCTTCATTCTTCACATCGGCAAAGGATCGGGCGGAGGAGGAATGGAACATGCGGGCTCGACGGCGATCGGCGCGCCATCGGATGAATACTTGTCGGGAGTGGCCGCCCACGAATTTTTTCATCTGTGGAATGTGAAGCGGATCCGGCCCGCGACCCTTGAGCCGGTTGACTATGCGAAGGAGCAATATACGCGCGCTTTGTGGTTTGCCGAGGGTGTAACGAACACGTATGGAGCGTACACGCTGGTACGCAGCGGAATCTGGAGCAAAGAGCAATTTTACGCAGACCTTGGCGCACAGATTACGGAATTGGAGAACCGCCCTGCGAATCGCTGGCAAAGCGCCGAGCAATCGAGCCTGGACGCCTGGCTGGAGAAATATCCGCTCTACAACCAGCCGGAATACAGTATTTCCTACTACACGAAGGGGCAAGTGCTGGGGGATTTGTTGGACATCTTGATCCGCGACCGTACCGAGAATGAGAAGAGCCTGGACGATGTACTGCGAGCGATGAACTCAGAATTCGCGAAGCGCGGGAAAACTTACAGAGACAGTTTGGACGTTCGCTTGACGGTGGAAGAGATTGCTGGGGGTTCGTTCGAAGAGTTCTTTGGAAAATATGTGGCCGGGATTGAGCCGTTTCCTTATGAACACGCGCTTGCGCTGGCGGGACTGGAATTGCGGATTATGGAGCATCGGCGGCCGACGCTGGGGTTCACCGCGGCGCGCGATGCAAACGGCGCCTTGGTAGTGCAAAGTGTTGTTGCGGATAGCCCAGCACAACTGGGAGATCTGCGCGTGGGGGACACCATCCTCATCTGGAACGGCGGAGAACTACCTCGCCGGACCGATCGCTGGCTGCGGGAACAGAAAGCGGGTGATTTCCTGAAGTTGTGGGTTGGGCGGGAAGGAAAAAAGCTATCGCTTGAATTCCGGCTCGGAGAGACCAAAGAAACTTTTTATGGAGTCACCGAAGACCGGCGTGCGAGCGAGAAGGCACGGCACATCCGCGAGGGGCTGCTTCATGGGAGCACCCGCGGCGCTTTTCATTAGGCTGGAAAACATTTCCACGTTCCGCTTGACCGCCACGGCAAGATTCGAGAAAGTTCAGCCAGCTTCATGCTTCGCACCCTGTTCATCGCCGTTTTTCTTTCGATTTACATCCTGATCGTTGGGCCGCCTCTGCTCGTCTACACCGTGATCACCAAGGATCCGGATCCGATTTATTGGGCAGGAGTGAAGGGAGTGATGTTTTTCGTGCGGGCAGTGGGCGTGAAGGTGCGCGTGCGAGGAACTGAACGGATTCCGCCGGGAGTCTGCCTGTTTGTGGCGAACCATACCAGCTCTGCGGACGGGCCGGCGGTGGTCGGCGCGATCCCCCGGAGGATTGCGGTGCTGCTGAAACAATCGCTTTTCAAGTGGCCCATTGTCGGCCAGGCGTTCTGGAGCGCCCATTTTATTCCTGTGAATCGCAGCGCGCATGAATCGGCGGTGGCCAGCGTGGAAAAAGCTACGGAGGCCATGCGGGCGGGTCAATCGTTTTTGATCTACCCAGAAGGGACGCGCAGCGCGGATGGGCGGCTGCAGCGGTTCAAGAAGGGCGCGGTGGTCATGGCGATCAAGGCGGGCGTGCCGATCGTACCGATTGCGTGCTCGGGGGCGCAAAAGATTATGGGAAAGCGCTCCATGGTCATACGTCCCGGAGAGATCCAAGTCGAGTTTCTTGAGCCGATCGACGCTTCGAAATATTCACTGGAGGAGCGTGAAACTCTGAATGAGCGAATTCGCGCGGCGCTTGCGGCGGGACTGCCGCCGGAGCAGCGGCCCATCGAGACTGCCGGTGCGGCTCCCAATTCGAGCGCAAGTGATGAACAAAATGGAGAGGCAAATGACAACTGACAAGCGTGGGGTGAGAACGAGATTTCTCGCCGGCATGGTGGCTCTTTTGTGGAGTGCTTCCGCGGTTGCGCAGGAAAAGCGCGTGACGGCCCGCGAAATAATTGCCCGCATACAACAGCAGGTGGGAGTGCCATGGCAGGCCGAGACGGTGGACAGGTTCAAAGCAGGCAACCCGGACACGGTCGTTACCGGCATCGCGGTGACGATGATGGCCACGATGGACGTGCTTCAGCGCGCGGCAGCTTCCGGCAAGAATCTAATCATCACGCATGAACCGACGTTCTACAATCACCTGGATAAGCTCGACGTACTGGAACAAAAAGAAAACGATCCCGTCCTGGCCGCGAAGCTGGCGTTCATTGCAAAGCACAACCTAGTCGTCTGGCGATTCCACGATCATTGGCACCTGCGGAAACCGGACGGCATTGTAGCGGGAGTGGTCCATGCGCTGGGTTGGGAAAAATTTCAAGATGCCAAGAACGAACACCTGTTTACAATCCCTGAAACGACTATGGAAAAGCTTGCGGCGGATCTCAAAGTAAAGTTATCCACCCATGCGATGCGCGTAGTGGCAGATCCTCATCAAAGGGTGAAGCGCGTCGCGCTCGTTCCCGGCGCTTCGGGATTTGCAAGAGAGACACGTGCCCTGGAAACGCCCGATGTGGACGTCCTTCTAACGGGTGAGCCGCGGGAATGGGAAACCGTGGAGTATGTCGCCGATGCGGTGACAGAGAAAAAAAGAAAGGGACTGATCATCCTCGGGCACATTCCTTCCGAGCAGGCGGGCATGGAGGAGTGCACTCGCTGGCTGAAGACCTTTGTCAGCGAGGTACCCACGGAATTTGTTCCGGCCGCCGATCCCTTCTGGAGAAACTAGGGTTTCAGCCTCTCGATTTCAGATTCCAATTCGCGCACGCGTCGCTGCAGGTCCGGCAACCGATTGAGCGCGGCCGTAAATTTCATCCACAAACGGCTGTCCACGGCCGGGGATCCTCCAACGATCGAGCGCGGAGGGAGATCGCCCGGAAGTCCAGCTTGGCCGTAGACCACGCTGCCGTCGCCGACGGAGAGATGACCCGAACTGGCGGACTGGCCGGCGAAGATGCAATTCGCGCCGACTTTCGTGGACCCAGCAAGGCCGACCTGGCCGCAGAGCATGGTGTTGGCGCCGACGCGCGAGGCGTGACCGACGAGCACGAGGTCATCCAGTTTTGCTCCGCGGGCGACGCGGGTCTCGCCGATGGTTGCGCGATCCACGCAGGAGTTGGCCTGAACTTCCACATCGTCTTCCAGGATAGCAGGGCCGGTTTGCAGCATTTTGTACCAGGTGCCGTCTTTTTGCTTGGCGAAGCCGAAGCCATCTCCGCCGATAATGACGCCGTTTTGCAAGATGACGCGATTACCGATGCGGCAGAATTCGCGCACGACCGCGTGGGCATGCGCGAAGAAATCATCGCCGATTTGCGCGCCACGATAAATCGTGACGGAACTGTGAAGCACAGCGTTGCGCCCGATGTGAGCGTCTTCGTCGATGAAACAGTACGGACCGATGTGCGCGTTATCCCCTATGCGAGCGCTTTTTGCGATGACGGCAGTCGAATGGATCCCCGGAGCATAACGCGGGGGCTGGAAGAAAAGCTCGATGGCGTGAGCGAAGGCCAGGTAGGGGTTGGGGGAGCGGAGGGCAGCGAGCGGTGGCAAAGAAGCGTCTCGAGTGAGAGAGATGCCCTCTTCGACGAGGACGGCGGAAGCGCGCGTCGTCTTGAGAAGTGGGAAATAGCGGCGATTTGCAAGGAAGGTAAGTTGGCCCGGTTCGGCTTGCTCGATTCCGGCGACACCGCTGATTTCAACGTCGGGTGGGCCTTCCAGGCGGCAGCCCAGTTTCTGCGCAACTTCGGAAAGTTTCATGGCGCGGCTCCTCAAAGCGTTTTGGCTCTGCGTGCGAGTCTCGCACAGGGCAAAGAGGGAAGTACAGGCGGTCCGGATTATTCGTTGAACAGGCGAGGTTGAGAGGCGGCGGCTGCAGCCGCAGCGGGCTTGCGGCGGGCGATTCCGACGACGCCGAGAACCGTCACTTCCGTTAGCGCGGCGCGAGGGACAAAGATGCGATCCGTGGTCGAATTCAGGTCCGGATGCGTGATTTGCAGCCCGTTATCAAGTAAGGAGAGCAAATCGTTAGGGACGACGCCCTCGAGAGTTTCGCCGTCGGTATAACGAAGGCGCACCCAGAGCCCGTCGAGTTTTGGACGGCTGAGAAACGCCTTACGCTCCGGTTCGAAATCGTCGGAAAACTCGCGAACAAAGAAAACGGAGCGGACTTTTGCCAGCGGAACTTCAATGTGCTCCCCGTCCGGGGTCAGGAGGTCGACGGGATCGTTCTGGCCCAGGCGCACGGGATTCAGGTAGCCGCGAAGAGGCTTCTTGTCGGCAAGCACAATAATGACCTTCTTGTGCGTGGAGGCTGGAGTGCGATTCTTCAAAATTTAGCCGTTCCCGGGCGCGGATGGTCAGAATTTGCCAATCGGCAAAATGTATGTTATGTTAAGCGCGTTTTCCTGTCAACTCATTGTTTCCATTAGGGTTAGGGCCCCGGAGCGCCGCCCGTTGACCGAAAAAAAACAGATTCTCAAGTCGGCTTCGATCATTACCCTGGTCACGATT
>WNFG01000483.1_pt1 | contig 56983 bp, 53 predicted proteins | sample 5400431 | NCBI WGS metagenome assembly WNFG01 (sample SAMN13153346, study PRJNA577476) | soil metagenome | isolation source: 120 cm saprolite under Douglas fir tree site 2 hole 3 replicate 2 | place: USA:California | collected 2015-04-18
AGCGTTTCGCTGATCCAGAGAGCGGCAAACGCGATGATGGCCGAGAGGGCCACCATCCGATAGGCCGACGTGTCGTGCCCGAGCTGGACTCTTTCGTAGATCGTTAGCGCGATCGTGCGCGTACGTCCGGGGATGTCGCCGGCCACGAGGATCGTCGCGCCGAATTCGCCGATGCCGCGGGCGAATGCCAGCACGACGCCGCCGGCCACGCCGCGGCGCGCCAGGGGAAGGGTGATGGTGAAGAACACGCGCATCGGGGAGGCGCCGAGGGTCTCGGCGATCTGTTCGAGCCGGGGGTTGATCTCCTCGAAGGCAGTCCGCGCGGCCCGCAGCAGCAGCGGCATCGACATGACCATCATCGCGATCACCACGGCCTTCCAAGTAAAGACGACGTCGATGCCTAGGCGATCGAGAACCCTTCCCAGAGCCCGGCGCCGTCCAAACGTCTGAAGAAGGAGAAGACCGGTTGCTACTGGGGGCATGACGATGGGCAGCGTGACCAGCGTCTCGATGAGTGACTTTCCCGGCCAGTTCCGCCGTGCCAGCAGCCAGCCGAGAAGGAGGCCGGGCGGCAGGATGAGCAGAGTGCTCATCGCCGCCATCCGGAGTGTGAATCCCGCGATTCGCCACTCCTCGGCGGTCATTTGATGATGATGAAACCGTACTTGCGAAAGACCTCTTGCGCGGGCGGTGACTGCAGGAAATCGATGAACTTTTGCGCCGCGGCCTTCTGCTTCGAGTCGCCGACGATCGCGACGGGATAGGAGATTTTCGGACCTTCGGCGGCCGGCACTTCAAAGGCAATGCGTACCGAACGGGAGATCAGCGCATCCGTGCGATAGACGATCCCGGCCTGTACATTGCCCGACTCGACCGCTGCCAGCGCCGCGCGAACGTTTTCCGTCGGAATGAGCTTGTCCTTGATCCGGTCCCACACGTGACTCCTGCGCAGGTACTCCTTTGCGTAGATGCCGACGGGAACGCTCTGCGGCTCGGCCACGGCGATCGTGGAGATGGCGTTGTCGGCGAGATCGGCGGGGCCGTTGATTTTCAGGTTGCTGTCGCTCGGCACGATGAACACGAGCGTGTTGGAAAGGATGCTGCGGCGGGACGCCTTCACGATGTATCCGCGCTGCTGGAGTTGATCCATCTTCAGCTCATCGGCTGAAATGAACACGTCCGAGGAGGCTCCCTCGGAGATCTGCCGGGCCAGCGTGCTCGACGCACCGAAGTCAAAGAGGAGCGTGTCATGCGTCAGGCGTTCATAGAGACCGGCGATGTCGTGCAATGCATCCGTCAAGCTCGCAGCGGCCGAGACACGGAGATTGGCCGCCGCTGCCGGCGACGCGGCTAGTGCGAAACAGCACAGGAAAACGAAAACCCGTCTGGTCATTAAATCCTCAAACCCGTTTTAGATCCTCAGAACAGCGTCTGCAAGCGTGCGATCCATTTCTGCTGCGTCTTCGTCAGCCCGGGCACGTCGCTTCGGAGCCAGTCGAGCTGCAACTTGATGTCATTCTGTTTGAAGTACCAGTTGGCGCCTAACGTCGTCGTGCCGGTCTCGTTGCCAGTGACCGCACCATTGGGATCGAATCTCTCTCGCCGGGCAGCGAGCTGCAACTTGTTTGGGATGATGAACGCCGAGAGTTGACCGGACCAGCCTGTGGAACGGAAGCGTCGAAGGGGCAGCCGATCGGTGGGACTGAATGTGACCTTCAGGTACTCTCCCCACGCTTCTACCGGACCGAATTGCAATTGCGAGTCGTATCCGATTCCGCGCCGTATTCCGGCGAAAATGTTGTCTTTGGCTGCGGTCGAGGGAGTGGAATCGATGCCGAAGTCCGCTGCGACAGGCACGTTGGTGTCGCTGGAGTGGAAGTTGTCGATCCCGATCGTCCAACGGCTCGGTTGGTCGAAGTAACGGCCGCTGACCGGCGCCACCGAAACGCGAGCGACTTCCATGAAGCGATCGTTGTCGTTGAAGTTCTGATTGATGCCGTTTCCGTTAAAGAGGCCCAGCGCCCAGTTGAAGCGTTCATACCAGGCCTCGCCGCCGACCTGAGCTCCGAGTTGCCGGCCCGGGGTCAGGCGGTCGCTGACCAGCGATCGTTCGGCGAAGTAGAGGTTAGGATCCGGGTAGAGTTGCTCGAATCCAAAGGGCGTCTTGAACTGGCCGACGCGTATATTGGCCGAATCGAAGCGGTTCCAGTTGACGTAGGCGTCGGTCAACTGTGCCCTGAAGCCGGACGTATTGGCCGCGCTTCCGGCAAGCTCCATTTCCGCGCGGAAGTTGAACTCCTCGAGAAACCGTCCACCGGCGTTGATCCGCGCTCTTCTCAGGTAGAGCCGGTCGTTGCCATCGGAGAAGCGTGCGTCGCCCTGATCGCCGGCTTCGGTCTGCACCTGGATCATGCCGCCGAACTGAAGGGCTTCGGCTTTCCCGCCCATCTTGACGTCTGCCTGCCGGGCAACGACTTCGACGCCGAGGTCGCGGCGGAGCTGCTGATTCTCCTGGCGCAGGGAAGCCACTTCCTGCTCGAGTTTGGCCAGCCGGGCTTCGAGGGCGCTGTCGTCCGCCATCGCGCTCGTCGCCGTGAGGATGGTGAATGCCAATGCAATCGCCCGCATGGCGTAAGGAGAACACGGAGCGATATATTTGGTCAAGTATGTCGGTCAGCGCAGCATCTTCCGGAGCGTCTTCCACGATTCGCGCGTAGCGGCGACGCTCTCACTCTCGATCTGTCGATAGAGCCTTAGTGCTTCATGGCCCGCGGGCGTCAATTCCGCGTGCCCTCCTTCGGTTCCGCCCCGTGTGGTGATGATCAACGGTTTGCAGAAGGCCTCATTCATGACGCCTACGAGTTTCCAGGCCCGCATGTAGGACATCCCCATCTCGGCCGCGGCCTCGCGAAGTGTCCCCAGCCGGGCCACCGCCTCGAGCAGGTCTGCCTTTCCCGGTCCAAGAATGACCGTGTCGTCGTCGACGACGCGAAGGCGAGGGATGAGTCGAGGGGGCATGCGACGGATGATACGGCCACATCAAGGAATGAGATCGGAAGCCTGCCAAAGACGCGCAACCAACCGAGAATCGACAACCGACAACTCGGCGAAGCCGCGGTTCACGACCGGCAGCTCGTACGCGCCTCGGCCATCGCCCTCTCCAGATCGCCGCGCGCGGCGCTGTGCGACTGCGGCACGGCGTCGATGGCCGCGCGAAACGTCGTCAGTGCTTCGTTGCACGAACCTTTCGCTGCGAGCACGCGGGCCAGGGTGTCGAGCACGATGTAGGGGTCGGAACCGTTCTGCGCGACGGCCTTTCGCGCAAACGACTCCGCTTCATCGTAACGTTTCGATTCGTAAAGGAGCCAGGCCAGGTTGTTGAGGGCATCGCGCGATGTCGCATCGACCGTGAGGGCTTTGCGAAACGCCTCCTCCGCCTCGGCCCGGTTGCCGAGCTGCATTTCCGCGTTGCCCAGGTTCGTCCAGGCAAGGAGAGAATCAGGATGCTGGACGAGGATCGCGCGATAGGCACGCGCGGCATCCGCGTACTTCCCCGCATCTTCGAGCGCCACCGCCGCGCGGAGGGCGGCGGTGGCATTCCCGGGACGGATCAGGATCGCAGCATGGCCGCCGCCCGACCACGCTTTTTCAAGACGATCGAACGACGTCCAACGCCCTTTGCCGTCGCCGAACTGCGTGCGAATCAGTCCGGCGGCCGGGTCGACGCCGTCGGCCACGATGTAGTGGAAAAAGTCGTAGTGATGTCCGGGCGAATCGATGACTTGCAGCATCAGGATCACCGGCCGTCCCTGCTGCAGCTCCTGTTCGATGATGGCCGGCGTTCCGGTGACGAGCTGCGCGTCGAAGCCCGCCTTGCGCGTCGCGAGCAGCATGTCGATCGTCAGCACGCCGCCGCGCGTCTTCGGCAGTGCCGCATCCCACGACTGCATCGTCGTGGCGTCACCGTAGTGCTGCAGCACGGTGGACAGCGAGCCGGCGCCGCACGATTCGATGCCCCAGTGCTGCGACGGGACATTCGGGATGACGGTCGCGGTGGGGGAGGCGTGCTGGGTTTTGGGGGTGATGGTGATGCAGGAGGTGAGGAGAACGAAAAGAAGCAATGTTGAATGTTTGCCGACGGGAGTCGGGAGTCGGGGGTTGGGAGTCGGAGCTGTCGTGTTTTCTCCGACCGACACCCGGCCCCCGACTCCCGTCGGCAAACATTCAACATTCAGCATTCGTTTCTCTCAAAAAACACGGGCGAGCGGCCAAAATCGGCCGCTCGCCCCGGTGGCTACGGCGAACGAGTGATTACCCGACTGCGATGACCAGGATCAGAGCGGCCAGGGCGCCGATACCGATCCAGATCCATTCCTGGCGGGTCAGGCCCGCGGCCTGCACTTGGTCGATGTTCTGCGCGAGCTGATGGAGGTCCTGCGGCGAGAGCTGGGCCAGGCGCTGATCGACCTGCTCCCTGGTAAAGCCGCGGTCCGTCAGAACTTTGGCGACCTGCTCGTTTGCGGCGACGTCGCGCACGAGTGCCAGATCGGCGGCGCGCTGGTCGATGCTCTGATCGGCCGCTGTCTTCGACGGAACCGGACCGGCGATCGACGGAAGGGCCGCAAAGGCCAGGACAAGGAAGAAGACAACGAATTGAGACGAACGCTTGGACACGACAAGTACCTCCATGTTGTGTGAAGTGGTGCTCGCCACTTCACCGTTTCAGTTAACTCCGGCGATCATGGCCCCACGGCCAAGCAACCGGCATCCGCGGAGCGGACGGAGCAAGACGGGTGCCGGATTGGCGGTTGCGGGGTTACTGGTTTGCGCGGTCTCGGGGTTACAGCGTTGCAGGGTTGCAGAGTTGCTTGGTGGCAGAGTGGCCAAACGCCTTCTGACAAACTAACCCTCCTTAGCAACCCAGCAGCCCCGAGACCCCGCAACCGCGCAACCGCGCAACCGCGATACGATCCCCGCCAATGATCCGCTTCGAAGACATCCTCGACAAGGTCGAAAGCTACAAGCCCGACTTCGATGAGGAGCTCCTCGACCGCGCCTTTGTCTTCTCGGCGCGCGAGCATCGCGGGCAGGTGCGCAGCTCGGGCGAGCCGTATCTCGTGCATCCCCTCAACGTCGCCTACATCCTGGCCGAGATGCGGCTCGATGAAACCTCCATCGCCGTCGGGCTGCTTCACGACGTGCTCGAAGACACGCTGACGACGAAAGAGACGCTGCAGGAGATCTTTGGCGACGACGTGGCCGAACTGGTCGACGGTGTCACGAAGATCTCCCGTTACGCCTACGTCTCGCGGGAAGAGCAGCAGGCCGAGACCTTCCGCAAGATGCTCCTGGCGATGGTGAGCGACCTGCGCGTGGTCCTGGTCAAGCTGGCCGACCGCCTCCACAACATGCGCACGCTCCAGTTTCTCCCCGAGGAGCGGAGGCTGGCCATCGCCAAAGAGACGATGGAGATCTACGCGCCGATCGCCAACCGCCTCGGCATGGGCCGCATCAAGAGCGAGCTCGAAGACCTCGCCTTCCGGCACATGCACCCACGCGAGTTCGAGGACCTGCAGCGCGCCGTCAACGAGAAGCTGGCCGTATCCGGCGAGATCGTCGATCGCATCAAAGGAACGCTGACGGCCAAGCTTCAGGAGAACGACCTCAACGGCGACGTCTTCGGCCGGGTGAAGTCGATGTACTCCATCTGGACCAAGCTCCGGCGGCAGGAGATCGACGTCGGGCAGGTCTACGACTATCTCGCCTTCCGCATCGTCACCGCGAACATCAAAGACACCTACGCCTGCCTTGGCATCATTCATCAGATGTGGCGCCCAGTCCCCGGCCGGATCAAGGACTACATCGCCATGCCCAAGCCCAACTTCTACCAGTCGCTGCACACGACGGTGGTGGCGGAGAAAGGGCAGCCGTTCGAGGTGCAGATCCGGACGCGGGAGATGGACCTCATCGCCGAGCAGGGCATCGCCGCCCACTGGAAGTACAAGGAAGGCCGCGTCGGCGCGCAACCGGACGACACCAACTTCCTCTGGCTCCGGCAGCTCGTGGAGTGGCAGCACGAGATCACCGATCCGCGCGACTTCATGCACTCGTTGAAGATCGACCTCTATCCCGACGAGGTCTATACGTTTACGCCTAAAGGAGACGTCTTCGCCTTTCCGCGCGGCGCCACGCCGCTCGACTTCGCCTACCGTATCCACACCGACGTGGGGCACCACTGCGTCGGCGCGCGCGTGAACGGTAAATTGATGCCGCTGCGGACGACGCTCAAGAACGGCGACATCATCGAAGTGCTCACGGCCCCGACGCAGTCGCCCTCGCGCGAGTGGATCAACATGGTCGTGACCTCGCGGGCGCGCCACAAGATCCGGCACTGGCTCAACACCGAGCAGAAACACCGCTCCATCGATCTCGGCCGCAAGCTGATCGAGAAGGAGGCCCGGCGCTACCGCGTGCAGTGGCGCAAGCTCGTCTCCGAGAACGCGCTCGATGCCGTCCTGGCCGAGTACGGGCTGCCGAAGCTCGACGAGCTTTATGCCGACGTCGGCTACGGCAAGATCTCCTCGCGCTCGATCGTCGAGCGTTTCGCCAAAGAGGATCAGCCGGCCGTCGATGAAGGCGTCATCACGCGCGCCGTGCGCAAGATCTTTCCCTTCACCGGCACCTCCCCGGCCATCAAGGTGCGCGGCTATGACGACCTGATGACCTACCTTGCCGGCTGCTGCAAGCCGCTGCCGGGGGAGCCGATCATCGGCTACATCTCGCGCGGCAAAGGGGTGGGTGTGCACAGTCTGAACTGCCCCAACGTCCGCAATCTGATGTTCAACGCCTACCGCCAGATTACCGTCGAGTGGGCCGACCAGCGTCATGCGCAGTTCCAGGTCGAGCTGGAGGTGGTGATGGAAGACCGCCAGGGCATCCTGGCGCGCGTCGTCTCGACCGTGGCCAACATGAAAACTAACATCCGCCAGATGGACAGCCGCACCGCGGATGGAAAGGCCACCGCCGAGCTGACTCTCGAAATCGCCGATCTCAAACATCTCGAGCGCGTCATCCGCTCTATCGCTGGCATCGAAGGCGTGGTGCATGTCGAACGGAAGTTCAACGTGCGGCATGCGACGGCGTGAGGATTCCTCTACTTCGCGTCTTCGCGTGACTATCGATCTCACGCCAAGGCGCGAAGACGCGAAGGGATTGGGCTAACATCCTTCAATGCCACCATTCCATCGTTACGTTGCCATCGGTGACAGCACGGTCGAAGGACTCGACGATCCCGATGGGCGGGGCGGCTATCGGGGATGGGCCGACCGTTTGGCGCAGAAGCTCGCGGCGGAGCAGGGGAGCGTGCTCTACGCCAACCTGGCCATTCGAGGACGGACGACGCGGCAGATCCGCCGCGAGCAGCTCGACGCGGCGGTGGCCATGCAGCCGGACCTGGTGGCAGTCGTCTCCGGAACGAACGATCTGCTGCGGCCGCGCTTCGATCCTGATGCGCTCCGCGACGACGTCGAGACGATGCAGGGTGCACTGGCCGGTATCGGCGCGACGGTGATCACCTTCACCCTCCCCGACCTCGGCGACATCATGCCGCTCGCGCGCATGGTGCGCGGCCGGTTGTTGCGGATGAACGACATCATCCGTGAGGCTGCTGCGCGGAGCGGTACGATCGTCTGCGACTTCGCCGCGCATCCGGTGGCCTCCGATCCGCGTCTCTGGTCCGACGACCGTCTCCACGCCAATACCGCCGGACACGCGCGCATCGCCGATGCCCTTGCCGATCACCTCGGTCTTGCGGGTGCGAACGGATCGTGGTCTGAGCCGCTGCCGCATGCGCCACCCGCTCGATGGACAGAAACGCTTGGAGCCGAGGCGGCCTGGATGCGCCGCCACATGCTCCCGTGGCTCTGGCGGCATCTGCACGGACGCTCGTCCGGCGACGGCATCACTCCGAAGGTGCCGCGGCTCACCGTGATTGAAGGGTAGGGATTCTTCCTCCTCTGAACTCTCCTTCCCTCAGAGAGAGGTGATTGCATGACTCGAGCGCGGCGGTTGAAGGACAACGCACACTTCGTCATCTATTCGGATGCTTTCCTCGACGTTCTCGGGCCCGATCCGGGATACGAGACGGTGGCGAACGTGAACGCCCACGAGGGGCCGGTCTACGTTCGCGGCGAGAACGCTCTCTACTTCACCACCGTCCCGGTGACGACGAACATCCCCTCGTTCGGCGACAAGAACGTGGCCATCGGGCGGCTTGACGTCGCTTCGGGCGAGGTCAGCACATTCGTTGCCGCGGCGAACATGGCCAACGGGATGACCCTCGATCGCGAAGGGCGGCTCCTCATCTGTGAGCAAGGGTCGCTGGAGACCAATGCCCGCATCTCGCGCATGAACCTGAAGACGAAGAAGGTCGAGACGGTCGTCGATCACTGGTTCGGGCTTCCGTTCAATTCACCGAACGACGTCGTCGAGAAGAGCGACGGCACGATCTGGTTCACCGATCCGGCCTACGGATCGCTGCAGGGCTTTCGTCCCAAGCCGCTCATCGGCGACTTCGTCTACCGCTACGACCCGGCCGACGATTCGGTGACCGTGGTGGTCGATACGTTCAAGAAGCCCAACGGCCTCTGTTTCTCGCCCGATGAGTCGATCCTCTACGTGAATGACTCCGGCGCCATCGAAGGGCCGAACACCTACTACCCCGATCTGCCGCACCACATCCGCGCCTTCGACGTCGCCGACAGCAGCTATCTCGTCAACGAACGGCTCTTCGCCGTCGTCACGCCGATCATCCCCGACGGTCTGAAGGTCGACAGCCAGGGGCGCGTCTACAGCTCCTCCGGCACCGGCGTTCAGGTCTTCGACGCCGCCGGCAAGATCCTGGGCGAGATTCTCGCGGGTGGCGTGGCCAATTTCTGCTTCGGCGGTCCCGGCAACAACATGCTCTTTATGATGTGCGATACCGCCATCAACATCGCCACGCTGGCGGCGACAGGGGTCTGAATCCAATGGCCTGAACTTAAGACGCTTTACGGTCGGAGCGCTGGCGTCTCGCCGGCTGGCCCCCCTTTTTCAGGAGCTCATGTACGCTGATTCAGGGTGTCTTTCAGAAGCTGCGACTGCTCCCGAAGGAATACCTGGCGTCGTCTCCTTACCGGTAATGACTGCGTCGCCGGAGCAGTTTTCCAACAGCATGCGAATTCGATCGCTATTTGCTGCCTGACTGCGCGACCGGGCGGAGCGCTGGCGTCTCGCCGCCGGAACCGCCGCCGTACAGCCAGATTTTCGGATTCATGGCCTTGGCGGTTCTGAAATGCGGACTCAGGCGTGAGGCGTGCATGACATCCCGCTCAAGGTGGAGGCGATGGCGATAAGTCACCGGTGGCTCCTGCTGCATCGGGCCGCGCTGGCGCTCGCGGCGCTTTCGGTCGCGGTGCCGTTGGCCGCGGACGAGCGGCGCGGGACGATGGCGTTTCATTATGGCGGGCCGCTCTCGCAGGCGGAACTGGAGTGGTACGGCCGGTTCGATGCCGTCGTCACGCACGATCCGTTGCCGAGGGCGCAGGTGGACGCGCTGCACGCACGCGGGGCGCACCTGGTGCTTTATGAGTGGGCGGTGGCGTTCTACGCCTCGCTCGTGCCTACCGGGTCATGGCAGGAGCGGCTGCTGCGGGAGCGGCACGCTCTGCTCAATGGGCGGGGACTTCGCGGCGGGAGCGGCGCGGCCGATGCCGATGCGTTCTATTACGATCCCGCCGCGCACGAGCATCGTATCGATCGGGCGCGCGCGATCGCCGAGCGGCTGCACACGGCCGGATACGACGGCGTTTTTCTCGATACCACGACGTTCGCCAATGTGCATCCCGATGCGGCGGCCGAGTACCGGCAGCGCCATCCGGATGTTCCCTACGACGCCGCCTTCGCGCAGTTCCTGAAAACGCTGCGGAAGGAGTTGCATGGCGGCGTGATCGTGACCAATCAGGGATATCGCGATGCGGCGCACTATCTTCCGTACGCGGACTATGACGTCACGGAGAGCCTCATCACGCGCGACGGCCGGCTGCGGCCGTGGAGAGATCCGCGCGACCAGTGGAACAGTATCGATTTTGTGATGCGGACGATGATTGCGCCGGCGATGAAGCGTTATCCCCGGGTGCGGTTCGTTCATCTCAACTACCTGCCGAAGGCGGAACCGGATGACGTTCTGCCGGTAGCCGCCATTGCCCGGCTGTTCGGCGGAGAAGCGTTTGTGGCGCTGTCGTCGATCGTCGCGCCGCCGTCGGCGGACATTTACTTCCTTGATTGCGGCACGCCGCGGACGCCCATTCGATACGCGGAGAAACATGAGGCGGCCTATCGCTGGTTCGCGCATGTCCTCGTCGCGGTGAACGCATCAGCACATCCGCTGGTGATTGCGAATCCTGATGGTGGAGAGGCGATCGTCGTGCCTGCCGCGGAGAATGGGTCGATGGGGACGCTGATCACGGCTCGTCCGATCACCCGGAATCATGGACATCCGTGAAGCTAATTCCGCCGACCGCGACGCGATCCTCGGCCTGCGGGCGCGATGCTTCGGTGACCTCGATCCCGAGAAGCGCGATCCGAGGTTCTGGCATTGGGAGCTTGGCCATGCGCGCTGCTTTGTCGGCGAAGAGAATGGACGACTCGTTACGCATCTGGCGCTGGTGCCGATGCCGTACGCGGCCGGTGATGAGGTGATCGATGGCGCACTGGCGGTCGATGCCATGACAGCGCCGGAGGCGCGCGGCCGAGGGGCGTTCTCGCGTGTCGTGGCCGAGGCTATGCAGGCGACACGGGGCGATCTCAGTATTGCCACCGCGTACCAGATCCGTAGCGCGGTGCTCGGTGCGATGCTGCGCGGCGGATGGAGCGTCGCCGCGGACGTTCCGGTGCTCGTCCGCCCCGCGTCGCTGCGTGCGCTGCTGCGCATAACCGCTCGGACAGGCACGCACCGGGCGCCGCGCCCGAGGGCGCGCATCAGGCTGCTTACGCGCGACGATGCACCGGCCATGGCGCGCGTGGCGCGGTCGTTTCCGCGCGAAGGCGCATGCGTCGCGCGAACGGCTGAGTGGCTGACGTGGCGTTTCTTTGAGAACCCATGCTGGTCGTATCGCGTGACCGGCATCGACGAGGAAGGCGATCTTGCCGCGTATCTCGTGGCCAGGCGCACGACGCTGAAGAATTTCGATACGTTCGCCGTCGCCGATCTTGCGTACACGGATCGAGATTCCGCGCGGCTTCTCCTGCGCGATGCGGTGGCCGAGGGGAAGGCCCTCGGCTGCAAGCTCGCGGCGGCACTGGTTTCACCCTGGCATCCCGCCTTTTCACTCTTTCTGATGCGGGGCTTCGTTCCGGGGCCGCATCGGTTCCGGCTTCTCGTGTACCCGAACCGGAAGCTGCGCTGGGGCGTGATGTGGGCAGATACGGATCACCTGTGATGGCACGCGTGATCTTCATTTTCGCCCATCAGGATGACGAGATCGCCGCGGCCTCGCGGATCCGCTTCGTGCAGCGGAGGGGTGATGCGGTGACGTGTCTCTACCTTACGGACGGGGCGAGCAGGGTGCTGTCGCACATCCGCGACGCGGAGTCGCGGCGCGTGCTGGCTCGCCTCGGCGTCGACGATGTTCGTTTCATCGGCTCGCGTGAGGAGATCGCTGACGGATCGCTGCCGGAGCACCTCGATCGAGCCCTGGAGCTCGTCGAAGGTGAAGTCGATGAGGCCGGCGAGGTGGTTACGCTGGCGTGGGAGGGGGGGCACCAGGATCACGACGCGGCCCATCTTGTCGCGGCGGTGTTTGCGAGACGAAGGCGCGTCCCATGCCGCGAGATGCCGCTCTACAACGGACACGGCACGCCCGGATCTTTTTTTCGCGTACACCATCCGATCGGCGAGGGATGGGAATCGCGGCGGATCCCGCGGCGTGAGAAGGTGGAGAACGCGCTGCTGTCGCGCTTCTTTCGAACGCAGCGCATGACCTGGCTGGGTCTCATGCCGCTGATGCTTCTCGCTCCGGCATGCGAGCTCAGTCGGAATGCCGACCCGCGGCGCGCGGAGACTCCTCCGCACCGAGGGCAGTTGCTGTATGAGCGTCGTTTTCGCTATCCCTACGCGCGCTTCGCGTCGTTTGCGGAGCCGTTTCTTCGCCGATCGCTCCCCGGTTGATCGGCTCGCGCGGCACGGCTTCGAGATCGAGATTGGCCGCGGAGATGAGGAGTTGCATGCCGAGCATGACCAGGAGCGCCGGCAGGACCACGGTCCCGGTCGGCGCGGAGGCGGCATGACGGATGTACCAAATCCACTTGTACCCGCCGAAGAGAACCCCGGCGGCCATCAACGGAACGCCGAAGGCGAGATTGAGCGATTCGAGATTGAAGTCGTAGACGAAGTTCCTGAGCAGTAGCCGGCGCAGCAGAGACCAGAGCAGCCGCACCGGAAACTGCCGGACCACGCGCGTGATCGAGAGGCTGGAATGCTCGCCGGCGTAGCGCGCCGGCATCGGCACTTCTTTCACCACCGCGCCGATGAGATAGAGGTGGCTGAGCATCGATGTCTCGAAGTAGTAAGTGGGATCGATCTTCTGCAGAGGGAGTTGTGACAGCACGTCGGCGCGGATGGCTACGAAGCCGTTCGTCGGATCGAAGCAGCGCCAGTAGCCGGTGGCCGCTTTGGCCAGAAAACTGAGGGCCACGTTGCCGATCCGGCGCGGCAGCGGCATGGCCCGGATGGCCTGAAAGTCGCGAAAGCGGTTTCCCTTGGTGTAGTCGGCCTCGCCGCGGATGAGCGGCTCGATGAGCTCCGGCACGAGCCAGATCGGCATCTGCCCGTCGCCGTCGACTTTGACTATGACGTCGGCGCCGGCCTCGACGGCCGTGCGGAAGCCGGTGATCATCGCGCCGCCGACACCTCGGTTCGTATCGTGATGGACGACGACGAGTCGGTGGTCGAGCTGAGCGTATTGTTCGGCGATGGCACCGGTCTGGTCGGTTGATGCATCATCGACGACGACGATCGTGGTGAAGAGCGGCGGCATGGCCCGAACCACGCTGCCGAGGTCGCGCGCGACGTTATACGCGGGAACGACCGCGGACACGTGCATGCCTGCCCGCCTCTTGAGGATCACGTGTCTCATGATGCCCCCAGGACGGCGATCTTTTGCCGACGCTCGATTGCGTAGACGCGTACGTTGTCGTCTTCGAGCCAGACGCGCATGTCGCGATGAGTCATGTGGTAGAGCGTGCACCAGGTACTGAGGCGCTCCTCGATCGCCTCGCGGTCGAATCGCGCGGACCAGTTGTTGATCTGAAATCGATGCGGCTTCTTTTCCACCGCGATGAAGACGTAGGGAGTGGGAATCCGCAGCGGGTTCTCAGCGGGGTCGTAGTGTTCGAGGAAGTCGGCGCCACTGAGATGGAAACCGCGGCCGAGGACCATTGGGTATTCCTGACCGTAGCTGACGAGCGTCCAGGTGTACGGCTCGAGCTGGCTGGACATCTTCAGGACCGCGTAGGTCGTCGCGCCGTATCCGGAGTAGTCGAGGAGCTTGCCCCGCATGAAGCCGCCGGCGAGGTTCGGGATCGTGACGAGCCACGCGGCGATTGCTAAGGCCGGGATTGCACGTACCAGAGCCGGCGGTGTATACCCGGCGATGGCATCGCGCAGCGTGACCACCGCCACCCCGATGAGCGCCGCCACGGACATTGCCAGCCACGAGGCGTTGCGTCGTACCTCGACGATCTCCGGAATCCCGAGAGCCGGCGCCGCGTGGGTACAGATGAACAGGGCCGTGGCCAGCGAGAGCCAAAACAACGGCGCGCCGTCCGCGTGGCGGACCGCGCGCAGGGCGAGCAGCAAGGCCACGATCAGCACGGCCATCAGAAACGGAGTGAACATCATGAAGGCCGTCTCCTCCGGGATCCCGGTCGCGTTGCCGCGGACAAACGGGCGGAGAAACGGGAAGTAGTAGAGCGCCGTTGCGCCGGCCCGGCTGTTCGCGCTGATCGTCTGCGCGCCGCCGGCATGCCGGTAGGCGATGAAGCCGAGCATCCATGTCGAGCCGATGGCTACGCCGGCAGCGCCCGCGAGCGCGCCGCGCAGGACCGCTTTGGGATGCGTGCCGCGGCCGATCATCGCCGCAATGGCCGCGGCACCACATAGGAGAAGGAGCGGCACGAGGACGCCGGAGTGAATGGCCGCAATGGCCGCCGTGCAGAGGGTGTATCCCGCCAGGCGCCAGCGGTTGCCGTCCCGCAGCCAGTCGAGAAAGAAGAGCGCGGCCGGGAAGAGGAACGCGATAGCCAGCTCCTGCGGAAGCGTCGACGACTGCCGCTCGAAGGCCGTGAGCAGGACATCGAATTCGCCGGCATCCGCCAGATCGGCGTAGGGCTTCGCCAGCACACTCCGGGCGGCGCCGGCGCTTGCGGACGATACGCTGCCGCCGAGCGCGAAGTACTGATGAGGGCCGCCGATCATGGTAGCGAAGAGGAGTCCCGCCACGAGCGCGGCGACGTCGCTGCGGGCGACGCGCTTGGCGGCGTAAGCTGCGGAGATCGTCATCAGGACACCGGCGAACGCTCCGAAGAAGTTCATGAGCAGGATTTCGTCGACGTTTGTCAGCCGCTCGATGGCGAGCAGCAGGAAGTGCATGCCGCGCGGATACGGCCCCCAGGCCGGGTCGACCTGACGGCCCACGTCGAGGAGCCGCATCAGATAGAGGTGAACGTAGGTGTCCGAGAAGCCGAGGTTGGCGGTGGCGAAGGGACGGTAGAGGCGGAAGGCGGCGGCGACGGCGATGATCGCGCTCCAGATGGCGATGGCCGTTCCGCGCTCGCGCATCAGACGCGGTACGCGCGTCCGTGCCAGGCGCCTTGCCCGCGCCAGGCGGCGGCGGATGCTCACACGGCCATCGAGCGTATGCAGCGCGAACAGCACCGCGGTGCGATACGACCGCGCAATCCAGCGCGGCGGCGGGAGACCGGCCCGGCGCGCGCGGCAGACCATGATGATCGCGGCCAGCAGAGCCACGTAGGCGAGCGACCCGGCGATATTGACGAGCGTGAAAAGCTGCCCGGCCAGCGTGAGTAGCAGGAGGCCGGCGCCGAGGTTCCACCAGAACCATTCCAAACGTCCCAGCGCGCGCGGTTTTGGCCAGGCAAGCGCCGGGACACCGATGAACAGCAGCAGCATCGCCAGGGCGATGCGGATGATGGTCTCGACGCCGAGGAGGATGTACATGGTCAATATGCCGCGTAGTAGTAGTAATCGAGGCTGGCCAACACCCGCCGCGCGGCACGGCCAGCCATGAACGCCAGAACGATGGCACCGGCCACGAGCCCGGCTACGGCGGCCGCGTAGTGCAGCGCGCGGCTGCAGATGAATCCGGCCACCACGTCGGCTGCCAGTGCGATGGCGACGCTGCGGACTGCCTCATCGATGCGCGACAGCGTGAGCAGCAAAAGCAGGTTGCGGACGGCGAACATGAAAACGATGTAGGCAAATGCGGCGGCGGCGAAGACGCGCATCGTGACGGCAGCCGTCAGCGCTTCGTGCAGGCGCGGGTACGGAAGCTGGCGCAGCATGGCCACGACCGCCCACGCCACCGCCAGGGCCACGACGGCGGCGATGCCGAGCTCGAAGGAGCGCCGCCGCTGGATGCGCCGTTGCTCATCGACAAACGTCCGCGCGTCGATGCTATTCGTCGCTTTCTGGTGTGGAATGAGCTCCTCGGAGAATCGCTCGATGGCAAATTCGACGACCCCGCTCATCACCAGCGCCACGATCAGCGCGAGATCGAGAGCGATCTCATAACGCACGCTCAGCCAGAACGGATACGGCGGAAAGTCCTCCCGTCCCACCGTCGTCGTCCAGGCGATCAAGCGGTCGGCGAAGAGAAAGGCGTTGAAGAGAAAGCCGTACACGAAGTAGCGCGAGGTGCTGTAGATCAGCACGGCCAGCCGCGGCGGATTCACGGGCTCGCCGCGCCGGCGCGCCGCGAGAGTGTTCAGGTACAGGTAGGCCACGGCGAAGCTGAGGACGTCGGCCGTGGCCACGCCGATGGCGTTCGCGGCGATCGGAGGAACATGCGCGCCTTTTGCCGCGGCGATGACGACGGCGAGGGAGACGGCGGTGATTGCGAGGAAGAGGTGTGTCTTCCGCACCAGGTAGAGCAGCGCCCACGTCAGCCAGAGGATGCCCAGTCCGGCATAGAAGCCGAGGGCGACGAAGAGCATCGACCAGGGCAGAACCTGAAAGAGCGCGTTGAACGCCAGCGCCGGCACGATCAGCGCGAGCATGGTTCTGACGGCGATGGCAAACCCGCGCAGCGCCGTCCATCGCGCCAGCCCTTCCTCCTTCTGATAGATGTAGAAGAAGCCGCGGCGGACGATGGCCTGAATGAAGCCGCCGGCCACGACGTAGCTGGCGATGAAGCCAAGGGCCACCCCGCTCCCCTGCACGAGATCGAGATCGATCGCTCCCCAGATGCCATATCCCCAGATCAGCATTGACGCGGCCTGCAGCACCATCGGCATGGCGAAGGTGATTCCGGCGATGTATCCGCGCACAAAGCGGAACAGCGGAACGACGCGCGGCCGGGGGTCTTCGCCTTCGACGAAGAACGGGTAGGCGCCGGAGCGGAAGCGCCGGTCGATCGTGGAAGCCAGATCGAAGAGGTCGCGCATGCCGTAGACCGCGCGCGCGTCGGCGTCGCGCATGCCGAGAACCTCGAGCTGCGCGGCGATCTCCCACGTGTCTTTCGGAATGCCGAGCAGGTCGATGACGCGCTGTCCTAGCGCGTCGACGGATTCCACCGCTGCCTGTACGCCGGCGCTCATGCCGCCACCCGTGAGCCGGCGAGGCCGCGATAGAGGTCGAGATAGGCGGCAACGCTGCCGTCGAGCCGGAAATTATCGAGCACGAGCAGCCGCGCGCGGCGCGCCAGGCGCGCGCGCAGCGCCGGATCGTCGAGGAGCTGTCCAACGGCCGCGGCGAAGCCATCGACGTCGCGCGGTTTCACGAGGATGCCGCATTCTTCCAGCGCCTCGCCGACGCCGCCGACGTCGCTGGCCACCACGGCCCGCTCGCACGCCATCGCTTCGATCACCGAATAGGGAAAGGCTTCAGAGACGCTGGTCAGTAGGACGACGTCCGCATCACGGTAGGCGCTCACCACGTCGGCGGTAGCCTGTCCCATCGTCACGACGTCGTCGAGCCGCAGCTCACGCCGCAGCGCCAGGCAACGCTGGTAATACGCTTCGTCGGCGACTGCTCCGAAGATGGTGAATCGCACTTCCGGCCGGCGCTCGCAAACACGTGCCGCGACGCGAAGAAACGTCTCGATGTCTTTCAGCGGATCGATGCGCATGGTGGCCACCACATGCGGCGGATGCAATCGCGTTTGCGAGCCGGGAGGCGGGGGCGTGAACAGTTCAGGATCGACGCCGTTGTAGATGACGCGGATCTTGTGCGGCAACGTGCCGTGCACGAGCTCCCATCGCGTGTTGTAGTGGCAGACCGGCGCGACCACGTCGGCGTGGTGATAGTTTGCGCGTACGACCGCGGTGATCAGGTTCAGGAGGAACTGCTTGCAGAAGAAGAGGCGCCGGAACCGGGAAAGAAAAAGGTTCTGCTCGCGCAGGTAGACGCCGTGCTCCGTGACGATCATCGGCGTGCCGTCGCGCGCTTTGGCGATGATGCACGGAATGCCGCAGAAGGCTGCCGCGGTGGTGTGGGTGACGCTCACCGCCGGCACGCGGGCGTTGAGCACGATGAGGAACCGGTACAGCCAGCGAAGGCTCTCCGTCAGGTCAAAGAGAGTCGGCGCCTGATGAACGCGGGCGGTGGGGGGGAGGGTGGGTGCCATGCGGCGGCTGTTGGCCTGCATCGTTTCCACGAAGGCCTCCCACACCGGCCGTGACTTCATCGTTTCGTTGTAGTCGCGGCGCCGGAAGTAGTCTTCCATCTCGACCAGGAGGCGGCCGAGCGCCGCCGGATCGGCGCCGCCGCTGTTGACCGAGGCGAGGAAGCGCGTCAAGAGCGGAATGAACTCGTTTTCGATTCGTGCGCCGGCAGTACGGCCCTTTCTCTTGTAAAGCTCCGCGAACGGCACGCCGACCGCAAATTCGCCCGGCTCTTCGATTCCCCAAAGCGGGACGGCGATGATCTTCCGTACATTTGAGGGTGGATCGAATTTGGCCTCGATGTGCGGATTCATCATCACCGGCAGCAGCGTGTAGCAAACGTCCGGCGTGTTGCGCAACAGCGCGTCGCACCAGGTGCTGACGCCGCCCGCGCCATACGGATACGTCCCCTCGGTGGTCATGAGCACGGACAGCATCGTCATCAGCGGCCTGTGATCCGCGCGAGTTTCCAGAGGTCGACACGCGCGCCGAGAACGTCGCTCTCCCGTTTCATTTGTTCAACGGCGGCATCGGCGGCATCGGATTCCGATCGGATACCCACCTCCATGAGCCTTACCACCGATTCTTCGCGTTTCCTGGCGACCCCGGCCGCCTGCCTCAATAGCGCGATCCGCTTTCGCAGCATCATCGTGGCCAGCACCGCGGACGATGTGTCGCGATCATCCCGCTCGATGGCCGTGCGCTGTTCGATGGCGGCCTCTTCCGCTTCGAGCTTTGCCTCGGCGACGCGGCGCGCTGAGGCGGCGTCGAACATCGGCAAGGCGAGGGTCATCCGAAGGCCATAAATGCCGTAGCGCTGCCGGCGATCGCCCGCGTAAGCGGCACCGAGGGCGGCAATGCCGCCGAACGCGGAAAGCATCACCTGTGGGCGCCTGGCCGCCTCGACATCCGCGACCGCGGCGCGCATCTGCTGGCCGTGAAGAACCGCCGACTCGACCGCAGGCGACGAAGGCCTCGGCGACGGTGTGACCGGCTCATCGAGATCGAGAGCGATCATGATCGGCTCCGGCGATGCATCACCGATGAGTTGTTTCACGTGTGTCTCGGCATCGAGCCGCTGCAGCTCCAGATCGAGCCGCTGCGATTCGGCGCCGAGAGCCTGCTCCTCCCACAACGCGGCGGTGTTGTTCGAGATCTCGCGGACCTGGCTGAGCTGCCGCGCGCGGTCACGCATTCCCGTGGCCCGCTGCAGCGCGGCGTCGAGGATCCGCAGCCGCTCCTGCGCGAGGTAGAGACGCGCCACGGCCTCCAGCGTTTCGCGGTAGTGCTCCTCATCGTTCGCCCTGACACGCTGGCGGAACGCCGCCGCGCCGACCTTCGCCGCGCGGGCCTGGGCCTCGCGTACGCCGCCGTCGAGCAGCGGGTAGTCGACGGAGAGGATCATCGTCACGGCGTTAAAACGGAGGATGTTCTGAGCAAAGAGATCGACATTCTCCGCGCTGCTGGCGGAGGTCTCGAAACGGATGTTCGGAAGCGAGGGACGCGGCATTTCCAGTTGGCGCGCGGCATCGAGCGCCTCCTGCGAGACCCCATGCGCCTTGTTCATTCGGGCCAGAACGTCCTCGAACGTGAGCACCGAGGCGGCGCCGGCGGGGAGAGCGATAAGAAAGAGAATTGCGGCTCGCAGCATCATTGCACCGTGATCAGCGCCGGCGTACCGGGCCGGAGAAGCCGGTCGGGATTCGGGACATTCACCACGATTGCGGGGCCGCCGTCGGCGGCGGCCGAGGTCACGTGGACGATCGGTTCGCGGAACGTACGAGCCGGGATCGTCAGCAACTTGACGTCAACCACCGCGCCCGTATGAACGTAGCGCAGGAGCTCCGGCGCGATCTGGGCCTGAACGCGGACGACGGACGGGTCGGCGATTTCAGCAAGGCGGTCACGCGTGTAGACATCGTCTCCCTGATGAATGTTCAGTTGCGTGATCGTCCCGGCAGCCGGCGCGGCGATCGTGAGCAGGGATTGGCGGTGCACGGCGAACGCCTCGTCGGCACGGGCGCGGTCCAGCTCCGCCCGCAGCAGCGCCGGGTCGGTGAAGGGGGTGACGTCGATGGCCCGGTCGCGCGCCGCCACCCAATCGCGCGTTGCGACGGCCAGCTCGGTCTCGACATCGAGCAGCTCCTGCTTCGAGACGTCGCCACGTGCAAGCAGGGCGCGGTAGCGGTCCACTTTGGCCTGCCGCATGCGCCTGATCTCGGCCGCCGTCTCGACGGCATCGTCGTTCTTTGGCCGCGGCGTGCGCTGCGAGGCGCGCATTTTTGCCTCGGCAGCCAGAACCGCGGCGCGGGCGTAGGCGAGGTCGCGGTCGACAGCGAAGTTCGACAGGGTGACGAGCACCTCACCGGTATGGACGACGGAGCCTTCCCTGACGTTGATGGCTGTGACACGGCCATCGGTCGGAGCGGCGATGATGATTCCGTCGATCGGGGCAACCGCCGCTTTGATTTCGATGCGCGGCGGGTCGGCGGCGGACGCCGTTCCATCGTCACGGCAGCCGATGGCCGATGCGCTGATCACGATCAGCGCGAAGGCGGTCAGTCTTCGCGCGAGCGACAAAATCGTAGGTTCCTCCTGCGGCGAGATTCTTGCAGCGAGCTCTTGCAAAGCGCGAGCCGCAGGACGGGTCATGCAGCCATCAATACCGGCACTGGAGCGGAGGATCGCGGTCGCGGTGATGCTCGCTGCGTTCGCGGGTGCGTTTGTGGCCTTCGTGGCGATCACGTGGCCGCCGGCCGGACGGGTGCGTGCAAAGCCTGGTGGTGCGGAGGCGGATGCGATTGCAAACGCCATCTCCCGCGGGAGTGCGCCGGCATCCCTCATCGAGACCCTCACCGCGGCGGGGACGGTCCGCGCGGCAGCGGTTTACAACCGCGCCGGCACCGTGGTCGCCAGCGCCGGCGTTCCATCACGGACGGCGGAACTGATCTGCCGCTCGCTTCCATCCGGCGGCTCCCTGTGCATCGAGCCGGCGCCGAACCCGCTGGCACAGGAGGCCCTCGGCGTCGGAATCCGGGTTGCTATCGGGGCGACCATCGCCGGCGCGCTCATCGCGTTGGCCGCGACGTCCTTCATGCGCGGACGTTTCCGCGCGGTACGCGCCGGCGTCGACGAGGCCATACGCGACCCGGCGTACGCCACGCGCATCACCACCGGCGCCGGCGCGATGGGACCTCTTACGACTGCGATCAATCAACTGCTCGATCAGGTACAGATGCGGGATGTCGTCCTCCGTCGCCGGACGACGGAACTGGAAGCGGCGAACCGCGAACTGGAGTCGTTCGCCTCAGCCGTGTCGCACGACCTCCGCGCGCCGCTCGGGAGTATCAGCGGCTTCGCGCAGGCGCTCGAGGAAGATGCCGGACCGTCGCTCGATGCCGGTGGGCGCGAGTGCCTGTTCTGGATTCGCGAGAGCGCACGGCAGATGTCGGAGTTGATGGAGGGATTGCTGCAGATGGCGCGGCTCTCGCGCGTGGAGATGAGCCGTACGGACGTCGACCTCAGCGCGATCGCGCGCGCCATTGCGGCGTCGCTCCAGCGAGGCGAGCCGTCCCGCGGCGTCATGTTCGCCATTCCCGACGGCGTGACGGCGAACGGTGACGAGCGGCTGCTGCGTGCCGTGCTCGAGAATCTGGTCGGCAACGCATGGAAGTTCACCAGCGAGCGCCAGAACGCGCGCATCGAGCTCGGCGTACGGTATGACGATGGTCAGCCGGCCTTCTACATCCGCGATAACGGTGCCGGATTCGATCCACGGCACGCGGCAAAGATGTTCCGACCGTTCCAGCGGCTGCATTCCGAAAAGGAATTCGCCGGTACCGGCATCGGCCTGGCTACCGTGCACAAGATCGTCGAGCGCCACGGTGGAAGGACCTGGGCGGAAGGTGAGCCCGACCGGGGCGCGACGGTGTACTTCACTACCGGTGCCCCACCCGAGACGTACGCGTAGTCCGCAACCATGCAGAAACCACTGCGCCTCCTCCTCATCGAAGACTCGGACCGTGACGCCGCGCATGTGATTCTGGAGCTGCGGCGGAGCGGATGGGCGCCCGACCTTCGGCGCGTGGAGACACGCGGGGAGATGACCGCCGCACTCGACGACGGCGCATGGGACGCGATCGTCTGCGACTTTCATCTTCCGCGTTTCAGTGCGCCCGAAGCACTCGCTGCCGTGAAGGAACGCCACCTCGATGTGCCGTTCATCGTCGTCAGCGGCGCGATCGGCGAAGACATCGCGGTCGATCTCATGCGGGATGGCGCCCACGACTACCTGCTGAAGGACCGTCTGGCGCGTCTAGGTGCCGCCATCGAGCGTGAGATGGGACAGGCCGCCCACCGGCGCGCGAAGCGCCGTGCGGAATCGCTCTTTCAGGCCGTGCTGCGTGCGTCGCCCTATCCCAGCGCGATCATCGACCGCGCCACGATGAAGGTGATCGACGGAAGCACGGCGTTTGTCCGCGAGTTTCTCGGTTCCGCCACGTTTCCCGACTCGCGGCCGCTCACGAACATCATCGAGTTTTCACATCCCGAGAGGATCGATCAGCTTCTCGCCCGCGGCTCCGGTACGGCATGGCAGAGTGTTTATTATGCCGGCGGTATCGGTCATCTCGCCAATGTCCGGTGCTACACGGTCGAGCACGACGGCGGGTCGTATGCCTACGTCGTGATCGAGGATGTGACCGAACAGCATTACCTGAAGGCCTCATTCGACGCGATCAGCGATGTGGTGCTGGTTATCGGCGCGGACCATCGCCTGCTCTATGCCAATCGCGCCGCGGATGATCTGTTCGGGCAACTCTATTTCGGCGGCGAGGTCGAGCCGCTCCTGAGCCGCCCATCGCTAGCGCCCCGATGGTGGCTGAATACCACCTCGCGCTTCGATGAACAGAGGCTTGTGGTCGGCGAGCAGCCGTTCGCCGCGACCAGCGTCGTCTTTCGTTTCGCCGGCGATGCCAAGGCCTCGACGATCCTCACGCTACGCAATGTCGCCGAGGAGGAAGAACTGCAGCGCCTGGCGACGCACGACGCGCTGACCGGCGCACACAACGTCCGCTACTTCGCGGAGGAGCTCCCGAAGCATATCGGCCAGGAAGGCGCGCTCGCGGTGATCGACCTCGATCACTTCAAGCCCATCAACGACGAGCTCGGACACGCGGCCGGCGACGCAGCGCTGATTACGTTTGCGAAGCTGATTCGCTCGGAGATCCGGCCGAGCGACCTGTTCGCCCGCCTCGGGGGCGACGAGTTTGCGGTGTTCTTCACCGGTCTGCCGCTGGACGAGATCCGCGCAAACCTCGATCGCATCTTCGAGCGCCTGGCGCGCACCCCGCTACGATTCGATGGCGCCACGCGATCGCTCAGCGCCTCATGCGGCGTCGCTCCGGTCACGGGAGCTGAGTCAGCGGAGGAGCTGAAAGCGCGCGCCGACCGGGCGCTATACGACGCGAAGCGTCGGGGCAGAGGACGCTTCGTGGTGGCCGGTGTAGTAACCGGCGACGAGACGTGATGCCTCCGCGGCGGTGAGGGGCTTGCTGTAAAGAAACCCCTGCATCAGCCGCACGCCGTTGCGCCAGAGCGTGTCTCGTTCTTCGATGCGCTCCACGCCCTCGGCGACGACCTCCGCGTTGAAGTGTGAGGCAAGCCGCACCAATGCCTCGATCACGGCCTGACGGTTCCTGTCCGTGTCACACGATTCGACGAAGTACTTGTCGAGCTTGAGGTAATCGGCACAGACGTCGAGGATCATCCTGAAATTCGATTGTCCGAGGCCGACGTCGTCGAGCGCGATGCGGATGCCTTTGGCGCGCAGACGATCGAGCGCCGCGGCGAAACCGATGCCGTCCCACGGCGGAGCGTGCTCCACGATCTCCACCGTCAGGCGCGTGGCCGGGATGCCCGCGCGCGCGGTCAGGCCGCAGAGGAAGTCGACGAAGTCGTGATCGCGGCCAAGCGTCGAGGCGTGGACGTTGACCGAGAGCCGCACCGATTCGCGGTTCGGCGCGTTCATCAGCGCCGCGGTGACGCAGGCGCGGTCGACCAGCGTCTCTTCGCGCTTGAGCCGCACGTAGTCGAACAGCACTTTCGCCGACTCGAAGTTGGTCCCCTTCGGGCCGCGCGACAGACACTCGAATCCGACAACGTGTACATCGCCGTCGACCACCGAACAGATCGGCTGATACATCGGCATGATGCCGCCCGGCTCCAGGATCGTGTTGAGTGCCCGATGTTCGCGCATTGTCTACTGCTCGAGCAGGGTTCGTGCGATCTGCGCGATCTCCATCATCGCTTTCGGTTTGTGGAGGAATGCGTCCGCGCCACGATTGTACGATTCGCGCTCGATCTCGGGAGTACCGAACGCGCTGAGGAGAATGATGCGGGTATTTGCGCAGCGCTGATGAACGTCGGAGACGATCTGCAGCCCTTCCACGCCGCCGATGCCTGTCAGCCGTAGATCGGCGATCACGAGATCGTACTCGTAGTTGGCGAGCAGGGCCTGCGCCTCTTCCAGCTCGAAGGCCGAATCGACCGCGAAGCCGAGGCCCTCGAAATACTTCCGCATGGCCAGAATGATCAGGTCTTCATCGTCGACGATGAGAACGCGCTCGTGCGCGGTGCTGCGGGCATGTGTCTGCATGACTAGACCGGCGGAACGTACAGCGGAAGCGGATGCGTACGACCGCCCCTCCTCCTTCATGGTTTTCTGCATTAATGATGCCGCCATGCTCATCCAGCACGCGCTGGACGATGGAGAGACCGAGCCCAGTGCCGCTGCGGCGCCGTGTAAAGAACGGCTGGAAAATGCGGGGCAGATCGTCCGGTACGAATCCCGGACCATGGTCTCGTACCGAATACTCGATCTCACCCTCCGAGCGCGTGGCCTTGATGGTTACACGCTCGCCCTTCGGTGAGAACTGGATTGCGTTGGTAACGAGGTTCTCAAAGGCGTGAACCAAGCGCCCTGCGTCCATCAGAATAACGTCGTCGCCGGCGGGACCGTCGCAGTCGATCGTTACGTTCGCATCGGCTGCTAGCGGCTGGCAGATCTCCAGCGTCTGGCGAACGACTTCGTTCAGCCTTCCGGGCGCGAGATTGATGTTCCACGTCTTTCCATACTCCAGAAGGTTCTCGGTCAGGCTGTTCAACCGGCTGAGCCAGGTCCGCAGTGCGCCGAGCAACTCCACGGCATCGCCATTGCCTTCGAAGCGCTCGCATAATAGATCGATCGTCATCGACATGCCGAAGATCGGGTTTTTCACTTCGTGCGCCACGCCGGCTACGAGCTCGCCGAGCGCGGCAAGCTGCTCGCCGCGGCGCACGGCATCCTGCAGGTTGAGGATCTGCGTGAGCTCACGCAGGACAATGACCACGCGCTCCTCGTCGCGCTCGGGCGACCAGAGCAGGTTTGCCGAGACCTCCCATGTCGCCTGGCCGCTTGTGATCTGCGCCGTGCATCCGACGCCGCTGTCGCAGACCGCGCGCGCGGTGTCGGCGAGGGTCGTCCACGGCTCTCCCTGGCCGAGGTCACGCAGATCGCGGCCGATGAGATCGTCGTAACCGGTGCCGGAGAAGTCGCGACCCGCACGATTGAGGCGGGTCACGGTGCCCCCTTCAGTTACGAGAAAGATCGGGAGCTCGATGGCGTCGAAGGTGAGCATCCACTCCGCGCTTTTCCGCTCGATCTGCGCGAGCAGCCAGCGCCGCTCGTCTTCCGCGCGCCGACGGGCCATCAGCCGGCCGAGCGCAACGCCGGTGCGGGTCAACGTACGTTTGCGCCGTTCGCTGATGGGGCGGACGGCGCGCGTGAAGAACTCGATGACACCGGTGACCCGCGTGGAGTCCATCAGCGGCGCGCCAACGGCGGAGTGCAGGCCGGACGTTGCCAGCATTTCCCGGCGTTGGAGTGTGCTTTCGTCGAGGATGTCGGGAATCCAGATCACCTCGCGCGATGCCCAGACCCGGCCTGGAACGCCGTGACCGTATTCGAACTCCAGCGCGGCAAGGCGCGGGCCGAGCCTGGCGCGCAGCTCAGGATCGGAGAACCACGCCGCCTCGGGCCGCAACCGATGCTCGTCGCGGGCGTTCGTCCAGATCACGCCGGCGTCCCATCCTTCGACCGAACAGAGGAACTCGACCGCCTTCGTCATCACGGCAGGGGGGGGCTCGTCATCATTGGCGAAGAGGTTCGTCAACGCCAGCTCGATCGTTGCCTCGGTTGCTTGCGAGCGCTCTTCGATCTCTCGCGCAATCAGGCCGGCACCGACGACCGTGCCACCGTCCGCGAGCGGCCGCGCATGAATCGCGTACGTTCGCGCGGTGCTGCTGACGACGACATGGAAGTCGATCATCACCGTGCGGCCGCCGAGAGCGCGTTGCTGTGCATCATGTAGCGAGATGGTCGGATCGACCTTCATGCCGCGATGCGGTGCCTGGCCGGAAACCCCTGCCCACCAGCGCTCGAAGGCCGCGTTGAACGTCGTGACCTGACCGGCCTGATCGACGATCCATAGCGGATCGGGCACGAGGCCGAGAATAGCATCCGACAACGCGCCGTCTAACGGAGTTGTTACGGGGGGCATCCAGCTATTCACTTTTCATGCCGTGCCGGGCGCTACCATAATTGGTTTGCGTTTGACGCAAAGATTCCCGCGGAGCGTGACGTAGCTCACACACGGGCCCCAAACGGGGCTGCATCTTCGTGCCTTATCGCTGTGAATATCCTGCGTATTGGCCGCTACCGGGTCCTGAATCACCTCGGCGGAGGAGGTTCGGCGGAGGTGTACGCGGCAGAAGACACGCTGCTTCACCGCAAAGTGGCGCTGAAAGTCCTCCATGTCCACGAAGCCGACCTCCGCCAGTCGCGGAGCTTCGAGCGCGAGGCACGAACGGCATCCCTGCTCAACCACCCGAACGTGGTCACGATCTACGACTTCGGCCGGCAAGATGACGTGCAGTACATCGCGGCGGAGCTCGTCGATGGCGAAACGCTACGCGAGCGCCTCAACCGCGGGCCGCTCACGATCATGGAGGCGATCGACGTCGCGTCGGCCGCGGCCGGCGGCCTTGCCGCCGCCCACGAAGCGTGGCTCGTCCATCGCGATGTCAAGCCGGAGAACATTGCCATCCGCAAGGATGGATTGGTGAAGGTTCTGGACTTCGGCGTCTCCGCGCTCCGCGGTGACGGCGATGCCACAGATCCGCTCCGCCGGCCCGGCTCGCTCTTCGGGACGCTTCACTACCTCTCACCCGAGCAGGTGCGCGGCGAGCCGGTCATCGACAACCGCTCCGACGTGTACAGCCTTGGCGTGGTCATGTACGAGATGCTGTGCGGCCACGTCCCGTTCCGCGGCCAGGATGTGATGGACACGCTTGCTCAGATCGTCGAGCGTGAGGCGGACCCGCTCCCGGCACTCGTCCACTGGAAGCTTCGCGATCTGGTCATGACCTCGCTGCGCAAGAATCTCTACGACCGCCCTCAGACGATGTCCAACATCGTCGCGACGCTGACTGATATCCGCCTCGATCTCCAGATTCGGGAGCGCGGCAGGACGGCGTAGCCTGGGCCGGCGCTCCCAGGTCCTCTATTCACTCCCTGATCCGCCGCAACGCATTCAGCAAATCTTTGATCTCATACGGCTTACGCAGCAGTTCCACCCGTCCGCTCTTCAGCTCGGCCGCCAGGTCGACGCAACTGCCGTCACCGGTGGAGAACACGACCGGTAGATCCGGCCAGCGTTTACGCAGCCGGCGAAATACCTCGATTCCGTCGACGTCGGGCAGGGTCAGATCGAGGATCACCACGTCGGGCTTGAAACTCTTGATGGCTTCGACGACGGCAAGTCCTCGACCGATCGTGAGTACGGCGAAGCCTTCGAGATCGAGCAGCGTGGTCAGTCCGGCGGCCACGAGATCGTCGTCCTCGACGAGGAGAAGGCGGAGGCTCTCCTCGGAGCTCTTTCCCCGAGCACCTGTGCCGGAGATTGTACGTTTTGGTGTGGCCATGTTGGATCTACGACGAAAGCGGACCTCGGTTCCACCATCGTTGTTAAGGGGATTATTATGGAACTTAAAGATCGTTGTCCAGAGGCTCCGCCATCTCGGACCGGTACCAGCGATCGGGGGGAGCCGTTCTGAAGGGGAGGGAGGGGTGCCGCGCGGAGGTTACCGCGCGGCTTTTGCGATCTTGCCTGTCCGGATGCAGCGGGTGCAGACGTTCATCCGCTTCACCGCTGAGCCGACCATGACGCGGACGCGCTGCAGGTTCGGCAGCCAGCGCCGGCTTGAAACGTTGTGGGCGTGGCTGACCCGGTTACCGAACACGGGGGCCTTGCCGCAGACTTCGCACATCTTTGCCATCGATTGACTCCTCAAATAACGCGAAAGGGATGGGATTGTAGCCGGTGAGCCGGTCCGGCGCAAACCGGCGCCCCAAAACAGTCCAACTTGGCGTAATCGTCTGATAAATCTAAATGCTGTAGAGTTGACACTCACCTTTAAACGTTGTAATTTCGACCGACTTTCCACATCTGGAGCCAGCGAGAAGTGAGTGGTGTGATGGACGGGGTGAGCGGTGTTCTTCTCAAAGAGCAAAAATGTAGTCGGCCTCGATATCGGCTCCTCAGCCGTAAAGTTAGTTGAGCTGAAGGAGAAGAAGGGCGGCGCGTTCCAGCTTGTGAAGCTCGGAATCGAGCACCTTTCTCCTGAGGCGATCGTCGACGGGTCGATCATGGACTCATCGCTGGTCGTGGAGACGATCTCGCGGCTCAACAGCGGCAAAAACATCAAGAATTCCAACTACGCCACCTCTCTCTCCGGTCACTCGGTCATCATCAAGAAGATCACCCTGCCGGCCATGTCGCCGGAGGAGCTGGCCGAATCGATCCAGTGGGAGGCCGAGCAGTACATCCCCTTTGATATCAATGATGTAAATCTCGACTACGTCCCGCTGAACACGCCCGGCTCCGGCGACAACATCGACGTCATCCTCGTCGCCGTGAAGAAGGAAAAGATCAACGACTACACCTCGGTGATCAGCCAGACCGGCAAGGTTCCGGTCCTCGTCGACGTCGACGCCTTCGCTCTCCAGAACGCGTACGAGCTGAACTACGCGATCGATGATGGCAAAGTGCTGGCGCTGGTGAACGTCGGAGCTTCGGTGACAAACGTCAATGTCCTCTCTGGCCCTACGTCGCTCTTCTGGCGCGACATCACCTTCGGCGGCAACCAGTACACGGACGCCATCCAGCGCGAGCTGAGCCTTTCGTTCGAGCAGGCCGAGGAGCTGAAGAAGGGCCACCAGACAGGTGACTACAGCATCCAGCAGGTCATTCCCATCCTCAACTCCGTGAGCGAGGACTTCGCCGGAGAGTTGCGGAAGACGCTCGACTTCTTCACCGCCACCTCGGGAGCCGATCGCGTCGACGAGATCGTCCTGGCCGGTGGTGGCTCGGGTGTACTGAACCTTGACGCCATCCTTCGCGACAAGTTCGGCATCCCGGTCGCGATCATGGATCCCTTCCAGAAGATCACGGTAGACGAAAAAGAATTCAACCCCGAGGAACTGGCCGAGATCGGGCCAAGCATGGCCATCGCCGTCGGGCTGGCTATCCGGAAGCTGGGGGATGCTTGATTAAGATCAATTTAGTGCGGGAGGGGCGTGCGGTCCGGGGAACCGGAGCGGTTACCGGCATCGCTGCCGCCGCCGCTGGCCCTACCAATCTCAACAACATCTGTCTCGCGGGCGGTCTGATCGTCGGCATCGTAGTCGGCGGCGGCTGGTGGTTCCTCGAGAACCGGAAACTGGCCGATCGCCAGGAAGCCGTAACCCGGAATCAGGCCGAGGCCCAGCGGCTGGAGCAGATCATCAAAGAGGTCGCGGACTACCAGACGCAGAAAGAAAGCCTGCAGAAACGGATCGACCTGATCAACCAGCTCAAACAGAACCAGAAGGGGCCGGTCCGGCTGATGGATCGCATCAGTCAGGATCTGCCGGACCTGGTCTGGCTCGACAGGATGACCGTCAGCGGCGGCCTTGTGACGATCGACGGCCGGGCACTGAACCCGAATGCGATCGCCAATTTCGTCGAGAGCATCAAGAACGATCCGATGTTCGAAGAGCCGGATCTGGGCAACGTCACGCAGCTTTCGGCGGTGCCGCTGGTCTACGGATACACGATGAACTTCCACTTCAGCTATGTGCCGAAGGGTGAGGCGGGAGCGGGCGGTACGGCAGCCACGGGGACTGCTACCGGCACCGCGCCGGCGTCTGGGACGGCTGGAGTGCCGCCGGCGACGTCGACGGTAACGAAGCGGTAGGAGGGGTGATGGCGGGGCTTTCGCTCGAAGGAAAACCTTGGTACGTCGGCCTGATCATCGGGCTGGTGCTGGCCATTGCCATCGTCGGGGTAGTTGTCTACATGTTCATCAACCCGATGGATGATCAGATCCGCGCCGCCGATGCCCAGCTCAAGGATCTCGATACGAAGATCGAACAGGGCCGCTCCGCGCAGCGGAAGCTGCCCCAGTTCCGTGAAGAAGTAAACCGCCTCAAGGTCGAACTGAAGAAGCTGCGCAGTATCCTGCCGTCGACGCGTAACACCGAAGAGATCATCAAGAAGATCAAAGCCCTGGTCGACGCCGGGAACTTCACCCTGCGCAAGCTGACCTTCCCGAAGCTTGCCGCGGCGCAAGGGAGCGATCCGTACGCGGAGTGGCCGATCTCGGTCTCCGTCGATGGGCGCTACCACAACCTGGCGACGCTCTTCAATCACCTGAGCAACTTCACGCGCATCGTCAATGTCGAGCAGATCTCGATCGCCGCTCTCCCGATGCAGACTGACCGGACGATCACGGCGGATTTCGTGGCCAAAACGTTCGTCTATGTCGAACCGAAGGAGCCGGAAGCCACGCCGGCGAAGGGCGCCAAGAAATGAGAGTGAGCCGATTCGCGCTGTCGCTTCTGATCGTCGTCGCGGCGATGGCTACGCTTTTCGCGCAGGCACCGGGTAAGCGCACCGCCGCCACGGCACCGGCCACCTCGACCGCTTCCACGGCAACGACGGCGACGCAGAATCCTGAACAGTCGATGCAGCAGAGTCTTCAGGAGATCCTCGAGGAGCCGAGCGCTCCCGACGCCTATCACTACGACCCGCAGGGGCGGCGCGATCCGTTCCAGTCGCTCATCGGTCCCGCGCCGAAGCTGCTGCCGGGCCAGCGTCCGCCCGGCCCGCCGGGGTTCCTGATCGATGAGATCAAGATCCAGGGAGTGGTGAAGACACGGCAGCAGGGGCTGGTAGCCATGATCAACGGCCCCGACAACAAAGGGTATCTCATGAAGATCGGGGACAAGGTCCTCGACGGTGAAGTCATTCGGATCACCGGAAATTCGATCGTGTTCCGGCAGGAGGTCAACGACCCCACCCGGATCGAGCGATTCCGTGAAGTGGTGAAGGAACTCTCCTCCGAAGCTCCGAGGAAGTAGCTTTCGCGTGCTGGGTTGTGCAGGCCATGTGTGTGGAGGGCTGTGAGATGGTGAATGTAAGAAGTAAGACAAGAGCCAAGCTGATCCTGCTGATCACAGGCATGCTGGTGGCGGGCGTCACCAGCGCGCACGCGTCGTTCTGGAAGCGCAATGCAGCCGCCAAGGCTCCGTCGGAGGCTGCTGTTTCCGGTGCTGTCGCCGGAATGTCGCTTACAGCGGTCGAATTCGAGACCTCTCCGGCGCCGCGTCTCGTCCTGCGCACGACATCCAGCCCGGCCTTCACCTCCTACAGCCCGATGCCCGACCTTTTCGTGATCGACCTGACCGGCGCATCGAAGGCGGCGTCGCTGGCGATCCCGACCACCCTTCCCGCGTCCGTTGGTTCGGTCTCTGTCGATGACGTGACCGAGATGGGCTCGCGTCTGGCGCGCGTCTCTGTGCACCTGACCCAGCCAGCTTCCCTCGAAGCGTCTGCCGAGGGAAACAACGTCGTCGTCACGCTGCCAGCATCAGCCGTGGCAGTCGCCGCGGATGCTGCTCCGGCGCCGGTCGTGCCGCAGGTCGTACCGCAGCACATTGAGGCGGTTACGACCGCCCAGGTGACAACAGAGCCGGTGAAAACAGAGCCGTTGCCGGAACCTGTCAAGAGTGAGCCGATTGCCGAGGCCAGCAAACCCGCTCTCGAACCAGCCGTTTTCACAGAGTCGCTGCCGCCGGTAAACAAGGCCAAAACGCTGAGGAAGATCGAGACCAGCGGCGCCGGCGCAGCCATGGAAGTCCGTCTGGCCACGGATGGCGACGTCGCCTACAACGCGTTCAAACTCGAGAAGCCGTCCCGAGTGGTCATCGATCTCAACGGCGTGAACGACAAGCTGGTCAAGAACGTCATCAATGTTTCCGACCCGGTGGTGAAACGGATCCGGGTGTCGCAGTTCAAGAGCGCGCCCGATGCGGTGACGCGTGTCGTACTCGACATCGATGAGAAGGCCGGATATCAAGTGACGAAGTCCGGCGATGCGCTGCGCATTACGTTCGGCGAGGCTCCGGCGATGGCGGTAACGCCCACGCCTACGCCCATGCCGAAGCAGGAAGAGCCGCGAGTGGCAGCCACGCCGGCCGTGTCTCCGGTGGCGAACGGAGTTGCTCCGACGAAGACAGCGGTTGCCACGGATATCCCCGCACAGGTGCCGACGATCGCCGAGAACGCTGCCTGGAAGATGCCTGAGGACCGCAAACCGGTTACGGCCGTCATCAACGCGCCGCAGACCCAGACTCCGCCGACCTCGAAGAAGCGCGGCAAGACCACGCGCACTTCTAACTCTTCATCACCTCCCGCGCTCGAACCTGCTCCTGAGAACGTCTTCTCGGATCCGCAGACCGTGACACCGGTACCGCAACCGGCAACCAGTGCGTCGGGCGGCACGTTGCTATCCGGCACCGGTACCGGCCCCGGAGGGCGGACGCTCAACAGCGGGGAGAAGGTTTACACCGGTGAGCCGCTTTCGCTCAATCTCAAGGATGCAGACATCAAGGATGTCCTCCGGACCTTCCACGAGCTCACAGGGCTGAACATCGCCATCGACCCGTCGGTCACCGGCTCGGTCACGGTCGATTTCGTCGACGTGCCGTGGGATCAGGCCCTCGAGGTCATCCTGCGCCAGAACTCGCTGGCGTACGTGCTCGAAGGGAACGTCATGCGTGTCGGAACGTCCGCCCGCCTGGCGGACGAGGCCGAAGCGAACCGCCGTCTGAGCGACCAGGAGAGGCTGAACGTGCCTCTGAGCACGGTCGGATTCAAACTCTCGTACGCCCGGGCCACTGACGTCTCTCAGTTGTTGAAAGAGATGGCCTCGCCGCGTGCCAGAATCATCGTCGACCAGCGGACGAACCAGCTCATCATCAGCGAGATCCCCGGCTACCTGCAGACGATGAGAAACCTCATCGACTCGGTCGATGTGCCGACGCGGCAGGTCGTCATCGAGGCGCGCATCGTCGAAACGACGAAGCTGTTCAGTTCGGAGCGGGCAATCCGGTCATCTCTTTCTCCCTCCAGAACGTCCTGGGGACCTTCACGCTGGACCTGGCGTTGCTGGCTGCTGAGACCGAGGGCCTGGTCCGCGTCATCTCCGCGCCGCGCGTGACGACGCAGGACAACACGTCGGCGGAAATTCAGAGCGGTTTCCAGATCCCGTACCAGACGCGCATCAACTTGACGACGACCGTCGCCTACGTCGACGCCACGCTGCGGTTGACGGTGACACCGCAGATTACCGAGGCCGGCACCGTCATCATGGACATCCAGGTGCAGAAGAACGAGCCGGCCACGGGTCTCAACATCGTGGGCGGCGCGGGTACACCGCTATCAACGAGGCGCGCGCAAACGAAGTTGATGGTGCGCGACGGCGGCACGTCCGTCATCGCCGGCATCTATCAGGTCAAGGAAAACAACTCCCAGACACGACTTCCTTTTGTCCATCAGATCCCCATCCTGGGAGCATTGTTCCGGCAGCGGAACTACAACACGGAACACGACGAGTTGTTGATCTTCATCACGCCCCGTATCGTCAGGGCGTCGTAATCATTTGTAAAAGGTCTTTTTGCAGCGGATGATCCGGAGAGTTGGAGGGGTGGTATGAGGATGAAGAAACTCGCATTGATCGTTGCCATTGCGCTGCCGAGCGTGGCGATCCTTTCGTGCAACTCGATTGCGCGCGAGTCGGGCTCGGTGGAACTGGTCCTCGCCGGAACGCAGATCATCAATCAGATCGACCTGCAGGCTGGTGCCGCAGGATGCGCGACGTCGCTCGGTACCGTGACCTTACGGATCCTGCCTCTGCAGCCCCAGAACGATTCGGCGCATCCGGTGCAAAACCAGTTCCTCGACGTCAAGCTTGATCGTTACCAGGTCAGCTATCAGCGAACCGACGGCGGCAAGCTCGTTCCTCCGAGCTTTGTCCGTTCAACCGCACAGGTGGTCTCATTCACGGGCGGATCCCAGACTCTCAGCGATTTCATCGCTTTCGAGACCAATGCTTTCAATCAGGCCCCCTTCGCGGCGCTTTTGCCGCAGAACGGCGGCAAGGATCCGGAGACAGGTCTCGGCTTCGTGAAGCTGAACATCATTCTGACGGTCTTTGGCCAGACGCTGGCCGGCGATCGTGTGCAGGGCTCGGCCACATTTCCAATTAACTTCTGCTACAACTGCGGTGGCTGTTTTTAGCCTCCCGCACCGGCTGCCGCGCCGGATGATCCGTGTGGGTGTGATGAGGAGTTGACGGGGGTAGACATGAAGCAGACAAGACAGCGATTCATCTTCCTGACGCTTTCAGCGTTATTGGTGCTTTTCGCGGGTTGCAAAGGCGAATCGCCGACCGCGCCTCCTCCGGTCACCGGGACGAGCGGCGGTACGGGCAGCGGTTCAGGAACGCCGCCGCCGGTTGGTGCGAGCCTCACGCTCACCGCATCGAACACCGCGCCGTTCACCAGTTCCACGTCGACGCTCACTGCCACGGTTACGCAGAACAACGCGCCGGTGCCCAACGGCACGGCCGTCGAGTTCGTGACTACGACAGCCAACGCGAATTTCACCGACACGTCCGACAACCCGACCACGATCATCAGGACCACGACGGGCGGGATCGCCAAGGCTACCGTGACCTCGTCAGTCGCCGGGCCGGTCGTCGTTACCGCCACCGTCAACAATGTGACGAAGAGCATCACGCTGAATTTCCAGGATCCCGTGATTCCGCCGGTGCTCCCATCGACGGCGCCGACCATTTCCAGCGTGACTCCGGCCACGGGCCTCCCGACCGGGAACCAGTCCGTCGTCATCACCGGTACGAACTTCCGCGCCCCGGTGCGCGTCCTCTTCGATCCGGGCAGCGGCCAGGCGGCCAAAGAGGCATTCTCCACAAGCGTCACACCGACGTCGATCACCGTGATCAGCCCGGCCTTCGACCTCGGCGTCAGCCAGCAACTCGTGGTCAGTATCACCGTCATCGTCGAAGCGGGTGCTCCTACCGAGCAGCGGGTCACGAAGGCGGCTGCATTCACATACACCGCACCGGTGCTGACGCCGGTCTTCCGCGCCCTTAGTCCGACCTCGGGTCCGATCGACGGCGGAACGCGCGTCACCATCACGGGCGATGCGTTCGAGGCTCCGGTCCAGGTCTTCTTTGGCTCGGCGCAGGCGCAGGTGCTCAGCGTGACCTTCCACTCGATCGACGTGATGTCGCCCACCGCGCGCGACACGAACCCGAACGGCTCCGGCGTGGTCACCGGACCGGTCGACATCAAGATCGTCGACGTCAACTCCGGCAAATCGGTCGTGGCGTCGGGCGCTTTCCGCTACGTGAACAAGGCGCAGATCACGGCCATCACACCGGATCAGGGTCCATTCACCGGCGGCACGCGCTTCACGATCGACGGCAGCGGCTTCGTTGCGCCGGTAACGGTCTATCTCGACGGCATCGCCGCTTCGGTCATCAAGGTGACGGCGACGCAGATCACCGGTATCTCGGTCGGCATTGCTCTCAGCTCTTGCGCTGATTCGACCGGTCCGGTAGTCGTAACCAACGTCGACAATGGCGACTCGGCCACCAGTCCTGTCCCTTGGATCTTCCGTGTCTTCAAGCCGGTCATTGTCAGTGTCACTGGTGCCTCTCCGGCGCCGGGGACTAGCGTGACTGTGACCGTTGCCAACGCTGTTGGTGTCGGAAGAATCACCATTGGCGGTATTGGAGCGAGCATCGGTTCTTCGACGTTGAACGCTGACGGTACGACCTCGTTTACGGTCACCGTGCCGCCAGGCTTGAAGTTCGACCAACAAGCCTGCCCTGCCGGCGGCAACGCGCTGCTGCCGACCTCGTTCGACGTCATCTACACGAGTGCCACGACTGGCTGCACAGATACCCTGACGAAGGGGCTCACCATCGTGCCTCCGGTCGGGCCAGTCTTCACGTTAATCGGAGCAGTCACTCCGTTCCAGGGCACGATTACCGCGGGGCCGCCGGTGGGGGTGACTGTCGCTCCGGACAGTGAGACGCTAACCATAGTCAATACCGGAAACGGTCCGACGCCGCTTATGTTCACGGGCGTGCTTCCGGCGACTCTGGGCAACGGCACCCCGGGCTGTGGCCGCTTCCCGGTGTCGTTCTCACAAAACCCGCCGGCATCGTTAAACCAGTGCGAGACGGTGACGGTTACGATCAAATATAACGCGCCAACTGTACCGACCGGCGTTACGCCAGACCAGTGTACGGTCACGATCCAGACGAACGCTGGAAACAAGAGCTTCACGTTGAACGGCTCATCGCAATAGCCGCAACGGCATCCCATTCGGCGAACCGCCCCTTCGTGGGGCGGTTCGTTTCTGCGGCCGAGGTTGCGCCGCCCCCGCTTGTTAAGCAGAATTCGAAGTTCAGCAGATGGCTCAACCCGGCATCAACGCCAAAATCGAAGAGCTGCAGTTCAGGATCAAGACTGATCCCAGGAGCAGACTGTTCTTCCCGCTTGCCGAGGAACTGCGCAAGAACGGCAGGCTCCCGGAAGCGGAGCAGGTCCTTCGTACCGGTCTCGGCGTTCACGCCAACTACCTCTCGGCATGGGTCAGCCTTGGGCGTGTCCTTCGCGAGCAACACAAGAATGACGAGGCCGTCGACGCCCTGAACACGGCCCTGCAGGTCGATCCGGGCAACGTCGTCGCTGCCCGTTTGCTGGCCGACGCCTATTTCGACCTCGGCGAAAAGGTCGAAGCGATCAAGAAGTACAAGCTCGTCCACGCGCTGATGCCGTCTGATGAGGAGCTCGAGGCAAAGATCGAACAGATCGAACGCGACCTCCAGGCCGCCGCGCCGGCGCCATTCGCGCCGGTCGAAGACGTGCCGGAAGTGCCGGAGCCACCGTTCGCGGAGCCGGAGTTGCAGGCCGTACCGGAGCCCGAACCGGCCTTCTCTGCAACGGCCGATGTGCCGTTCGCCGCGTCCGAAACGCCCTTCGACGAAACAGCGCCGATCACGCGGACAGACGAGTCGCCGTTCGGGACCGGTGACGAAATCCCGATGTCGGCGCAGCACGCGGAAAGCCCTTTCGAAGAACCGTCCGGTTATACCGCGGCGGCGCTCGAGGTCGAGCAGCCGGCAGGGATGCACATCGAGGAAGCGCCGCTCGTCGCCGAGGTCCCCTCGGTTTGGCTGGAGGAGCCGCAGGCCAGCGAGCCTGCCGCCGACGTTTTTGCTCCAGCGGAGCCGGAAGCGGCACCGCAGGATGACGACGTCACCGCCACGACGACGATGGCCGATCTCTACGTGCGCCAGGGCCTGATCAACGAGGCGCGCAAAATCTATGAGCATCTGTTGCAGCGCGATCCGTACGACGAAGATGTACGCACGAAGCTCGATGCGCTGGACCGGAAAGTTGCCGAGCTACCCAGTGACGAGGTTGCCGAAGCAGCCCGGCAACCCAGCGACCAGGCAACCGAGTCCGAAGAGGCAAAATGGCAACACGGCAGCCCGGCAACCGAATCCGAGCCGCTCCCCCATCCCGGCGATCCAGCAACGCTGCATCGCCATGCGCAAGTGGTCGTGCTTCGGCAGTGGCTGGCGAAAGTCTCGCGTCGGGAGAATGCCGGTGCGTAAGAGCGTCTTTCGCGATGTTCTCGAGTCGTTGCGCGACCATATCGAGGGGACGCTCGCGGTCACCCTCATCGCTCTCGACGGCATCGCCATCGAGACGATCAACGACGCTTCGGTGCCGCTGGACGTCATGGGCGCCGAGTTCGGAGGCTTCGTCAAGTCGGTGCGGCTCTCCAACACCGACCTCAATACGGGCGACGTTTTGCAGCTTTCGCTCGTCACTGAGAAGTACATTACCTTGCTCTCGGCGGTCACGCCGGAGTACTTTCTCCTGCTCGTGATGCGGCTGGACGGCAATTACGGTCGTGCACGACACGAACTGGCGAAAGCGAAGTACGCGCTTCGCGACGAGCTGGTCTGAGGTAGCGAATTGAATTTCAAAGAGATACTCGAACTGATCGACAAAGTTGCGGACCGCGGCATCGCCGGCATTGAGATCGAACAGGCCGGCCTGAGAGTCCGAATCGACGGTAAGTCGTCGGAGCCGCAGGTCATCCACTCTTACGCCGGGGACCGGCCCGCCGCCCCTCCCGTCTACATGCCGCCGGCGGCTCCCCCTCCCCCTCCCACGGCAGCGGAGAAGGCGGCCACGGCGAAGGCGGAAGAAGACGCGGCCGAGGTAGGGCTTCACGTCATCACCTCACCGATCGTAGGCACGTTCTATCGCTCGGCGAATCCTGAGTCTGAGCCATTCGTCAACATCGGCGACCACATCGTCAAAGGGCAGGTTCTCTGCATCATCGAGGCGATGAAGCTGATGAACGAGATCGAGTCGGACGTCGACGGTGTCGTGACCAGGATCTACCCCCAGAACGGACAGCCCATCGAGTACGGGGAGAAGCTTTTCGCCGTGAAGCTTTCTTCGTAGCCTATGCCCGAAATCACGAAAGTCCTGATCGCCAACCGCGGCGAGATCGCGCTGCGCGTCATTCTGGCCTGCAAGGAGATGGGCCTGAAGACGGTGGCCGTCCACTCGGAGGCCGACCGCGATGCCCTTCATGTCCGCTATGCCGACGACGACGTCTGCATCGGTCCGGCGGCCTCGCGGCAGAGTTACCTGAACATCTCTTCGATCATCGCCGCCGCGGAGATCACCGGCGCCGATGCCATCCATCCCGGCTATGGTTTCCTCGCCGAGAACGCGCACTTCGCGGAGATCGCCGGCGAGTGCGGGTTGACGTTCATCGGACCGACTCCGGAGTCGATCCGCCTCATGGGCAACAAAGCCGTGGCACGCGATACGGCAAAGAAGGCCGGTGTTCCGATCCTTCCCGGCAGCGACGGGCCGGTGCGGACGTCCGACGAGGCGCGCGAGATCGCCCAGACCATCGGTTTTCCGGTGATCCTCAAAGCGTCTGCCGGCGGCGGCGGACGCGGTATGCGCATCTGCGGTGATGAAATCCAGTTACAGGGCGCGTTCGAAACGGCCCGGAATGAGGCAGAGCGCGCTTTCGGATCGGCCGATGTCTACATCGAGAAGTACCTCGAGCATCCTCGCCATATCGAGATGCAGGTCTTCGGCGACACGCAGGGCCGCATCGTGCATCTCGGCGAGCGCGAATGCTCGATCCAGCGCCGGCATCAGAAGCTGATCGAAGAGTCGCCGTCACCGGTGCTGACGAAAGAGCTCCGTCAGGCCATGGGGGACGCGGCGATCAAGTTGTGTAAGTCGGTGGACTACGTGAACGCCGGCACGATCGAGTTCCTCTTCCAGGATGGCGAGTTTTACTTCATGGAGATGAACACGCGCATCCAGGTCGAGCACCCGGTCACCGAGGAAGTGACGGGCATCGATCTGGTGAAGGAGCAGATTCGCGTCGCCGCGGGGCTGCCGTTGTCTGTGCCTCTCGGCGACTTCTATCTGCGCGGACACGCCATGGAGTTCCGCATCAACGCCGAAGACCCGGTCACCTTCGCGCCGAACCCGGGAAAGATCCGCGAGTTCCACCTTCCGGGCGGGCCGGGGGTGCGGGTCGATACCGCTGCGTATCGCGACTATGTGATCCCGCCGCACTACGACTCGCTCATCGCCAAGCTGATCATCCGCGGGAAGGATCGCGGCGAGGTCCTGGCGCGATCCCGCCGCGCGCTCGAGCAGTTCATCATCGAGGGCGTGAAGACGTCCATTCCGCTCGATCGCGCCATCGTCAACAACGAGCGCTTCATCCGCGGCGACTTCTCCACGAGGTTTATGGAGGAGTTCGAGTGGGGAAGGACAGCGGATTAGTGGGCGATCCACGAATCGGCTAATCTACCCATCCACTCACTATGAAAATCTTCCTGGTCGGCTTCATGGGCGCCGGCAAGACGACAGCCGGCTGCGAGCTGGCGGCGCGGATCGGTGCCCCCTTTTTTGACCTCGATGAGCTGATCGAGTCGGCGGAGAAGGGCTCGATCAAGGATATTTTCGCCCAGCATGGCGAGCCGTACTTTCGCAAGCGCGAGCGCGATGTGCTCCGTTCGACGCGCCACCTCGAAAGCGCCGTCGTGGCCACCGGCGGAGGAACATTCACGTTCGACGAGAACATTCAGTTCATCCAATCCGAGGGGCTTTCCGTATATCTTTCGGCACCGTACTCGCTGTTGCGCAGCCGCATCGGAGACAAAGCCGCCGAGCGGCCGCTCTTCCGCGACGACGTTGCCGCCCACGAGCTCTACAACAGCCGCATCCGATACTACCGAATGGCCGACATCACGATCGAGGTCCGCGAAGAGGAGACGACGAACGAGATCGTCGAGCGTCTCCTGCTGGAACTGCCGAAGGGTTTCCTCGACCCGGCCAATCGCGCACCGTGGAGAGGGGCGCGCACGTGAGAGCACTCGTCGTCAGCGACCTGCATTCGAACGCCGAGGCGCTGCGTGTGGTCATGAACCGCGTCCGCCGCAAGAAGTTCGATCAGGTGATCTGCCTGGGCGATTTCGTCGGCTACGGCGCGCAGCCGAATCAGGTTCTCGACACGATGCGCACGATGAAGGCATCGAAGCTCTACATCCGCGGCAACCACGACCGCGTCGCGGCCGGCCTCGATCACGCCGACGGCTTCAACAACGCCGCCAAGGCGGCGGCGCTCTGGACCCGCGATCACCTTTCCGCCCGCAACCGGCACTTCCTGGAGAAGCTCCCTCTCGGTCCAATCGAACGGGAAGGCGTGCTGATCTGTCACGGCGCCCCGCACAATGAAGACGAGTACGTGTTTCACGAGGGCCACGCCCGCGAGATCTTCGATTCCAGCACCGCACCGATCATCCTCTACGGACACACACATCTGCCGGTGATCTTCTCCATCGATCGCCAGCACCGCGTCCATGGCGTCGCCGTCCGCGGTGATGTGGTCGTCCGCCTCGACAGCGAGCACCGTTACCTGATCAACCCGGGCTCGGTCGGCCAGCCGCGCGACCGCAATCCCGCGTCGTCCTTCATCATCTTCGATTCGAAGCGGCTGACCGTGCAGTTCTTCCGCGTCGCGTATGACGTGGGAAAGACGCAGGCCTCGATTCTGAAAGCCGGTCTGCCGGAGATCCTCGCGCAGCGTTTGCAGTACGGGACGTGAGGGTCGAGGCCTATAGTGCGTTGAATGAGTGGGCCGATTCCGGATCCTCCTGATCGTTCGTTCTGGGATGCCTCTCCCACTCTTCGCGAACTTCTCGAACGGACGCTGTCCGCGGGCGAGTTTGCCTGGGCCGAGCCGCGGTTGCGCGAGATGGGAGAGCTTGCCTCGCGCGTGGTCGCGCCGCTGGCGGCGGTTGCGGACCGCGAGTCGCCCCGGCTGGTAACACGGACGCCCGCCGGCGAGCCGGTCAATCGCGTCGACTACCATCCTTCATACCGCGAGATGGAGCGGATCGCCTACGGTTCCGGCATGGTGGCGATGAAGTACGAGCCGGCTACTCTTGCCGGCCACGCTGCGTCGATCCACCTCGTGACATTCGGCCTGGGATACCTCTTCGCGATGGCTGAGATCGGTCTGTATTGCCCGCTCTGCATGACCGACGGCGTCGCGCGCATCATCACCCGTCACGGCACGGCCGGACAGATGGAGCGTGTGGTTCCGCGGATGGGAGCACGGAACGCGGCGGACCGCTGGACCGGCGCGATGTTCGTGACCGAGCGCGCAGGCGGCTCCGATGTCGGCGCGAATGAGACGGTCGCCCGGCGCGGGCATGACGGCAGATGGCGGCTCACCGGACGGAAGTGGTTCTGCTCCAACGTCGATGCGCAGGCGGTCCTCGTCACCGCACGCCCCGACGGAGCACCGGGCGGAACAAAGGGCCTGCGGACGTTTCTGCTGCTCCCACGCGAGAGCACGGGCGTGGAGATCGAGAGGCTGAAGGACAAACTCGGCGTGCGCTCGATGCCCACGGGTGAGGTGCGGCTGAGCGAGGCGGAGGCCGAAGAGGTCGGCGGATTCGGCCCGATGCTCGAGATGATGAACCTCTCGCGTCTGTACAACTCGGTGGCCGCCGTGGCGGTGATCGGCCGGGCGCTGCACGAGGCGCGTCACTACGCCGGACTTCGGCACGCCTTCGGCCGGCCCGTCATCGAGCACCCGCTGGCCGCCGAGACGCTACGCGACCTGGAGGCGGAGCATCTCGCGGCGCAGCTCCTGACGTTCGCCTGCGTCGAGATGCTCGATCGCGCCGATGGCGGCGATGCCGAGGCGGCGCGCGCGCATCGCACGCTCGTCCCGATCGTCAAGGCCGTCACCGGGAAGCTCGCCGTTCCGTGTGTCTCCGAGGCGATGGAGCTCATCGGTGGAAACGGCTACATCGAGGAATCGCCGCTTCCCCGCCTTCTGCGCGATGCCCAGGTGCTCCCGATTTGGGAGGGGACGACGAATATCCTCGTGCTCGATGCGTTGCGCGTCGCTCGCAAGGAGCGGGGCCACGAGCTTCTGCTCGCGCGGATCGAAAAGCAGTTCCCTGGCGAGGCCGAGGCGATTGGTGCCGCGTTCGCGGGGCTCGATGAGCGGGCGGCCCGGGGATGGGTCGACCGGTTGGCGCGCGCGTTCGAGCTGACCCTGCTGGCGGAGACCGGCCATACCGACGCCCTCGATCGCCTGCAGCGCCGGCCGCTCGGGCTCATCCCCGGCGCCAGGATGGCCTGACGCCGCTACAGGTGGCCGACGACGATGATCCTCTCCGAGTCGTCGAAGAATGGGCCCTCGTTGAAATCGCCCCATACGCTTTCGACGTGAAGCCCGGCGTCAGCCAGATGTGCGACCTCCTGCCGCGACCATGACCGCATGAGCGAGCTCGCGCGGGCCGTCTGGCAGCGATAGCTGGCGCGCCAGACGGAGGGAACGCCGGTAGGGGCCCACGACTCCTCGACAATTCCGCGGTGAATATCCCTCTTTCCATCGTGACGATACAATCCCTCCAGAACGACCCGGCCGTCGGGTGTCAGATGATCGGCGATGAGACGGATGACTCTCGCGCGATCCTCAATCGAGGTCAGATGCGCCATTGGATCGTCGGCGAGAACGATCAGGTCGAACGTCGTTGCGAAGGCGAATCGGCGGAGATCGGTGGCCACGAGGCGCGCTCGCGGTGCTCTTCCGGCTGCACGCCGGAGCATTTCGATGAGGAGATCGACGCCGATTACCGGCGCGTGCCTGCTCAGCATCTCGGTGACGCGGCCCGTTCCGCAACCGAGCTCCAGAATCCGGGTCGCGCCCCAGCGGGTCGCCATCGCTTCCCAGAACGGAAGATCGCCGCGATCGGCGAGGGAGTGGTCATAGAAAGGAAGGATCGCGTCGTAGTAGCGCCGGATCTCTTCGATGTCCGTCATCGGGATCGTTTGATGCAAACCTCATGGCGCGATTGATCTTCGTGACCGGTACACCCGCAACCGTGGCCGAGGGGAGCGGCACGTGGGTGGGGATCTCGGTTCTCCGCGACGCCATCGTGGCACTCGGGCACGATGTCACGATCCTCACTCCTTCACCCCGGGCCGGCGGGGAGACGGCACTTTCCCGCATTCTGTTCAACGTTCGGATCCGCAAAGAGCTGCGATCGCTGCGCGCCGACGCCGTGATCGGCTTCGATCTCGACGGCGTCTTCGCTCCGCGGAGCGGATGCCGGCACATTGCCGCGATCAAAGGCGTGCTTGCGGACGAAGCGCGATACGAACATGGCGCCAGCCGGATCGCGCTTGCGGTCCAGGCTCGGCTCGAACGGTGGCACGTGCATCGGGCCGACCGCGTGATCACGACAAGCGTCTATTCATCCGGCCGCATCGCGAAGTTCTACGGCGCGACGATCGGCAAGATCGTCGTCGTTCCGGAGTTGATCGATCTCGAAGCCTGGCAGGCCGCGTTGTCCATAGCGCCGCGCGACGAGGGGCCGCCGCGGATTCTTTGTGTCGCGCATCTCTATCCGCGCAAAGGTGTGGACACGCTCTTGCGCGCCTTCGCCCGCGTAACGGCGGAGGCCGTCCTGCGAGTCGTCGGAATCGGTCCCGAGAGCGAACGGCTCGTACATCTCACGCGTGTTCTGGGAATCACCAGCCGTGTGCATTTCCTCGGGCATCTTCCCTTTGCCGATCTCGCCGCCGAGTATCGAAACGCCGGCATCTTTGCTCTGCCGACGGAACAGGAAGGCTTCGGCATCGTCTTTCTCGAGGCGATGGCATCTTCGCTCCCCATCATCGCCACCCGAGTGGCCGCGGTGCCAGAGGTCGTAGCGGATGGCGTAACGGCGTTGCTCATCGATCCGGGCGACGAGTCGGCGCTCGCGCAAGCAGTCGAGAACCTCCTTGATGACCCCGATCTTCGAACGAGACTCGGAAACGCCGGACGAGAGCACGTCGCTCGGTTCGATGCGCCGGTTGTGGCGCGGCAGTTTCTTTCGGCTGTTGGAATCGCGGACTGACCTGCCCACGTGACGTGATGTCCTCGCATGAGGAGAGTTGTCATCACTCTGGGATCGAGGGTTCGGTCTAAAGTACTGAAAACAAGCATGGAATGCTCTGCCGTTCCGTGGCATGCCAAACGCACTCCGACTGCCTGGAGAACATCGAGAGGAACCCGCAATGCGCAAGTCCACCATCCTTCTTCTTGCAACAATCGCAGCCGTCGCGCTGCCGTTGTATGCGCGCGACCGCAGCCACTCCTACATCACGTATGACGACGGTGATTCGTCCATTCGCCAGGCCGAGGATGGGCGCGACGTCGATACGCGCCTGAACATGCCGGTCTTTCCGGGCGATCAGGTGACCACCGGACGCCGCGGCCGGATCGAGATCCGCATGGCTGACGGCAACGTCATCGCCCTCGATCGCTCCACCTCTGTCGAGTTCAAATCGATCCTCGATTCGTATGACGGAGACTCCGAGCAGACCGTCGTCGACCTTCACTACGGTCATGTCGCCATTCAGCGCGATGACGACACGCGTCAGCTTCTCCGGCTCGATACCGCGAACGCCAGCTATGCCGCCAGCGACATCGCCATCTACGCCGTCGAAGCCGATACGAAGGGCTACGACCGCGTAACCGTGTTCGACGGGTCGATGGAAGTCCGCACGCCCGCGCGTACGACGCGCCTGCACGAAGGCGAAGAAGCGCATGTCGACGATGCCGGGATCTACGACCTCATCGCCTCCCGCAACACCGCCGACGAGTTCGAGCGCTGGTTTAACCAGCGTGCAACGAAGTACAGCACGGCCAGCGGCCGCTATCTCGACCGTTCCCTTGCCTACTCCGAGGCCGACCTCGGATCGAACGGCGCATGGTTCTTCGCCGCCAACTTCGGCGGCTGGTGCTGGCGCCCGCACGTCGCTGCCGGCTGGCGTCCCTACAACAACGGCTACTGGCGTCACAGCCCGGGCGGCGTCCTCGTGTGGGTCTCGTACGATCCGTGGGGATGGGTGCCCTACCACTACGGCCGTTGGGCGTATGAGCCGTCCTACGGATGGGTGTGGCTGCCGGGTGCGGCGTACGCGCCGGCCTGGGTCTACTGGATGTATGGACCAAGCTACATCGGCTGGGCGCCGATGGGCTGGTACGACTGCTATCGCCCCTATTACGACTGGGCCTACCGGCCATATCAGCGGGCCGGCTTCAATTACGGCGGCGGCTGGTCGGGATGGGTCAACCCCGGTGTGGTCGACCTCCGTCCATGGACGTTCGTCACCCCGAATCAGCTCCTGAACCGTCATGTCGATCAGGCGTCGCTCGCGGCGGATGCAATCCGCGACCGGCTGCGCCGCGACAGCAGCAGGGGCCTCGTCAGCAGCGCGCCTGCCCGCTTCACCCGAAACGAAATCAAAGATCCGAACGCGGCGGTCGGCAATGTCTTCCGCCGTGGTATCGGTAGTGGTACCGGCAGAGAAGGTTCCGGGTCCGCGACGGATATGACCCCGTTCTTCCGTCGCGACCCGGAGCTTTCCAATGCCGTCCGCGAGCGCGTGGTCCGCGCGCAGCCCGTGCAGGGTGGTGGAATCATCCTCGCCAATCCTCCCCGCACCGGTGCGCCCTCGGGCGTTCCGACACCAGGCACCAGCGGGACGCTCGAAGGACGGGTGAATCGTGGCGCCGACGGCACCGTGCCGCGCAACGAGTCTCCGGTTATCAGCCGCGACGGCCGCTCCGCGCAGCCGGGCGATTCTTCGGGTGGTTTGCACCGCGGTGATGCCCCGAGCAGCCCTGCCAATACGAATAGCGGCACGAGTGGCAGCGCGAATGAATGGCGCCGCGGACGGGCGGCCGACGGTGCTCTGCGCCGCAACGATCCATCCCAGACTCCCGCCGTCGAAACGCCGCACCGCGATGCTGCCGCCCCCTCGGGTGACGTCAGCCCCAAGCCGGCAGGCGGCGACAACTGGCGGGGCCGCGCCGTAGGACGTCATGAGGACCGCGGCCCGTCATCCTCGCCGGCTCCGTCCGGAGGATCGAGCCGCGACGTGCCGCGCCGCATCATCGACGGCACTGGTGGTGCGCACATTTCCCGTGGCGACGCGCCGTCGGGCGGATCATCGTCCGGTGGCTCGGTGCCGCGCGATCATTCCTCCTCAGGCAGCAGCGGCAGAGACCACTCGTCATCCCCGCAGCCGTCCTCACCGCCTCCGTCGTCACATTCGTCGCCGCAGCCGTCATCGCCTCCGCCGTCGCACGACAGCGGATCGCATGAATCGCACAACGATGGCGGACACTCGAAGAAAGACTGATCCGGGCAACACACATCGATGCGCGAGGAGCCCTTCAGCGATGGAGGGCTCTTCGTGTATCTGCCCATCCGCTACAATCCGCCCGAATGTCCGTTTCCCTCTTCTTTGCTCTCTATTGTCTCGAGGCAGGACTCTTTTTCATCGTCGTCCCCTGGACGCGCGTCTGGGGCATGAATCCGATTCTGCACGCCACGCCGGCGCTGCTGCTGTTCTCCGTCAATCCGTTCGTGCGCGGCTTCGTCTCGGGATTCGGTGTGGCGCACCTTCTCATCGGCATCAAAGACGTGATGCGCATCGCCGCGGCGCGAAACGGTCAGGCGGAGTGACGTGAGCGCCGGCCGCAGGAGCGTTTTCTCGTACTTTGTCCCGCTGATCTTCAGCACCGTTTTCTTTGCGCTCCTGGTTCTTCTGAACTACTACGAAAAAGCGCTGCGCAGGTATGGCTCGGCCCGTCTCATTCTCTTCGGCAAGGACGATGATTATCTACATCTCCTGGCCTGGCTTGCGCTGATCATCTTCGTGGTGCGCGTCGTCGACGCCTTCATCTTCGATCTGGTCATGTCGAGGCGGCGCAGCGTAATCGCGCCGCAGTTGTTACGCCAGATCGTTTCGATCCTTCTGTACCTGTTCCTGTTTGCCATCGCGCTGAAGCGCGTACTCGACTACGACGTCAAGACTGCGCTCACCGGTGGCGCCGTCCTCGCCGCCGTCATCGGTCTGGCCCTTCAGGACACCCTCGGGAATCTGTTCAGCGGCATCGCCCTGCACATGGAAGGGGCCTTCGACATCGGCGACGTCGTCCACTCGGGCGACTACATCGGCGTCGTGGAAAGCGTGAGCTGGCGAGCCACGCGCATGCGCGGCTTCAATAATCAGATGATCATCCTGCCGAACTCGGTCATCGCCCGCGAGCGACTGGAGGTCTTCCCCCACGCAAACCTCAATGCCCGCGTCCTGCAGCTTGGCGTCGACTACAACATCCCTCCGGCGACGGTGATCGGCATCGTCAGCCAGGCGGCCGCGCATGTCGATGGCGTGGCCCGCGACCTGCCATGTTTCGCGCGCGTGGCGACGTTCGCCGATTCCTCGGTCATCTACGAGATCAAGTACCACACGCGGAACTTCGCGCAGCGCGATCGTATCGATGCCGATATCCGCAAGGCCGTCTGGTATGCGCTGCATCGCAACAAGATCGCATTTGCCACGCCGGTACGCGCGTTTCAGACCTACACGCCGCCGGAAGTTCGGCATGACGTGACTGCCGACGAGGTACTGTCCCGCCTCGGCCAGGTCGACATCCTCTCTCCGCTGACCGACGCGGCGCGCCAGACCATTGCCGCGGTCACAGGCGTCCATTTCTACTCGAAAGGGGAGACCATCCTGCGCCACGGCGCCGCCGGCGACTCGATGTTCGTCGTCCACACCGGCACCGCCTCGGTACGCCTGCCCGATGACTCGGATCAGGGCTGGCACGAGGTGGCCCAGCTCGGCCCGGGTACGCTCTTCGGCGAGATGGCCCTCCTGACCGGTGAGACCCGCACCGCCGACGTCGTCGCCCTCACCGACGTGACGGCGCTGGAGATCGGCAAAGACTCCCTCCAGCCCATCCTCTCTAACCACCCCGATCTGGTGGAAGCAATCACCGCGAAAGTCGTCCAGCGAAAAGGCCACCTCGACGCCATCCGTATCGGCGAGCCCGAGGAGGAGGAGACATCGATCGTGTCGCGGGTGAAGGCGTGGTTCGGATTGTGAAGAGGGATCAGTCGCCGCCCTCGATCTGACGATCGAACTCCTGTTCGAATTGCTGGAGCGCGGTCAGAACGGCGTCGTTCCGGTCCTTCATTGATATCGAACCCGCGATCCCCTGCAATCGAGGGGTCGGCTTGTAGATCGCAGAATGTTCAACCTCCCAGAACAGACCGACGAGGAGGGAAACGATCTGGAGCTCTGATCTAAGAGAATCCGATGGATTCCAAGTCCCGTGATACTTGAATGCTAACGGTGATTGAGCCGGATCCTGGTTAGGAATGTGATCACTTTCCCAGCTCGACAGACGCGGTTCCGCTTCCAAAATGCCGCGGACATCCTGGAGGCGTCGTTGAGGAAAGGCGAGTACTCTGATGCCGACCAGATCTGGGAGCGTTGTTAGCGAATAGCTCTCTCCTTGATCAAAGTCGAACCTTGCCATTTCCTGTCGACGTCGCAACGCGTCAACTGCGCTTTCTGAATCCTTAAGCCGGCCCTTCACGATGATTTGTTCGTACCGATCCAAGGTGAGGATCGCTGGGAGTAGGATGTGGTTTACCTCGGTCAATAGCGCCGTCAATGTACGTTGCATCGACGGCAGAAGATCGACGTACTCGGCACGAAGCCGGTCCTCAACCTGCCGCGCGCCGTCCATCAAGCTCCGCGAGGAAATCGCGAACTACCGCTGGAGGAGGCGGCTCGTTGAAGTAGAACTGCCAATCGCCATCCGTTTGCTCAGCCATCTTGGCGGTGAGCCAGTCGACTGGATTGTCCTCAATAGCAGCCACGCTGAAAACTTTCTTGGCGGCAAGGTTGAGGTAGATCATTCGATCGAAGTTGTATCGATAACCGTTCTGTTTCAGAAGCACACCCTTTGGATTCATGACGTAACATTCTACCTCGGCCTGAGAAGGATCTGATATCTGCCGGCTCGCGCTGGCGACGCGTTCGACGAAATCGCCAATTGCCGATAAGGTTGTGATGTGCCGCATACTTCAGTCGATATCGAACCAGCGTTGGAGCTCCGTGATCTCGTCCGTGCCATCCTCGCCGGTGACCTCTTGTCTGCCCGGCAATGGGTGGCCGATGCGCATCGCCAGCGGATTTCTTGGGAGGGGGTTGGCAGACCATCCGGCCTCGACGACCGCGAGATGACGGTGGCAGCGGGGCTCGCCGAATTGCTGGCGGCAAGGGCGGGTGCGTCGCCGCCACAGTGGACGCTATCGATCGGTGCGCAGCGAGAGCCCCTCTTCCTCGATCCGGGGCTGCAGGACATGCCGCGGACACTTGCGCATGCGATGACAGATGGTCCGGAGTCACTGCGCAGACGCAACGTGTTCGCGTCGCCTGACTTCCTGGACGTGAGGTAGACGCAGATCACCCATGAAGCGCCTTCTCATCGTCGAAGACAAGGAATCGCTCGCGCTGATGTTGCGGGAGACCGTTGAGTCGGAGGGGCTCGAGGCCGATCTTGCGCGGGATGGGAAGGAGGCGGTGCGCAAGCTGGCGTCGGGGCAGCGCTACTTCGCCGTGCTCACCGATCTGCGCATGCCCGGAGCGGACGGCATCGCCGTGCTGCGGCAGGTGAAAGAAAGCGATCCGGATTGTCCGGTGATCGTGATGACGGCGTTCGGTACGATCGAGAACGCGGTCGAGGCCATGAAGCTCGGCGCGTATGACTTCGTGCAGAAGCCGGTCGACGTCGACTATCTCCTTCTCCTGCTGCGCCGCTGCCGCGAGAACCGCGAGCTGCGCTACGAGAACATCCTGCTCAAGGACGAGTTCCGCCAGCGCTACCGGCTGCCGGCCATCGTCGGCGAGTCGCCGCGCATCGTCGAAGTGTCGAACGCCATCCAGCGCGTGGCGCCGACCGACTCGACGGTGCTGTTGCAGGGCGAGTCGGGCACCGGCAAGGAGCTCTTCGCCCGGGCCATCCATCAGCTCTCACCGCGCCGCGACCGGCCGTTCGTGGCCATCAACTGCGCGGCGATTCCGGAGACGCTCATCGAGAACGAGCTCTTCGGACACGAGAAGGGATCATTCACCGGCGCGACCGGGCGGCAGCTCGGCAAGTTCGAGCTGGCCGACAGCGGGACGATTTTTCTCGACGAGATCGGCGAGCTCGGACTCGGCGTGCAGTCGAAGATTCTCCGGGTGATCCAGGAGCGGCGCTTCGACCGCATCGGCGGCGTCTCGACGCACGAGGTCGACGTGCGCATCATCTGCGCCACGAATCGGGCTCTTGCCGACGAGGTGAAAGCAGGACGCTTCCGCGAGGACCTCTTCTTCCGCATCAACGTCTTCCCCGTCACGGTTCCGCCGCTGCGTGCCCGGCGCGAGGACATCGGCGCGCTGAGCGACTTCTTTCTTCAGAAGTTCGCCCGGGAGTTGAAAAAGCCGTCGCTGCGCATTGGAACCGAGGCGCGGGAAGCGCTTCGGGGGTATGACTGGCCGGGCAACATCCGCGAACTTGAAAACTGCATCGAGCGCGCGGCGATCCTTTGCGACAACGCTACGATCGAGCGCCGCGACCTCCACCTCGGCGACGCCTCGACCGACGGGCTCCGCGATGCCCTCGATCTCTCCGGCACCCTGGCCGAGGCCGCCGAACGGGCGACGAACGTGATCGAGAGACTGAAGATTGCCGATGCACTGCTCCGGTCAGTCTCCCGCGCGGAGGCGGCCGAGGCGCTCGGCATCTCCCTCCGCACGCTTACGGCGAAGATGAAGGAGTACGGGATTGAGGAGTGACGGGAGGGTCACGAACTTCTTTCGCTTCCTGAAAGATCGCTGACAGACCGGCATCGACCCGTGCTTGTGCACGTCCAAGGCTTGTCGTAGTAAGGCCAGTTCTGTCGTTGCGCAAGCCCAGGATTGCCGATGTCAGGCCTCGGCCTGACGCCGTCGAGCCTCGGCCTGAATCCGTCAGGCCTCGGCCTGACGCGGTCGAGCCTCGGCCTGAATCCGTCGGTCCTCGGCCTGACGCGGTCGAGCCTAGGCCTGAATTCGTCGGTCCTCGGCCTGACGTCGTCGAGCCTCGGCCTGATGATCGCGAGCCTCGACCTGATATCGACAAACCTCGGCTTGCCGATGTCGGGCCCGAACTGTCATCGGTCAGGGCCGACCCTGTCACCGTCAGGATCGATGCCTGACTCCAAACCTCATACACTTCGACAGTGAAGATCCCCACCGCCCGCGACGTCATCGACCACCTCAATGAACGGTTCGCCGCCCGCGGACTCCCGTATCGGCTCGACCAGATCGACGTCCTCCCGTACGTCTCGCCGCTGTGGCTCGCCAACTGGTCGGTGCCACAGCTCGACGACGCGCCGGAACGCGACGTCATCGACGAAGAGATCGCCGAGGCACGCTGGAAGTTCCCCCAGGTGCTGGATGAAGAGTGGGAGAGAAATCCTCCGGCCGCTACCTGATCACATCCACTTCGCCAGCCAGGCCCACAGCTCGTTGTACCAGTAGCGGCTGTTCTCGGGATTGAGGATCCAATGGTTCTCGTCCGGCCAGACCAGCAGCTTGCTGGGGATACGGCGGCGTTGCAGGATCGACCAGTTCTCCAGCGTCTCGTTCATCGGAACGCGGTAATCGTGTTCGCCCACCGAGAGGAGCATCGGCGTCTGAAACTTGGCCGCGTAGCGGATGGGATTCTGTTCGCGCCACACCTTGCCCTGCTCCCAGACCGGCCCGAGGTTCGTCAGCTCGCGGTGATAGATCCCGTCGCTCGTTCCCCATTGCGACTCGAGGTTGATCTCGCCCGCGTGGGCGACCAGGCACTTGTAGCGGGTTGTCGTCGCCTCCAGCCAGTTCGCCAGGTGGCCACCGTAACTTGCGCCGGCCGCGGCCATGCGCGAGCCGTCGACGAAAGCGAAGCGCTTGACCGCTTCATCGGCCGCCTCATTGAGCTCCTCGCCGGGCCCCTTGAGCGGATCGCCCTGGATCTCCTGCGCGAACTTCTCGCCGAATCCGGTCGAGCCGGTGTAGTTCGTAAGCAGGACCACGTATCCGGGCTTCGCCAGCAGGTGATAATTCCAGCGCAGCGAGATCTCGTCGCGCCACATGCTGGCGGCACCGCCATGAATGACGACGAAGAGCGGGTATTTCTTCGACTCGTCGAACGCCGGCGGCAGCACGATCATGTTGTGGATCTTCTTGCCACGCTTACTTGTGAACCAGAAGTGCCGCGGCGATCGCCAGTCGATCTGCTGCGCATTACCGACGTTGACCCTGGTCAGATTGACGTGTCCCTTCGCCACGGGATCGATGCGCACGACCTCGGGCGGTTCAATCGAGCTTCCCCAACGTGCCACCATCACCGGCGCGTACTGCGCGGAAGCCAGGCCCGTGTAGACGCCGCGTGGCGGATCGACGACGAGCGAGACGTTGCCGCCGTCCGTGCCGACGGAGTAGATCTTCTCCAGCCCCGCATCCTCGGCCGTGAAATAGACGGATTTCGAGTCGGAGGTGACGGCGTACGAACCGACGCTGCGATCGAACGGCGGGGCCGTAACGACGATGCGGTTCTGCATCGACGGCCAGTCGAAACGCATCAGGCGATCGAGGTTGTAGCTCTTCCCGTTGTTCGCTGAGAAGTTGGCAAACAGCGCTTTCCCGTCCGGACTGAAGCGTGGACGCACGTAGCTGCCCTCGCCGTGCGCCACGACCTGCGGTTCGCCGGCCTCAGTGGCGGAGATCCGATAGATGTCGGTGCCGTACTCCGCGTAAGCGGAGGTATTGCGGGCGGTGGTTGCGACGAAGATGATCGCGGTGCCGTCGGGCGACCAGGTTGCGTCCAGCTCGTCGCGCGAGCCTTCCGTCGTTCGGCCTGCGAAGCCTGGCTGCTTCACGAGTTGCGTCGGCGCGAGCAGGTCGTGTGGTCTCGCTCCCGGCTCGAGGTTTTGTACGAAGACGTGGATCTGCATGTCGTCCAGCCAGCGGTCCCAGTTCCGCACCGGAAACGACTCGAACGTGCGCACCTTGTACTTCTGCTCTTTGCGTTCCTTGGCGATCCTGCGGTTCGCCTCGTCGTCGAGGGCGCCCGGGTAGACGACGCTGGTGAAGAGAATGGCCTTGCCGTCAGGGCGAAACTGCGGCGAGCGCGCGCCGGTCGAGAGCGACGTGACGCGCTCCGCCTCGCCGCCGCCGGCGATGTCGAGGATGTAGATCTGCGAGGCGTCATCGCCTTCTCGTTTCGCCGCGAATGCAATGCGCCGGCTATCGGATGACCATGTCGGGTCGTTCTCGGCAGACTTCGAGAATGTGATGCGGCGCGGTGTCCCATTCTCAGCCGTTGACACGATCCAAAGATCGGAGGAGACATCCTTCTCGTCATACGCCGGCTCAGTGACGGGATAAACGACCCACTTCCCGTCCGGGCTCGGAACCGGCGTTCCGACCCGTTTCATCATCCAAAGCGCCTCGTGGGTGGGAGCCTTCTTCGGAGGGACTGGCTGCGCGATGAGCGGAGTGGCGACAAGCGCGGCGACGACGATGCGGAGGATCAGTTTCAGCATGCGCGGAGATTACCGCACCTGGGACCGCGGGCGTCTCGCCCGCGCGGTTTAGTCAGGATTTTGGCAAGAACGGCGCGTGCGAGACGCACGCGGTCCAAGGGGGACTACTTCGCCGCCACCTTCTTCGGCTCCGTCGCCGCTCCGGCCGTCTCGGCTTTGACCAGCGATGCGCTGGTGCCGGGGGTGAAGGCGGCCAGCAGATCGAGACCTTTCGTGATTTTCGCGAAGCCGGTGCAGCCTTTGTCGAACGGCCGCGAATTGGTATCGACCAGGATCGTCGGCTCCGCGAATCCGGGTCCCATCCGGCAATACGACACGGTCCCGCGAAGCTGTGTAACGCCTGACTCAGCGCGGGTGGGTTGCAGCAATGGTCCGACCTTGTAGGCCGGAAGGGGGATGGATACCGCGTTCTTATGTCCCAGCAGGTGGGTGGCGTCGAAAACACCGCCGAGCGCGAAGCGCGCCACCTGAATCACCGTTTCCGGGGCGAGGTTACGGTCGAGCGTGGCTGTGATGTCGCCGATGTTCGTATGCAGCACGAGAGTCTTGCTGTCGAACAGCGCCGCCGACGTGTGCGCAAGTGCCTCGGAGGTCGGCACCTCGATCTCGGGGTCGTCCAGCCCGAGGAACACAGACGCCATCGAATCCGCATTCTCTTTCGTCGGATTGTCGTAGGTGCTGATGAGCGAGTACTTGTGCTTGTGATCGAGTGGTACGCCGGAAGCACTCGAGAACGCGTCGACGTGCGTCAGGCCGATGCCGGCCGGTGGATTCTCCGCGTTCGCCAGGAAGACGGTCTTTCCCGTGGTCATGTCGCGGATCTCCAGCGACTTTGCGAAGGGATGGAGATGGACGGCGGCGTAGCGGAGGCGCGTATCGAACGGCAGGTTCATGAACCAGGTGATGTCGCTGTGGTTCACCTGCTTGCCCGGCGGGACGATCCAGTGGCCGGTCATCTTGCGGCCCTGCGGATCGACGTAGTCGGCGGAACCGCTCGACGCCTGCGGCGCGCGTGCGCCGACGAGGCAGCTCATGGTCGCCGCGCCGTCATGTCCGGCCTCGGTGGCGATATTCGACGTGGACGGCATCGACATCATCGAATGCTGCAGCGCCAGCGGATTGTCGTCGAGCTGCACCATCCCCGAGGCGCCGACGTTGAAGAGCGGCCTGATCGGCGTTTTGGCATCGCTGTCGCGAACGTAGTCGATCGTGACACGATGGCGCACCTTGAGATTCTGCGGATGCTCGATGTTCAGATTGAGCACCTGCGTGAAGAGCAGCAGCGGCTCGTTGGAGGCCATCGGAAACCCGAAGCCGGCGGGGAGTTTCGCGGTGAGCATCCCCTGCGACAGCGTCATCAATCGCGAGGCCGTGGCGCGGCGGAAGCCGAAGATGGCCTGATGCCGGGCCGGATCGAGATCGACATTCACGTGGCACATCAGCTCGGGGAGCTGCGGGGTCTTGCCGTCAGCGTCGACCATCTCCGTGCGGATGCCGGTCACCCACAGCAGCTCCGCGGGAGCGCTCGGATCGCCGAGGAAGATCCGCTCCATGCTCGAAGGACCTTCCATCGAGTGATAGATCTTGTCGATGTCGTAGACCGGAGAGAGGAACTGCTTCGATTGCCCCGAGAGGGCGGTGGTAACGGTCACAATCGCGATGATGGCGAGCAGGGATCGTTTCATGATGGAGGAAAGAGTAGCACCTGTGCGGCCCGGATGAGGATCTGAGCAACCGTAGCGCCCGCCGCATCGAGAACGACGTCGTGCCACGTCCCGGTTCGGGACGGGACGAACGTCTGATGGATTTCGTCGATCGACGCCAGGCAGGCCGCGAGCAGGATCGCGCCGATGGCCCAGCGCGGCTTCCACGATCCCTGCTGCCCCCTGAGGGCGCGGAACGTGAGGGCGCTGAGGATGCCGTACTCCGTCAAATGCGCGCTCTTGCGGATGACGAAATTCAGCGTATCGAGCATCGACGGCAAAACCGAATGGCCGAGGAGCCAAACGAGAATCTGCCCCAGCACGCTCCCCGTATTCGCCCCCGAAAAAAGATCCGTCGAAGCCGACAGGATGACGGCGGACCAGAGGATGGGTGGGAGCCAGTAGTTGAGGTGTCGAGACATTTTTGCGGTTGCGGGGTCTCGCGGTTGCGCGGTCTCGCGGTGTTTGGTTGCCGGACTGCCGGTTGCTGGGTTGTGTCTCGCGATCCCACAGTAAGGGAGACGCGAGCACACCATGCAACCGAGCAACTTAGCAACCCCGCACCGCGAGACCGCGCAACCGCGAGACCCCGCACCCCGCACCCCGCACCCGCAACCGCGACTTATAATGCACGATCCTCCGGAGACCCTATTGCACGACACACGCGTCCGGTTCACCGTTTACCAGCCAGGACTCTCGCCGCAGCAGTTGACACTGCCCGCGGAGAACATCACGCTCGGGCGCGCCTCGGACTGCACGATTCCGATCAAGGACCGGTT
>WNFG01000154.1_pt1 | contig 56407 bp, 91 predicted proteins | sample 5400431 | NCBI WGS metagenome assembly WNFG01 (sample SAMN13153346, study PRJNA577476) | soil metagenome | isolation source: 120 cm saprolite under Douglas fir tree site 2 hole 3 replicate 2 | place: USA:California | collected 2015-04-18
AGTAATATTCCATGTTGCAGTTTTAAGATTTTGTGTTTTATTAATTATTATTCCAGTTCCAGCAAAACTAAGATTGCTTAAATAACCAGGATTAATATCATTAAAACCTGTAGCATTAGGACCAAAAACAGTATTACTGCCTACAATTAATATATCATTAATGCCAGTTAGTGTAACCATATCATTACTACTTAAAGAACCATCAAGTGTAACATTTGAAATAGTTAAATGTGCTCCACCAGAAAGAAAAACTGTTCTTTCCGTGGTAGGTTGAACAACATATAAGGATGGAGTTGTAGTATTACCAGTAAGAATAATTTTAGTTGCGTCACTTTGTCCTGTAAGCGAACCATTAGCATTAATTCCAGTAGTATAAGTACCAGCAGCAAATATAAAGGTAACTTGAAATCCATTAAAGTTATAACCTTTAGCCTTTTGCCATGCTCCTGCAAATGTTAGACATGGAGTTATATTACTTATGCAATCATTAGAATTGCTACCTGTTGTCGATATATAAAATATTACATTAGAATTTGCTTCAATTATACCTGTATTAACAGTTGAAATTATATTTCCAGTACATAATAAACCACTTCCACAAACAATAACTCCTGTCATTCCTCCAATCGATAATACACCAGTAGCAATTGCACTATTTGTATCAGGAGTAGTTTTAATTATATAATTTAATGAAATAGATGGTTGAATTCGACTAATTGGTGTTGATGGACTTGAGGCATTAACAGCATTATTACTTGCTACTGCACCTGAACTATCAATATTATTTACAACAGTACGTGCTGTTCCCGCTCCATCTAAAGTAGCTATTTGATTATATTTTATTGTTAAAGGTGGTATGTTATTAGCAATAAGTGCTACTTGTTGATTACCACCAATAGCACCTTGTCCTGTAGGATCAATACCAAAATTAGTTGAACTAATTAATCCTCGATCTGTACCGCCCATATTTGGGCGACCGATAATTACTTGGTCACGAAGATCAGGGACATTGAATGTAGTTGTAGTATTACCATTACCAAATGGAAAAAATACAGCAGAAGAACTTAAAGTTACACTTGATGTATTGCTAAGAGTAACTGTTGAAGCTGTTTTGGATAAAACAGTAGTTGTAGGAGTGACACAACTTACTTCAACTCTTGAACCTACTGAAACTGAAGTTGTATCAGCAACGCCAGTTAAAATAGCACTTCCAGAAGTACAATTAACATTAAGAGTTTGGGTAATTGCAGTTAATAGATCAGGAAAATTAACTCGTATTAATTCTTGACCAGCAGCAAATACATATTGATTAGGAGCAGCTATGCCAGCCCAAGGCTTGATTGTACCAACTAGATCGCCATCCCCTGTTGCTGGTGTTGATCCTCCTGAACCACCGGGCGCAGTAACAGCGTCCCAAATTATATTTCCATTTCGATCCTTAACAAGTTGCCTATAGGTTCCTTGACCATATATACCAGCGTTGCTACCAGAAGGCTTACCACCAGCATCTAGGACAATTGGATTAGTCCAAGGAACAGTTTCTAAACTATCCTTCCAAACAGTCTTTAATGTTGGAGTAGCAGGAATATAAAATGTAACTGTACCGGCAGAAAGAGGCTTACCATTGTTATCGAAATATTGTTGAAGTGCATTAGGAAGTAATGAGGCTGTTTGAGCTAAGGCATAATCAATTTGGCAAATAAATAATAACAAATAAAGGAAATATTTAATGTTGGATTTCATAATGTTAATCCTAATACTTTATTTCTTATACAAAGCTAAAAATTATATTTGGATGCCTACAATACTTATCCTAATCGCTTATGGTTGGTATAAAATCGAGCCTCTTTACTGGTATGTACGTGTCAAAATCAAGGGCCGATTGCTGGTAATGCATACTTTTGAGCACGTTGAAGAAGGGAAGATTTTGGACCTGGAATGTACTGAGATAAAGTCTTAATTAATTCATCACGATCAGGTCCAGTAGCAGTTAGTAAATCTGTTAATCGTTCATTTCGAGATTTAGCTAATTTAAGTTTTACCATATCAGATAATTTATAACCGCCTTTTAATGCTAATACTCCTGCTGTAGCAATGCCAGGAGGACCGCCTTGAGTAGCGGCCATAATTTCCCCTAATGCTGCTGGTAATGCAAGTTGTCCATGTGGTGTAGGTGTAGGTAAATCAACTCGCTTATCAGACTTCATCCTCATTGCTGTTTGAGAACCTTGAATTAATTTTTGATTAGTATCAGCAATAGATTTTTCATCTTGTAATTCTTTCATCATTTGATTGACTTCCTTCTTACCAAAAAGAAGTCCTAATTTATCAGCATTAAATTCAATCTCAGGAATATCAGTTCCTTTTTTAGCAGAAAATCTCATTCCTTTCATTTGCTGTTGAACAGCGATCCTAGCACCTTCCTTAGCTGCTTCTATTTGTTGCTTAGAAGCATTATCAACCCATTCCTTCCAAAACTCAGACCGATCATCCCATTGACCAGGACGATTACGAGTAATCTGAGCACCTTTAATAAAAGCATCTTCTACTTGTTTTTCATCCCTGAAATTAGACAATCCAGGTTTATATTTTCCTCCTGATGCAGCATCAATTGCATTAACAATACCATTACGAACATGCATCAAAGCATATCCAATTTGTCGATCTTGACCACTTGAACTATTAGTTAAATCATCAGCTTTTGCTCGCAATGCAGATTGAAATTGATGTAAATCATCAGCATTAGTTCTAACAGATTTGTTATCTGTTAATAATTTTCTTGTACTTTCAAGAGCTTTTTGAATTTCAGGATAAGGTAATGGTTGACCAGCAGAAATATTAGACATAATTCCAGGTTTTAATTTATTATCAATATCGCTAATAACTCCACTTAAATCTACAGGACCAGAAGCCTTGATAGCAGGATTAATTTCATTCTTACCAACATTTTTAGCAGCTTGCTTAAGCTCGTTTATCTTTTGAAGTACATTAACAGGAATACCCATTACATCATTATAAATACTTTCAACAGCGCCTTTAGCTGATGTAATACGATCATTGACAAATTCTTCGAATTTATTTTGATGTTGGCCTTCAGTAGTGATCAACTTTTGCGACATTTGGCGAGTAGCGGGAGAAACATCAGCTAAAGACAATCGAGGATTTTCTTGTAATCGTTGAATAACTTGCGGTAAATTTTCAGGTCCAATTGCATCAACAAGTGCAGTAACAGCTTTATTAGATGGTTTAGCTTCACTTACAACTTTAGCAGCTTTACCAACTGGTAAGCCAAAAGTTGCAATCATTCCTGCGCGTTCACCAGTTTCTTGACTTCCAGTGAGCTTAGTAACAGGTTCCTCAATAGTAGCTTTAATAGTTCCTGTTAATGGCGATGTTGCCATTGCCAAAGCGCCTAAACCAATTTTACCAATTCCACTAGCAGGTAGATTTAATCTAATATCTTCTAAACCACTGGAAAGTGTTTCGCGTCCTGCTGAATAATTTTCTCCAATTCCTTTTAAAATTTGAGTTGGTAAATTTGTAGCATAATCTACAACATTGCTTAATGGTGTAGCAGGAGCACCAGAACCTTTGACATTAACTTGACCAGAGGCTTTACGAGCTTCCCATTCAACAGGTGTTGGAATTCTTACAGCTTCCCAAGCCGATGTTGATGAAACAGGTTCAGGAACAATTTCATTTCCACTGTATTTATTAATTAATCCTTTAACATCAATACCTTTTAATAGATCACTTGATCCATATTTATTAGTTAAACTTTCAATATCAACATCTTTTAAAGGATCAGCCACGTTAATGCATACCTTGTTTCTGCATTATATCAAGTGTTTTAATAAATTTAATAGCAACTTTATTACCAGTCTTAGCTTTTTCTAATTGCTCATTAAATATTTTTGTCTGTTGATTTTCTGGCAAGAAATCAAACATAGCAGCGTCTAAACTCATTTTTTGTGGGAAACTAGATTTATGTGCTCCATATTTAGAATAATCATTTCCTTCAAAAGCTCCCGGCCTCGCTGCTTCAATTCGATCTTGTGCTATAGTAGTTTGAGTTAATTTAACCAAAGCGGGAAGAATTTGTGTTCTAAGATTTGGATTAGACATTTCTTTAGATGCTAATTCAGCATCAGAACGGCTACCATTTCTTGAAACATATTGTTCAAGATATTTATTAACTTCTTGATAAGCTACAGTAGGATCAGCAGCCTTGTCAGATACAACACCTATATTTCGTAATAGCGCTATTCCTTTATTCCATGCTTCAGTACCAGGACCAGAAGCAACAAGAGAAGGCATTAACTTTAAAGCTTGTAATGCTGGTGTAACAGCAGTCATTTTAGAAGTAGCTAAATTTTGATCTTCAACAAATTGCTTTTTACCTTCCTCAAATAATGGTGGCATTCCGGTAATTGGTCCTCTTGGCATAGGCGGATTACCATATGCTGCACCAAAACGACTATCTAATGAAGCAGGAGGTTCAACAGGTAATGTTTGAACAGGTGTTCTAGTTGGAGGCATGACAGGAGCAGGGGCAGCCGTAGGCGCGATATTTCCTACCGGCGGTAGTGTACCTACCGGAAGCGATCTTGCGCCTACTGGTGGCGGTCCTGAGACGCTTCCAGGGGCAAGCTGTGGAGGTTGAGCACCTAACATTTGAGGTTGCCCCGTAGGTCCGACAGTTGGCGTTGTCGGCGGCGGTTGAACCTGAATAGGTGCGCCAGTAGCTCGCATACCAAATTTAGGACTTGTAACAGTTGGTGTTATTGTTTGACCTGTATCAACTGCTCCCGGAGTACCGTAATGAAAATTAATCGCTTCTTGTGTTGTTTGTAATCGGGTTCTTATATTCTGCATAAATGCAGGAATTTGTCTTGGATCAGTAGGAATTTGACTTACAAAATTAGCATACATTTCAGGCTTAACAAAACGCATCTTAACTGCATTTTGAGCTATTTTATCTAGTTGTTGGGGTGTTGCATTATCACCAGCAGCAGCTAATTCACGAATTAAATAGCTATAACCTTGATTAACAAGGTCTAATTGTTTTTGTTCAATACCTAAAGATTGAGACTTTAAAGCACCTAATTCACCCGCTGTTTCCAGTACAGATTTACCCTGATTAGGACGAGGATAGCTAGAGGTATCAATTTCTGGCATTATATCTTACTATTTAATAGTTAATGTTGATGTTAATAATTGATATTTATACTTTTTCTTATTGCACCATTGATATAAATAATCTATTGTTTTTCCTATTGTCCATTCTAATACAGGAGCAGAATTAGTTATTTTTCTAGTATTGTTATCCCAAATAACACCAGCTACATAATAAGGTGTAGTTATTTGTGATAAATTAAAAAGCATCACGCAGCTTCTTCATACAAAGCAGTAGGCAAAGGTGAACCACCAGGACCAAAAACCATTCTTGAATTATTCACATTACCTGGATTATTGCTAGAATTATCATACAATCCTTTGTAGGCATAATAACCACCAACATCACTAGCTAGTTTAGAAAATGCTCCGCCTGTAGCATTGATAGCCGCTGCTCGTGCATTACCAGCACCAATAGCTGCTCCACCAGCTTGACTACCAGCCGTTACTACTGGTCCTGCTGTTCCTGTTCCTACTGCTCCACCTTGTACCGTAGCTGTTTGACCACCGCTTACTAAAGCCTGTAAACGATTAAATGCATTTGAACGATTAATATTTTCAAGATTAAATTGTGTTTGATAGGTTTGATCGGCTAAACCAGTAGCAAAAGTTGCTGCACCTTTTAATGCTGCTCCTGAAACTCCTAATCCTCTAGCTGCTGCTGAATTCTGTACAGCTTTCAAACCTTGTGTTTTAGTGAACTGATAACCAGGAGTTTGTTCTAATGCATTTTGATCCATTACAATAGGAGAAGTCAAATAATCAAGTCTACTAGATAAATCATTCGCTGCTTTTGTTCCTAATTCTCGATATGGAGCTAAATCACTATATGTTGTGTTATAAACTCCCTTAGCATAACTCGCACTATCTTTTGCAATACCAGCGGCGATATTAGCTGCTTCTGTTTGAGCATTAGCAGCTTTATTAGCTGAATAAGCTGTCGCTGCTGCACCAACAGCACCAGCACCAATAATTGCTACTGCAACCATTTATTTTACCTAGTCAAAAACTTGACCATCTTTTAAAACCAATATATATAATGTATCTCAAATAATTCAAATCCATTATCTTTTAATAATTTCTCGAAATGATTGCCTCTAGCAGCTTTTCGCCCCATTGTCCAACAACGAATTCCTAAACGTTTAGCCTCTTTTTTGATAGCATCAATAAGCAATTGACCACCACGAACACCACCATCAAACTTCCCACGATATTGAGGAAGTACATAAAACAAATCTAAACTCAATAACCAAACTCTATAGTGTAAGGAATTAACCAAAAATCCAGAAAAATAACCAATGAGTTTTCCACCATAACGCAAAGAAATATATAAAAGTTTACCATCATTTTCTAACTTCCTATATTGATTATAATCAGGATCAAGAGGTATTTTATGTTTTATATGCTCAGAAAGCTCCTTAGCATGAATTTCAAATATAGGTTTCAATTCATCAATACAATTACAAAACTTTTCAATATGAGTAGTAAACATTAATCACAGCGCAAATCAACAATACAAACAATTCTATCATCAACAGAATTATTAATTACAGAATGTTCAACTCTATTATCTATCCACCAAATCTCACCAGTTCTAAAACTAACTTCTTCATCCCCAATCTTGAAAATATTTCCAGGTAAGCATTGTAAAGCAATTTGATATCGTTCGAAATAAGTTGCTGGTGCACCACCATCGACATGGGGAGTAATTATTTTACCAGGAGGGAGCTTAGTAATAATAACGCGGCCGAGCCTATGTGCTTCAACTTGCCTCATAAGCGCAAAAACGATCGGACGCAAGGTTGAAAGCTTATACCATGCTTGATAAGGAATTACATCTTTATCATTAATTATATCTTCATTGAGAGTTTGTAGTTCATTAAAGAAAATCCAAATATCAGAAACTTCATCATGTGCAGTACCAGCATGTTTTGTTCGTAATTGATATTCATCCCACAAATCAGATTGATGTTGAATTTGATGTAACAAAGGAATTACATCAACATTATTTGCGAGAAGTTGAAAATTCTTCATTTAATTACCGCTCCATAAACAGGAATAAACTTCACTGTTGGTAATCCTGTATATGTAATTTTGATAATATCATCTATTGAAACTGGAATTAATTTAACACCAGTTACATCAATGCTTACACTACCACGAGTTAAAGTGATTGCTGATACTACACCACCAGCAATCGAAACATATCCAGGTTCTTTAGCTGTATATGAAAATGGTGAAACTCCTACAATAATAGCTAAAAATTTAGGTGGAGCTTGGGTAAATTGTTGAAGATAGCTATTCCAAGGTGAAACAATTGTTCCAGTTACTTTATTAACAAAAGGTGAAGATTGATTAGGTAAGGGTTGCATTAGGAACGTGCCTTTACAGCATCAATAAATCCACCATTCAATGCTGTCTTGATAGCTCCCGACCATTGTAGCCTGAATATACGATCGCGCGCCATTCCTAGCCTATTCCAAGATACAATAGTCAAAAATTCGCCTCCTTTCCCCATGCTTTGATCAATAGGAAAGCCAAAAGTTATTCCTCTATCATCGGACCAGCTAAGCGACATGACAGGAGGATTAAGTGCACTAGCAGGATCATTTGTACCTACTTCAACATCAGCGTCAAAATGTTTATATATTACTCTGTCTAAATCCTCAACCAAATGAGCAAAAGTCTTGATACGAGGAATTGGTACAGTATCATCAGTATATAAATCACTATCTAGTTCATAAATTTTACCATTCTCAAAATCACCAACATAAAGATTTTCATTAAAATACATACAGCAATTAGAACGATGTCTATTTAATATTCCTGTATTCTGATTAAACCAATTCCATTCATTCCATTGTTTTGTTTTCAATTCATAAAGCCAAGTCTTATTAGCTTGTGGAAAAACAATACAATAAAATGCATGATCATCAATTTGAAAACAAAAACCTATAGCATCATTTACTATCGTATATTTTGAAAATTCTGCAACAAGAAATGGAGTAGATATTTCATTTACTTGATAATTAGAACCTGCAACAACAATACATTTACCTTGTTTATCTTGCATCAACCAAAAAGCAATAATATCTTGATTTGCAGCAGAATAAGCAGCAATACAACCATGCTCAATATAAGCACCTTGAACAAGCTGAAAATAAAAATCTGCCGCTCCTGTCCCTATCCAAACTTCAGTAGTTAATTGACCAATTAACCAAAGTTCTTTATGATCTGTAATTATCGCTACAATAGGATCAGCAGAACCACTCTTAGCCGCTATGTCAAGAGGATCAAACGAAGTACCAGCAGTTAATAGCGTATAACTTACTTGAGATAATGAAATATAAAATTGATTAGTACCGGGGCGATTAAATATAAAAAATGTATCAAGGAAAACAACAAACGCTGCACCAAAAAATGAAGGATCAATAATAGGACCAAAAACATTACTTACCATATTAATAGCCCAACCGCTTGTACCATCAACAAGTACAACAGCTAGACCATTATCAGCCATTATGACTTGGCTTTGTCTATCAGGTATAGTTCCTATAAATGATAATGCTCCATTAACAGCTACAGCATATAAATTCGGGCCTATGACAGTATAAGCAGTACCCAAACTTGTTCGATATAAACAACGCACTTTTCCATTTGCCATTTGATTAGCAAATGTAAGAGTACCAGGAGTTAAATAATATGTTGAAGGTGAAGGTGCTTGAGCATCATCAGAATTCATTTCTTCATAAAGATTGATAGTTTTCATTGCGCCAGCAATGACGCTTCGCTCCTGATAGGCTCGACCTGATAATGGTATTCGAGGCATTAAACAATACGCCTCCTAAAATTACCAGGAATGAGTAATTTATCCATAGCTTATATCCCATCCGCGTTGAAAATATTAAAACTTTTACCTTTTCTAAGTCCAATTGGCATTTGCATTGCTGGTATCTGTGCATTAGCTTTTTTGATTGTATTCAAAGCTACTTTAGCTAATGCAACAGTTGTTCCTTTAGGCTCTAATTGATAAGCTGAAAGCAATCGAATAGCTAAATTATAATGTAACGCTTCCTCATATTCAGGAGGCATATCAATATCACTATCTAAATTAGATGTAGTATTATTGACTGTATAAGTAAATCCTGCTCCTGCTCCACCTAAATTAACATTAGAAGCAGTTAAAATATCACCAATATTAAAATCTTCACCACCATCGCCTAATATAACTACAGTAACAATACCACCAGCAACAGTGATATTAGCTGTAGCTCCTGTACCCACACTCAATAGAGGATCAACAGGAGCTAAAGGAACAGCAACATAAGCACCATTAACATAACCAGCGCCAGCAGTTGTGATACTTCCTGCTGAAATAGTTGTGGGGAAACCAATAGCTGATTTGATTAATAAATGAATTTCATATTGATTATTAGGAATAGGCCAACAAAATACATTTCCATAAGGATAAGCAGCATCATAAAAAAAATGATCAGGTAAACTATTTAAATTCTTGACTGTAATCCTTATATAGTCCTCATAACTGAATATTGGATATAATGGTAAACTTACAGGAGTATTACCAGTATTCAATTGAACAACATAAGCGCCTTGAATTTTATCAGGTCTAGGTGCGTTATAATATTGACCAGGACCAATTTTGTTTGATTTTAAACTATTGCCTACATTAACTACTTCTTGTAATGATGGCACAAGATATCTTCGACGCTGCCATTGTGCCACCATTCTTTTTAAAAGTGTAAAAGCATCATTAGTATCTTCAGCAAGCGGAGTTTGGCCGACACCAAGGGGTCCAGCCTCTTTTAAAGCTAGAGTGATAATATCGCGTGCTGTAGTCACTCAGTCCAACCAGCTTTGACTTCATTAGCTTTAGATTTAGACTTTTCTTCTTTAGTTCCACAAACCTCTGTTTCTTCTTTCTTATTATGAACTACAACTGATTTACCTTCTTTATCTTTTACCCACTTAGGCCAAAGTGCAAAACCTTGTGCATTCTTTTCATCATCAATTTCAGGCATTTGATAATTCCTTTTTAAAATAATAGTAGGACGATAAATATCATCCTACTTAACCCATTCAATACAACTTATACGCGATCTGCACAGACGCACAACCACTCGGGCCTTATATAAGTTTGCCCGAATAAAACATCAACTCTTGTTGCCAACTGATCACTTCCAGGAAGATAATCAGTCAAAATACGCATGGCGATACCATCATATTCTGCTCGTGCTGCTTCTTCAACAGCCTTGCGAGGCAACACAAGATCAGCGGTCGCCATCGTAACAGCCTTTTGCGTATAGGCAATGCTCTTACGATAAACCTCACCACTCTTGCTCGCCATGACAATCGCCGCACCATTCAACGGCGATGCATCAACAGTTTGGTATTGAACATCAGGACCACCGGCAACACCAGTTGCAGAAGGTACAAGGCCCGGATAAACACTGATTGAAACAGCACCACTAGCAGCATCAGCAGTAGCAACAAACTGTCGAAGTGTTCCCAAAGATTGTTTGGTAACACGATTGACTGCATTAACAGCACCAAAAGTTAAAATATCACCTTTCTTAATAGTGCCATTAGTCGCATTAACTACAATAGCGCCACCACTTACAGCAGTAGTTTGACCACCACCATTGACAGTAGCCAAACTATCATAAGTGCCTGAAGTATGTTTAATCACAGTTTGATCGCGAAACCAACGCTCATAACCAAGACCTGATTTCATCATACCAGTGCGATATTGTGCACTAATTTCAGTTGCAGGATTAAGTAGTCCCTGCAATGAAACAGTAGTGCGTGCATCAGTAGTAGGATCATTGACAACTCGCCTAGTCATAGGATCAGCCGAGTTATCATCAAGGATAGCATTAGCAAGCAGGAATTGCTCAGAAGTCGGGCTAATAATGTTTCCACCACCGTCAACATTAGAAACAAAATTACAAACGCCACCTTCCGAAGCCAACATAACCGTTGCCGCAACCTTACCAGCTAGGTTATTGATCATTGGTGCCATGACGATTTCCGAATAATCATCAATGGACATAGTACGTTCCGCAGTAGTAAACGGAACAGCAACATTCTTTTGTGAGGTTACAGCAAGAGTAGTAAACTGTGCAGTAGTATTCTGCAATTGCATTGCAGGACCATCAGAGACAGTATAATCATTGGGTAATCTGATACGAAGAATAGAACCAATCTTCGCACCATCAATGGCAAAAGTGCCATCATACTGAGTATCCATATTCATGATAAAGAGATTACTATTTTTAAATAATCTAACAGCTTCTCTGGTAATCATATCTATCGTAAGGAGGGATGAACCGGCCATAATAAATAATCCTTAAATTAAGGCGCTATAACAGCGCGCAAAATAAAAATCCAAAAGCTTTTGAATTCATGGGGAAGCGCGATGCTTGAGGCGCGCAGTTTTACAAGCTTACAGGGTCATTAAGCGGACCAAGACGCTATGGCAGGGCCTTTAAAGGCGGCCAAGGGCCTAAATCAAAAATCGCTTACAATAAGTCTATAGCTTAGTCAATTACAAATCGCTCATCGCGGCGATATTTTTCACGCTTACGATTATCAGCAATATCGCTAAAAATTGGAGTTTCAAGCTCATTCTTACCTTTATTTTCACATTTTAATAAATTTAAATATAGTTTACCACTACTAAACCATGTACATGATGTAGTAATATTATCACTTATATTGTAACTATTATACACAACACAAGAATAAAATAATAATTCATAAATATTCATTATCTCATTCCTGATAATCGCTGTTTTCGCCTTTCCTCAACCTGCTGATTACGAATACGAACAAATTCAGCCATGCTTTCTTTACCAGTCAAAACAGTTGGTGTTCGTGCACCACCACCAAGAGGTTCAGGAGGCTCAGGAACTTTAGAAAGTTTCTTTTCCTTATCCTTCTTGGCTTGTTCAGCTAAAGTTGCTGAAAGCTTAGCAAGTCTAACAGCCATACGAGCAGGACTTAATGACCAAATTTCTTCAGCGTCATCAACATTATTAACTAGATGATTTAGGATAGCTCCACCATTATCCAAATCATCAAGAATACCAATCATTTGACTTGGAATAGGTCCAATGTCTTCAGCTAAGATTTTAACTTTGCTATCAAAATCCTTATCAATCTTCTTTGCTGCATCAGCTAAACGATTGCAAGCAGCAGTAAATTCCTTTTCAAGAATTTTACGAGAAGCAATGTTTTCAGCTTCTTTTTCCAAATCTTCGCGAGTTAAGGTTTCACCTTCCTCTGTGGTTTTAGCTTCAAGCTTCTTTTCAAGATCAGCAACCTTGCGTTCTAATTCTTTGCGTTTGCCAACTTCTTTATCAATGCGTCTTTGAATACGCTCTTTATCTTTTTGAGTTTTAGCCGCAGCTAATTCAGCTTCTAATTCTTCTTCAGTTTTTTCGCTTCCTTCTTTATCAGCTTCCAAAGCCGCTTTTTCAGCTTCGGCCTTTGCTTCCGCTGCTTCTTCATCAGCTTTCTTAGTGACTTCTTCAGCTTCAATTTCTTCAGGAGTTTTTGTCTCTGATTGAGTAACTTTAATCTTTTCACGTTCAGCAGCAGCTTTCTCAGCAGGAGTTAATTCTTTATCAGTCATAGCACCACCAAATTCCGCTTTGTTATTTCGTTATTGACTTCAGCTTTTAAATCCAAAAATACTGGATTAATGGGCGGTTGTTGGTTCTTAAATTTTTCATAGTATCGAGGATCAGTTTTACGCTCTATAAGAAAATTTTCTATCTTGTCAAGAGAAGTTTTAGCATCAAGCAATTGTTGATCAGTTAATTGCTGAACCTCAGTTTCTTGCCACTTCATTTGATCTTGCCTAATGCTTCCATTTGCTCCTTAGCCAACAATTTTACATCGCGCATTAAAGCTTTATCAGTTTTAACTTCTTCTGCTCGCTGTAAAGAACGCAAAGCGTCTTCAGCACGATATCTACGTTCTCTTTCTTCATCTTCTTTAGTTCTTTTAACAGGAGCACAAGGTGAAGGATAATCAGCTACCGGAAGCTTGTTAACCTTTTTCTTAGCCATTGATTTTATCCTTATGTAAAACCGTTTTAGGTTCAGTTTTAATTTCAATAACCTTTTTCTTCTCAATCATTTCAAGATTTTTTATTACCTTATTAATATCAATATTCGGCATATATTTATTCAATGTTGGATCATTATGCCTTTCCATAAGTGCATCATAAATTAGTTGTTTAGCGCTTTCAGAAAAGCTAGGATTACCTAATATATCAATTAGATGTTGAACTGCGCGTGGTATAAATTTCTCCACATTAGCTCTAGCGTAAGTTCTAGCATTTTTCCATTTACTTGTCATTCCCTGAGAACGACCAATTTCGTACCATGTTGTAGCAAGTGCCAATGCTGTTTCCTCAATCACTTTATGCTTAGGTATTGTAATAATGTCCATAACATTCACAATAAAAAGGGGTTATAGTCAACGGGTGTGATCTTAGGTTTCTTCCTATCTTCAAACTCAGGAGTATGATCAACTGGTGTAACACCAGCAGAGAAAAGTGGAAAGCCTTCTTTCAAAGCTTTAGCTTTTAATTCCGGTGTGAGTTTAAGGACATGAATAGTTTGCTTACCTACAATTGGTTTTAATTCACCACCATATTTTTCAGCTAAAGCTTTACTTCCATATTTACTTATAGCTTCTTTAAAAGTTTCTCCATTATGCATAGCATTAGCTATATCTGTTAATTGACTATCTTCCCTAGCTGTTAATTTTAATTTATCAGATTTAGATTTTAATTCATTAATATCCAAATCAGGACCATTATATTCATATCTTAAATCACTTACTTTTTGAATTTCCTTCTGCTCAACCTTACTACCATATTTCTTAGATATTGCATTAGCTTTAGCAACTAACATATCATCATAGAACTTCATCATACCTTCACCACCAACTTTAAGATCAAGACCTGATAGAAAATGAATTTCTTTATTAGGACTTTTATCAGTTGGTGAATTAATAAGTTTATCAGCAGCTTCTTTACCTACATAATCAGTTAATTTATCAGGTCCAACTTGTTCACGAATTACAACTTTCCCATTATGATCTTTAGCTTGTAAATCATTATTAGTTTTATTCCAACGTAATTCAGTTATTTGCTTACTTAAATCATATCTAGCTGCTTGTGCTTCACCAGGGGTCCAACTGATCGCGTCCTTATTTTCCTCCACTGCTTGTCGAATAACTCGCTTTAATAATAAATCAGGCCAAGAGGTTTTGAATGGAGCGTTAGGTAAATTTTGAACATCAGGAATAAATTTATATGCTTCAGAAGGCAACATTTTTTCTAGCTCTTTAGCTAATTCATCTTGTGTATATTCTTTACCCTTATATTCAAATCTACATGCCATTGTAAAATCTCAAAGACGTATTATTAGTTCTATGACCCGAAAGCATGTTATATAAAGTTTTCATTTTTAAATTATAATTATCAACAGCCTTTCCCACACTCGGGTAAACTTGTTTTGTAAAATCATCAATTACTTTTCTAGCAACTTTGGTAATTTTACCATAATTAGGATTTTTATCACTTAATTTAGCTAAAGCTAAATTATCTCGCCATGACTGAGGAAGTTTATCATCACGCTTTACAACACCACCATTACCGTCATTCTTTCGAGCAACGCGAATAGCTGAAATCCAAGCTTCTGATCTAAAACCACTAGCCGCAATACTTCTTTTCTTTCTTAATTCATCAGATATAGTTAATCCACAAAAACTTTCGCTACCATCAGTTAAATTAACAAGATTTTCACGACCTATTATAGCTATAATTTCTTTTTCTAATCGTTGCGCTTCTTCATCAGTTTTACAATTAGCTATTACATTAATTATAATACCATGTTTATTAACAATATTTTTCCAATGATTATTACTATGAGTCTCGCGCGCTCTATTATAATTATGAATTTTGTCTTTAGCGCGATGTGAGCCTTTACCAACATAAAAAGGCATTCCATCGCTGGCTTTAAAATGAATATAAACGTAATGTCGCCACATGCTAATCACAAATCTTTTTAATTACACCAGCTTGTATCATACGATCAGTAATGTTGTCAAAATCTTTATTTATAGCTTCTTTAATTTTTATACTTTCGCGTCTATGACCCTGCCCAAAATCACTTTGTATTTCTTCAATATGTAAACTCTTTCCTACTCCTGGTATATCTCTATCATTCATACGAATATGAGCTAAGACATTAGGTTCATCCCAATGTGAGGTTTTGAAAGTTTCACTTATATTACCTTCTTTTCGATCAAAACTATCAGCGACCGCTTGTGCTTCCCATTCCTTATTATATTGACCAAATTTCTCACCATTGGGCCTTAAAACCTTATAATAACCACCTTCATTTATAATTTTATTTTGAGCACCTTTTCGCTCAGGCAACTGTAACAACAATTCCCTATAACTATTACCACCAGAAAGTTGCCATTGAGAATATTTAGGCGAATTAAAATTATCAGGATCAGAAGTTGAACCTCCCTTCCAAACCTCATTCAATCTAACCTTATTATCAGCAATATGTTGCTCTAATTGCTGTTTTGTAATCTGACCTTTAGGTAAGCTTTCTAAATTAGTCCAAGCTAATTCCTCTTGTCTAATTCCAGGTTGATTTTTAAGAAAACCTAACCATTGCTCGGCTGTAGCTGAATTCTGCTTAGCATTGCTTACAGCCTTTTCAACTGTGGAAAAAAAAGTAGGAGCGACTTCACCAGTCATTTGTTTACCCATTTGTCTAACCATTCCACTACCTAATGATACTATTCCAGCTTTCATCGCTAAAGGACCACCACCGGCCATACCAGCAATATCTTGTGCTCGCTGAATTCCTTCCTCACTTAAAGGATCAACTTCACCACTATAAACTTGACCAGGAAGTGTAGCAGCACTTCGCACCATTCTCTCAGGCCAAATTTGATAACGATTTTCACCAATCAAAGCTTTACCATATTCCTTAACAGGAGCTTGACTAGCCGCTACATCTTCAGGACTAGCTTGCCTAATAGGTTGTCTAGCTCGCATACGAGCAGCTACAGCTTCCCAAGGATTATAAACTAATTCAGGTGGTGTTTCAACTGGAAGCGCAAAAGATTGAGCTTGAGATTGAATAGTTTGAGAACTAACTACAGGATATAAAGGATTAACTGTATCGTCGCCAGTAGGTTCATTCTCACCAGCTTGATAATACGGTAAACCTTCTTCAGTATATTGAAGCTTAGCCATTACTCAACTCTAGAATATTTTCCAGGTTCATGTTCGATATAATAATTTCCATCCTTAGCCTTCCTAGCTCCCTCTATCGGTGGTTGTTCCTCAGTTCCTTTTCCATTTGGCTTTCCCTGCCCATTAGAAGCCTGTAGGCTCGCTTGTTCTGCCGCCAATTCTGCGGCCGTCTTGATGCCGATTTCCTCACCAGCGCCCGGCTCACCAGCATTCAACATACCCCTAACCAGCATTTGCACTATAGGCTGTATCTGTTCAACTGATATAGCAGGACCACTATTTCCTAAAGAAGTTAATCGCCGCGTCTCAGCTTCATAATCAAGCCTAGCTGCTTCTGCTTCAGCTTCCTTACGTCTTAAATCAAGCTCTTGTGCTTTAATATCCAACTCTTTATCTTTATCAGCTAAATCTTTGGCTTTTTGACCTAACAACGTTGTTAACTGTTGTATCTTATCACTCGCCTGATGCATAACTTGTTCAGTTTGAGGATCAGGTGCATCACCTGTTATATTAGGAGGAATAAGCTTTTTATATCGCTCAGCTAATACATCAGCTTGCGGAAAATCAAGCATTTTAAAGAAGATATCACCACCAACATTCATAAATTCTTTATTTGCTTGTGCTAATTGTGTTAATGCTTGTGCAGCTTCCATACGCTTAGTAGCATAGCTTGGACCTGTATCAGCTTGAATATCATATATCCCAAAATTAGGATTAAAAGCAATTTCAATAACTTGTTGATCCTTATCCATCATAGGCTGTTGAGGATTACCACCTTTAACCATTTCTTGTTGTAATTCAGGATCAATAGTAACATTCATTATACTTCCATCGCTCGCCATAATCCTCTTAACACGTTTAGTGTCATAAATCTTAGGAATAAGATCAATCAATATCTTGCCAGTATAACGAATAGCAATAGCGAGATTATCAATAAAGTGGTAAGTAGCTCTATCACCTTGTCTTTGACGCGCATTAATTGCGATACCTGATTTAGCATTTTCATTTTCACCTAATTGAGCTTGATATTGCCCACTCGCCATCATCATTTCATTTTGAGCAATCTTTAATCCTTCTGTATAAGCCAATCCAGGTTGCGGAGGCTGTGGGCGAGAAGGCGGCGGAATAGATTGACCATCTTCCCCCATATGATTATATGGCAAATAACTATGATTAGTAGTATTCGCCGTTTTATAATATTCCTCAAATCCCTCTATTGCGTCAACAGGAGCAATCCAAGGTGCTTTAGTTTGTAAAGCTCCATATTCAACATTCGCCGATGTATTGTAGTTATAGATTTGCTGAGCATTAATTAATGATCGTGTGTGCCCCTTACGATCAAGAATGCCATCAATAACAGTTTCAGTACCAATTAAACGTACTATAGGAATATATTTACCTAACCATTCTCTTTCTTGAATAATTCTATCGCCAGCTATTTTATACCATTTAATATTATCAGTTAAAACCTTACGTTCCTGAAATTTGTAGGCAACTCGATTTTCAGGAAATCCCTTGATTGCTTTATATGTCAGCTTTTCAACATCATTTAATTCACTCAAATATTTAATTATTTGTTCACGAGTATCGGGCTTTATCCATGCAACAAGTTTATCCTTTTCTTGTGTTTTCTTAAAATATTCACAAACTCTTACATTATCTTTAGTGATCCAACCATCAGTACCACCATTATTCAATGTTGTCTGACCAGCTATTGAAGCGAATTCAGGATATTCTTCTTCAAATAATTCCTTTGGCATATCCTCGAATATAAAACCATATCGAGCGTCTGAACCATCAACCTCATTGATAAATTTATCCAAATAGACTGATCTAGGGTCTTTAATACGTCTTATATAAATTTCTTGATCAAAACTCTTGCTACCAATCCAATCTGTATCAACTCGCCAATAACCAACACCAGCTTGTACTTGTGTTACTGTCGCACTATCATAAACATTTTCAGCACTTGAAATATATTCAATATGATAAATTAATTCCTGAAAAACTTGTGCTCCCTCAAATGATGCATCATCCCCAACAGGTCTAATTCTGACACCCGGCTTATTTTGCTTGGCGTCATTAATAATCATCAAATTGTGTTGAGCAGTTTTATTGATAGTAAGACAAGGCCGATCCTCTAATTCACGCCTTAGAACTAGATCACTATCCCATTGATATTTATTGTGGGTATCTCCATTTGCAAATTTGATATCATATTCATATAACAAACGAGCATTATTTTCCCATTCCTCACATTCTTTATAAAGCTTTTTAGCTTCAATAATTAATTGATTTTCTTCCTCTGTTTGCTTAGGAGGTTCTTTCCATTCGCTTGACCACATATCAGGCATTACGCGCCCATCCAACCCGTACTACTATGCAGTGAAATATGTCTTGTGCCACTGGTAACATTTCTAACTTTCTTCGAAGCCGTTTCAGTCTTCAAAGATTGAGCAAATGTCATGAAAGCATCACTACCATGGCTATATTGATCATGCTTAGGCTCTTTGCTAAATTGACCATTTTCAGGATCAACAGCATAACAATAACGCCTTAGACATTGCATACCATCAGCGGTATTCAATTCATCAAAATTACATAATGGAAATACTGTTCTAGCAGCATTAATAGCATTTACCTTTTTATTGATGCGAGCAACAATCCTAGTTTTATGACCAGCAGCCCTAATAATTGCATCAATACTTCTACTTGCTAATGTTTCATCTTTTGCATCATGTGGTAGATAGTGCAACTCATAAATATATTTCTTATCTTGTAATATCTGTAGATAATGACCAACTTTTTTTAAATTATTCTGATAAAAATCAATAACATTAAATTCCATTCCTACTCGTTGAATAAACCAAATAGCAGTCTGATCGCTATGTCCCAAGTCCCAAGCTGTAAAAACTGGTCTTTGAGGATCATAAGGTACTTTTCCTAATCGACCATCTAAAATTAGTTGATGAATTTCATCAGCAAAAATCGCTCCATCAAGCACTTGTTTAGTATGACCTTCCCATACTTCTAACCAACGATTTTTATCCTTCGCTCGTAACTGTTCCATTTCCTCTCGAAGATCATCAGGAAACCAAGGATTATCAGACCAATTCACTTTCTCAATAATCGCATAACGATTACCATGTTTATCAAATTGATTAGGAGGTTCTAATACAAAACGCTTATATGTTTCATCACTATCGAGTTCAGGGTTAAAACTAACCCAAATTTCTGGCCCTTTACCAAATGGCCCTAGATTGCCTCTAGGATCACTTTCATGGCGGCCACGAATAGTAGGACCAAGTTTGTCCCATGAAGTCTTTGAAACTGTATTAGCTTCCTCAACCCAAGCTAAATCAATTGCAGCCATCGATTTGATAGCTTCAATATTATACCTGATGCCTTTGAATATAAATTCTGAACCTGTTCTTTTTGATATTATGTTCTTATCATTAATTGCAAACTCATTCTCTAAACCCATTGTATAGATTTGTTCTTTTAAATTTTCATGAACACTTTCAGCAATAGAATTTTGAAATTCACGAAAGCACGCTATGCGAAGTTTCTTTGTTGAAGCTAAAATAATTAAGGCACGAGCAAATCCGATAGTCTTTCCGGCGCCACGACCACCATAGGCAACTTTATATCGAGCCGACTCAGTTAATAAAAACTGAAGCTTTTCAAGAAATTCAATTTCTTGTTCATTATTCATTTATCAATATCAAGTTAGAATTGAACATACGAAATTGAACCTTGAGCAATGATGCTTCCACTGCTTATAGCACACAAAGCATTGCCTATCGGTATATACAAAACAGTTCCTAATCCATTACCTTTAGTAAATACAGTTGAAGTACCAAAAGTGTAAGTACCAGTTAAATCATGTTGACCAGTGCCACAATTAGTTCCTGTCCCATAAACCCATTTAAATGTGCCTCCTGCACTACTAACTAAATCCCAAGATGTTACATAAATAGTTTGACCTGTAACAGCAGCTACAATTTGTGTAGTTGTAGCTGAAGAAATTGCTATAGGTAAACTATTAGACGCTGCCACAGCTTGAGCGCAATTACTCCCATTCGTTGTATAACAAAGAGCATTAGGCGATTGAGCAGAAGCAAAATTGGCGCCTAAAAACAGCGCCACTGTCACTAAAATTCCCAATAAGCATTTCATATTGATAACCCTCATTAAGAAATCTTTGCACCAGCATTAGAGTACCAAGCAGCAACACCAGCAGAACTAACAGAAAGACAATAATAATCACTTCTTTTTGCTGCCGCTTGTGCAACACCTATAGCAGTAGCTACACCATCAATCGTATCATTATTAGCACCAAAAACTTGAGCACTTTGAGCACCGTCATTTATAACAACAACTTGTGCACCAGCAGAAGGTTTAGATGGAAGTTTTACACTATCACCACCAGTGGCACAAATTGAAATTCTATTTAAACTTGCTGTTAATTGGTATGCGTTTGTTTTACCTCCACCGGCTTTAGCTGTTATAGTATCCTCAAAACTTAATCCAGTATAAGGACCGCCAAATAAAGAATTAAGAGATTGACCATTAATTAATCGAAAACCACGCGGAAATAAAGTAACAAATGTTCCAGCCATAATTCAGTCCTTTCTTTGTTTCTTTAAGTTCTTAATGTATCATATATGTTTTATAATAAATCCATTCAGCTTGAAGAAGTAAATATGAAAATATCGCTCCTATTCCAAGCAAGATAACCGCAAACAAATAAAGCCACACAAGCCGAAACAGGCAAATGAAACGGAAAATCAAAAATCGAGATAACAATAAATGACCCCACAATATACCTTTCATTTCGTTGTGTTCGCATTACAAGAGTGAAAAAAGCTATCGCTAATATTGCCCCTATAATCCCAAGCTCAAATAAAATCTGCAACAAATCATTGTGGGCAAACATTGGTTTAGTATATATATTATATAGACTATACATACTAAACGAATTTAAACCCCAACCAAACCAAGTTACATGCTCTAAAATATCCTTCCAAATTTTTATCCGATAATAGGTACTATCAACTTTATCATCATTATAATAGTAAGTTAAAAGAATTATGGCAACAGTTATCAAACTCAACAAGCAGACTGTAATTATTTTAGATTTACTCCAACACCAGAAACTAAACATAACTCCTAAAGTAAATACAGCATTTCTACTTCCATTTAAAATAATTGAAGGCAATATAAATGGAATATACCACCATAATCTATAAACACATAAGCCGATAAGAACTATAACAGCAGTTTCAGCTAATGTATTTACATTAATAAATAAACCTCCCTTCATCCCAAACAGTATCAAAAAGTTTGATGCAATAATTCCTAATCCTAATCCTTTGAATATTGACTTTAGCGAAGTTAAAAACGCTCCTAATATGAAGGCTTCTGCTAATATCAATAATTTAATTAGTTCATAAATTGCCTGATTATTATAAGTCCAACTAATTGACCATCCGGCATAAATTATAAATAATAAGCCAATGAAATGAACTAAAGTAAATCTAATCTCTCTATATAACCAAATCAAACCAATCAAACAAAGTGGAAATGTCACTGAAGCAAAAGCCCATCTTGGTGAAGTAGGAGCACCACTAATATATGGCACATAAATTATAGCCAATAAGAAAGCGAGATAAGCCCCGATAAAATCCAATCGAGGCTTATCACTTTGCGTAGTTAATGAATTCGATACCATGTGGTATTGGTTTGGCGATAAACCCATTCAGGACATGAAGCAGCACCAGTAGTCGAAGGAACCGACAAGGCAGTTACACCACCACTTAATATAGTCCCTGATCCAGCCGTCATTGTAAGGGCAGTAACAATCTGTGTAGTACAAATACCAAATGTTTGATTGTCAACAAGCATTGTAGCAGGATCAAGCAAAACAGTTAATGCGGCAATAGTGCCAGAAGGTTCAAGGATCAATCTCCGCGCTAATGGATTTTGAGGAATTACTTGACCATTAACAGCAGCTACGTACTGATAAGGACCAACACCAAGGTTCTGAAGTGAAAGTTTAACAGTCTGTGGGGATTGACCACCAGAAGCATTAGTATCTGCCGGAATAGTTTCACTACCAGTCAAGGCAGGACCAGCAGGTACGGTATTAACGCAAACAGCGTTAACCGAACTAGAACAAAAAGATGATCCACCTACAATCGGATAAGGAAACCATTGCTGTGCAACACCAATACTAATAATAGAAACAACAGCAAATAAAGTCAAACTTAATTTCTTAAGCATAATAATTCCTTTCTTTGGTTCTTAAGTTTACTTATCAGCCTCCACCATTCAAGGTGGCATAGCTACTTAACTAACTTTAATTTCATAGGCAAAGGAGTAATCTCTGCTTCTGGTTTCTCAAAAGCATCTTGCTCAATCATTTCTTGTTTTTCTTGTTCAGGCTTTACAAATTTTATAGTCATAAAATTGTTACTAAGTTTTGTGCTCGCATCAATATCAATTTTAGTCCCAATATAACCCCTAATTTCAGCATAAAGCTTGTATGCAGATAATCTATCCTTACTTTCATGAATAAAGAAGCGACCATCAGGGGATTTTTCCTCGCTGAATTCGAGCAGTCTCACAGCGAGTGCATCTTTGTCAAGCAATTTTGTTTCTTGCTCGATTTCTTGCGCATAGGTGTCTCTAGCTGCGATCACAACAGGATCATTCAGCCAATTAACACTTACCCATAATGCTTTGTTGGTGTCTTTACCAAAGACTGCACAAGCGGCGTTAAACGGCTTAAAATGTTTGCTTAATTCGACACCAAATTGGCGTTTTAGAGCTTCATCGCGTCGCCAAGGTTGATCAATCTCAGGTGGTGAGCCCCACGAGCTAGGTAGCTCAACTTGAAAGATATCTTGGCGACCGAATGGCATAGAAACGCCGCTTAGCATAAATGAAACCTCTTGGCAATCTTCGTCACCAAGAGGCTCATTTGATGGGGAGTAGTTCGGTAACTCGCCTGTCTTTTACTCCTGTTAGATGCGCTGGCGTGGCGCTAGTGCTGATCCTAATATTCATCAAACTCTTTAAGTCAATGCTGCTTCGATCATCTTAGCCCAAACCTCTTTATCCATATAAGGTTCAGGAGGACCAGCTTCTAGCATAGCTTCAGTAGGTTCTTTCATTGCTCTAATAACTTCTATAGCCTGAATAAAAGCTACTTCTTTAGCTATTTCCTTATATTTTCTATAATCCTCACAATTACACTCATTCACAAAAGCATTTGGATATAAAATTCTAGCTACCCTCTCAATCATTTCACTCATTTTTAAGCCTTTATTGATTTATATTTAGTCCTCACGTGTTGATGAAAATAACTACCAGGAGATTTAGATATTTTAATTCCTTCATAATGTTCTTTAGGAACATTCTTAAAATGATGCGTTCCACCATTCTGAAAACACAGAACTAGAGTTTTATTTTCATCATCATAATCGCAGCTTGATAATGATGATGAATTCTTGAATACATGGAGATTAGACATTGTTTATTTCCTAAGTCAAATCTATTTTAATAATAACTTGTGATGTGTCTAATGCTGGCCAAAGTAATATTTGTCCTGTATTTAGTACAGTAAAATATGAAGGAAATCCTCTAATTTCTTTATTTAAAATTTCAAATTCCTCATTACTAATACGATTTAATTCAATCATTTTATTTATTCCTCATTGGTAGGAGCCCTCGGATTTGAACCGAGAATATCACTGCGTTTTAGGCGCAGTCGCTTTGCCAATTTGCGTAGGCTCCCGATTTATTGTTTATCATAATCTTCTTGCGAACACGCTTCAACTACATAATGATTACTACACGCCCAATAAGTTATACGACCAAGAAACTTACGACATTCATATGAACCATAATCAATTTTTTCTTCCTTAATGAGATTTCCCTTCAAATCATATATCGTAACAACCATTGGGAATGATTTAACATAATTTCTTAATGGAGCGTCCCAAGGCCCTTGGGGAGCTTTAACATTCATTGTTTTTATTCCTTATTCATTAAAAGCAACTCCCTCTTGGTACGCAATACCTTGACCAAGAGGGAGCTACCAGCAGTAAAATTATTACGTCATAAAACTAAGTAGTTGGCGGTTACTGCCATAAACCTAATATCCTGTCTATAGGATCGCCGCTAACTTATTTATTGTGTTCGTGCAATCAATGCTCCCGTTGCTGGTGCAGTCCATGCGCCATAAGACTTTCCAGCTTCAACAGCACGAATGCTGAATTTCCGAGTAAACTTGTAAACAGGAACAGTCTTGGTTTCCATGATCTTGTTGCCAGAAGCATCAAGCTCAAGCTTGTTCCTCTTACCACGCTTTGCTCGTTCAACAATCTTCGTTTCACCAGTATCTTGAGCAAAGCGCATATTAGCACTCGAAACCGTGCTACCAAGCGTTTTAACCGGATTAGGATGCTTTTCGGAAACTGGAACAAAGAATGATTGCCCAACCTCCAAGCTATCAAATGGATAAACCGTAGGAGCACCACCACGGCCGCCAAAGCCACGCTTGCTAGGCGGGAGTTCCGCATTGGTGATCACAGCATATGGCGACGCTTTTGCCTCACCAGTAGTTACACCAGAGCCATTCAGCATAGCTTGACCAGGAGCAGTAAGCCTTACCATCGCTCGCCCTTGATCGTCAAGCATGTTCGTATTGACTTCGATCAATGCCGGTTCATGCGACAATAGCGGCGAAGCATCTTCCTTGGAAATATGGGTAACTTGGCCACCAGCAATGGCAGTAAGCAACCCCTTATTAACACTCTTCTTTGCAGGCTTAGCCATTTTCAACACCTTTCACATTTAAATTTTCGATCCTATTTGGGTTGCTTGGCATCCCTAGGATCGCTTGGCGATATTGATCATTTAGGATAATTCAGAATGCTTGTCAACACCAAATTCATTCTTTTTTAGGTTCAGTTGCAGTTGGTTTCTGCTCAACTAGCTTCTGTTGCTCCATCACTTGCGCACGAAGCTTGTTGATCAGGGGAGCTACATCATTGAACGGCATCGAGCCTAAACCCTTACCAATCAAGTCAACTTCAGCAGGAGTAACTTTCAAGCTGAATTCTTGTGGCTGTTGAGCTTGGACAGGCGAAACTACTACAAGTTCAAGAGCCAATTGAATAAATATAAAGCCAATTCGAGGATTATTATTCATAGTTCACAACTCGCATCATCAATTGCACCACAATTACCAACACATGATATCATATGCCCAATTACAGTGACAAAACCATATACAAATAAATATTTTAGCCAAATCAATTTTTATTTTATTCATCATCAAGCACGTTGCATATCTCTATAAATTTATGTTCCTGAATACCCCAAAGGATCAACCGTTGCAACCATAATCGCTTCTCGGGGAAATAAAGATTGATGAATAAATCACGAATAGGATGATCCTTGTCAAGCTCATAAACTCTCACTCGCACTGTAACATTCTTGCGATGTTCACGATAAAGATATTCAAATTGACGATCTTCTACAAGTGCTTCCATTTAATTACCTTAAAATGCCCCCCCCCCATCGCATTCACAAGTCCAAGCTTGTTACCGAAGGGTCTACCACCATTTCAGGAAGTAGCGGCACAAATTAAAATTCATCCTTCCACATTCGATAATTATTCCACCATTGCTTTTCTTCAGTCTCAAATCGTTCTAGCGCACCAAGGAGCGAGAAGTCAACACCATAAGTGATTAATCCGTCAACTTCTCGCTTAATTGCAGCTAGAGGACCGATCAGCATATTACTTGACCTTCACCACAATACCATCTTTCAACTCGGCTTCAGCATACCACGTATGAGCTTGTGGGTAATGCGGACCTTCAAGACAAACCTTGCCAGTAAAGTTACTCAAATCAGGACCAAGGCCCGGTTGATAGCAATTAACCTCACTCTTAGGAACCATTCGAGTTGATTTAGCTACAGCCTCTTTCAGAGCCTTCTTTGTCTTAAAGTTGATCACAGTATAAGCCATTTGTCATTCTCCATTCATTACAGTTGATGAAATTCAACTATACTTGTGCGATCAAAACGTTGGCCTTGAGAATTAGTTATACACCAACAATCACGAGACACAACTTGGACAACACCATGATCACCATAAACATCAACTAAAACTATTGTTGCTTTGTTGGCGACTAGTTGATCAGCTTGCTTAGGTGTCACGACACTTCCTCCTGTTGACAACAATGATCATATACTAATCTAACTTCATGTCAACAGCTTTAATTTAAAATTTTTAGGTCATTCAAATATATTGCATTTATATCACAGCTTCAAAATTCATTCATTTCAGCAATTTTACGGCGGCAATCTTCCTCCCATTGCTCCAAACTTTCCTCAAAACAGTGATAACAAAGCTTATCCTGTTCTTCTTCATTCTCATCGAATAAATTACCACAGCGAACGCAATTTAACAACATAATTTCCTCCTATAGCTTCAAAATTCGCCGCAAAACTTCCCATTTCTCAACTGGTATTTTCACGATTACAAATTCATCCTGAGAGTCATCAATATCGCTATATTCAAATACATCAATCACAACCGTCTTAATCTGCTTTCGGCTCTCAGCCTCAGTTCCAGGTATGTTTGACGGCTTAACCTTCGTCTTGCCTTCAGCCTTAGCTTGTTCCAAGCCTTCCTTAAGCTTTTTTTCAGCATCGGTTCCTTCAACCTTGACCGTGCTAACTGCCATGGTAGCAGAAACGCTACCATTGACAACCATTGTCTTGACGCCTTCCGGCAAGGTTAACAGGTCCAACACCTGACTAACCCGACTTGCCGATACACCAGCCTTCTTAGCGATATCGTTCTGCTGCCAACCAAGGTCAAGCAATCGCTTGAATACTTTGGCTTGTTCCATGCTGGTAAACGGCTTGCCCGTATTGCGCAAGATTTGAGCAAAGGTTCGGTCAGCTTCATTCGCATAACGATCTTCAGTCTTGACCGGAATGGTCTTAATCTCAGCGCCGTTTTTAATTGCCTTCAGAGTTGCCCACAATCTACAATGACCATCCGACACATAGGCTTTGCCGCTTTCCCAATAGACTGTCAGAGGTTCCTTAACTCCAACTTCAGCGATGGAGCTTGCCAGCATCAGAACGTGTTCCTGGTTGGTAGGATCATTCATATCCCTACCGTTCCAATTAGCTTTGATGTGAAGTTGGCGCGGATCGACACGCCACATATCTGTACGGCCTTGTGCGATAGACTTCAGGCCGGTAGCTTTTTCGATGTTAGGCATGATTACACCTTGAAGTGTTAGAGAAAGACAATTAATGACATTTGCTCTTGTTCGACTTCGATAATGCATACTCGTATAAAAACTTTAGGAACGCAAGTTAAATAATTGAATTTAAGATCACAAATTATTACAGATTGTTACAAAATGATCACTTTTTATGCTGCATTGCAACATAAACTGTTAAAATCCCCATCTATTGCATATTCCGCTGATTTGATTACGAGTTAGACCTAGAGCAGCGGCAATCTTACTGTAACTAAAGCCTCTTAATCTCATTTGCTGTATCTTAGTGTGATCATTCTTAGTTACTGATCGTGTTTTGATAACAGCTTTAGATTTAATAATTTCCTTAATAATAGCTTTCCTCGCTCGCTTGTTTTCTCGCAAGCCCATTGTACCAATACTAGGATTACGAATTTCAGGAACTTCAATCTTAGCAGGACAATCAATTGAAGGCTTAATACTTCGTCCTGAATGATTATAACCCCGGAAGCTGTACATTTACTCCCTCGATAATTTCAAACTGTTGAGGTTGTGTTAACCAACCACGTCTTACAATTCGAGTTATTTCATCTTCAGTGTGTTTAATTGTTATCTGTAAGTCTTCAATGTATTTATTAGTTACCTTAGGAAAGATAGCTTCTTTTTCCTCTTTGAGAAAATCATACAAGTTATCCAAACGACCACTGAGTTCTAATAGGCGTTGATTAGACATGATAATCTCCTTTATTTCTTAGAAGAATATATTAGTTCTCCTCCAACAATTATTTCTAAACCACTTGGATAATTTTCAAGTTTAAAAGCTATGCAAGTAGGTGCTTTTTCCTCAAACTTAATTAATCCAAGAGCTTCTAATACTTTTAGATCATAGTTAATACCTTCGTTGGTATCATAATCTAATCTTTGAAGTCGTTTATAAGCTTCTTCTCTAGTCATTTGATTATTTCTCTTTTCATAAATAGGATATTCATATGTCTTTTTCAAAGCTATCAATATTTCATTAGCAGTATATCCAAACATTAAAACATATTTATCATTAGGAAATTGTTCAATATGTTTTTTGTACAAACTATCTGCTGTAAGCATTTTAATCTTTCGCTCACCTTATATCTTGATATTGTTTTGTTCCAATAAAGCTCATTTTCTTTTCTTCTTTTTCTTAGCTTGACGTTGAACTGAGAATGCGATCGCTGCCGCCTGCTTCACTGGTTTACCAGCATGTATTTCAGCAGCTACATTTTCTCTAAAAGCTTTACGAGAAGCTGATTTAGATAGAGGCATAAATTTAATCCTTTGTATAGCAATATGTAAAATATTAGTAGAGTTTATCATCATTCTGTTGGTAGCTTTCGCTTAGGATCAAAATGTTTACAATGACCACCAGGAAAAATATCACCAATAACTAAAGTACAAGTACCATTCATTCTGAACATAATACAATCTCGACAATGATCTTTATCAGCTTTATCAATATATTCAGCTTCAGCTTTGGTTATATGCTTCAAAAACTAACTCCTGCTAACGGAAGAATTTTAAACAACACTATATAAATAGCTATAAGGAATATAATTATTTGAATAATTTTAGTAATTAAAGGATCAGGAGAAAATCTAATTGCTACCAAATATGCAACAATAAGAATAGTTATTATTACGATAATTTGGAATAGAGAATGTGTCATTTCCATCCCTCATTCGTCGCATACATTCCTTCATGCTTATCATATTCGAGGTAATTAATCAACATCAATCGTGCTTGATCCCATCCTCGACATATTGCCGTACCATATCCCTGTGTTGCGAGGAAATCAAGCCAAATACTTTGTTCTACTCTGACAGTTCCCTTTTGTTGCTTCTCAGTCTTTGGTCGCTTCATTTCAATCCATAATCCAGCCCATTTACCACGTCGAATAGGCAAGCAAACATCAGGAACTCCCGGCTTGACACCTTGCGCTTTCAATCGTGCTGCTGTGATCTTGTCACGAAACCCACCATTAGGAATAGCAAACAACCAACGTAGTTCAGGATACTTTTGCCTGACTTCTGGTGTTGCACTCCATATGAAAAGTGCCGTCTGGTGAGCAGCTTCCGTATCAGCTAAAGCGTACTTAGCAGGATCAATAAGAGCGTTCATAAATTTAATTCACAATTAAATGAGGTATTGAATATATAACCAATACACCAACTATAACTATACTAATCCAAAAGAATGAAAATTCAAACCAATCCCATTTAGTCATTTAACACCCATATATCTTAATTACATGGCCTATTGTCGGACCACTTGGACTATCAACTTTACAATAGTCAACATTGGAAATCATAAGATAACCTGCTGAAACAACAATAGCTATAATAAATATACAAGCTATAGCATCAGCTATTAAATCATTCATGTTTTAATCGCCAAAGAAATTCGTTTGTAAATCATTTTCAATTTCAGCAATAATATTTTCTTCTTCTTTCGTTGCTAAAAGAATTCGCCGTTTAACAATAAATAATAATTGTTTTATCATCCACGCTAAAGCTAAATCACGTTTTTCATTTATATTTGTTGGCTGTAACATCAATCCGGTACTTTCTTTGTCAACCAATTACCCATAGCTCTAGCACATTGGCGAGCATTCACAACCTTATCATGTTGGCAGTTAGCACCTTCAGCCATATCAGCCCACAATTTAACTAGATATCCGCTGAATACATCTTGTGCTCTTAGAACAAAATAAGGTTCATTTATTCCTTCGAGTTTCTTAAGCGTTCATTACCAAAACGATCATTTTGCATTTGGAGCGCTCCAAAAAGACTTCATCAATTTGATTTCATCCCTGATAGCTTCAATAATCCTCTTAGCTATAAATTCATTATTCATAGCCTCACAGCAATCCTCACATTGTTCAGGATCACGATATTCCTCTAGCTGAGTACCATCCTGATTACATATAATCCATATCTTATGACGGCAGCAAATCCAATAAGGTCCACCATCGGCTTCCTTGATAGCCTTAACAACACGTTCAACTATTAAACCATTAGGTTCTTGTTTAGACTTAATTGAAGTTCCTAAACCACCACCTAGACCTAAAACCATTTTAATTTATTCCTCATATTTAATAATCTAAATAATCATTACACAGTGGTATTTTCCCTACTTTATAACCTAATGGAATATGTAAATTGATTTCCAAACCAATCCATATTAATCTATCATAATCATCAATAATATATATCATATCTGAATACAATTTTTATACTCACCTTTGCTTGCATAACACGAGTACATATCTGAGTCAATCTTTATTCTTTTCTCTAAAAATTCGGCTTGTGTTTTAGCAGAACGCCCAAAATTCACAAACCAAATAGGAAGTTGACGATTAGCTTTAGCAAGTAAAGAATACATTTCATTAACAACATGAGTTCCTAAATCTTCATCCCATTCAACAATACATCCCCACACATTAGGATGTTGAATTATCTTAACTGCTCCATTACCCATTAACAAAGGATTTTTAGCAATACATTTTAATCCGTAATGATGTTCCATTAAATCGTAAACTTTTAATATATCTTGAACATTATAAGCATCAGGATTATCCCATTCTACATATTCAAAAGTCTGATCTACAGCCTTCATCGCTTGATTAGTAATATTAGTATTCCATCCTTCACCTGTGGGATCAATAACGCCTTCACCGTAATCTCGCGCCGTATCAGTATTGATTAGATATGGTCCAAGCTTACCTGAATTCTTTTCATCAAATAGATTACAATACTTAACAGCGATAATGTTTGATTGTTTTGATTTAGGACTATCATAACCAACTTCAATAATGCTATCAGCAGGAGCGACTACGCAACTAGCATCATTAAGACCAATTAAATAATAAAGCTTTTTATGTTGAAGTGGATTGATCATTTTTAATTTCCTTAATTATTAAATTTGAATATGCGCCGATTATCTACCAAGTTAAAAACAAATAGAAATGATAATATAATCCAAGAGAAATGAAATTCATTAGTTGATATACAAGACATTTCTAATTCCTCATTGTGCCTTCATGGCTACGCTCCTAGCGCCAATCCGGCAACTATACCCGCTAGGCTAGGTAATTAATGCGTTAGTTGATAACTTTTCCACTTCGGCAGCGCCAGGAAGCATCTTAACAGTAGGATTTAATTCCACAAGTTATCTATTTTATTAAACTGATGCTAACGCTCACCTGTTAGGAGAAATAGATGCTTCCTAACTCAATCCTTAATAATACTAATCGTTACTTTATCACCTTGCAATAACTCTGGTCTTTCATTCCCAATATATAAAGCTTCATAACTACCGCGAAGGTGAATAAACCAACCTAAGCTAACTTTATTGAATGTAGCAGTATTACCAACACCACTAATATATCGCGAGCGAAAGCGTTCCTCGACTTGATCAACAATTGAGCTAAATTTTATGATCATTTTTCTGGTTCAATTGAAATAAGATACCACATTCCAGAAAACAATTCAATCCACACAAATTTATATTTACCTGAATACATCAATTGTCCATTTAAATAAACTGAAGATAATTTTCTAATTTCTTCTTTGATTAACATTATTTAATCTCCACTGACAAGCACCAATCTCTTATTTTCAATTTAGCTTCATAAACTATTCCATCCTTATAATCATAATAATTATCAGGTGTCAAGGCTCTCAGCGCCGTCCAATCCTCCTGATGCTGCTCCTGCACCTTCTGACACCACTTGATTAGCTGATCCTTGGACCAGTTACCAGGAGGAATGGCTTTAGCAAAACTAGTTCCAGTTGGAATATGCTTGACAGTCCATCCCCAATCATCTTCACTCTTGACAACACCAAGATCATCTACTTGTATCCAAGTATGATCAACAGCTTTAGACCAATCGCTAGTCCATTTCATAATCTTAATCAAATACCCAAAAGATGATTAAGATAAGGATAAGTATTCCAATTTGATGCATCATTTTTAATTATCCTTCAATGAAGCGTCAATTGATTTTTCCCATACAGCATCATAAAATACAATATCAAACATATTATAATAATTATTACGCTGTTGGTCAGTAGGTTCACGCATAGCTACGATAGCTGCTTTACCTAAAATATTATATTGTATTTTACCATCTTTAGGACCGCCACTAAAAGATAATCCATCTAAAGTTTTTTCAATAGCTTTTACCACTTGTTCAATCATTTCATTTGACATTTCAACCTCCTATTATCACAAGCCATACAGCTATAGTTGATAGGAACAGCGTTAGTGCGACAGTAGCAAGTAGGTCTGAGGCGTAGCTATTCATTTCTTATTCCTATAGCTTAAAATAATTTCACGCCGCTTGCGGAACTCACCTATTACATTACCATCTTCACCACCAGCTATTTGTTCTGCATAATCCCAAACCATATCCATTAAAGCAGCTTTAGAAAGTTTTTCCATTTCCGTTAAATATTCTTGAGGTACAAAAACAGGAAGCTTATTTTTGAGGTTCATTTTACCCCTTCCTTTCCAGTTTGACAACAGCAGTTGCAAGAGCAATCAATGAAGCTTCATCCTCAATCCAATCCTTTCTTCGATCATCAAAAGAAAGACTGAGAGCAACTAGGAATTGATCAGGCTCTATATCGCCTCTGAGATATTGCTGACATACCTCGATAAGATCATCGATCATTTTTTATTCCTTCGCTTCAACATCATAAGCTCCTGCTCAGCATTATGAGCATTACGAGCTACCTCAAGCAACGCCGCACCTTCTTCCTCAGTTCCTAAAGCTTCTTGAACAAGCTTGAGCAAGGAACGATAATATTCTCGATTAGCTTGACCATATGTATGCATTTTTATTTCTCCATCCTTACTTCATGATTGCCAGTTGGAGAGGTTTATAACTGGCAACCATCAAATAAGCTAGAGAGCTTTTACTATCTCCCGCATGAACAACCTCCTAGGTTTGAGGTTTACAAGCTACAAGACTACAATACACTAATTCAGTTGGTTGTCAAATCCATTTATCGATTTCTTCCTTAGCCAAAGCAACTGTTGCTTTTTCACCACTATCTAAATAATGCTTTGTATTCATATTAAAAATAGTAAACCTAGCAACTAAACCGTTATCAGTCATAAATTGCCAAACATCGATAGCAATATTATTAATTTCTGCTCGTTCGCTACTGCGAAGCTTCTTCCAAGTTACTTCGATCATCTTCGCCTCCCACTCTCGATATCTTCATCATACACCTTTTCATTCCCTTGTCAACCATTTAAATAATTTAATTTACGATTTCCTCTATTATGGTATTTCTACAACACTTTCAAGCACTTAACTCACCCATCCTTAACTTATTGTTTCTATTATCATTTCTCACTTCTCTCAACAATATCAGTAGCTTAAGCTTATCTTGCATTGCAATATTTTATCCCGCATTGCAACAATGGTATCTAAATACTAGATGCTAATATTATCATGATTTCAAATACTTAAACAACCCATTCTTAAGCTATTGATCCTACTGACATTCTCTTGTTTTCCCCAAAATATCAGTGATTTACAGCATGAAACAAACTGAAACAATTATCAAGTCGATTTAGGCGTTTTATCAATGATTTCAATGGGTTGTAAACAAATAGCCACAAATCAATGGGTTAGAAATTCCTCAGTAAAATCAATCACTTAACTCTTATAAATTCCAGGAAATAGAGCCTGCTAACCCCTTGATTTCTCTTACTTATATTAATATATATTAGAATATAATAAGAAGAAATAATGTATATTAGGAGTTATCAAGGTTTTATTATTTAATGAAGTACCAACATTAGTTGTACCACTAAGTTGTACCACTTTCTTGTACCTCTTTAATTATTTAACCTAAAGTATCTGACAGACAGAAATATACAGAGCGATATATTTTATACTTCAATATATTCCATCTAAACTCTTGAAATCGCTAATAAAAATCGATATTTTTACCCCATATATTTTGTTAAGAAATCCCGATAAATGGCTGCACCCAATATTATCCTAGCTCTAACTCATTGATCTATCTCACATTGTGGGGAAATATGTGACATTTCAACAACATAGCCAATCTCAATGAATTATTTGATTTTGATGCTTGACAACAGTTTCTAAGCATGAAATAAACAGTTTACCAAAGCAGGAATCTAGAAAAATGTTAAAATTAACCAAAGCTCAAAGAAACTGGTTAATCTCTATGAACCGGCATAGGCAATGGATTATAGGTCCAGGACGCAAAATGCGATATTTTCTCACCTCAAATGGTTTAATTGAACAAAACAAAGAAGGTGCATGGAGAATAACACAAAAAGGAATTAACTTAATAACTCCATCTTCCTAAGAAAGAATGCTCGTTGAGTTGTTCCGTGCTTCGCAGAGAGTTCAACCTTATTAATTTCTCTAATTACATCACCATCAATCATGTTCTGAAGTGTTCGTTTGAGAGCCATTGTTGATCCTAATCTATCTAATCTAAATGCTGAACTAGCTATCAAACGTCTGCTCAAATAGGCATATGGAATAATTTTACTTTCATATATATTCCGCTCAACACCATAAGATGATGCACGTTCCCAACCAATATTAAAATAATCTCTAATTACTCGAATAACTTCTTCTGTTTGCTTACTCTCACTTGATGATTTACCAATCTCCCCACGATCAAACTTACCTGACAATGCGCGAATATCATTTTGAACCATATTAATTGACCATTGAACATATTCAGGAAGTACAATTGGATCAGACATATTAACACCAATGGCAATAAGAGCAGATAGCTTCAAGACTTTCATATGCGCGCGGTTCCAGAGTTGCCGTAAAACCTCTTTCTGTGTAGCGTTAATTTGATCATCGGCAAATTTATCGAATTTCTTCAACAATTCTTCAGCATCTTTTGATGAAGCTATATTAATTACTCGCTTGTTGTACATAATCATTTCACAATTGGCGGCAAGCGAAGCAAACTTTTCAATCAATGAGAACGAAGGTTGAGCTTCAAGGTGAGTGTGGGAAAGTGCTGGTCTCGCACCTTCATATTCAACAATAAGAAATCGAGGTAGCAAACCATCAGCAATCATGTCCTCATTCAATGCACCATAAAATGTTGAAGGTGTACTTTCAGCAAGAATTGTGAATGAAGGCGAAACAGTTACATCAATGTTTTTATCCCTATCGGCATAAATTGTAGGACGAAATGATTGACCAAAGCCAGATTTGTGATATAAGTCTAAAAGCATTCGTTTGAGAGCTTTTTCAGCCGAATTGGAATGTGGGTTAGCTAACGCTTCTAATCTGAGACCGAATTCACCTAAGATGGAAACAAAACACTGAGAGACTTTATTCAAATGTTTGATAAGAGCTTGACCACTTGCAATTTCGCTTGGACCGATGAAACCGATAGAGGTAGGAACTTGGAGGCGAATGGTATTCATCAAACGATCTATTCCACTTGCCATTGCCTCCTTACCAGTATTATGATGAACTGTGAAATCAGCAGTTAAATATAAATGATCACCATCTAAGGTAAATCCAAAATATTCACTATCAGAAAGTAATTCAATTTTAAATCCAGTTACTAACACATCTTTCTTTTGCTGGCGAGCTTTTGATTTCTTATATTCTAAAACAAGAGGTAATTCACTTGTATTACCGCTAATGCTAACTCTATAATAAGTTCCACCTGTTCCATTTTGAGAGAGTTTTTCACAAGATTTTACATAAGCTGCATAACCAAGACTACGAGCAATAAATACTACATCTTCAGCTAATTGCTTAGATTTAGAAATATAATCGTATGTATTACCGTTTGTTAAATTTCCATCAGTATCAAGTAAGCCAGCTAAAATTGCCATACGATCAAAACGAGAAGCAGTTTTATATATTAATGGAATAAATTTGTTTTCAGCTTTCTTTAACCATAAATTTAAATTTTGAATAGCAATTTGTAATTGACTTTGACGACCATAATATACAGCGGAATAAGGATTTTTAATATAATTATCTTGAAAAGATTTATTACCAGAAACTTGAGTTGTGACAACTTTCATATCAAAATGAAATTTAATAATATTTTTTGCTTTATTTCTAATACTTTCATCTTGACTGGTTAAAGCAATCCTAGGGCCAAATTGACCATCACCAATCATTGCTCCTAAAAACCAAGGATCAATAGGCAAGTGATTAGATTGAGTAAAATTTACCGCTTTACGCTCAAGTTTATTTCTATGTTTAAATTCATGATTTTTATTAATCCAATCACATACTCGAATATTAGTTCTTTTTCTTGTAATTGTATCCACAAGAGATAAAATATGATTAATATTGACAATGAATTCTTGCCCCTTAGTAGGAATAATTTTAACCATTTGTTCTTTACCACGAGCAAGATTTAACACTTGACGTGATGAACTATCATAGCCCATAATAAGCTCATTAATTTGAATATCTTCTACGTTCTTTGTGGAACCATCATACATAAGAATTTTAGTTCCACGAGTATGACAACCTGTCTGTGCGAGTAGGAGGACATATTGGTTCAAACCTGTGCCACTAATATTATAGGCACGCCCACAAACACCAGCCATTAAGCCAATGGCAGCAGCTAAGGCAATCTCAGGGACAGGGCGGGGAGCAGCTGCATAGATAAATTGAGCAATCTCACCAAGCAAACCAGGAGGAATTTGAAGTGGAACATCATTTAAACGTGAATGGATGGTTGAATGTTGTTTTAGGACTTTTTTTTCTTGGTTTTTTAATTTATCTTCTAATGCAATTTTAAAGCCATCAAAATCTATCGGTGGCAACATACGATCAAACGACTTATTAATCATCCATATTAAATAATCTTTACGTTTAGCTTTATCTCTAGTTCCAAGGCTAGATTTGTGGAAGATACGTATGATTTGGTTTCTGTTTTGAGTATAGAATGCAACAATATCAATAAATGCGAAGTCTGCTTCGGATTGAGAAGGATATAATGATTGCCATTTTCCGCTGTAAAGATTTTTAAATTTATCTCCGTTGGCAGCATTAGAAGCTTGTTCAATGATTTGTTCATCTGTTTGCTTTTCCTTGTTGCTACCTCTGTAAACATTTGTTGCTATTCCTCCTGAACCCATTTGTTCATAAAGTTGAGTGAGAATATGTTGACGATCAACAATTGGCTTGTTATTATAAACTTGACCAGTAAATGCAGCGTAACGACTTGATGAATATATTTCAATATAACTTCGTCGCCTGCCTTGTGGTATTGAACCTTTAATTATTATGTGTAGACCTTTACCAGAAGGTGAGATTTCAGACCAACTATCGAATTCTTTATATATTTTTAATTGTCGATCTAGCGCAACATTATCACCTTCCGTATCATCCAAATCAATAAATGTATAAGGGTCGCTATCAGTAAACACAAAACCAATCCCGCTATAACCATTGGATAGATTATTAAGCACATTATCAAAACTAGACCAAGTGTCAGGATCACTAACACTCGCGAGCATATGCCTGATTGAATAAGGAACCTTCGTAGGCTTGGAAGCTCCAATATCTTCATTTTTCCACAGCACCCACTGATTTAATGCTTTCAATTCATCGGGAATATTGTTAAGAGATTTGCGCAATTCTTTTAGAATGTCGAAATAAGACACTTCGCACTTGCCCTCAAAAGATAGATTAATTCAAGCCTTCGAGATTTGCTTGATTATTTAATGCTATTCTTATTATTTGAGATATAGAAATGCGTTTCTTTAATCTTTGTTCGAAGCTTGATCGAAGCTTGATTAATAGTTCATTATCTTCTTGAGATAGGGCGATGCTGATGCGATGCTCTTTACCATTTGTGGGCATATTTTTATTCGCCTTTAAGTTGAAAAATGAGTGAGGGTTGCCTAGCTGGCACAAAAATAATTAAATCGTCAAGTAGTGAACTCGCTTGACTTGAAAATTTTAGGTAGGTAGACTTGTGATTGTCTTAATGGTGATATTCAAATGTATATTTATCCTCTTTATAATATTGAACCTAGCGGTTTACCAAAACAAAATGTTTATGTTGATTTTGAAGATCATACAATTATTTGGTTTGCAGAAACAGGTGAAGTAAAAACATTTTGTAATAACTATACAACTTATGAAGTTAAAAATTATAGTTGGGAATTAAATATATGAATAATAAAATTGTTGAAATGGTTCCTACCAAAACTGATTATGAAACAGCTAAAGAAATAAAAGAAGAAGTGATTAAGCTCTATGAACCACTTCTCAAGCTATTAGCTGATGCTAATCGCAAAGGCTTTCAAGTACAAGTTGGCTGTGGTTTAGGTCCATTAGGTAATTATGTTATTCAACAGCTTCAAATAGTGAAAGTATTTAAGGATGAATAATAATGGCTTTTGAATTTGATATAGCTGTTAACGATAGTAAATGGAAGCGAGTAAATCGCCGTATGATAAATTGGCAAGAGAAAAGAAAGTAATAGATAACTTCCTAGATTTATATGGTCCCTTAAGTAAAAACAAATCTATCTATTCGAATTCATAAGGTAATTGAAAATGACTAATAAATTTGAAACATGGGGAGTTAGTCATAAGGATAACTTTTGGTCCTCAACTCCTGCTTGGCCTAATCGTCAAAACTTATCTGTTCCTATTCCTTCGCCTGATCCTATGACACTTTATGACGCTATGTCACGTGATGAAGTGCTAATTGAATGGGACCAGCGCAAGCGACAATTGGAGAAGGCTAAAGAAGCGGAAATGGAAATGCGCCAGTACATAGTCAAGCGTGCATTCCCTGATCCAAAAGAAGGAGTAAACCGAGTTGAGCTTGGTAATGGTTATGAATTAAAAGCAACTGTTAAATATCATTATAATCTCGATAGTGATCTTGACAAGGTTGAAGCAGCGTTAGAAGCCATTGAAAAAGTTGGTAATATTGGACCTTTTATGGCCGAAAGGCTTGTAAAATTCGAGGCAAAATTTCTATTGACAGAATACAGAAAATTATGTGACCCTCTTGCGGGGGAAGATGAGAAAAAAATTAAGAAAATAATTGATAGCGTTCTTACAATAATAGATGCTTCTCCTACATTAGAAATTAAAAAACCAAAGTGAGAATATCTGGTATATATACTATTTTAAATATAGTAAATAATAAACTATATATTGGAAGCGCTATATATATTAAAGCTCGAATTAATGGACATAAAACAGAGTTAAATCAAAAAAGACATGGTAATTCATATCTTCAAGCAGCATGGAATAAATATGGAGCTAATAATTTCTTTTTTATTATCTTAGAAACTATTGAAGATAAAACAAAATTAACTGAAAGAGAACAATATTATATAGATGTGTTTTCATCAAATAATAGAAAAATTGGATATAATTTAAGACCTTTTGCAAATAATAACATAGGTGTTAAACATTCAGAACAAACTAAACTAAAACTGTCAAAAATTAGTAGAGGAAGAAAACTTACAGAAGAAGCTAAAATTAAATTATCCTTGGCTATAAAAGGAATAAAAAAATCTTCAACTATAAATATGCGCAAACCTAAATCAGAAGATCATAAAAGAAAATTATCATTAATTCGTCAGGGAACGAAACTTTCAGAAGAAACTAAGATTAAAATAGGTAATAGTGGGCGAGATAAAAGTAAGTGGCCATGTGAAGATGGTAACAAATGTAAATGCGAAAAATGTAAAGCAAAAAGAAACGAGTATTATAGAAATAAATATCCGTTATATAGAAATAATCTTATAGGAAGTAGATTAAGAAATGAAGAAGGTGATTGATAGTGTGCTTACGATTACTGATGCTGTTCCAACATTAGCGATTATAGAGCCAAAGGTGAAAAAGAAATGAATGAAGGTAAATCATTAGATTACATAAAAGGATGGCAAGATGCTGTGAATTTTGGTAAGCATCCTAAAATTTTAGCTATAGAAGAAGTTGATGATTTATTAAAAAAGTGTGAAATAGGAATTATTCAAGGGCCTTCTAATTCTTCATGTGATATGATAGTTCCTGCTGAAGCATTACACGAATTATTAATGTTATGGAAAATAGTTAGATTAAAATGAAGAAGCAAAAATTTCATGGTGAATTTGCTTATTCTGAAAAGGATAAGCTATGAACATGAACGATTTAAGACCTGCTAAAGATTTTGCTTGTAGATTTGGTGTTAAATGCATTATCTATGGCCCACCAGGATCAGGCAAAACGCCTCTAATCAATACTGCTCCTAGACCTGTTCTATTAGTTACTGAACCTGGAATGCTTTCTATGCGTAATTCTACTGTTCCAACATTTCAAGCTTTTAGTGGTAAGCTTATTGATGACTTTTTCACTTGGTTCTTTACCTCTGCTGAGAGCAAAAATTTTGATACAATCGCTATTGACAGTATTAGTCAATTAGCTGATGTTTATTTGCAAGAAGCTTTAAAGGGCATTAGCAAAAGTGGTCAGAAGAAACATGGTTTAGCGGCATATGGTGAAATGGCTACGAATGCACTTGAACACTTAAATGCTCTTTATTTTACTCAACATAAGCATACTTACTTAGTAGCCAAGCAAGAAATCATAAGCGAGAATGGCTTAACTTTGAAACGTCCTTATTTTCCAGGTAAGCAACTCCCCGTCGAAATGCCACATAAGTATGATGAAATCTTACAACTTGATATTCAAAATATACCTGGATATGGTCAATATAAAGCTTTTCGTTGCATAGGTTCAATTGATTGTACTGCTCGTGATAGAACCGGAATGTTGAATGAATTTGAACCTCCTGACTTCAGCGCATTAGTGAAAAAGGCAATGCAATAATGCCTAAGTCTGAACTATTTGATTTAGCTGCTAAGAAAGTTGGTGAAACGAATAAAGCTTTTCGCTTATTCGATGGCGTTAAGACTGAATGGGTTCCTAAATCACAAGTTGAAGATAATGGCGATGGAACGTTTACAATGCCAGAATGGTTAGCAGTTGAAAAGGGTTTTGTATGACCGCTACTAAATTAAACGTATCAATAGCTACTTTCAATGAAATAGCTAATGCTTTGGAGCAAAAAGGTCTGAAGCTTTCCAAAGATGACACAATCATCTTAGGAAAAGATATCAGCTTACAACCTCCTATTGACTATCGTTTAGTTACTATTCGACGTGATTGTGTAACTGAAGCAGCTAAGGTTTCTGATGGTTCAGGGGATTTTATTGAATTAGTTGATAAAATATATCAATTTGTATTATACGGTAAGAAAGAAGATAAGTTAATAGAAAAGGCTAGTTCAATACTTAAACAAGATAATAAATTTGTTATAAGAGAAATGAAAGAAGGATGGAAATAAATGAGCGAGAATAAAGGTTGGGTTGATGATAATGAAATTAAAGATACTGATGTAACTAAAGAACTTATTGATAAGATAGCAACTAAGAAACATCGACAAGAATTAAAAATACAATGCCTTTCAATAGCTCATCAACCTGATAAAACACCAGAACAAGTTGTTGAAAGAGCTAAAGCTTATTATAACTTTGTGAGGACATAATGCATACTTCAACCTTTGAATATTTAATGCCAACAGATAAACAAAAAGACGGAATGGCTCGTGTAAGAGCCGCAGCTAAAGCCTTCAGTGATGTATTAGAAAAAGAATTACCGGAAGGGCCAGATAAGACATTCTGCATTCGAGCCCATCGCTCTAATACAATGTGGGCAAATGTAGCTATTACTCGTTTGCCTGATGGTACACCACGACCTGATAACGAGCTTCCTAAAGCTTTAACAGACTAATCCAAATCAGAAAGGAAACTATTAATGTGCCCATATGAAGCCAGTTTTGATGCCTCACAGTTTACTCCTAGTCAAGCGCAAGGTGCACATCCTGCTGGTGTCTTTGATGCTACTATTTCGAATACCTTAATCAAGCCAACTAAGGCTGCAGATGGTGGATTGTTTGAGGTTGAATTCAGCACTAACAGCGGAAGGATTTCTAATCGTTATAATCTTTGGAACCCTTCGCCTCAAGCCGTCGAAATTGCCCACAAAGAACTTTCAGCTTTATGCTATGCTACTGGCATTTTCAAGCTTGATTTTCGTAACGATGGCGCTGCACTTCGCAACGCTCGTTGTAAGATCGAAGTGGCTAAGCAAGCCAACAGCGAATATATGGAAGTCAAACGAGTGTTGGATATGAATGGTAATGAACCGGGGCGCGCGCCAGCGCCAGCGTCTGTTCCTATGACGCGGGACGCTAATGGCGGATGGGGAGCACAAACCGAACCAGCAAAGCCCGCAGCGCTAGCAGGATGGAGTTCAACACAAGCACAACCTCAGTCTAATCCTCCTGCTAATCCCAATGCTCCGCCTTGGGCTCAGAGATAACTTAACAATCCATTCGTTTGATAGCCAATAATTACTCCCCTTTATTGGCTATCATTTTTGAGGAATAAAGTAATGAGCCAACTTGCAGACTGGAAGTCTCATAAAATCATCAAAGCTGGAAAAATCTTAGCGTTCCCTCCTAGCTTTAACGGTCCTATAACTGTCGAGGATGTTAATGGCGCGGAATGCAAGATTGACATGCCACCGAATGCTTTCGTGCGAGGACGACCTAATTTAGGCGATTACATCGTGATTTATGATGACGGCTATAAATCATGGTCTCCTGCTAAAGCTTTTGAAGAAGGTTATACAAAAATTAAGTAAAATACCAATGAAAGGGAAACGTATTATGATTGAAGACACAAACATTGAACGTCCTGAAATTTTTGCTCCACCTAATCATGCTGCGCGAGTTGAGCAAGCTACTAAATTAACTGCTCAAACTATTCGTAATGCTTGTGATGCTGCTGGTGAAACTGTTTTAGCATTAGTGACAGAAGCAGAACAAAATTTAGCTTGTGTTCGTGTAGATGCTGAAAAATTTGTAGCTACCTTCAAAGATATTGGTGGTCAATATGCTGATAGAATTGAAGTAGCTTTATCAACTGTAACTGATACGATGATAGCTATTAAGAAACAACATGATTTAGTTACTAAAATGTTAGATATAAAACATGTTGATGAAGAAGCAAAGAAACGTGGTATTAAAGCAGTTGAGGATGCAGTTGAGCAGGTTAAGGCTGCTCAATGATTTATCGATTAAGTTTTATAACAATTGTATTAATATGCTGGTTTAGTTTTATGCTACTGACCAACTGTTCACATTCTGAACGATTAGATAATAAGCCAGAATGTGAGATAAATTGTAAGCGATAAATTATCATTTATGATTAAGCAGCGGACATGGATGAACTCGAACGGCTGATTGAAAAAGTTGAAGGTCCACTACCTGTCCGCATGGAAGGCGGCGAAGAAATCTGGCGACTCGAATTAAACCGCGACGAACGGAATGTGCTTGCGGAAGCTCTGTACGTCGCGCTGTCCAAAGGAAAGCGGACATGATGGGTATCTGGCCGGCTCCAAAAACACATGCTGAGTTCATGCGGCTATTCAACTGCTTCAATCGTTGGGTACTGGCGTTCACCGTTATAGATCAACCGCGCGCCGTCGCGCCGGAAGATTGGCCACCAAACTTTTGGTGGGAGTGTGCGTGCGGAAAATCGATCACTTCTGCTTAGTGGACCTTATCAAATGCGTGAAGGCGGCTATGACGAAATGACTATTGCCAATGGGCTCAAGAAGCTCGAAGGCAGTCTAGCGTTTGGGTGCAATGATAGTGCGGCTGATCTGGTCAGACGCGCGCGAGAGGAAATTGATCGGCTAGAGAGAATGAGTGCTCAGGCGTTCAGGATTGGTGTCAGCAATCAGGATCGCATTGTGGCACTCGAAGAGGCAATCCATCGAACGCGAACACGGCTAGAAAGGTACTGCAATGAGGTAAACGCCGGCCGAATGCCAAGCGATGCGCGTGAATTCATGCGTCGCGTCCAACTTGGATTTGATTCGCTGATGGAAGAAGCGAACGCCATAACCAAAGCGACGTCACTCAAGGACGAATAGTGATTAATCTATCTCTCAAAGACGATCGTAATACTTTAGCTGCTCGCATTAAAAGCGACATTAATGAATATTGCGAAAAAACATATAACGATGGTCATAGGGATCATCTTGGTGCTTCGATTATGGGCGAAGCTTGTAATCGTAAGCTTTGGTATACTTTTAGATGGGTGAAAGAAGAAATTCATGATGGTCGAATGCAGCGTTTGTTTCAAGTTGGTAAAGATGCTGAGCCTAGATTTATTAAGTATCTCATGGATATAGGGTTTGAAGTAAAAGCAATAAATCCTGTATCTATAAATCAATTTCGCATTAGCTCTTGTAACGGACATTATGGTGGTTCATTAGATGGAATGTGTAAAGCTCCTGCTCGATATGAAATCTCTGAAGATTTAATATTTCTAAATGAATTCAAAACTAATGGTACTGGTGCAGGATTTACTAATGTAGAAAAAGATGGTATATTCAAGAGCAAGCCTAAGCATTATGCTCAACTTTGCCAGTATGGATTTCATTATCAATTAAAATATGGTCTTTATATAATTGAGAATAAAAATGATAGTGATTTGACTGTTGAGATAGTTCCTCTTGATTGGAATTTAGGAGCTCAATTAGAGAATAGAGCTAACCAAATTATTCAAAGTCAAACACCACCTGAACGCATCAGTGATCAACCAAGCTACCAGGAATGCAAATGGTGCCACTTTCAAAGTATATGTCATTTTGCTGAGGAAGTAGAAAAGAATTGTAGAAGCTGCAAGCAGGCTAAACCTGTTGAAAATGGTGAATGGTTTTGTTCAAGATTTAATGATAAGATACCTAAGGATTTTATTAAAAAAGGCTGCGAATATCATGCGACTATTAATATCTGATGGACTAACAATATCTCGTCAAGACGCACTAAAAAATAATTTATCTCGTTATAAGGGAGATAAATGTTTAAAAGGTCACACAGGCATTAGATATACAAACAATGGAAATTGTGTTGAATGTAAAAGAGAAGAATATATTCCAACAGGAAGGAAAAGAGGAAAAGAAGCTGATCCCAATAAGGAATTAGCTAGAAAAAATGGGGAAATATATTTTTATTCAGGCAAACCATGTAAAAGAGGACATTTAGCGAAAAGGCGAATGCAAAGCGGCTCATGTTACGAATGTGATCGTTTATGTTACAAATTAAAAGAAAAGGATTATGGCTTACGATCTAAATATAATATTACCTTAGAAGAATATAATAAAATGTTTTGGGAACAAAACGGTAAATGTGCTATATGTGATAACGAAGAAAGCATAATTGATCCAAAAACAAATAAAGCAAAAAAATTATCTGTTGATCATTGTCATGAAACAGGAAGAATTCGCGGGTTGTTATGCGGTAATTGTAATAGAGGAATTGGATTACTAAATCATAATGTTAAATTGATTAAAAAAGCAGCCTTATACTGTGAGGCTGTATGATAGAGTTGCGTCGTTATCAAGAAGAAGGTTTAAATGCTATTTGGGATTATTTTCAAAAAGGAAATAATGGCAATCCTGTTTTAGCTTGGCCAACAGGAACAGGTAAATCAATCGTTCCAGCTATTTTTATAAAACATATAATGAAAATTTGGCCAACACAAAGATTTTTATTATTAACTCATATTAAAGAATTAATATCTCAAAATTCTCAAGTAATGAAATTAGTTTGGAATAATGTACCATTAGGATTATTCAGTGCAGGATTAAAAGAAAAAAATGCAGTGATGCCTGTAGTATTTGCAGGCATTCAAAGTGCTATAAGAAGTCCAAGTATCTTTGGGCATAGAGATATCATATTCATTGATGAAGCTCATTTAGTATCACAAGACGAAAGCTCTATGTACCTCACTTTCATCGCGACAATGAAATTGATTAACCCACAAATTAAGATTATAGGAATGTCCGCTACTCCATTCCGCATGGGTCAAGGTTATATAACTGATGGAGGACTTTTTACCGATATAGTTCATAACTTAACAGGCATCGAAGCATTCAATCGAATGATCGCAGAAGGCTATTTGTGTCCAATGATACCACGACGAACGAAGATTGAATTAGATGTAAGTCAAGTTGGTATGGCAAAAGGCGATTTTATTGGTAGTCAATTACAAGATGCTGTAGATAAGAAAGATATAACTTATAATGGCTTGAAAGAAGTTATCGCGAGTGGTGAAAATAGACGTTCTTGGTTAATTTTTGCATCAGGTATTGAACATGCTGAACATATTGCTGCTATGCTTAGTAGTTTCGGGATCGATTGTGCCGCTGTTCATAGTAGGCAACAACCTGAGTACAATGATAAGGCGATATTGGCTTTTAAAAACAATGAGCTACGTTCTATTGTTAATTATAGCAAGCTTACAACTGGTTTTAATCATATTTATATAGATTTAATCGCTGATTTTCGTCCAACAATGAGTATACCACTCCACATACAGAAGTTAGGCAGAGGAACACGTCCCGCTTTGGGCAAAAGCGATTGTTTGGTCCTTGATTTTGCTCGTAATGTACCACGCTTAGGACCAATCAATGATCCTATTATACCTCGCAAAAAAGGCGATAAACAAGGCGAAGCTCCTGTAAAGATATGCGATGCTTGCGGAACTTACAATCACATGCGAGTAAAGTTCTGTACTTATTGTGGGGAAGAATTTCACTTCAAGAATAAATTAGTTGCGAAATCTGGGACAGAAGAAATCTTGCGTTCTGATTTTCCTATTGTTGAAACCTATGATGTAAGTAAAGTCAGCTATGTAAAAAAAGGTAAAAACGAAAAATCATACTTGCGAGCTACTTATTATTGTGGTATGCATATGTTTGGTGAGAATGTATTTCCTGAACATGGTGGATATGCGACAAAGCTATTTCGTTCCTGGTGGCGGCAACGCCATACAATTGAACCGCCTAAAACTACTGATGAAGCTTTAGCATTTATGAATGAGTTACGAACACCTAAGAAAATTCGCGTATGGGTGAACAGGCGGTATCCTGAGATATTGAATTGTGAGTATTGAGAATGTCTTTACCAAAAACTTTATCATTTGAAAGAATTGAACGAGGAGCTAAAGTGATAGCTCTTTATCTTAAATTAACTAAAGATTTATCATTAAATGTAAAATGCTATTATTTAGTAGGAAGTGATGAAATAGTATTACACATAATTTATAATGATAAATATTATAAAAGATTAATTTTATATAAAGAATTGTTAATGGATATAGATGATTTTCAAGAACAAATCACTATACCATTCCTAAAAGAATTAATGCCGAACGAATTAAAATTTATTTATCAAGATTGTTCATGAACATTAAACCTTCACTTCGTTATGAAACTATTCTTGAGCTTAAAGCATCAATGAATAATGCTTTAACAAGAGCATTAGAAAATGAGCATCATTATCCATATCGAAATTGTCTTAGTTGTAGTCATTTTACTGAGGCTAAAGAACTATGCAATTATTGGCAAGCTAAGCCTCCGGTAAGAGTTTTGGTATATGGCTGTGAGAAACATAACGATATAAGCGATATTCCTTTTTAATTATGGTTAAATATAATTCACAAACACCATTATTTAATGAAGCTAAGAAAAAAACTCGCGATGATATGGCTGAAGTATATAAAACAATTCAAAAAGATAATCATGCTTTAGCTAGACTACTTTATAAAAAAATGAAGTGGTGCGAAACAGAATTAATAAATAAAATAATTAATGGCGAAATTCTATAAATGCCGCGTCCTCGTAAAGTTAAACTTACTGAAGTCAAATCATCTAGTTTCCTAGACGCTCTTAAATTTCTATCTTTGATCACTAAGGAACAAGGATCGCCCAATGAGACGCATATCTATCTAAGCTCTAAATGGGCATTCTGTTTCAATGGTACAATCTCTGCTGCTACTCCAATCACCGAAGATATTAATTGTTGTCCTAATAATTCGCTAATTATTGAGGCTTTATCCAAGTGCAAAAATGGTTATTCATTCAATTTAAATGAAAACAAACTTTCACTTAAATCAGATAAATTTAAAGCCTTCATTCCTTGTATTGACCCCACAATTTATCAATTAACTGTTCCTGATCCTCCTACACTTCCAATTGATGATCGTTTTCGTTTGGCTATTGAAGCTGTAAATGTATTTCCACATATGGAAAGCTCAGAAAGTATTGTATTGCTTTCAATTTTAATGAATGGGCAAACTGTTGTGGGAAGTGATAGTAAGGTTATATTTGAATATTGGCATGGATTAGAATTACCATTAGGATTATCAATTCCTAAGACATTCGCAAGTGCATTTATTAAGATAACAAAGAAATTAATCAAATTTGGCTATTCACAGTCAAGCGTAACATTCTATTATGAAGATCAAAGTTGGATTAAAACTCAACTTCATGCTAAACTTTGGCCTGATATATCAGCGATCTTGAATAAGACTAGTAATCCTTATCCACTTCCGGCCGACTTTTTTGATGCTCTTGTCGCTGTTGCCCCATTCAGCCAAAATGGACAGGTCTACTTTGATGCTGGAACCATGCGCAGTCACTCAGAAACAGGGGTAGGAGCGAGTTTCGAGGTAGTGGGGCTACCACGAGGTCCAGTCTTCCCTGCGAAGCAACTGGCGCTCCTGAAGCCTTGGGCTGAGACCGTCGATTTCCTCGTACCAGGACCACACCAGGGATCAACAATGTTACTTGCCTATGGTTCTAAGATGCGGGGAGCGATTGCAGGACGATCATGAAACTTAACCTTGATCTAAGCACACGAGAAAATATCGAAGAAGCAGTCGCACATGTTTTAACAATGTCTGAATTTCCTAATATTATAAAACAATATCAAGATTTATATAAAGTAATTGGTGATATGGATATTGAAACTACAATAGCACTTGCAATTTTAGCTTATGCAATTGAAGTTAAAGATGAATTAAATTAAATGCTTGACGAATTAGGCTTCATAACAACTGAAAAAAAAGTTCAATTAAAGCCTTATGTTGCAAGGCAATCTAAAATCTATGAATTAATGAATGATCAAGAAATACAAATAGGAGCGGGAGGAACGCTAATATTAGATACTGAAACCTACATCAATTATTTTATCATTGCATTCAAAGATATTAAAACAGGTAAGATTATTAGATTTGAATTAAATAATCAATTTGATAAACTAAAGCTATCATGGATAATGCATAGTTACCGTATTGTAGGATTTAATAGTATAAAATATGATCTTCCTTTGATTTGGCTCAGTTATGCTCATCAGAATATTAAAATGCTGAAGGAAGCTTCTGATGTTTTAATATTTGATAATATTTTTCCTAATGAACTTCAAAGACAATTTAATTTCCAAATTCATAAAACTAATCATATTGATCTTATTGAAGTATGCCCACTAAAAGGGAGCTTGAAACTTTATGCCGCTCGTCTTCATTCTAAACGTATCCAGGATTTACCTTTCGATATCAGTAAACCTCTGACTAAAGAACAAATTGAAATAGTTGCTGATTATAATCTTAATGATCTTGATGCAACAGAATTGATATTTAATTTCTCCAAAGAACGTCTTGATTTGCGTCAAGTAATAAGCATAGAATATAAACAAGATTTAATGAGTAAATCTGATGCACAAATTGCAGAAGCAGTCATATCGAGTGAAGTTCAAAAGATTAATGGGCGATATCCTAAGCGGCCTATTATATCTCCTGGAACTACTTATAACTATAATATGCCGCATTACATTGACTATCAAATATTTGTTCTCAAGAAGCTCAAAGAAGAAATCAGCAATGCTAAATTTATAGTCAATCAGTATGGAAGGATTGATCTTCCAAAAGCATTAACAGAAACATCAATCAATATCAATAAATCAGCTTATAGACTTGGTATAGGAGGTTTACATAGCTTTGAAAAGAACGTTTCATATATCGCTACTGAACAAAATTTAATTATTGACCGCGATGTTTCTTCTTATTATCCTACCATTATTCTTAATCAAGGCTTATATCCCTTACATATGGGGAAAGCTTTTATCGAAGTCTACAAAGGAATAGTTCAACGTCGATTAATAGCTAAAAAGAATAAACAATATACAATAGATAAAGGATTAAAAATTGCTATTAACGGTTCATTTGGAAAATTAGGTTCTATGTGGTCAATTCTTTATTCTCCTGATCTTATGATACAAATCACAATAACAGGTCAATTAACTTTGTTAATGCTTATTGAAATGATTGAGTTAGCAGAAATTCAAGTAATTTCAGCTAACACAGATGGTATAGTTATTCTATGTTCTAGCGATCGCGAGGCTGATTTAGAAAAAATTATTAAAAAATGGGAAAATTTGACAGGATTTTCTACAGAAGAAACTCGATATAAAGCCTACTATGCTCGTGATGTTAATGCATATTTTGCTGTGAAAATGAATAATGAAATCAAAGTTAAAGGACCATATTCAGAGATAGGATCACAATCAGGAACTCAACTTGATAATAATCCTGCTTCATTGATATGTTCAGATGCAATAAAAAAACTCTTAGGTGAGAATATTCCGATTGAAAAAACTATTCAAGAATGTCGAAACTTAGAGCGCTTCGTAACTGTACGTAACGTCAAAGGTGGAGCGCATAAGGATCAACATTATTTGGGAAAAGTTATTCGCTTCTATTATGCTAAAAATATTGTAGGTACAATTAATTATATCTTATCAGGAAATAAAGTACCTGATACAGAAGGCGCAAAACCAACTATGGATATGCCTGAACAATTCCCTGATGATATTAATTATCGGTGGTACATTGATAAGACAAATGAAATTTTATACGAAATAGGTTATTATAAGGAAACTAAGTTTTTTTAAATCACTTAACAAAACCTTTTCCATGTTTTAATTCTTTAACATCATCTTCAATACGAGAAATTCGAGTATCTTGAACAGCAACTTCAGTTAAAATACTACCAAGCTTATCAAATGAATTATTTAATATCTTTAGATTTTCGTTCATTCCATCCATTTGAACTTTTAAAACTCTTACATCAGATTTAATCATAATAATAAATACTATTCCAGCAGCTAAATAGCCAACAATTTGAGCAATTTGTAATATAGTTGAAAATTCCATCTTATTATTTTCTTTCTAAGAACTTCAATATGTTTATCTGAAATAAAACCCAACCGGCGGAAGCTGCTGACATAGCTAAATCGCCGGTTAGAATAATATTAACCCAACTTTAATTGTAGGCCATTAAGCTTGGTAGGCAATTAAACAATTCCTAGTGTAGTTCTAATCAAGCTAATACCTTGTTCAATTGCTGTTTCAGTCTTAGGTCCAAGCCAACCATCTTCTATAAGTGGTGGATTAAGATTAAGGACTTTATTCAATAAAGCTTGAAGGTCTTTAATCGCTTGAGAAGGATGCGGTACAGTAGTATTATTTGACGGTAATGTTGGTGTTTTCCAATTGTTAGCAGCATAATTAAGAAATGAAAGAATAGCTTGACCAAATGTTATAAGGTCCATAATATCACCTATTTAAATTGTAGGAGGAGTAGCATTTTCTTTTGCCACTTTTGCAAGATCAGGATCAAGAATAGTAATTGTATTTCCCTTAACTTCTGTTGCATTCATTTTAGCAACTGATGCGATAGTGTTGGCTTGAGTATGAGTATAAATACCCCAAGCAACAGGAGCGATCATAAGAAGTCCACCAGCTATAGGTTGCCATTGTGCTCCCGTGATTAATCCATAGGTAGTCAAAAATGTACCAATAATTTGTAATGCATCACGAACAATACTCATAAATTGATCTGAGTTCATTTTATCCGTCCTTTCATTAGACAATTTCCAATTTAACTTTAGTTAATCCTTCATCTTCTTCAGTTTCAGGATCAGAAGCTATACCTAAAGCTACTGCTCCTGCAAAAGTCAAATCAATAATTCGACCGTGAACAAAAGGACCACGATCATTAATAGTTACAACTATTGACTTGTTATTATCTTCTCTTGTTACTTTAACTTTAGTCCCAAACGGTAATGTTTTATGAGCAGCTTTTAGTAAATCGGATCTAAAAGGTTCACCACTTGCTGTTTCACTATCGTCATACCAACTCGCTATTCCTTCTTCAAATATTTTTGGCTTATCTACTTCTTGATCGTTTGCCCATTCCTTCATTAATTGTTCATCACTTCCATCATAGTGACTGATATCCAATCCACCAGCAATTTGAATTCCTGGTATTTTGTGAGGGATTGGTCCCAGACCATCGCCGGTATATTGCCAAAGCCAATATTTAGACCAAGAGCGTTGCACAACAGGCTTAGTAGTATATTGGGCGAGCCATAAACGTCTTGCTCCCCACCAAGTATCAATCTTATTACCTAAATCTTCTTTGATGGTATGACCAGTATATAAAACAATCTTTCGACCAATTCTTAATTCACAGTGTTCAGCAAATTGTTTACATTCGTCTATTGAAACATTATCAACTTCAAAATCAAGTGAAATTAAAGTATGATTATCAGGAGCAGCAACAGTTAAAAAGAACTCTGCTTGTGAAATCATATCACCAGGGCGAATAAAATGATAAGCTCCCCACAATAGACCAGCAGCTTTAGCTAATGTTCGTCTTTGTGTATAATAATTATCAATAATACCTAATCCTTCACTTGATTTGTGAATTACTCCTACAATACCAGCTTTGCGAACATCTTGAAAGCCACCACCAATAAGACGATCATAGTGTGAAATATCTATAACTTTAGGATTAATTTGCATCTTATTTTTCTCTAATCTTTGTTTGAAATCCATTTTCTATCAAAGTAAACATATTTTCCATCAGGACTATAACCAATAAATCGCCAACCAAGATCAGTATAAGTTTTTATTGTAGTTAAATCATTAAAAGTCCATTCTACTAAAACTAGAATAACATCATATTTAATCATTGATTTATTGCACGTTTAATATTTTCAATTTCAATTCGTAGATTATCGTTATCAGCTTTTAAATATTTAAATGCTGCTGTTAAAGCCGCTGTGTATTGCTCGTAACGAAAGCCTGCTAAACTTCCATCATGATTATGAGCAACAATAGGTTTAGCAATATCAATCTTGTCAGCAAAATCAGCTATAAATCCTATTTGTTCATCAGCAACCCAAGTTGCTAAATCTTTTTTCATTGTATATCGCCATGGTTCCATCGCCATGACAATATCAAATCCTTCTTTAGGAGTAAGAGGCGATTTCAAATCTTTTGCACTAAGTAGCGATACAGTGCATGTTCCAATTGTTCCATCGAAAGTTAAAACAAATGTACTTGTATTATAACAAACAGCGCTCGTCGTTGCAGCATTAGCCATTGCAGCAACTTTCAATGTTGTGTTTACATAAACACTTCCCGTTCCTTGAGGAACAAGTTTCAGATCAATGTTAGTATCAGAACCGGCAGCACTTATCAATGGGGGATTGCCGGTTGCTGCTGATCCAAATGTAGGATAGTTAACTGCGCTCGCTACAGGAACAAATTGTGCTAAATTAGCAGCACCACCAGCCGATAGAAGACTAATATTTGCAACACCTTTAGTCTCTAAAAAGTATCCAACATTAGCATCAGCACCAGTAGCTTGAATAATTGGATAATTTCCAGCAATATTACTGGAAATTTGCATATAATTAACACGATTAGCAGCGCTAATAATTTGCATTGCTGTTGATGTACCGGGACCACCGAATGTCCAAATACTATTATTTTCATTTAATGTACCAGTCCCATTACCCCAATTAATTGTTGTATTGTCAGCAAGATTTAAAGCTGAAAATCCTAATGAGGTTGTTCCTAATGGAACTGTATTATTGGCACTTGGATTAAGTGATGTTATAATTGATAGAGCATTTATAGAAACAGCACCAGTATTAGAAACAGTCATTTGGTTGCTAGTACCGATTTTTGCACTATCAGCACCTAATGCCCATTTGTTAGTTAATGTAATATTTGTGCCAGCTATAGGATCAATAAAATAAGAACCAAAATAATTAGTAAAAGTAGTTGCTAATGACGCTGCTATCGTATTTGCTCCCCATACATCAGTATAAGCCGTCGCTACTGTTCCGCTAGAAGATGTATCAGTTAATGTAGCAGCTATGTTTTTATATCGAACACCATTTGTAGTCCAAGCTGCACTTGATATATTACCGCTTAATCCAAAACTAGCCGCTGATATAACAGTAGCACCAGCAAATTTTACGCTTCCTGTTGTACAAAGTACATCACTACCAATAGTGCATCCACCTATAGCTAATGATGTTCCGGTAGCAACACCTAATGCAGGAGTAATTAATGAGGGATTTGTTTGCATTACTGCAACTGTGCCAGTTCCAGTTAACGTATATTCTCCTAATACACCAGCATTATCATATAATATGCGTGTAGTTGTACCGCTAGTTATAGCTGTAGTACCGACTACCAAACTAGAGCTACCTCCACCACTACTACCACACGAGAATAGGTCAGTTGATTGAGTATAATTTAAATGATTACCACCAGTATCTATGCAATTAGGAATAACCTTCCATGTTGGTACACCAGCTACATCAACTGGAACTGCGTGAGTTAAAGGTGAACTTGACATATTTGCTAATGGTCCTAATACTATGGGAGCATTATAAGTACCATAATAAAACCCACCATTATATATAAATCCACCTACTGATAATGTAACATTACTAGAAGTAGTTGCTGTTGTAGATGATGTAATAGGTCCACTTGGACCCGAAATTTGAGAAGTTGAAGAAATTACAGAACCAGGAGGTATATTAGCTGCAACTATAGCTAAACCACGATAACCAATTGCTCCCATATATTTAGTTGCATATTCGTTAACAGCATCAAAATCAGCTTGGTTTAAAGCAATAGTATTACTGCCTGCTGTAAAAGTTGCTGATGTAAGACTAAGAACTACACCAGGAAGCCCAAGCAAAGTCGGTCCTGATCCTGTATCTGTTCCATCATTAAGTGCAGCAGCAGGACCAACTAAAGCAAATGGAGGACCGTTATTTTGTGCTACTCCACCACCATCATTTAAAAAGCTTGAGGCATTAGTAGCTAAGAATGCACCTTGATCAAGAGTAACAAAACCTGACAAATATCCAGAAACACCATTTATAGTTAATCCTGATGCAAAAAAGATTTGTGTTTTTTGATCAGATTGAATAAAAGCACCTGATGGTTTTGTAAACACTACATTTTTAGCTGATCCTCCATCGCTAGCAATAGTAGTCTTATCAATAGTTATAGTAGTTCCAGTAACATTTGTAATTTTAGCAAATGGAGGAATACGAGAATAAATTGCTAATCCAATTGGAACAGAAGCATTAGTTACTTGTGTTACAACATCACCAATTGCTAATCCAGTGTTATTATTAACAATTATAGTAGTAGCAGTAATATTCCATGTTGCAGTTTTAAGATTTTGTGTTTTATTAATTATTATTCCAGTTCCAGCAAAACTAAGATTGCTTAAATAACCAGGATTAATATCATTAAAACCTGTAGCATTAGGACCAAAAACAGTATTACTG